>Ga0070703_10000027_pt1 | contig 71098 bp, 56 predicted proteins | sample KBSK5251metaG_FD_65453 | JGI IMG/M metagenome (GOLD analysis project Ga0070703, IMG submission 65453) | Corn, switchgrass and miscanthus rhizosphere microbial communities from Kellogg Biological Station, Michigan, USA - KBS K5-25-1 metaG | ecosystem: Host-associated > Plants > Roots >... | reverse complement strand
CTTTGCGTTGAGCCTACCGAACCATAGGCCTGCTTGATCGAGCTGACGTCTTTGGCAATTGTATCGTTGCCGACATCAAGTGTTGCAAGTAATTCGGGAGTGACGTTTGCGCCAAACCCGATCACCGCAGCTGGGTCCTTTGTGGCCAGCGACACTAATTCGGCCGGAGCGCGTCCGGCTTTGCCGGCATCGATTGCGGCTTTCACATTTTCGAGCGTGCCCAGCGCCAGCGAGTTTGGATCGAGCGGGCAAATCGCCAACTCGTTAATCGTCATGTTCCAAAGACCGAGCAACTTGATCTGATCGTTGACGTTGACGATGGTAATTGTCAGGCCGCGATATTTTTCTTCCAGCGACTTTCCATCTGCTGCCCGCGCCGAAGCCGACACGGCTTTGGCATCGAATGTTCCGTGAGCAATGGCGACGGTTTCAAGTCTCGTCGTAGTGGCGTTCGGATATACATAACGCATCCCGACGGCGACGCGATTGAACTGTCGCAGATCAACTCCAGTCTTCGTCTTGAACTTATCGATTTCAGCGTTTGCCTGCGCGAGCTTGGCCTGGTCGCTGCCGAGAATGCTGGGCATCGTCTCGTTCAGCATTCGCTTCACATCGACGATCGCGATGGCGTCCGAGGCGGGAAGATAACTGGCGATGTTTGCGGGGGCCGGCGGCGGTGTTTTTTGTCTTTGTCCGCCAAAAGTCAAAGAAGAAACCAGAGTAATAATCGTAACCCCGGAAACAACGGCGAGTATCGAAGCAACAGATTTTTTATTCACAAGACTTACCCTTCCTGATTCTTAGTTCGTGCCTGTGCGATGCTCCTGCGCAGTGCATTGGTTGGCTCAGACCACCTTCACTCTGGAGAGTTACTGAGCAACTGGCTTTGCGGGCTGCGCCCAGTTTGGGGCGAAGCCCCGAATCTTTGTGACGACGGGCCGGATGCGCGGAGCGCTTCCGCACCTCAGACGGCACAGCCGAATCATGAGACCTGCCCAAAAATCTAAACCCTCTCGACCAACATCGCAATCCCCATACCGCCACTGATGCAAAGCGTCGCCAGGCCTTGCTTCACCTTTCGCTTCTTCATTTCATGAAGCAGCGTAGTCGTGATTCGAACACCGGTACAACCAATCGGATGGCCCAGCGCGATCGAGCCACCATTCACATTCAGCCGTTCGGAACCGAATTGCAGGTTGCGTCCGCAGGCAATTACCTGCGCGGCGAATGCTTCATTAAGCTCAATCAGATCGATTTCCGACAACGCGAGTTTCTGTCTTTCAAGCAGCGCGCGCGTGGCGGGCACAGGACCGATACCCATAATCTCAGGCGCGACGCCAACGATTTCGTAATCAACCAGCCTTGCCAATGGTTCAGCGCCGGATTCTTTTAAAGCTGCTTCGCTCATAACCAGGACTGCAGCGGCGCCGTCAGTGATCCCCGAAGAGTTTCCGGCAGTGACGGTTCCGGTTTTTGCAAAAACAGGTTTGAGTTTGCGCAAGTCGTCGATTTTAGTGTTTGCGCGAACATGCTCATCGGTCGCGAATGAGGTCACGTTCCCTTTGCGATCTTTGATTTCAAGTGGCACAAGCTCTTCGTTAAACTTTCCCGCTGCCGTTGCTGCCGCAGCTCGTTCTTGTGAACGCAGGGCGTACTCATCCTGCTCGTCACGCGAAATCTCGTATTGGCTGGCGAGTTTCTCGGCGGTCTCGCCCATGACCAAACCCGAAAGCGGATCGTTAAAGCCATCGCGATACATTCCGTCAATCAGATCGACGTGGCCCATGCGCGCTCCCCAGCGGGTGCCGTCGGCAAAGTATGGAACGCGCGACATGCTTTCAGTGCCGCCGGCCAAAACTATGTTCGCGCGACCCAGCATAATTCTTTCGGCGGCCAGAATGATCGCTCGTAAACCCGAGCCACAAGCCTGGTTAACCGTAAATGCTGGAACTTTATCAGGCGCGCCCGCGCGAAAAGTTATCTGGCGCGCTACGTTCGGACCGCCGCCGGCCTGCCGCGCGCAACCCCAAATTGATTCATCCAACTGATCAGGCCGTAAGTTAGCGCGCTGCAAACTCTCTTTGGCCGCCGCAACGCCCAAATCAGCGGCGCTCCAGCCCGCCAGCGAGCCGCCGAATCGTCCAATTGGAGTGCGCACCGCGCCGGCGAGATAAATTGAGTTCATGCAAGAAACTTTACTTTTCGCAGATGCTAAGCTGCTGGTCGAAAAAACGTACGACAAACTTCAGCTTGTCGATTCACAGTCCAGCGACAAACTAAAGTTTGTCGTACATCGCGATCTTAGCATAGCGCCCAATGTCTCTCGCAAATCCCACAAAAGTCGTAAACCCCGCATCGATCGCTACTGCCGCGCGTGAATTGCACCATCTGGTTTGCGACCAATCCGAGTGGTTCATGTCAGAAGACGGTCGAGGACCGGTGGAAGTTAACAGAACCGAGTTCGACTTTTCGGTGGCGCATGGCCGTTTGATCTTTTCCTGCTGGACTGAGGAAGGGGCGCGAGCCTGGCGTATCACGGCGTGGAATTTGAGCGGAGACAAAGTCTTGCTGCACGCGAGCCGTCGCATGGGCGCGGAAGTTTCGACCATTGAACTGGTGCCGCGGGCTTCTGCGAAAGCACTCGTGGCGAGCATCGCCGCAGCGCGTCAGGCGCGGTGCGAAAGACTGGCGGAATTAGTGACACAGACTTTAGTCTGTGATTCTTTCAACGAGGATCACAGATTGAAGTCTGTGCCGCTTGCCAAGATCGAACGCGCCGTCTTAAGTCCCGGTATGCGCCGCGACCAACCCGGCCGTTACGCGCGAATCATTCTGCGCTTGCCTCGCGAACGCGTCGCTGTTACGGCCACAGTTGCGCAGAGCGATCCGCGCAACATCGATTCGCTATTTTCGTCAGCGCTGCTCTGGTTTACCCGAGCGCAGTCGAGTCCCAAACGGCCCTACATCACGCGCCTGCTGATGGTTGTCGAGCGAAACGTTTTGGAAGCCGCCCGCCAGCGGCATGTGCTCTTGCGCGAGACACTGCGGCAGCGGATCGAATTGTTCGACTTGGATGATGATTGGACAAGGGTGGAAGCAACAAGTCCGTGGGAAAGAAAGTATTTGTGGCGCAAACGCCTGAGTCGCTTTCCTCCGATCCATGACGATCGGTTAACTGATCGCGTGAAACAGATTGTCGCCGAAGCTCCCGAAGCGATCGACGTCGTCAGTGCTCGGCATGGTCAGACGTTACGCTTTCATGGGCTGCCATTCGCGCGCGTGCGTCGGGTGATGGATCGCGATCGCGTCTGGTTTGGGATTGAAGGATCGCGACGCCGTTCGCTCGATGATTATCATCAGCGAGATTGGATGAAACTGTTGCGTGATCTGCAAACCTATCGCACTGAAAGCTGCCGGGATCGAAAGCACTGGTTCTATCGCGCGGCCGGCGAAGCCTGGCTCGAGTCGATTCTGCGCCGGGACATTTCCAGACTTGACCCCGGATTAATCGTCGCCCCGTTGCACGCGCAGTTTCGCACTTCACACGGCGGACCAACGGGAGCACGTCCAATTGACCTGCTCGCGCTTCGTTATGACGGCCGCCTGGTGGTGATCGAATTAAAAGTCAGCGAAGATCGCGAACATGTCTTTCAGGGAGTCGATTACTGGCGTCGCGTCGAAGCCCACCGCCGCCGCGGGCACATTAGCGCCGCAGAGTTATTCGGTAACCGCGAGCTCAGCGACGAATCGCCTTTGGTCTATTTAGTCGCACCCGCTCTTCGATTTCATCCATCGTTTGCCACGCTCGCAACGACAATCGCGCCCGACATTGAGATTTATCGTTTTGATATTAATGAAGACTGGCGCGCGGGTGTGCGCGTGGTGCGGAGGGAGCGAGTCAATGGGATGGGAGTGATTCGCCCAGACAAGTATCGCTAGGGGCGACGACGGGTTTGCACTGCGCCTTCGCAATTCTCACAGTCTTGACGAGCTGATAAGATCGCGTAAAAGGGCCGAGACTAGATGGCTAAGCACAAGTTTACATACGCCCAACGATACGCCGTTTGGAAGCACCACGGATCCAGGTGCTATTGGTGTGATGAACCACTCGGAATTATGGATACGACGATTGATCATTTCATTCCCGAGTATCTTGAAAACAAGCCAACGGAATTAGATAAGGTGCGAGCGGATTATGCGCTATCCCCCAGGTTTGTTATTAACGACTATTGCAATTGGCTTCCCAGTCACGCTCGCTGCAATTCGGTGAGTAAGGGCTCCAAGCTCCCCAAGCTGACATTCCTAGCGATAGCAACTCTGGATAAGCTAGCTCGGGATGCGGACGTGGTTCGATCAATAGAACACGGACTAAAGAACAAGATTAAGGAGGACAAACGTTTCGCGCAGCTAATGGTTGGACTTCAAACCGGAGTCCAAACTAACGCATTTACAAATGAACAGAAGGAGGAGATGAAGGCTCTGCTAGCGGATCCAGAACTTGAAATGGACGAAGATATCCAGCTTCTGCGCAAGGAAGTCTATCTCGACGTTGAACAGCACTATATCGACTTTCTGAATCGGAAGCCCGACCCGAATAGTTTAGCGTTCTGGAGCAATCAAATCTCGGAACGACGATCGCGCGGTGCCGACAACGCTAGTGTACTGGTTGGCGTTTCCTCAGCGTTCTTCCTCCGTAGTGAGTTCTATGACAGCGGCTATCTAGTGTACCGAATCTACAGGGCAGCTTTTGGTAGCGCTGCTGGTAAGTCGACATTAGGCGGAACACATGAGCTTTCGGTTCCCATTATTCGCCTCAGCGAATTCGCTCCTGCCTTACAGCAAATTGGACAAGGTGTAGTCGAAGGAACGAGCGACTGGCAAACACAACTAGAGGGCAACAAGGCCAAGTTCATGTCGGAGTTTGTTTCACGTTCTCGATTCATTCTCGCATATCCAAACTCGATGACGCCGGCGCAGTTTGTCGATCAGTTGAATATGAATGCCGGCAATGTTCTGTCAGCCAGCGAGCGTACGACCGCGATTAATCTGTTTGGCGGCGCGGTCAACACGACGAACACCACGGCGCGGGCGCAGGCCTTGCGGCAAGTGGCCGAAGATCAGGATCTGAATAACGCTGAATTCAATCGGGCATTTGTCTTGATGCTGTACTTCGGGTACTTGCGACGAAATCCTAACGACCCGCCTGATGCCGACTTTAGTGGTTACGACTTCTGGCTAAAGAAGCTGAATGAGTTCAATGGAGATTACGGTGCAGCTGAGATGGTGAAGGGATTCATAACCTCTGACGAGTACCGACAGAGATTTGGCTCTTAATGACCCGTTCCCGAAAACCGGGTAATTGAAAACGGCAGGCATCCCTCAGCTACTTGAGCGGCAGAAATCTTACTTGGCCTTCCCACTCGTCCTGATCGCTGCACAAGACAAGCAAGAGGAGTTCATCCAAGGCCCTGCCGATCGACACGTCCTGGCTCACTTCGAAGACGCCGGCATTGGCAAACCAGCCGCGATCCTGTCGTATGCGGTCTGTCTCATTGTGGTGACATCATGAGTGATGAGAATTCGTCCCTCGCTGGCGGCCCAGGCAAGCACGTCTTCGTCGCTCATACCGGCAAGACCGGCATCCTGAACGCGCACGACGTCGATTTCCGGTTGGCGACGCATTAACCCACGCACAATGCGATTGTTGAAGTCTTCGTCGGTGGCGAGGCGCAGCATCACTCGCTAACGCGGGATCGATTCCGAGCCAGCAGCCGGTCGCGTATGCCTTGCGGGTCAAACTGAGACTCGACCTCTTCCTTTAGCTCGGCCCGTTGTGCCTTCCTGCGTTGGAGGTACTCGACAAGCTCATCGTGATTCTGCAAATAGTAGCTAATGACCGCGTAAATGTCCGCGAGGTTCAGTGTCGTGTATTGCTGTGCGATTTCTTCGGGCGTGGATCCCTCATTAAATGCAAATATGACGGAGTCAAGCGAGACACGCGTACCGTTCACACGCAGCACCCCTGCGTGATCCATTGAAAGCGGTACTGACGCGGCCGTTTGACTCATCGCCATAGAAGTATAGAACAACTTGGGTAGGAGCGGGAGCCTTGATCCAGCGTCCTGACTTAAGTCGTCAGTCTTCGATAAATTCCCGGCAGCCTCTCAGGCAGTGTCAGCACGTCATCAATGATCGTGTAACCAATCTCGCCGTACAGGTCCTTCAGTTCGCTTTCGGATTCGCGATCGATCGTGATGCAGAAGGGCGTGATGCCGGCAATCTTCGCCTGGCGCAGAGCTTCCCGAGTATCGTCGCGGGCGTAACGGGCGTCGCCGTAATCGTGATCGTACGGGCGGCCGTCTGACAAGACGATCAAGAGTCGGGTGCGGGCTTCCTGTTTTTCGAGTTTGGCCGTTGCGTGGCGAATCGCCGCGCCCAGACGCGTGTTGTTTTGATAGGTGATGCCGCCGATGCGCCGCATCACTTCGTCGGAATACTGCTCCTGAAAATCTTTCAGCACATAGAACTTGACGTTGCGACGGCCCTCGGAAGTGAAGCCGTTGATGGAATAAACGTCGCCGACCGCCTCGAGCGCTTCGCTCATCAACACCAGTCCCTCTTTTTCGATTTCGATAATGCGACGGCCGGGATGCGTGTAGGGCTGCAACGGATGCCGGCCGATCGTGCGCGCAGTCGATGAAGATTGATCCAGCAGAAAAGAAACCGCCACATCGCGACGGCGGCGCAGACGCTTGGTGTAGATCCGTTCCGACTGCTGTCCGTCGGCGCGGCGATCGATGAAGAAATCGACGACTGCATTCAGATCGTAGTCCTCGCCGTCGAGCTCGTTGGTAATCTTCGTCAGGTTCTCTGGCTTCATCAATTGAAACTGATGACGAATTGACGACACGACGCCTTTGTATCGCTCGCGGGTGTCGTCGACGAAGTCGCGGCTGCCGCGCTTCACTTTCTTTTCCACGACCCGACACCAGCCGACGCGATGATCGACCAGCTCGCGGTCCCATTCGTCGTAATTGAAAGCAACTTCACCGGCTTCGAGATCCTGTTCCGGAGTTTCGCCATCGGTCCACGACTCGCTGCCGTCGAGTTCATCAAATTCGCCCTCAGGCTCGGCATTCCAGGCATTGAAAAGCTCGCGCGCGTCGCGCCGTTGCGGCTGGCGATCAGCTTCGCGCTGGGTCTGCATTTCTTCAGCGATCTTATTTTCGTCTTCCTGATCCATCTGATCGGGAACTTCGATTTGCTGTTCCGCATCTTCCATCGCAATCGATTGAAACAACGTGTAGACGCGGCTCGTCGCCATCAAGGTGTCGGCGACGGTCCGGTCTGAATCGTTTAGATATTCAGCAATAATCGTTTCCAACTCAGAGACAACCTGACGATAGAATTCGCGCGCATCGTCGAGCGCGCCGCCCAACATCGTGATTTGAAATAAGAGTTCGAAGGGAACCATCGCCGGCGGCAAATCGATGATCTTTGGTCGTCGATTGCGCAGATGCTCGCGAATCAAGTTCAGGTCGCGCGCCAGCCCGCGATATGTTTTGCGCAGACGCCGATCGATGCGACCGTTTTCCAGCGTGCCAAAAATCCTGCGCGCCAAAGCCGGCAGCGGGAAAAGATTGAGGACAAAACGATAATCCAGGCCTTCACTTGGCGGTTCTACTTTGCGACTTTGCGCCTTTGCGCGAGGTTGCGTCTCCGCTAACAAGTTCGGATCGATTGCAAAGGCATCGCGCTCATCCTCGTTCGCCGGATCGTACAATTCCGCCAGCGCCGTATAAGCAGCTCGCAAATCATTCGTGTCGCGTTCGTGCGTTCCAAATTCGATTTGCCCCGCGGCGTGTGCGGCCAGGACTTTATAGAGCCGGAAATCGAGTTCGTCTTCACCAAACTCAGACACAGTCGAAGGAAGATGAATTGTGCGCCCGTCGCCGATGCGTGATTCCGCCGGCACCACTGCGAGCGGCGCAATTTCGACGGCGCGTCCCGTCAATCCCTCGACATACAGTCGCAGCAGCAGTTGCACTGATTCGAGAGTCATACCCGCATCACCCGCACGCAGAGCTTCGTTGCTGCTGCGAGTTTCAAGCGCGTAGTAACTGCGGCGCGCGCGAGTGTCACCCGCAATCAAACCGGCGCGCGCCCAATTTTCAAATTGTTCGATCGAGACGGTGCGCAGAGCTTTCGCGCTTGAGCGCAGGCACGCGAGTGCAGCCTCGGAATCGACCCGACCAACTTCGCGTGTGAGGATAAGTACGCGCCGGGCCAAAGTCGCCGCGTCGCGCTGATCCCTGATCGCGGCCACGCCGGCAAAGAAGCCGGGGCTGGCGCGAATGAAGGCGACCAGGCTGGCGTTTCCGTGAGGGGCAATCGTCCACAGAAGCTCGATCCACTCGTCAAAACATTCCGGCAACGTGCGCAGGATCTCGCCGCCGCTGATCAAAATGTGAAGCGCCGCCGCCCCGCCACGCTCGAGAAAGTTGATTGATCGCCGCATCAACCGCTCCGATTGTTCTGAGCTGAGCCGCTCGATCGCTGCCGGCAGTGACAACCAGGCGTCAGCGGCAATGCCGCCGGCATGCTCGGCAAATGCTCTGACCAGATCGATGGCCGCATTTGTCAGAGGTTGATTTGCCTTGAGCGCAGCAAAGACTTCGGGACTGGCTTGCAGAAACTCGGCGCTGTGCTTCGCCGATCGTCGAGAGATGGCGCCCGCCACTTCATAAATTGATCGCAAAAGCTCTCCATCCGGAATTTTCTCAGCGAGCGCGGGAGCGCCGCGAAAAGTTTCCGCGGCGGTCGAAGCCGAAAGAATCATTTGCCGCGCGCACACCTGAAAAACGAATGGGCGCGCGACAGATGGAACGGCGGCAAAGTCATTCGTTCCGGTCGCAAAAAAACTTACGCCGCTCTCGACCTCAGCCATGGTAAGGCGGCGTCCCAGTTCACCCCACGCGCGTAATTCTGCCGGTTCGAGTATTTGTGAGGCGCTGGGAGTTGCTCGCAAAAACTCAATGCTGGCGCGCAGCGACACCGCCGCAATCAGCGCACTGGTTTCCAGCGCGGCGCGCGTGTGCTCAAGCGGAAGAGCGCTTATTTCGCGAAGTAAACGGGCAATTGTTCGACGCTCGGTGGGATTCTTGACGGACCGGAGGTGCTCGTCGATTTCATCGCCGAATTGATCTTGCAGCAAATCGCCATCGGAAGGCGGAACGGGTTTGTCTCGAGAGCTGGCCATGGATCCTCTTTTAAGGCAATTTCAAAAAACCAGCTTGAGTGAAATGTTTATCGAACGTCAATGCTTCGGCGATTCCAAGCTTCTTCATTAACACAAACGAAATGCAGTCGGTGAGTGAGTAGGTTTTATCGGCATGCTGCTCGAAATACGCCCAGCCTTCGTAGAACAATGACTCGTCAACATGGATCAGTTGAACGTGCGACGCATTTAATAGATTGTTCGCAACTTTGACAGCGTTATCGTGCTGATGTCTGCGGTTGAGAAAGGTCACTATCTCATCCAAGACGTAGGAAGTGGTTACCAGCGAGAAAGAAGTTTTGAGGAGAGCGCTCCAGTATTCTGTGGCCTCACGATGGTGTTGGTCGTCGACGATTTCCAGCGCGATTACAAAATTAGCATCGAGGAAGAGAGTGGTCATTCGCCATCGTAGAGATACTTGTCGAGATTCTCCGAAGCGTCTGGGATGCCAAGCTTAACCGGATTCTTGCCAATGTTATGAATCGGATCCTCTGTCCCAATGGGCATGACCACAATTATCCCGTTCTGCTTGCGAATGTCCACTTCCGTTATCCCTTCAAGCAGTTCCTTTGGGATGTTGATGCCGTTTTCGGATACTTTTGTTCGCATGATTGTCGAACCTTCCTGGCAGAAGTATAAAACGGTAGGCTCACATTCCCAAAAACAGGCAATTCGTCTCTAGTCTCACAATGCCGAAATCAGCCCCTCCCTCTTAAGTACCCGTCGTAATTCATAGAAACTTTGCTCAATCTTGTTGCCTGAAAAGGGTATGTCTTGCAAGCCGGCGACATTCGTAAAGTCCTCAACACCTTCTTGCTTTAAAAGTATCGCTCTATTGAAACCAAGCCTACTCTGGAAGAGACCCACCTCATGAACGACGTTTTGGCGAGCTCTCCTCGACCCACTGGCGGTCTCGTCTTCGGCCGTGAGCAAGAGAATAGCGAAGTTTGCTTGACCTAGCATCTCGTTGAGTATCGAAACAGCCGATTCGCCTGTTCGCGATTCTGACTCAAAATTGCCAACAATCAATCCTAATTCGTTTTGAAGATACAACTGTAGTCTGGCCCAAAGCGGATTTCGGCCGTGACCGATGAATACGGTTGCCTTTTCATTGCGTCGTCGCGAGTCGTGCCCACTGGCGTAGAGTGGCCCTCAGCCTGATTGATTTCATCAACCATGGATTGAAGCAAAGTTCTCGCTGTTTCGAGTCCCTTCCAGATCTTTGTTTTCTTTTCCCCAGCTAGGCTTGAAAAATGATCAAGAATGTCCGCGTAAGCGATTTCGTTAAAATCGTCGATATAGCGGGAGTGTTCTCCGAATATTAGGGTTATTACGTCCGTGACTTTGCCTCGCCATTCTTTAAAGTCCTCAGAATTAATAGACAAATCCGGCTTACCCAGTCGAAAAATTGGTGGTAGATCCCTTTCAGAGTTCCACTCGTCAATTTTTTTCATCAGCCTCTGAAGCTTCGCGATCTTATCTTTTGATGTGAACATGCGGGTCACGCCTAAAAGATTTCTAGATCACCGTGGTCACAATCTCACGAATACTCCTCTGCAAATCGCGATCGTCGGTGATCGGCGAGCACATGGCGACTTCGGCGGCGCGGGTCGGCGCGATGCCGTTCGAGATCAGTTGCGCGGCATAAATCAACAGCCGCGTTGAGACGCCTTCTTCCAAACCATGACCGCGCAGGTTGCGAACCTTCTGGCCAATCAAAACCAGATCGCGCGCGGTGCCTTCATCGACGCCGCCTTCGCGCGCGACGATTGTTGCTTCCAAATCGGCGGGCGGATAGTCAAAGTCGATCGCCACAAAACGTTGCCGGGTAGACTGCTTCAAATCTTTCAGGATCGATTGATAGCCGGGGTTGTAAGAAACGACCAGCATGAAATCCGAAGGCGCTTCCAAAATCGTGCCGCGTTTTTCGATCGGCAGACGCCGGCGGTGATCGGTGAGCGGATGAATGATTACAACCGTGTCCTTGCGCGCTTCCACGATTTCATCCAGATAACAGATAGCTCCGTGACGCACGGCAGAGGTCAACGGCCCGTCGTGCCAGACCGTCTCTTCACCTTCGATCAAAAAGCGGCCAACCAGATCGGTTGACGAGAGATCTTCGTGACAGGCGACCGTGATCAGCGGACGTTCCAGCCGCCAGGCCATGTGCTCGACAAAGCGAGTTTTGCCACAGCCGGTCGGGCCTTTCAGGATTACCGGCAGATGCGCCGTGTGCGCAGCTTCAAACAAACCCACCTCGTTATCGACGGGCAAGTAATAAGGTTCTTCGGCGATTCTGTATTCTTCGATGGCGCGTTCAGGCATTATATTTTGATTAGGGGGTGTTGTTCGATTTGCTCTTCGGCTCGAATTTGATTGATTTGATGATCCGGTCAAATAACCCGTGCTCATCAGGTTTATAAAGAACTTTTGAAATGTGCAAGTCGACCCAAAACCCATTCACCACAAACTCTGCGTACATATTCTGCTGTTGGATCGGCATGCCCTGAAAAGAAGGGATCAGGAATTCAAAGAAACTTACGTTCCCAATTTCGGCTTGCACCACATTCTGTGGATTCACCCACGACGGATTGCCGGCTTTCCAAACCATGTCGCGGCACGATTTGCTGTCCTGACAGCTAGTGGCTGGCTCAATGTACAGGATGAACAGAACTACAGACGCGTAGAACCCTCTGATCAACCTTTGGTAATTTGTTTTCACAGCCGTTACTTTGAGGCCGGTTTGAGCGAAAGAAGTCAGGACTGTTATCCTTAGTTTTGAAACAACATCTTAGCATTCACGCAGAACGTCAAACAAACAGTATGTTCGAATCGCAGAGGAGACGGTACAATGCTTAAAACAATTCGTGGTAGTACCTCCTGATAACTCAGCGAACTCGAGTTTCGAAAACTTATCGAGCCTTACCGGCGGCGTGATTGTGGATATTGGGACCGGCGACGGTCGCTTTGTTTACCAGTGCGCGCGAGAGAATCCGTCGAAGTTCTACATCGGTATCGACGCGAACGCGAAACCGCTCCGGAAGATCTCGATGAAGGCCACTCGCAAGCCGGCGAAGGGCGGAGCGACTAACGTGCTTTTTCTTCAGGCTCCCGTCGAAGCTCTTCCCAACGAACTAGACAAAGTCGCCGACGAGATTCACATACATTTTCCCTGGGGCAGTCTGTTGCGCGCGATTGCGATTGGCGAGCCGAGGGTCCTCGAGGGACTGCGCCGCGCCATGGTTGATGGCGGACTTTTGGAAGTGGTCCTTGGCGTCGATGCCGCACGCGATCACACTGAGGTCAGACGGTTGGGATTGCCCGAGATTTCTCTCGATTACCTCACGTCCGTGCTGGAGCCCCGTTACGCGGCTTGCCGTTTGGTAATAAAGGAGAAGGGAAAGCTGGCTGCTCACGAATGGCAGCATTTGCGATCATCATGGGCCCGTCGTCTGAGCGGCAATGATCGTCGCCAGGTTGTGTATTTCATCGCCGAAGCGCAAGAATAGTTCTCAAACGAATGAAGATTGCAGTAGCCATGTCCGGCGGCGTGGATTCGTCCGCAGCCGCAGCAATTCTGAAAGAGCAAGGCCACGAACTGGTCGGCTTTACGATGCAGTTGTGGAACCAGCGGCGAGGCATCAGTGTCGACGAAAACGGCGAGCCTTTGCCTTCGCGTTGCTGCTCGCTTGATGACGTTTACGACGCCCGGCGGGTGGCCGAGGAATTGGGTTTTCCTTTCTACGTGCTGAACCTCGAAAAGGAATTCGAGCGGGACGTGGTGCAGCCTTTTGTTGACAGTTATTTGCAAGGCGAAACTCCGATCCCCTGTGTTGCCTGCAACAGCCGTTTGAAGTTTGCTTCACTTGATAAATTAGCGGTAGGTCTCGGATGTGAAAAAGTTGCGACCGGCCATTACGCGCGCGTCGAACACGACGAACGCACGAATCGATATCGACTGCTGCGTGGTCTCGATCCGCAGAAGGATCAATCCTACTTTCTTTGGGAGTTGACTCAGGAGCAGCTTTCGCGCGCGCTGTTTCCATTGGGAGAAATGTCCAAACCGGATGCGCGTGACGCCGCGCGCCGTGCGGACCTCGCGGTTGCTGAGAAGAAAGAGTCGCAGGAAATTTGTTTCGTTCCGGACGGTGATTACGCAGGGTTCATCGATCGATACCTGGAAGCCGAACAGCAAGCTGAGCGTCAGCCGCGAGCAGGCCAGATCGTTACGAGTAGCGGAGATGTCATCGGCGAGCATGCCGGCATTCATCGTTACACCGTCGGCCAACGTCGTGGGATTGGGATAGCGCAGCCGCGACCGCTCTACGTTCTCGCGATCGATTCCAAGAAGAATGAGGTAGTCGTTGGCAGTGACGATGAGTTGCTGCGTGCAGAGTTCACCGCCGCCGGCGTCAATTGGATCGCTGTCGATAATCCTGGCGAAGAGATTCGCGCAGAGGTGCGGGTTCGTTATCGCCATACTGCCGCGCCGGCAACGATCACTCCTCTGCCAGATAATCGGGTGCGGGTAACGTTCGATGAACCTCAACGCGCCATCACCCCGGGGCAGGCAACCGTGTTCTATCGCGGCGACGAAGTATTAGGTGGCGGGTGGATCGTGAAGTAGCCGCGGAGCGGCAAAAGATCTGTAGCCCACGGCGTGAGCCGTGGGTAAAAGACGTCATCGACAAGTCAGCCGCGGAGCGGCGGCACATTCCGGGCACGACGATAATGTTTCGCCGCTCCGCGGCTGCCTTGCTCCGGTTGCCGTTGATCCCATGGGCTACAGATCTATCGCCGCTCCGCGGCTGGATCTTTCCAGCCGGTTTGTTGAAGGTTGGCCAGAGGTCAGTACCATCCGCGTCAAGCTGATGGGATAATCCTCACTCTAAACTGGCCTCCTGATCCCATTTGCTTACGCAAATGGTACTGAACCGGTCCGATTATGCGGCCTCCGCCGCTAAACTTTTTATTCGCACTCAACGTAATCACAACCGGCCAACTCTTTATTAACAAATAGGAAAAACTGCTCATGGCAATGTCAACCACACGTAAAGTCGTACTCATAATTTCGGGCATCGTCCTCGGCCTGATAATGATAGTAGTGCTCGGGATTGCAATCTTTGTCTCCGCTTTGCGCGGCGACCGTCCGTCGATTCAGGACAATAGCGTGCTCGCTCTGAAAATCTCCGGCTCGATGCCGGATTATGTTCCCGACGATCCGTTTCGCCGCATCTTCGGCGGTCAGCCACAATCGCTCGGCAGCCTGATGGCCCAGTTTCGGAAAGCCAAAGTCGACAAACGAATAACCGCGGTGCTGTTGGATATCGACATGTCCGAAGCCGGTTGGGCCAAGTCCGAAGAGATTCGCAGCGCCATCGAAGATTTTCGTACTTCCGGCAAGCCGGTGTATGCCTACATGGAAACCGGGCTCAACAAGGACTACTACATTGCCACGTCGTGCGACAAAATTTTTGTGCCGCCGCCGGGTGAGCTGTTCACGATCGGCTTGGCAGCGGATGTGATGTTCTTTCGCGGGTCGTTGGACAAACTCGGGATCTATCCCGATATGTATCAAATCGGAAAATACAAGAGCGCCGGTGATACGTTCACGCAAAAGCAGATGACCGATGCGCATCGCGAGTACATCAACTCTTTGCTCGACGATTTGTACGGGCGCTATCTTGATGGAATTTCCAAAGCGCGCAAAAAATCGGTCGACGAAATAAAGGCTTTGATTGACGAGGCGCCCTACAGCGCCGCCAAAGCGAAAGAGATCGGCTTAATCGACGGTGCGTTGTATCGCGACGACGTCGAAAAGGAACTGAAAAAGCGGCTTGGTTATAAAGACGCCGACGACCTGCACATAGCTCGCGGCGGAGATTACCGGCAGATCACACAGGAATCGCTCGGTCTCAACAAAGGCGAGAAGATCGCCATTATATACGCGGCGGGCGACATTACTTCGGGCCGATCAACCTTTGGCGGCAGCGGCCAGGAAACGATTGGCTCTGACTCGCTGGTGAAGACCATTAACGACGTCAGAGATGATCGATCGATTAAAGCAATTGTGCTGCGCATCGACAGTCCCGGCGGCTCAGGTTTGGCTTCCGACATCATCTGGCGTGCGGTTGAAGCCGCCAAAGCGAAAAAACCGATCGTCGTTTCGATGAGCGATGTCGCTGCCTCAGGCGGATACTACATCGCGTGCAACGCCAATAAGATCGTCGCCGAGCCTTCCACGATCACCGGCTCGATTGGAGTCGTGGGGGGTAAGCCGGTCCTCAAAGGTTTCTATGATTGGATTGGCGTCACCAACGAGTATGTGATGCGCGGCAAGAACGCCGGCATGTTCCGTGAATCGGAAAAGTTCAGCGACACTGAGCGGGCAAAGTTCCAGGAGTTTCTGAAAAACACCTACGACGATTTCACTTCGAAGGTCGCGAAGGGACGAGGTAAGGAACAGACCTACATCGACTCAGTCGGCCAGGGTCGCGTGTGGACCGGCTTCCAGGGGAAAGAGCGCGGACTGGTTGACGAGTATGGCGGCCTGGACAAGGCGATCGAACTCGCGAAGCAACTCGCGAAGATTCCCGCCGACAAAGGCATTGAGCGGGTGATCCTGCCGCAGCCGCCCACCTTCTTCCAGCAGTTGATGAACGTAGACGATGAAGGCGGGGATCAGGCCAGCGCCGAGGCAAAACAACAAGCGGCAGTTCTTTCAGCCCTTCCTGACGACGTGCGCCAGACACTGCGTTACGCGCAAATGTTGGATCGCGCAGGCAAAGGTGAAGCGATCTATCTGATGCCGTTTCGTTTGAGGATCAAGTAATAAAGTGGCAGAACCCCGAGCGCCAGCGAGGGGCTCATTTGAATCGATGGAGCTACTTGATCCGGTCGCTAACGCTCCCGGTACTGACACATGTGGACATCAGAAAGACTTTGCGAATTCTCCTCGTAGAAGATGAGCCTCGAATGGCGAACGTGATCGCGAAAGGTCTGCGAGAGCAAGCCTATGCGGTCGATATTGCCGAAGACGGCGACGCCGCGCTCTATCAAGCCTCAATCAACGATTATGATTTGATCGTCCTCGACGTGCTGATTCCTCAGCGTGATGGATTCGAAGTCTGTCGCGAGCTGCGCGCCCGGGGTGATACCACGCCGGTGCTGATGCTGACCGCGCGGGCCGCCATCGATGATCGAGTCACCGGCTTCGATGCCGGAGCCGACGATTACGTAACTAAACCATTCTCGTTTCGCGAGTTGAGCGCCAGAATCCGCGCCTTGCTTCGCCGGGATACGCAGCTTCGTCCGGACATTTATCAACTCGAGGACTTGATCGTAGATTCGGGCAGCCATCGTGTTTCGCGCGCCTCACGCCCAATTGAGCTGACTGCGAAAGAATACGCGTTGCTGGAATACCTTGTGCGACGAGCGGGGCAACTGGTTTCGCGGTCTGAAATTGCCGCGCATGTTTGGGATGATTCATTCGATCCCTTCTCAAATTCGATCGAGGTTTACATGAATCGGCTGCGCAAAAAGATCGACGAAGATCATTCGATCAAGCTGCTTCACACTCGCCGCGGCGAAGGCTACATCCTCGAATCCCGTCAGTGAACCGTGCGCACGATGCGCGTTCTTTGGATCGGATCGGTGTCAGAAGCCCGCGCGTTAGCAAGGGCTACGCTGCCCTTACGGTCGGGCTTCTGACACTGATCCAATCCAAAGCGCCGTCGCCGCTTCGCTCTGCCGGCGCACTCCAAAAAGATCTCAACCGCCATTGATTCTCCACAGGTTATTAATCCTTCATTAAGGTTCGGTTGCGTATACTGCCGGCCTCAACTGCATTCGGAAAAATGACTGGTAGCTCGATTTGGAAATGTCCTGCTGCTACGCGGTTTGTCTTGCACCCCTGGATGGCCGCTGCGCTCGGGCTTGCGCTGGCAGGATCTTTATTAGCGCAAGGCGTTCCGCCGCCGGCGTCAAATCAAACCAGTCAAAACTCGATCACGCTTGACGAGGCTTTGCGGCTCGCCAACAGCCAGGCGTCAACCTATCAGACCGCAATCCTGAATGAACGCATTGCCGCGGAAGATGTGAAGCAGGCGCGGACTGCTTTTAAGCCGAAGGTCAGCGCGCCGCTGAGTTATATCTACACTTCGCCGGCGTTGGGACTGCCGCCGGGCGAGCCGCGCGCTCCGAGTTTCATCGCCAACAATGCAATCAGCGAATACGAAGCGTTAGTGAATGTCTCAGGCGATTTTGATATTGCCGGCAAGCTGCACGCGACGCTGCAGAAAAATCGGGCGCTGCTGGCCGCGGCGCATGCCGGTACTGACGTCGCAAAACGGGCTCTGGCCCAGGCAGTGATTGAAGCGTATTACGGCCTGGCGCTGGCGATCGCGCAGAATCGCGCCGCCGAGGGAAACCTGACTGCGGCCCAGGAATTCGAGCGCATCACGTCACTGCTTTTGAGTGGCGGGGAAGTTGCGCCGGTCGATCTGACGCGCGCGCAATTGCAGACTCTTTCCCGGCGTGATGAGTTGGAGCGGGCGAAAGTGAATGAAGAAGTTGCCGCGGGATCTTTGCGCGTGCTGATTGGTTACGATTTTACGCGGCCGGTGAGCACGACTGATTTGGCGCTCGCTTTGCCCACGGATTCTGAGTATCAGCAATTCAAAGCTGACGATGTCTCTCGGCGGCCTGAGTTCACCCAATTGGAGCAGCAGCTTCGGGCCGCGCAGAATGAGATTAAGATCGCGCGTGCCGATCGACTACCGTCACTTTCTTATTCGATCAATGGCGGTTTTGATGCTGATTCGTTGAGAGGTCCACGCCTCAAGGAACACAGCGGCGTTTCGGCAGCCATCAGCCTCACGATTCCTATTTTTGATTGGGGCGCAAGTCGCAGCAAAGAGCGACAAGCGCGCTTGCAGGTAGAGTTGGCCGAGAACGAACAAAAAATCGCCAAGCGCGGATTCACGCAACAGTTCTACGCAGCCCGGGCACAGGCGGCCAACGCCGCGGCGCGCATTGCGTTAGCGCGCGAAGCCGTCGTCAAGGCCCAGGACAATGTGACCGCATCGATTGCCCGCTATCGCGCGGGTGAAGCTCAGATTGTGGAAGTGACTGAAGCGCAGACGACTCTGGTAACGCAGCGCAGCGCGTTGTATCAGGCCATCTTCGATTATCAGGTGGCGTTGACGCGGCTAAGGCAGGCGACGGGACAGTAACCGTGTCAGAACCGCGACAGCGAGCGGATCAAGACACAAGATGGAGCTTGGTGAGACCGGCGTCAGTTTGAGATCGGGTCGCTATCGCTCCCCGTTCTGACACCTGCGCCCAACGCGGCATCGGTAACTGAAATGGAACAGACTTCAACATCTCGGCAGCGTAACGCGATTCTTATGATCGCCGTGATCGCGGTCGTGGTCTTTGCTCTCACCATCCTCATTATCTGGCGCTGGAAAAAATCCAAGGCTGAGTCCGAGGCGGAAGTCGCTCCGGTTGTCAGCGTCAAGGTCGCCAAAGCGGAGAAGGGAAACATCGCCGCGCGCATTGTCGCGGTGGGCACGATTTGGCCGCGCGAGAAAGCCGACGTCGGCGCCAAGATCAGCGCGCAGATCAAAAAGATGGCGCTGCTCAAGAACAAGGTCGTGCGCGCCGGCGAAGTCATTGCAGTGCTCGAATCGCGCGACCTGCAGGCGCAAAAGGCAGAAGCCGTAGCGGCGTTGAATGAGGCGCGCGCCAACGAACGCAGCCTCGTCACCGGCACGATTCCGAAAACGAACGCGGAAGATCAGAAAGCTTTGATGGATGCTCGGGCGAAAGTTAACAATGCGCGCGCGACGTACGAGCGCCGCCGCCGTCTCTTTGATCAGGGCGGGATCTCGCAAAAAGATCTCGAAGCGTCGCAACTTGAACTAACGACCGCTGAAGACGAGCTGCGCCTGCAGCAACAGACGATTGCGTTGCGCGGACAATCATTGAATCCCAATGATCGCGCGCTGGCAGCGGCCAGGACCGCCCAGGCTCAACAACATTTGGCGACGCTCGATGCGCAATTGAGCTACGCGACGATTCGTTCGCCGATTACGGGCATCGTCACCGATCAATTTCAATACGAAGGCGAGTTTGCGTCGGCAGGCGGCAAGCTCGTGACGATTGCCGACACCAGCACCGTAATCGTGAAGGCGCCGTTCGCGGACACAGTCGCCGCGCAATTGAAAGTCGGCGACGCCGTCAGCGTGTTGCCAACCGATTCTTCCGCGGAAGAAATGAAGGGACAGATTACTTTGCTGAGTCGCTCGAGCGATCCGACAAATCGGACGGTGGAAGTTTGGGTGACTCTGGCGAATGGCGCGGGCTTGTTGCGCGCCAATGGCGCCGCGCAGGTGACCGTGTTCGCCAATTCAAAGAACGAGGCGATCGTCGTACCCGCGTCCGCGGTGACGCTCGAAGCCAGCAACGCCGACGAGGGAACGGTGATGGTGGTCGATGCGCAAAACGTCGCCCACGAGAAGAAAGTGACAGTGGGAATTCGGACTGCGGAGAAGATCGAAATTGTCGAGGGCCTGGAGGACGGCGAAACCGTCGTCATCGAAGGGAACTTCGCTTTGCCGGACGGAACGAAAGTGGAAGTTGCGAAGGATGAAGAGAAGAAGGAAGACGAGAAGTGATTGCTTCGAGCGTGTCCTGCAGCGCGGGGCGTGCCGACTGGAGCGCAAGCGTCCTCGCTTGCATTCGCAGGGTTCCGAAGCTGAACAGGGCAAGCGAGGACGCTTGCGCTCCAGTCGGCCGTCGCCGCTTCGCTCTGCCGGCACACTCCAAATATGAGGCTCGCTCAAATCGTTTCAAACCAATCGCGAGCAATCCTCGTTATCGTCGCTTTGCTCTGCGCGGCGGGTTTGTATTCCGCCTGGCAACTGCCGGTCGCAATTTTTCCCCAGACTGATTTCCCTCGCATCGTGATTATCGTTGATAACGGCGAAGCGCCGGCTTCACAGACTCTCGTTTCGGTTACGCGACCAATCGAAGAAGCGATGAACGGCGTTCCCGGCATTGCTCGGATAAAGTCCAAAACTGCACGCGGCTCGTCAGAAATCAGCCTCTACTTTGATTGGAACGTCAACATCATCCAGGTTTTGCAATTGGTCCAGGCGCGTCTTTCTCAACTCTCGTCCACGCTGCCGCCGACCGCGCAAATTCGAAACGTGGAACGGTTGACGTTCGCCGTTTTTCCCGTTGCCGGCTATAGCCTGACATCGGACAAACGTGATCAGGCCAGCCTCCGCGACATTGCCACTTACGTCATTCGCCCACAGCTCGCGCGTTTACCCGGTGTGGCGATTGTTGGGGTTGCCGGTGGCAAGACCCGCGAGTTCCATGTCGTGATTGATCCCGATCGATTGGCAGCCCACAACGTTTCAGTCCAGCAGGTCTCTGACGCGATTCGAGCCTGGAACATCATCGTCTCGCCGGGATTGATTGAAGAGAATCATCAGCTTGAATTAGCGCTGATCAGCGGACAGGCGCGAAAGCCGGACGAGCTCAACAGCATCGTCGTAGCCACCGTTAACAGTGCGCCGGTGACGGTCGCAGACGTGGCCACGGTTTCCGGCGGGGTCGAACCCGAATACACGATGGTGACGGCTGACGGACATCCGGCGGCGCTGGTCAACATCAACCGGCAACCCGACGCCAACACAGTCGCGGTAGTTGATGAGGTGCGTCAGACGCTCGCGGCCATGCGCAACCAGATTCCGAAGGATGTTCACGTCGCCGCTTATTACGATCAATCTTTGCTGGTGCGCGATTCGATCAATTCTGTGCGCGACTCGATCCTGATTGGGCTGCTGCTTTCGGTTGTGATCCTCTATGCATTCCTGCGCAATGTGGGAACGACCTTCGTGGCGATTCTGGTTATTCCGGTGACCGTCCTCGTGACGTTTTTGGCGATGTGGCTGGCCCACCTGAGTTTCGATTTGATGACGCTGGGCGGCGTGGCGGCCGCGATCGGTTTGGTAATAGACGATGCGATCGTCGTCGTTGAAAATATCTACACGCACATGAGTCGAGGCCAGTCGCGCCGCCAGGCTGTGCAGAGCGCGGTTTCGGAAATCACGGCGCCAATCATTGGCTCGACCATTACGCCGGTGGTTGTTTTTCTGCCGCTCACAATTCTGACGGGTGTCACAGGTGTTTTCTTTCGCTCGCTGGCGCTGACGATGTCCGTCGCCTTGCTTACGTCGCTGGTTTTGGCCCTGGTGTTTACGCCGGTGCTGGCGGAGCGATTCGTGAAAGCAAAGCGTCGCAGCACGGAAGAAGGCGCGCCAGATCACGAACCGACTTCGTCCGAGCTCGAGGCAGAAGCCGAATCGGGGCGCATGCTGCGCGCGATCATCACTCGTTATGAATGGGTCCTGTCTCATGCGCTCGACCGTCGTTGGGTGGTGATAGTTATCGTCATCGCCGTGCTCGCGGGTTCTTACCTCCTTTATCGCTCGCTCGGGTCAGAGTTTCTGCCTGAATTCGACGAGAGTGCTTTTGTCCTCGATTATTTGGCGCCGCCGGGTTCGTCTCTGGCGGAAACGGATCGGTTGCTGCGCCACGTCGAAGAGATTCTGATGAAGACTCCGGAGATAGAGAGCTATTCGCGGCGCACCGGTTTGGAAATGGGTTTATTCGTTACCGAGCCGAACACCGGCGATTTTGCCGTCAAGCTCAAGCCGGGACACAAGCGCGCTACGGAAGAAGTCATCTCTGATCTGCGTGAACAAATTGCGGAGTCTGAGCCGACACTGGAAGTTGAGTTTGTGGGGATTGTTCCGGACGTGATCGGCGACCTGCAAGGTAATCCCGAACCGATCGAGATTAAGCTGTTCAGTGAAGACGCCGCGGCGTTGGAGGCGAAAGCTGAAGAGGTCGAAGCTGCGATCAAGAAAATTCCCGGTGTTGTCGATACGAATCCCGGCGTGATCGTCAGCGGGCCCGCGATTACTTTCAAAATCGATCCGCAGAGAGCTGCGCGCTTTGGCGTGACGGCCGACGAAATTGCGAAAACAGCATCGGTGGCGATGACCGGCGACGAGGCTTCTTTTATTCTGCAACAGGATCGTCTGATCAAGGTGCGCGTGATCTTCCCAACGGATGTGCGCACGTCGCTCGACAAGGTGAAGGCTTTGCAGGTTCGTTCTGCTGCGGGCCAACTGTTTCGCATCGATCAGGTCGCCGACGTCGAATACGAAAAGGGTCAGACTGAGATTGGGCGCGAGAATCTACGCCAAACCGTAGCCGTCACCGGCCGGCTCGAAGGTAAGGACCTGGGCACGGCGATAAGCGAGATCCGGAACCGTTTGAATAAGGAAGTGAAACTTCCTCCCGGAATGACCATCGAGTACGGCGGACTCTATCAGGAGCAACAGTCGAGCTTTCGCGAGTTGCTGCTCTCGCTGGTGCTCGCCGTCCTGCTGGTCTTCATTACTCTGCTGATCGAATTTCGATCGTTCGCGCATCCGATCGCGATTGTGACCGGAGCGGTGCTGGCCCTGGCCGGAGTCTTATTGGCATTGTTCATTACCGGAATGACCCTGAACGTCGTTTCGTTGATGGGCATGATTATGATCGTCGGCATCGTCGCTAAGAACGGCATCCTGATGCTCGACGCGGTCGAGGATCATCTGGCAGCGGGGGACACGTTGCGTGAGGCGTTGTTGCGATCAGGACGACGACGCTTTCGACCCGTTTTGATGACGTCTTTGGCAGCCATGCTCGGCATGTTGCCTTTAGCATTGGCGTTCGGGGCCGGGTCAGAGTTGTTGCAACCTTTGGCGATTGCGGTGATCGGCGGACTGACGATGGCGCTGTTGCTGTCATTAATCGTGACGCCGACGGTTTACGCGATGTTGAGAAGCGAATCTCACCCGCAGACGAGCTAGTCTGAGCGCGAGATCAATTACCGGGAGTGGTAGCGACCGGGTTGCTATAGAAGTCTGTCGGTAAAGGTTCCTCTCTGTGCCTCTGTGAAGAGTCTCTGTGTGTCTGTGGTGAAATTGCGCTTGAAACATTCACCATAGAGTCACAGAGATCGCACAGAGTCACGGAGATCAATTTTCCCGACGAACTGCAATAGCAAAGTTCCAATGAAAGGAGGCTCAATCATGCATATTCTGAGTAAGCTTTCGGGTGCGGTGCTGGTGTTGGCTTTCGTCTTCTCCGTCGCGCAAGCGCAGGAAAAAAAGATCAAGCGTTCACAACTGCCGGCAGCGGTCGAAGCAACAGTCGCAAAGGAAAGCGAAGGCGCTACCATCAAAGGCTTCGCCAGCGAGTTTGAGAAAGGTCAAAAATTCTTCGAGGTGTCTTTGTCTGTCAATGGTCACAACAAGGATATTCTGATGGACAAGAGCGGAAACATCGTCGAAGTGGAAGAAGAAGTCGCGCTCGATTCGCTGCCGGCGACGGTGCAGGACGCGCTCAGGAAAGCGGCTGGCTCCGGCACGATTCAAGTGGTTGAATCATTGACGAAAAATGGCCGACTGGTCGCTTATGAAGGTCACGTTAAGCGCGGCCTGAAACGATTTGAGATTCAAGTCGGTCCCAACGGCGAGAAACTAAAACGGCCTGAATAAAAGAAAATCCTCTCCCAGAGGCATTTACTTAGACGCACCGGGAGCCCGCTTTGGTAACTGGAAGGCCCGGAAGACAGTAGCGAGTCGCAGCGGAGATCAGCTGCGTAGCAGCGGGCAGAGTTAAGCCCAAGGCGAGCTTTGCGAGCCTTCGGTTAATGGTTCGTTGGAGTCGGCGAGCCGCGAAGCGGCGACAGAGAGTTCGTAAACAGGCTCCCGCTTATTACCAGTGATCGCTGTCGCCCCTCCGGGGCTCGATTACGTTGGGTGTTTGACCCAAGGCTCGCAAAGCCTCGCCTTGGGCTTAACTCTGACCGCTGCTTCGCAGCTCGCTAAAGGCTCGCATCTAGTGTCGACTAGCTACGATTAGATCGGTACGAAGGTACCGGTAGTTAATATGTGAACCGTCTCCCAGAGGGACATCATCAACGACCTTCAGAAAGGAACTTTCATGATTAGCTTAAAAACCATAGCGCTGGCATTTACTGCTGCGATCGCTTTATTTCAAACCGGCACCGGATACAAAGTCGAGACGCGTTATCCCGTCCCGGGTAACGGCGGTTTTGATTACGTAACAATCGACAGTGCGGCGAGGCGCCTGTATCTGTCGCACGGCACGCAAGTGGACGTTGTCAATCCCGACAACGGAAAGTTGATCGGCACCATCGGCGACACTCCCGGCGTACACGGAACGGCCATCGCTTCAGAATTCAAACATGGGTTCACCAGCAACGGCCGCGAGAACAAGGTTTCAATGTTTGACACGACAACGCTGCAACTTATCAACAAGATCGACGTCGGCAAAGGGCCGGACGGCATCTATTACGATGCGACCACCAAGCGTGTCTTCACCAACAATCATGGTTCGCACGACATTACGGCGATCGATGCGAAGACGGGCCAGGTGGTGGGCACCGTTAAGGCCGAAGGCGACGGCGAATCGGCAATCATTGCTGACGGCGTCGTCTATCTAAACATCGAGGACACGAACGAAGTGATTGTTTTCGATCCGAAATCATTGGAAGTCAAAAAACGTTTTCCGATCGGCGTGGCTAAGACACCGACCGGTCTCGAGTACGACGCGAAGACGAAGCGTCTGTTCATCGGTTGTCGCAACGAGCCGAAGATGGTCGTGATGGATGCGGTGTCCGGAAAGGTGATTACCAGCATGCCCATCGGCCGTGGCGTCGACTATGCCGGTTTCGATCCGCAAGCCAAGCTGATTTTCTTTTCGTGCGGCGAAGGTGTCTTGAACATCTTTCACGAAAAGTCCGCGGACGAATACGAAGATGCCGGCGCAGTCAAAACGCAGCCGAGCGCCCGGACAATGGCTTTTGATCCGAAGACCAAAAAGATATTTCTGTCGGCAGCCGAGTACCTTGAAACGCCGGCAGCTACCCCTGGCGGCCGTCCGCAGCGCACAATAAAGCCGGGCTCGTTCGTGGTGCTGGTGGTTAGTAAGTAATCGACGGTAAAGGCTTTTTCCGATGAGTCGATGAGTGTTGTTAACAACGTTCTGCTTCGTCGCCGAGCGACAGGTGAATTTAGCCCGGCCTTTCAAGGCCGGGAACGAGAAAGAGAGCTAGGTCACGTCGCGTTAGCGACGGTTGAGTGAATGTTCAGCCGTTGCTAAAGCGACGATGGTTGATGGTACGTGCTAATCCCGGCCTTGAAAGGCCGGGCTAAACTCGGCCGCCGCTCCGCGGCGAAGACTAAAGGCTGCCCACATTCTCGAGGGAGACTTTTTGGGCAAAGCCAACCGCAGTGAAATAATTTTCGGAGGTTCCTATGCTAAGTAACAGAAGATCGCATTGCCTCTTAGAAGCTCCCCTGTTGGCAATTCTTTTCGTCGCGGCGTTCAGCGTGCAGGCGCAGACCCCCATCTCTGCGCCTTCGCCGATTGTTCCGGCCGCGAAAAAACCTTCGCTCGAAAGTAAATTCTTCAAAAACATTCTTCACGATCAGAAAGCAATCTGGACGTCTCCCTTACATCTGCGCAGTCGAGATGCGCGCTGGCTGGTGCCTTTGGGTTTGGGTGCGGCGACCCTGATCGCCACCGATCAACAGACGGGTGATGAGATTGCTGAATCCGATAAGCCTCTGAACGCGAGCCGCGTGATAAGTTATGCGGGTTCAAGCTACGGCACGGGAGCAGTCGCGGCGGCTTTCTATCTCTTTGGCCGGACCAGCCACAATTATCGCGCTCGCGAGACGGGCTTGCTGGCGGGTGAAGCTTTGATCGACAGCGCCATTGTCGTAACGTCGATCAAAACAATCACCCAGCGCACGCGGCCCACGGGTGGCGTTAGCCGCAGCGATTTTTTTGACGGTGGATCATCTTTCCCTTCGGGGCACAGTATCCAGGCCTGGACGCTGGCTACCATCGTCGCCAACGAATATCACGATAAGCCTGTGGTGCAAATTGCTGCCTACGGAATTGCCAGCGCCGTCAGTGTCGCCCGCTTCACTGGCCGTAATCACTATCTTTCAGACGTGCTGGTGGGCAGCGCCATGGGTTTTGGAATTGGCCGGTACGTCTATCGCACCCACCATCGCAAGGCGACAGATTCGGGCGGAGTCGAAGAGGAAGAATCGTTCAGTCGTTCCAAACGATGGCCGGCGATTGCCCCGGACTATAATCGTCGGGCGCGCGAATACGGGGTGGCGATGTCCTGGAGTTTTTGACGGCACGCACGCCTCTGGGGTGCAGCTTGGGGAAGAGCGCGCGCTGAAAGCGTGCGCACCGAATAATGTTCGATTCTGTTCGCACTCGATTAACTTTCTGGTACGCGGGCGTCCTCGCCTTGTCGCTCGTCGTGTTTGCGTTTCTCGTCTACTACGCAGCCTCGCGAATTTTTTATGAGCGGCAGGATGAGTCGCTGCGTTCCACCGCCCAAACCGTGGCCAGCGCCTACCTGGAGGAATTAGACGAAGAGCAGTCCGTAGCGAAAGCAAATCAAGTTGTCCTCAATGAGTTGGTGTTTCCGAATCGTTATGTCGAAGTGCTCGACTCCACGGGGAAAGTTGTTGCCTGGTCCAGCAACTTAAACAATCGGGTTTTGAATATTCCGGAGCCCGCGCAAGTTGAGGCGCGCACTCGCGGCGCCAGTTTCGCTGTGGTTGACAATGTGCGCGTAGCGGTGGTGCGGCTGTCAGTTACCAGGGAAGTTGGTTATGCGGTGGTCGCCGAACCGTTGAATGTGATCGATGAAGGTCTGCGTCGCCTGCGGCGGGCATTCCTGGCCGGCGTGCCGCTGATTCTGCTCCTGGCGTCAGCCGGCGGGTATTTTCTGGCGCGCAAGAGTCTTTCGCCGATCGCTTTGATGAACCGTCAGACGCAACACATCACCGCGGTAAATCTTTCCTCGCGGCTTGATGTGATGAACCCGCGCGATGAACTCGGCCGGCTGGGTACAACGATTAACGAGTTACTCGAGCGCCTCGAGTCTTCATTCAAAGAACAGCAGCGATTTGTCGCCGATGCATCGCACGAGCTGCGCACGCCTCTGGCAATTCTGCGCGGCGAGACCGACGTGGCGCTGGAACAACCGCGCCCTCCCGATGAATACCGGCAATCATTGATCTTGATTAAGGATGAGGCCGAGCGACTTTCGCGAATCGTTGAAGACCTGTTCATTCTCGCCCGGCAGCCACTCGACCTGCCAACGATCGTCAAAGAGTCCGTTGACATGAACGAGACAGTGAAAGATTGTGTGCGCGCGGCCAGGGTTCTGGCGGCCCAAAAGAATTTAGAACTAAAGCTGACTGAGGCACCACCGCTCGTATTGACAGGCGATGAATACTTGCTGAAACGAATGGTTTTGAACCTGCTTGATAACGCCGTGAAATACACGCCTGAAGGTGGAAGAATCTGGGTCGAAGTGGCCGGGCAAAACGGCGACGCGCAGGTTTCGGTGCGCGACACCGGCATTGGCATTTCTGAAAAGGATCAGTCGCACGTTTTCGATCGCTTCTATCGCGTCGATAAAGCTCGCTCACGAGCTTTGGGCGGAGCCGGCCTCGGACTTTCGATTGTGCTTTGGATTGTTGAGGCGCACGCTGGAACCATCACCGTCGAAAGCAATCCCGGAAAAGGTAGTACGTTTACGGTTAAGTTGCCGACCGATCCTGCATCTTACGCAAGGCTTCAATAAATTTCCCGTCACTAAATTTCACAGCGCCGGCTTTGGTTAGGGCCTTCAATTCAGTGAACAGTTGCTTGTCGACTTCTTTGAAGTTGAAGCACGATTTGCCTTGCATGCGCTTCTTCAGTTCCGGAGACATCGCCTTCAACAAATCCGGCGACACGTAAACCGTCATCAGATAGAAGCTGACGTAGCTCTTGCCCAGGCGCACTGTGACTTAACCCATCCGTTGGCCGCGGCTGGAAGCATTCTCTTGCCGCTGAGTTTCAAAAGCGCCTTACTTCTTTGGCTGTCAAATCTGCCTATGTATGAGGCGAGAGCATTCGTTTGCCGAAAGTGCAAATAGGGGGCAATAGCTTGCCGCAAGTACAAATTTAGTCTTTAAACGTCTTCCTCATGAAGCGAATTGATCTTCTGCACGATGAACACGGCCGTTCTACGGCTACTCGTAGCGGCTGAGACTATAGACAAGGTAGTTATAGGGAATCAACTGCTTCGGCTCCCACTTGTTCACGACTTGGCCGTTCGCTGGGTCATAGATCCATTCGCTCCAATCCCATACGGTTTGCAGAGTCTCGGGGATTTGAACGGCGAGATAGGAGCCCTCCGCGAGGCGTGCGCGCATCGCGACAGTGCTGAAGTCAAGGCCCATGTAGAAATCCTGCACTGGCACGTTGCGGTGACGCGTGGCAATGCTCTTGGTCAGGCCCAGAGCCATTGCCGAGAACGGTGCGATAACCGGCTGCACAGTTGAGGCTAGCTTCAGCCCGGCCTTGAAGACATCAGACTCCAGAAAACCGAGGAACTCTTCATCCTCGTCGTTTTGCACGTTAACCGTGAAGCATTTGAACGCCACGCCCTCGGACCCCACGTTCAACCCGACGAAGATCGGAAAGCCGAGAATGGCGGCCAGTTCGCCTTCCCGCACGCGGTGGGTCGCGTTGAAGTGCAGATGCTCGGTGCCGCCCGGCACTTGATTCTGCGCATAGAAATCGAAGAGGACACGGTGCGTGCCGCCGCCCGGATAAGCCGCCACGCGCAAGCGATCGAGCGTGATCTTGATGCGGCTGTTCTTGAGCGTCACGTCCGCAGGGACGTTGCCTGCATGCCGGATCTCTAGCGGCGAGCTGCCAGGCGCAGCGGGTGCCAAATAGCCAAATGCGTGCGCTGTGTGTTGCCACGGCTTGTCTTGAAAAGGCCACCACTTCGATGTACCGAAGGTGCGCACCTCTGCTTCTGGCGCAGTTTCCAGTGCCGCTGCCGCGTCGTCCTCGCCCACTTCGCGCAATTTGGCGGCAGCTTGATCTGCGGGGAGTCTACCTAGCACGAGCAGGTCATCAAACCAATTGGACATAGTCATGGAGGTCAATCTCCTTGGGTCTTAAGTGCTCGTTCAATCTTCGCAACCAACTGCTCCGTTTCCTGAATGCCATCTATCGCTCGGTCACCGAAGGTTTCAAAGCTGCGGAGCGCCGCAAGAGCATATTCCAGCGCATCCACGGGCTGGTCTGATCTGGCAAGGTCCTTGGCGGCATTCAAGCGGGCTTCTGCAGCCCCATAGACACTTCCGGCGGCTTCATAATAACGGATCGCCTCACGATAGTTTGATAACGCCCGGTCAAAATCGCCGGCGTCGCCATAGATGACGCCCAGCGCGGTATGAGCGATCGCCCGATCATCCACAGCGTTCTGTGGCAACAGGTTGAGCGCCTGCTGATAGGACCGCACGGCGGCATTGAGATGGCCCAGCAGTTCCGCTTCAGGTCCTTTTGCCGCTCGGGCCTCCCGGAACCGTTCGTGCGCAACCATACCCAGTTGGCCAAGGCAATGGGCTCGATCATGTCGTTGTTCAATGAGACGCATTTCCAGACTGCGGCGATACCAGCGTTCAGCATGCTCGAGATCACGGAGGTCTGGAAGAGTTAGATAAACGTGGCCGAGGTTGAATGCACAAACGGCGGCACCGGCGCGATCGCCAATTCGCTCGCAGAGGGACTGAGACTCTTCATACGATATTACACAATTGGGCCGGCCAATTTCGCGCTGGATGTCACCAAGTAATTGCAATGTTGCCGCGAGCGACCGAATGATCTGCTGCTGGCCGCCGTCCCACGCTTCTGGGGGCATAGCAAGTATGGCTGCCGCGAGCTCGCGGGCCCGATTCACGGAAGCACGTTGCAAGTGCTCCGCTTTTACCCACTGCCTTGCTTGTTGGGCAAGGTGCACGCGCCATTCGGCCAGCTGCGCCTGTGGATCCCGTCCTGGGATAGGCTCGTCCGTTGCTCGATCCACGATGCTTGGCACAAGCTGATTGACCAGACTCGCCCACTCCGCATGGCGACCTGTTTGCCCATAGAGACGATTCAAGCCCTGCATCGTTTTAGTCACCAAGTCCCACCAGCCATGTTTAAGCGCAAGCTCTCGAGCAAAGAGCAGGTTCGCTTCTTCGGCGGTCAGCATGGCGATCACGTCGCGGTTTCCTTCTTCATATAGGTGTGAATAGTAGCTTCCCATCTGTCCGATGGCTTCGACGAAGGCGCGAGTCGCCTTGAGTCCCGCCGCTTTTCCGACTGGTCGGAGAGGCAAGTAATACTGCTCAAAAAGGCCCTTGAAGAACCACGGCAAGGCGGGATGAATCGTATAGTAGCCAGTGTGGTGAGCATTGAGTAGGCCGACTTCGGCGGCGCGGTCGAGCAGGGCCCTGCTCGCTTGCTTGGTTAGCCCGCGCACTTCTGGCAGGCACCAATCTTTTTCGGGCACACCCATGAATACTAATACCGCCTCATCCACGAAACCCTGAAAGAGGTGTAGTAACGCCAACTGCTTTCGTTCAACTTCGCTAAAAGCATGCTCGAAGCCATAACTGAGCGAAGCGCCCAGCGATTTGTCGCGGCCTTGGCTCGCTTCGTCCTCGAACGCGGCTTCTCCGGCGCGCAGGCGGGTGACGAACGCTTCGACCTGCGCTTTGGTTGTTAAGCCGTCGCGCAGCGCCTGCCCCAGCAGCACCGTGATGATTAGTGGATTGCCGCCGGTGAAACGCAGCAGCGGCATCCAGTCCTCGAGGTCGGTAAGCCGCCGTCCGTGTTTCTCAGCGATCGCCCGCGCCAACAGCACACGCTCCTGCATCGGCATCGGCGGTATCGGAATGCGTGCGGGCAAATCTTCCAGCCAGCCCCGCTCGTCCCGCCGCGAGGTCAAAAGAAATTTCGCCTTAGTGTGCTTCGCCACGCGCAGGAAATCGGCCAGTGCTTGCTGCTCCGCGCCGCTCCATTCCGACTGCGTCCCTGTAGGGAAGCCCGCGATGGATTCGACGTTATCCCAAATCCACAGCACGGGAATCTGCTGCATGACTTGGAGCGCCACGTCGCGCCGGTGGTTGTCGGAGAGCGTTAGCCAGTGGATGCCAAATTGTTCTAGCATCGTATCAAATACTCGACCCATTGTTTCGTTCAGCACTTGCGCCAGCGACTTGTAATGCTCGAACGAAGTGAACAGCACCGGGCCATCGATGCCCCCGGTCAAATGATACCAGCGCGCGAACTCGACACCGGTTGATGTCTTGCCGCTCCCAGCGTAGGCGTGCAGCAAGGCAATGGCTTGCGTGTCGAAGGCACGGTCGAGCGCGAGCAGCGTTTCGTCGCGTCCCAAGAAACCAGTGTCGGGCCGCTTTTCCAGGTCGGAAGTGAGGCCTTGCGATGTTTGCGTCCCTATACCTGCGTTGACCGTGATTTTCAACTCCGCTTTTTGCTCCGCTTTTTGCGCCTGCTTGGGAAACAGTACGACCGGGGCGGCTTCGTAGACGATGGGCACCATCCAGTCTTGCAGGGGTCGCGGTGGGTCGGTGATCTCGCGCAGCGGCCGCTCCTCAAGTTGCTTGCGGCCGAGCATCACTGCCTTCGCCAGCGCCTGGCCACCCGCCAACGCCCCATATAATTCAGCCACGAACTGCGCGGCGGTCGCCACATAAACGTTGTAGCGCATTGCCACAACACCAGCCACGCCCGCGTCCACCACTTCCTGCGCAAGTGAACCGAAGGCCTGCGCCTGGGCGTAAACGTCTTGGTTAGGAAGGATATGCGATTCTGCGTTAGGTGGAGCGGCTAGGTCGGGCACCGTTACAGACCTCGCCGGCACTTCGGCGTGAGCGGAACGGCAGGCGTTGAGGACCAACATCGGCACGCCGGTTTCCGCGAGCATTTTGCCTATGAGCGCGCCATGGACCAATTCAGATTTGCCTCGAAATTGTGGGTTCTCAAACGCGAGATAGCCGCGCGGATTCTTTGGCGGTTGGCCTGAAAAGTGGGCATTCAGATCTTCGTAAGTTCCGTGCCCGTCGAAGTGGACTACGTGGTACGACTGCCGTGCGGTTTTGGCAGCGCGAAGAACCTTGCCCAATTGAGCGAAAGTGGGCGGGCGCAGCACATCGAGTTGAAACGCTTCGCGCGCACTTTGGCTCAATCCCTTGATGAGACGGATGGCGACCGAACGAAAGGGCACATCGTTACTGCCGCCCGGTCGGCAAATTGCGAGGAGAATACGAATTGGTCCGGTGCTGGCTTCGGAAGGATAAGCGCACTGTCCTGCGGGATGCGAGGCGCGCACGAAGGCGTCGGCCCGGAGGGCTAACGGAGTATCAGTTTTCGGATCGCGAAGCAGTTCCCACGGCAGCGCCGTCCCCTCCTGCACTCCCGTAATGATTTCTACGCGCGTATCGTTGAGGCGGTCACTTAGTGTGGCCCAAAGGTGGCGAGCGTCGTCGCTCGCTTGAAATAACGCGTTGAAAAGGCTCGCACCCATCTCGGCGATACGCCCTTCGATCCGGGCAGCGATTTTCGGCGCCGGGTCAGCGATGTTTTGCAGATAGTCTTCCAGATACCAGCGGAGATCTTCCCGATCCTGGGGTGTGACCAGAAAGTCGAATTCACTCGTTGCCGTTTGAGGAGACAAGCCGTCGCCTACCAGTGAGCTTTCGACACGGTATCTGTCTTGACTGACAGTTGATTGGGTGAGACGCAGTTTCGGCACAGCACTTCTCGATATTTTGCTTCAATCAAGATGACGCGATCCGCGCTGAACGCTAACATACTCAACACCCTCCGCAAACTATTTCATCCCTGATCTTTAGGAGTCTTTGCTGGCTTGGTGATTCCGAGCAGGTTTTTGATGTTCAATCGTTTCGCCGAAAGTAAGACTATGCGTCCTTTGTCTGCTTCTTGCCGGTTGGGATTGCGGCTGGGAGTACCTGCGCGCCGCTCCGAATTCACCTGATTTTATCGGTGTTTTGAACTCGCTTGGTTTTACGTTGATCTCAATTTACGATCAAAGAGGTTCGAGTTTTCGTCGTACGTTCGATGACACAACGATTTCCAAATGCAGACGATGACAGCGACATGAATTCCACTTGATGTGTAGTTGTTTTGGTTAACACGACCTAATCAAGTCGGATCTGACTCTACGATGACGTTAAATCCATATTGAGCTTAACTCTTGACAGAGCCACACAAGAATAATAGCCTCCCTTTGCCTGTGATTACACTGCCTAGTCCTTATACGCCAGGTGCAGTTTAGTTAGACTTGACTTTGGAATGAGAGAGACTTAAGCGTAGCTTTCATCCCATTTTGCAGAGAGGCCCCAGCGTTCTAATGCTGCTTCTGCCGCGGAGATCCCGCCATGAGGCAACGGTGAACGATCTAGTGACGTCCTGACGTAACCACCCCTGGACCTCACTCGGCCGGCCAATACTAAGAAGGTGGAGATGATTGAAGCCCACGCCAAGATTACCGAAGAGAGCGGACGCAGTTCCAGATTCCTGCTCATCGACTGGTTTGATGCTGAACGCGTACGCGCTGCCAAAATTCTAGTCATAGGCGCAGGAGCGATCGGCAATGAAGTGCTGAAGAACCTCGCCATGCTCGGCGTCGGCAACATTTTCATCTTCGACAGGGACATCGTCGAGCTCTCGAACGTATCGCGTTCCATACTCTTTAGGGAAGAGGACGCCCTGCAGCCGAAAGCACTCGTCGCTGCGAATGGTGTCAAGAGAATCAACCCCAGCGTTGCCGCCCGCTGGAAAGTCGGGAACCTCATGTACGACCTTGGGCTCGGAGTTGTCCGACGGATGGACGTTGTAATTGCGGGCCTTGACAACGTCCGTGCCCGCTTCAGACTCAACGATATGTGCCTGAAGGCGGGCCGGCCGTGGATCGAGGCGGGGATCGGTGTCCTCAACGGGGACGTTTCCGTCTACCGTCCCGACTCCGGGGCGTGCTACGAATGTTATATGCCACCCGAACTCATTGAGCTCGCTTTACCGTGCAACAGGCTGGCGAGCCGCTACGACAGCGAGGGAAAAGTAGCGACGACGCCGACAATGGCATCTATCGTCGGGGGCGTTCAGGCTCAAGAGGCACTCAAGCTCCTGCACCTCGATACCTGGGAGGGACGCACTCTCTCCAGTCGCAAGTTCGTATTCAATGGCACGGGCGGCGAGACTATGGTTGTCAATCTCAGGCGGCGGCCGAACTGCCCGAAACACCTCGGAATGCAGCCCGAGCGGCTTTTGGAGGTGGTGGAGTTTTCCGCAGCCCGGACAACCGTCGGAGAACTGTTTGACAGCGCAGGCGAGTTGCTCCGCTCTGAGATCTCACTGCAACTGAATTTCGTGCTGGCGGTGAGGCTTAATTGCAATTGCCGGAAGGGCCAGCGGGTTATGAAGCCACTTGAAAAACTCTATTTGGAAGACCTGCGATGTAAGAAGTGCAACTTCCAGCCGATGCATGCCAATGCGATCACGCTGGCGGACAAAATCAACAAGCAGCTGTTGGAATCTCATCCCGACTTGCGCAATCTCAAGCTCGCCGAAATCGGAGTACCATCGCTCGACATCATTCGTGCTAACGGGAGCAGTCGCTTGCGAACGCGTACAGGGCGCGGCCGGAAGGCTGGTTCCTGGGTTCATGTTCCTAAGAGTATACACATTGAGTTGACTGGCGACCTTAGGCCTAGTTTTCACTTCCGTCGGGCTTAACCGTCATACATCTTTGAGGTCGAGGAATCCGCACGATGGCGACAACCAATTTTGAAATCAGAGAGCTTGACGGTGAGCTGCTCCCGATCCAAGACTATGACTCCTATCTGACTGTCAAGGAACTCATAAGTATGGTGGTTGAGCACCTGGAGTACCCGCTCCTGGACAATGCTCAGAAGGAGATTGAGTACTTCCTGATCAACAGCAAGGGTGAGCGGCTCTCCGGATCGGACACGCTTGCACAGGCCGGTGTAATGAAGGACGAAGTGCTTGCACTGAAGGCCTCAACCCATGTTGTCGCCCCAGACAAGCGTAGATCTACACTACCGCCGCCGGCAAGGGGTACGGTCAACGTGTACGTCACGTTGATGGACGTGAATCGCACTGAACTTGAGACCTTTGGCCTAAACCAGCGAGTAGGCCAAGTCCTCAACGAAATTGTGAGGAAGTACAAGCTTCCCGAACGTGACGAGAAGCTCAAGGAGGGGAAGATGTATGAGTTATTAAGCAAGTCCCTCGGAGAAGCCATGCACGAGGGGATGACGCTAAGCGAAGCGAAGATACCCAACCAGGACACCTTCATCGTGTCCACGAAGGAAATTCCGGGGTGATGAATTATGCACGATGCGAAGGCGAATCGGTTGCTTGAAGAGTACCAGAAGCTGCTCAAACTTGAACGGCGGAGCAAGTTCATCAAGGTGGAACCGCGGGAGGTACAGCCAGGATATCCCCCCGAGCAGTACGTCGTCACCTATACGTGCCGCGGCATCGCCCGGATCAGGCAAGACGGCGAGCCCGTGGCCTCGGAGGACCATCGGGTGGAGATTTACCTAATCGATTTCCCGATAAGAGAACCGATACTTAGATGGGTGACTCCTATCTGGCACCCAAATATCGAGCACGCAGGAACGCGAAAGGTTTGCACCGATAACCCGAAGAGCTGGTTCCCGACGCAGTCCTTGGACAGGCTTGTCCTCACTATGGGAGAGATGGTGCAGTACAAGCGTTACCACGCTAAGTGGACGCCACCGTACCCAGTGGACCGAGAGGCTGCCAACTGGGTCTTGGAATTTGCCGAGCCGAACAACATCATCGGGGCTGACAAGCCTTTTGACGACAGGCATCTCCTGCGCAAGATGCCACTCGCACCAGCAGCGGAGCAGAGCAAGCGCGAAGAACCTCCTCTTGCAAAAACCGACTCCAGAAACAAACAGAGGGTCGTTTTCGGCAAGTTGAAGTCCGACAAATCGAAAGTCGCTTTCTGGAAGCCGGTTTCCAGAAAGTAAGGCTACCCCGCGCAGCGTTGACGACGCCGGCACACATAGCCTCATATTCAGGATGGAAAGGCGGACTGATCATGTTAAGTGACCCGACAGCTAAACCACGAGTCGTTTTCGGGGGACGCAAACGCGACGAACATGTGTCACCTTTCCCCACTGCGAGACTCCTGCATTGGAAACCGAAGGACGAAAAATTCAATGTTGAAAAACCTGCCTTCAGCCTGGTCGTGACCTCCGACGTGCTAAAGGAGGTCAATGCTCATGTGTCGCAAGACCTTAAGAACGAACTGGGCGGATTCCTCCTGGGCAACAGCTATGTATGTCCGAACTCCAGGATCAAATACATTCAGATAGACAACTGTCCCGCCGCAAAGTTCGCGTCCAGCACTCCCGTCTCCTTAGACCTGGTAAACCGGACCTTTCAGCATTTCCTGGACGAGAAGGAGAGTAAGTACCGAGGGAAAGAAGCGGTCGGCTGGTATCACTCTCACCCTGACAAGAAGGCTTTCCTTTCGACGATGGATGTGGGTGTCCATAAGAGTCGCTTTCCTGCACCGTGGACGGTGGCCCTAGTAATCGATCCGAACGGACATCAGGGCGGCTTTTTCTGCTGGCGCGATGGCGAATTGCATCCGCACGCAATGATGGACTTTTACGAGTTGCGGGGGATCGGATCTCCAGCGAGCGTAACCTGTATGCCCTGGACTAACTACCAGTGCTTCGACAGTGAAACACACGAAGAGAGAGCACCGCAGTTGGCAGCGGGCGCCGGCCTGGGGGAAGTCAGCAGTGGACGGGGACGGTTTAAGTTGCCCCGGTGGATTCAAGAGTACCGGCCCTTCATAGGAGTAGCGGCGTTGGTGTTGGTAGCCGTATTTCTGGGCTGGCGTGCTGGTGGGATCGGTCGCAAGTCAGCACTGCCGGTATCCCCGACCCCGAACGTCGCAACTCGGGATACGCACCCTGGACCGGCAGACCCACCGAAAACAGAGACAGCCTCGCCTGCACCACTCCGTGGTCAATCCCCGGTTCAGCAAGTGATGAGTGTGCCCCATGGTAAGAAGTACGAGATGTGCGCCACGTTCACTAAGAAACCTGAGAACTTAGAAATTGAAATCCAAGGCCGTAAGTACGAATACAGATTGGAGAAGAAAGGCCTTAACGCCATCGTTGACATTAGTGACACACCGGCGGCCAAAGGTTTGACCGTGCCGGGAGCCAGCGTGACTGTCGACGTGTACTTATCGGGAGCGAATGATTCCGGCTGGAGCGACCGTAAACCGCTAACGCTCAATAGTACAGCTAGTATCGCTAAGGCTAAGCCGAAAATCATTATCATTCACACCAAGGACAACCCGCCTCCAGCTCCGCCAACGTATCTTCAACCTACAGACGCGGGCACTGTTCGCGCTTCGGCGACTGACGCACAGGATAAACAGTCCAAGAAAGGCGCCAGGAATAGAAGGCGTACTCCACGATGAGCGGCGAACGTCAGAACGCGCATCTGGTGAACATTCGATTTGCGAGTTTGAGAGGCGTCAATCTTTGAAAAGTTTTGCACAGTCGTTTGACCAGGCGTTAGAAGCAATTGGTGTTGAGAGGGGAAGACCGCTGGTGGTAGGAGGACAAACTGAATGTGCCGTTTGAGTCAAGTTGGTCTCTACATTTGCTTGTTTCTGTTCTTGACCTGCGCGATTGGGGCGCAGCCGAGGAGCGGATGGGATAGAGTGAAACCGCGAGGCTCTGGCCCCGGCATTACCTACATCCATTTTTCCAGTGATCAGAATGGTTTGATCGCCGGTGACGATGGTTTCATCCGTTACACTCACGACGGAGGCGACAACTGGTATGCGCCAAGTCACCCACGCCTCTCGTCAGGACAATTCAATGAAGACATCGTCGCCGGCTCCCGGCGAGGCGAAATCTATTACCTCTTAACCGATCTACATCTTCTCAAGTCACAAAGCAACGGCGAATCCTGGGAAATAATGGAGCGGCCCACTTCACCTGACTTGTTCCGTAATAGTCAAGCACAAGGTCTGATCGTTGAGTATTACGACGTATCCTTCGCCAACGATGATGAAGGGTGGGTATTGTGCGGTATCTTGAAAAAGGGGAAGCCAAGGGACACGTTCCTTCAGAGTTACCTGCTGCATACAGATGATGCCGGCGAATCGTGGCGCTCGACCAGGCTGACCCCGGGCCGGCTGATGGTACGGATGCACTTCGCCGATCGCAGCCAGGGATGGATCGTCGGTAAAGAGGGCACTATCTTATATACAAACAACGGCGGAGAGAACTTTGTGCAGCAAGCGGTCCCGGTTTGGACAGGCGCGAAAGCCTCGGGCTCAAGGCCCAAGCTGATGGACGTAGATTTCAAGGGCAAGAAAGGCATTGTCGTTGGCACACTCGGTACGATCCTGCGTACGGACGATGGTGGTCGTAGCTGGATCCTGATGCCCCAGCCCAGCCTTAAATCCCGGTACTTTGTTCGCGTGCAAATGTTGGATGACAAAAGCGCCTGGGTAGTGGGAGAGTCTGGCATCATCTTGAGCACGGCCACCGGAGGTAAGTTCTGGATGCAAGAAGGGAACTCCACTACCACAAACTTATACGCATTATTCATGAAGAACCGGAGGCACGGCTGGGCCGCTGGTGATGATCAGACTTTGTTGGAGTACAACAGGACCCGTTGATGGTCGGCGCTTACCTCTCAAAAGCTATCGTAGGGTGGCGTTGACTGAGCCAAAGACAATATGACTTGTGCTGCTAGCCATGATTAGACACAGACATCCCTCACTGTTCAGGCGACCGCCTATAGGACCACGCCTTGCATGGCTAGCGGTGGGCGTAGCGGGCTTACTCCTACCGCTTCTGGTGTTGGCCCAACAGCCGTCGCCGCCTGATACAGTCCTGACCTCAGCGGCCGCCGAGCCGGTCAGTGGAAACGGCTACAAACTTACCCCAGTGAGTTTTTCCTCAGCTAGGTGGCCCACCATCCGTTTTGAATTCAAGCTACAGAACGAGGCACAACATCCGTTCGATGAGTTGAGAGCGCCTGACATCAAGGCTACCTTCGACCAACAACCAGTCGAGATCAAGAAGAGTGCGCTTCACCTTGAGGGGAGTGAGTCAGCAAATGCTGTCGTCCTGATTGACGGCAGCGGCAGCATGATCGACAAGAGCGCAGGCGTAGATAAACTGCGCGCCGCGAGGGACGCGCTGCGCGAGTTTATTGACAACTTTCGCAAGGAGAACACCCTAAGCATCTACGCCTTCGACGCTGAACTCTACGACATCGCCGCTTCGCCCAGCAGGGACAAAGAGTTCCTCAAGGACACGGTCAGCCGGTTTAGTTCGCGTTTGGACACCGATGCCGAAGGTGTTCCCCACCGCAGGTTCACAGATATCTACGGAGCTATTGACAAGACATTAGAGAGAGCCTCCCGCGAGAAGGTGCGTTACCTGATCATCCTATCTGACGGCATGCAGGACACGCAGGAGGCGATGGAAAAGCTAAGCATCTCGCCGGCTGCCTTCGAGGCGTATAAACGCAGCCGCGAAAAAAACATTCTTCAGCAGGCCAGCAAGCAGGGAGTGCGAATCTTCACCATCGCTATCGGAAACAAGGATGCTGAGTGGCGGCATCCCAAAAACCTAGCATACGTGGATGCCGACACGCTCAAGAACATATCGAACTTGAATGAAGGTGGCTCCTATGCGTATATCGACCTGCCCAAGCTGAGCAGCAGAGCCCAAGTCTCCTCCGCCTCTTATCAAGAGCTGTTAACGGAGGAACTCAAAGACAGCCTGGAGAAGGTTCGGCAAGCGATCAGCTATGACTACTCACTCGAGCCAATGCTCCACGACTTCCCGCGGGACGGCAAAGAACACATCCTGGAGATGATCTTTCCCGTAGGCGGTACATCGTTGCCGGCAGTGCGATACGGTCTTTTTTGGAGTGAGGGTGATTCCGTCCCCCATGTGGGTAAGCCAGAGGTTTTTACGGCGGTCTTCCTCGCTACAGCTAAGGAAACCGTCAACCCTGGAAGTCTCAGCACTATCTACGTCATTGGGCTAGCCTGTTTAGCGGTACTGGCTGTGATTCCCATGATTGGGCTGAGGGTGCAACGGGCATCCTGGGCAAGGGCGCAAGAACACGCCCTCATAGACTCAATGGTTGTCGTGCAGAAGAAGTCGGCTTACGTTGACAAGGAATGTCCCAACGATCCGGCTGTACTTATTAAGCCTGGCGATGTGATCGTTATCTGTCCGCGGTGTGGGCGAACACACCATCTCAACTGCTGGCTTTATGCCAAATCTCGTTGCATGGTGCGTTATTGCCCAGGTGAGTTACCAATTCCTGGAGTCGTGCTCGAACGCCACGGAATAAAATCAGCGGAGGTCTAGGCCTGGCTAAAGGCATCCTGTTCGTTCCGTCGAAGTCCGAAAACCTCAGGGTGAACGTACGCCACTGAAAGAAGAGTCATCCCTTGTTTGAAGCTCATGAATAACCAAGCCAGCAAGTTTCGAATCTACTACTATTTTTTGTTAGGCATGGTTGGTGGACTGACCGGGTGGTTTCTCACTGCGCTTTCGTTCCGCGGCGCGAATGATCTGGCCTTTCTGAACTTGGTCGGCCGTGGCATCCTCATTGGAAGTCTTATCGGGCTCTCCGTCGCCGCCTACGACGGGTTTAGCAGTCGATCATTCAGACGATTCTATAAGCTGGGGCGTAATGGTCTGCTCCTCGGTGTGGTTTCCGGAGGTTTCGCACTCCCGCTGACGCAGTGGATCTTCAGCCAGCTATGGCCCACGAGTGCGGCGCAGGCTGGGGCCCGGCTTATCGTCGGGACGATATGCTGGACGATTTTTGGGGGGATCATCGGTTTTGTAGAGGTCCTCGGTAAGGGAACTCAGAGCTACAAGGGCTTGCTGGGTGGAATCTGCGGCGGCATCTTCGGCGGAGGGGTCTACGAAATCGCGCGCCACTACGGGTACATAGGAAACTCGGATAGCACACAAGTGGCTCAGGCGTTTTGTCTGGCGCTGATGGGCGGATTCATTGCCATCTCAATCGCTCTCGTCTCCACATTGCTGAGGCAGGCTTGGGTCGAAGTGCTGGACGGGAAGTTCGCCGGGCATGCATATGATGTCACCAAGTACGTCAGTAAGGAGGTTCGAGGACGAGGCTTGATTGGCTCAGACGAGTTTCGGGCGAACATTTATTTGCCTGCCGACAACGGAGTGCTCGAACAGCATGCCATTCTTTGCTACACGAACCAGGCCCCCACTCTGCTGCTTACGCCTGAGGCGCAGAAACTGAACCCTAGGACCCTGGTGAACGGCTATCCGGTCTCGAGCTGCCCTTTGAGTGATGGGGATAAGATCGAAATAGGAACGACGAGCCTGCTCTACCATCAAAAGCGGTAGCAATGCTGGGCCAGACCACTTTTGTATTCGTTTGATGACTATCTACAGGTCACCGAACGGGCGAAATGCGACAATCTTGGGTCGAAAGGGCGTAAGCTTCTTTGCGGGCTTCAGAAAAGAACACTAGCGCAGCGGGTGATTTTTTCTATCAAGTCGCGATCGACCGGCGTCAGTGTTTGGAATGCGAGAATAACGTCCGTACCCGAGTCGGTTCTGATCCTGAAAGCTCGTCTTATCCAGGGATCCAAAATAGAGAAAAAACCGTTCGAGACTTCCTGCGAGAACTCCTTCACAGTTTCGCAGCCAGTGAATTCAAGCTCGTTAAATTCGCGTTCGTAATCGGGGATGATTAGCGGCTGCGGATGCGGTCCGTAGGCTCCATATGACAACAAGTTGGCGCCGTACAGGCTATAGACCCCATTTGCAAAAGCAAATTTGATTGTTTTGTTGCGGAAAACCTTATGAGAATAAGTGATCTTCTCTATTCTCATAAGCTTTATGTAGGGTTTTGCGTGGTTTGACATAAGAAGCATCTTAGCAATCAGGCTCACGCCGAACTGGTCCCTACTCTCGCGGGGAAAGCGCTCCCCTCTTTGATGGCAGAAAAGAGCGTGAGACTTGAGGAGAGTGTCGATCCCGTTGGTGTGTTCCAGAAGGAGCTTCAACGGCTCGTCCGCGAACCAGGGGTAGCCGATCTCCCATTGGTTAATAACCCTCTCCCAGAGAAAGAGGTGCATCTGATCCGTCCATGGTTTCTGCAGGGTTTCGGGATCACCTTGGAAGAATCTACAGACGAATAGATGCTCCATGATCGAACTGTCCGCAAACCTAAAATCGCCAATAGCATCCTTGGTAAGAAAAGAGCGCCTACTTAGCTTACCGTAGTCGATCTTGCAATCCCATTCCTTTGCCAGCATCGCGAGGTCGCTTTTGGATATCTTTTGCAATTCCCCGCTTTCCCGGTTGAGATATAAGTAGACCGCCATTCGTTCGGAAAACTCCCTGAGCGCGCTCGTTTCCTTGGTCTCTCTTACGAGCCAGGCATGGACGATTTTCTCGTAGACTTGGTGTGAGTATTTGAAGTCCTCGTTCACCAGATACCGCGTGTAGGCGAGCAGCATGGGGCGCTCAGCCAATCGCGGAAATTCTCCGATAAGCTTGAAAACTTTCCGCCGCTCTCGTCGGCCTCGTTTCCAGAACCGATACCTCCGCCTTAAGTATTTTTTCACCTGTCGATCGTCAAAAGGAAGCAGGTAAACCTTATGTAAGTGGTGCTCCGTCGTCTCTCCGAGATTTATGCCGCCCACTCTGTCTATTCCGGTGTCTTCGGGTATATCTTCGTCGTTAGAGAAAAACTGCCTGCGACAAGTTATTAGAACACTGCGGAAGTGCCGCGTCATGTAGATAATTCGCTGGAGGCGTTCCAATGGGTCGACGACCGACATCCTTGACTCATCCAACGTGTCGAGCAGGAGTACGGTGTTAGTCTTGTCTTCGATAGCCTCTATTAGTGAATCAGAATCCGGCAGGCTGAGCTCAACGATCGCCAGTTCGAAGGTATGATTTTCCAGGCGGCGAGCATGACGCCTAAAATAGTTTAGGAGAGCTGTAGTCTTACCCATGCCTGAATCGGCCAGGAGTATCAAGTGCTTGTAGAATTCGGGGTGGTCCAGTCTATCGTCTAGGGTGTCGAACAGGTAAGGATTGCCGTCGGCTGCGCGAGAGGCCGCGCTACAAGCGGAGCAGACCTCATGACATTTCGGTTGTACAAAGCAACTAAAAGCATCCTTGTTTTGTAGTCCGGGGTGTGAGCGCGCTCCTTTGAGCATCACGGTGTGATGCCTGGCCAGCCTGGCCGTGACCCACGGTCGTAATGGTGAAAGGACAAACACGAGTATCGTTACGAATATCCCGACGAGTCCAATAACAACTTGTGCGAGTCCCCAACCCTCTGCTTGTGCAAGTAAAGTTGGAAGTAGGGAAGTTTGCTCAATGATTAGAAACAAAGAGATGAGCGGCATGATGCCTAGCACCCTTCGCGTGAGTTTGACCGAAGAACTTTTTACAGCTAGACAGAATGACTAATAGAGATCTTGTAACTGTTGTAGGCAATAAGGCCGAGAAAAAGTAGCCTTACATTGAATTGAAAGTCAATACGGCAAAGAGGAGGTTGATGTAAAAGTCTGTGTGTAAAAAGAAAGAGGGTGTAAGTTGGGTTAGTGACCAAACTATTCCAATCCTCGAGAAAAGGAGCTTACACCCATGGCGAAAGGTACACCGACAACAGAACAGTTTCAACATTTCGTAAGCACTTTGCGCGAGAGTTTCTGGGGCGACGTTTACGGACGACGCGAGCGGCGTGGCAGCAGTTTTGGGAGGCGGATTCGGCTCGGCAGCGCGATCGATTTGCGTTGATTGATGCTCACGAGCGGGACGATGAGCAGCGGCGCGCTTACCGGAATGGATATTACGAACGGGATTTCGTAACGGTGTTGGGGATGATCCGGCTACGCATCGCGCGCACCTGAGGTCAGAGTTTTCTGCCGGCTGGGCGGGAGCAATTTCAGGGACGTGCGCCCGAAGTATCGATGGTGATACGCGAAGCGTTTTTGCGGGGATAAGCACCCGGCAGGTGGGACAGACCTGTTATGAAGCTGCAGAGCCTCTCTCCCTAATGCTGTCTTAAAGACACGCAGCGTGGTCCAAAAGCAAACCGTAACCATTACACTTGATCATCTTGTTCTGCGATTGCACATTATCACGCATGACGGTTGGAACTAGCAACTGGAAGGTGAAAGTAGGTGTTCCCGTAACAGGTGTGATCAGTAACAGCAATCAAGCGCTCTTTTTCAGCAAGTCGCAGGGCCGCATGAAACATCAGGTTTAGATTTGCGGATTTCGGGAAACCGCTATCTTCCAAATTAGGAAATTCGCCGGTGACGACATCCAAGATGTCTCCGCCGGCCAACCCGAAACTGGATATTCGTTGCTCAAATATCTGGAGTAGCAGGTCTTCTTCTCTCAGCGGATGATTGCCTTCCAGGGCAACGTAAATCCAGCCCTGTCCATATCGCCCAACCATAACGTCGAAAGGCTTGCTTCCTTTCACTAGTTTCGTTGGGTCAAACGCTTCGTCCAAAGCGTCATCGAGAAAATCCTCTACCTCAGCCATGGAAACTGAGTATCCTCGTAGGCTGCTCTCAGCCTGAATTAGAAAAGTCTCGTCGATGTTGACAAAAAGTCCCTTTGAGACTGCATACGCGACCGCTTCCTGACCACGGATTTCCTGCACTGAGTCATCTCCTCCAGTTCGAAGAATCTGCGGCCTACGTTCCGCTTTTATTCTCATTGGGGCTCGGTAGTGATCACGTCGCTGACCATAACGCTTGTTGACCTAAAGTCTCAGTTCCCAAGAATCCATTTTAGAAGTGGTGGAGCGCCAAACATGGAACAGTCCGAAAAGAGGCCTAAAAAGCGGCTAAATGAGCCTGAGGCTTCCGCGGCATACCTGTTGCTCACTGTTTCACGCCTTGGTTGGACGTTGGACACGGAAAGGAAGCGGAAGAACGTTCGATCGAAGTGGAGGCTTTTTGGTGGGTCGACATTGCCGCAAGCATATTTGTCTTCCGGAGCTTGAAGAGGGCGACGTGGTTCCCGTTGATGGAAAGCCCAACGTGTTTTCGTTGAATCTCAAGTCAGAACCCGATCTTTTAATCAACGGCGAACTGGACCTTCCGGCTACGCACGGCCACGTGTCCACGATAGCCGCAAGGTTGTTAAGCGATGCGATTAATCATCATCAATTGAAGGACACTCGATTCGCTGCCATACCGATCGAGGCTAACCTTGATTGGCAGAATCCGAATAAGAGCTCTGAGCTATCGAAGATAATGGACAGGTGTGTGAAAGAAGCCTTAACTGAGACGATTCTGTTGTGGCTAAGACGCATCAAGAATCTCTCAGCCAGCCTCAGTGATGATTTCACTTGCATCGTGCTACTTCACATGGAGGAAAACGGCCTACTGGAGGTTCCGCGCGCGGAGATTGCGAGAGCCTATGTACGTGAGATGGCCCGCGCATGCAAGGCGGAAATGAATCTCCCCCGGCTCGTCAGAAACCGTGAATTCACCAAAGTTTGGCGTCAAACTGTTTATCCCGTTTTCGAGCAAGCACGTAGAGACTTTCGTACGCTTCGAGGAGAGCGTAATCGGCTTAAGAACGAGCTCCGGTACGTGGATTTCAAAACAGCTTGGACCAATCTCAAGGCCCGATACAACGAATACGGATTACTTTTGGATAGAGTCGGAACATCCGCTCCGACCGATCTTGCGAAAGAATACATACAAATCTTCTTTAATTGCGATGCCGATGTGGAGGCCATCTACGAACAAATGAAGATCGCGAAACGCGAACAAGAGCAGGCGTCCGCGTCCCCATCAGAACTAGCTATAAGCAATGCGCTCGATCAGCTGACCTAATTCTCGGGTACGAAACCGACCGTTCTAGTTCCCAGACATCTACTGCTCAAATGTGCTGACCCAATTCTTGGGTGCGAGATCCGTCTGCATAGCACCCTGACACCAACGAAGACATTTTGTTACCGTCGATTCGACTCCCATGGGATTATTGACTGGGCAGGTTTGATGGATGCGGAGTTAAGTATGACAGAAGAGCGCAAAGATCTCTCCGAGCTATACGAACGATTGGGCCTGCCGGACAACGCCCGATGTCTCATTGAAGAGATTCGCTCCTCAGAGCCGTCGCGAACGGTTGAGAGTGGCCGAAACAATGTGCGCGGAATATACCCGAGCGAAAAGATGGGCAAGACGATTCAATTCGAGAGTGCCAACAACGAGCTGGCGCGAATCAAGGAGTACGAGCGCGACCAGCAGGTTCTCGAGTATTACGATCAGCCTTCGGTAGTAAAGCTTGAATACGCTGGATCGAATGGCCGGCGGTTAGGGGTATTACATACTCCGGACTTCTTTGTGATACGCGAGGACGCCGCAGGGTGGGACGAGTGTAAGAAAGAAGAAGATTTATTGGTCCTTGCTGAACAAAACCCTAATCGCTATTGCAAAGATGAAGCGGGCCAATGGCGGTGTCCTCCGGGAGAGGCTTTTGCCGAACCTTTCGGCCTGTACTATCGCATTCGATCGTCTTCGGACATCAACTGGAGCTATCAGCGTAACCTCACATTTCTGGAAGACTATTTCAAGGCCAATACCGTAGCGGTGTCACCTGAGAAAACCGCATTAGTCCGGGAGATGTTGGAATCAGTTCCTGACATTACCTTGACCGACTTGTACGCGCGAACCCAAGAGATCGTGACCCGGGACGAAATTCATTTCCTCATCGCAAGAGAGATCATCTACGTCGATTTGTTTCGAGCTGCATTGACAGAACCAGACCGCGTTCATGTTTTTGCGGACAAAGAAGTCGCCGAAGCATTTGGACACACAGTCGCGGCCGATTCACTAACGCCTGCGGACAAGTTGCGATATGTCGATCTGGCAGCGACAACCGAAATAATGTGGGACGGCCGCGTGTGGACCATTCTAAATGCGGGCGAGACCATGGTGGGAATTCTTGGTCATGAGAACGAGTTTCGAGAGATACCGCTGGGAGCGTTCGAGAAACTAGTCAAAGAAGGTCGCATCACTGCCTTAGCGAAGCAGTCAGATGGTATCTCAATTCATCCCGAAGCAAAGCGTCGGATCCTCGCAGCAGATCAGCGAACACTAGCCGAGGCGAATCGAAGAGCAAAGACTGTACTGATGTGCCTCAGAGGAGAGGAGATTCCAGAGCACTGCTCGGTGCCAGATCGAACTATGAGATCGTGGGTAGCGGAATACAGAAAGGCCGAGCAGATGTACGGAATAGGCTACGTAGGCTTATTACCTAAGGCGCGGCCGGGCAATCGGAGACCGAAATTGCCAAAGGCGAGTACGGAACTAATTGACCATTTCATTGAGCATGATTACGAGACTTTGAAGGGAAAGAGGAAGTCCGAAGTTTATGGCGCGTACCGGAGGGTCTGTAAAACCAAGGGAGTTATCGCTGCAAGCTATAAGACTTTTTGTCGAGCGGTTAAGTCGCGTTCGCGATATATCCAGACCTTGAAGCGGCAAGGTAAGCGAGCGGCGCTTGTTAATAAACCATTCTACTGGGTACTGGAGCCGACCACGCCGCGGCACGGTGAGCGGCCGTTCGAGATTGTCCATATCGATCATACTCAATTCGACGAAGAACTAATCTGCTCTCAGACTGGTCGGAACCTGGGAAGACCCTGGGGATCAATCATGGTTGATGCGTATTCGAGAAGATTCCTGGCGGTCCATTCCACGTTCGATCCCCCGGGCAACCGGTCATGCATGATGGTTCTGCGAGAGTGTGTGAAGCGGTTTGGAAGACTACCGCAGACCGTGGTTGTTGACGGGGGAAAAGAGTTCGAAAGCATTTACTTCGAAACGATGCTGGCTCGTTTTGAATGCACGAAGAAGACTCGACCGCCGGCTGAATCACGCTATGGCTCAGTTTGCGAGCGTTTGTTTGGGACGCTGAACACGCGGTTCATTCATAACCTGGAAGGTAATACTCAACTGATGAAGAACGTCAGACAGGTAACCGGATCTATCAACCCGAAGAGACGTGCGATCTGGACACTCGAAACGTTTCATAACAGGCTTCAGCAGTTCGCGTATGAGGTTTACGACCAGATCGATCATCCAGCCTTAGGTGCTACGCCGAGGGAAGCCTTTGCAGTGGGAATGACGCGTGCCGGCAATCGAGATCATCGCCTGATTGAGTACTCCGATGACTTCAAGATTTTTACTCTCACATCGTCCAAGAAAGGCATTGCTCGTGTGCTGCCTGGCAGAGGGATAAAACTGAACAGTCTCTACTATTGGTCTGAAGCGTTTCGTCATCCGGAAGTTGAACGCAAGCAGGTTCCGGTTCGCATAGATCCTTTCGACGTGGGAACTGCTTATGCATTTGTGCGCGGCTCCTGGGTAAAGTGTCACTCGGAGTATCACATGATCTTCCACGGCCGTTCGGAGCGCGAGATCAGGCTCGCCTCCGAAGAGCTACGTCGTCGTCGCACGCTTCACTCGCGGCAATTCAACCTAACCGCGAGCAAGATCGCTGAGTTCATCGAGTCGGTCGAGGCTGAGGAAATTTTGCTGACACAACGCCTTAAAGATCATGAAAATCGCATTGTTCTGGAATCTTACGAAACACCTCAACCGGCACACGAAATCGCTCAAGCGGAGGAGGAGGAGGTTCATCGAGCGAATGTGAAAGATGGTAATTCTCCAAAGAGTAAGCGTCGGGCTAAGCGCATTAAGACAAGGTTTCGAAAGCCCGTTGATGACAACACGTCAGTCGAATCTTACGGGAGTTTTTAGTCATGTCCAAAACAAAAGGTTTTCCGCGGGAGCTATTGAAGAAATCGAAACGGGAACGTCTCAAGTATTTCAGCGATTTCACGATCGCCCATCCCCGGCTTGTAGACACCTATGAAGATCTGATGAGGGTTATCAGGCGAACGGGCTTAGGAACGCTCGTGCTGGTCTTTGGACCTTCCGGTGTCGGTAAATCAACACTCCTTCGTAAAGTGCAACGGGAACTAATCGCCGAGAGGGTGCCTGAACTTGAAAATGACCGCGAGCGAATTGCGGTCGTGGTCGATGAGCTTGTTGGGCCTGACTCAGGCTGTTTCAATTGGAAGGATTTCTATCGAAGGCTGTTGATTTCAATGGACGAGCCCTTGGTAGAACGGAAGGTGATCTACGAGAAGACTGAGTCTCCAAATAGTCCAAAGATATACTTCAAAACCGGTCCGCGATCAGTGACAGCGGATTTGCGATTTGCTGTCGAGCAAACATTGAAACACAGAAGACCTGTTGCCGTACTCGTGGATGAAGCGCAGCACCTGGCAAAGATGGCTTCCGGCCGCAAGCTGGAAGATCAATTGGACTGTCTAAAGTCGCTTTCCAATCAGACAGGTGTTCTATTCGTCCTTCTCGGCACTTACGAACTGTTAGCGTTTCATAATCTAAACGCTCAACTAAGCCGCAGAACTATTAATGTTCACTTTGGCCGTTATCTGCTCGACAATAAGCGTGACGGGCATGCTTTCAAATCGGCGCTCTTAACATTCCAGAAGCATTTGCCCTTGAAGGAAGAACCAAACTTACTCGCTCGGTGGGACTATTTTTACGAAAGCTCATTGGGCTGTATCGGGGTCCTCAAAGATTGGCTGACTCGTGCGCTCGGCGAAGGGCTGGACGAGGGTGCGAATTGTCTCACAGACAAGCACGTAGAAATGTAATCGCTCTCAGTGAGCCAGTGCGACAAATTGTTGTCTGACGCGATCGCCGGCGAAAAGAAATTGACTGACACCAAAGAGTCGCTTCGTGACTTAAGAGCGCGCCTCGGTTTGATTGGTTTGAAGGGTGACGAAAAACAAACTCGGCAAGTTACGTCGAGACTCAGCAAACGCGCCAAGCGAGCCCAACCACACAGGAAACTGCGTAAGGGCAGGCGAACCGCGAAGCGGGATCCTGTTGCAGGCCGCGGCTTGAGTTCCTCGACCATTCCATAGATACATCGGTCCATATCGCGACTGAAAGAGTTTCTCTTCATGTCAAAGGTCAATTTGTTTTTGTTCCCATCTATGGATGTGCGGCGTCCGCGCATTTTGTCTCGTACTCGGCTTTTTAGCGTTGAGCCAATTGGAATTGGCACAAGTCGATCGGAGAGCTTCACAAGCTATATAGCGCGGCAAGCGAAGGCTCATAGTGTTTCGACAGGTGCCTTATTTAGTTATGAACTGGCACCGCGTGCAAATAAGCCTTACCTCCTTCTTAGTAGAAAGAAGGGCATTAGTGTTCTAACTACTACATTTTTTGCTGCGACTCCATCGTTAAATGGCTTGGGCGCTAGTGCAAAGGATTGGGTTAACGTGCTGCAACACCTCAATGGCCGGACCGACTTGCGCTATCTCACTATGCTCACATGGACCAACGTGTTGACGGAAAGATTTTTCTCGCGTCCGATTCGTGCTTGGTGCTGCGAATGCTTGGAAGAACGAAAGGTTCTGGGCTTGGAAGCATACGAGTGTCTGCTCTGGATGCTTAAGATTGTGAAGGTATGCCCATTCCATAAGCGACCGTTTGAGACGCTATGTCCGACTTGTGGACTAACGATGCGTCCGTTGGGCGATCGTTCGTTGCCGGGATACTGTTCGCGATGCGGCACATGGCTTGGCAGTTCGAATTGTCAGCGAGCCGGAAAACCTGCTTTCGTAAGGGCTGATCTAGAATATGAGGTTTGGGCGTCGAATCAAATCGGTGAACTGATCGCGGTTGCGCCGACGCTTCTAAATGAGCCAACAAAGGAAATGATTCGTGATTCGCTTTTTGCCTTTATTGACTATGCCGCCGGAGGGAATCGACCGGGCTTTGCTAGGGAATTCGGTCTTAAAAAGAATACGGTGCAATCTTGGGGTTCTCAGAGACCAGTTCCGCAAACGGATTTAGTTCTTAAACTTTGCTATCAGACTGGTATCTCCTTGTTCGATTTCCTGGTTTCGAAGACGTACTTAGAAGACGAACATTGGTTGCACCGAATGAAGGAAATAAAGACTCGCGCAGCAGCCCAGATAGTTCGTCGCAATCCTGAGGATGTTCAGAAGGCTTTGATGACGGCGCTGAAAGAAAAGCCACCGCGATCAATCAAAGAGATTAGTGAAGGTCTGGGCTATGCGAACACATGCACCATCGAAAGACTGTTTCCAAGCCTTTGCAAGAAACTTCGGATTCGATATCGTAAGTTGCGGGTGAATCGCATCCAATGGCGACGAACTCCGATAGACGACGCTCTTCTCAAAGAAGTCCTTCTGCGTGCGCTTAATAATGAACTGCCACCTTCGATCCATCGCTTGACTAGAGATTTGGGCCTCAGGCATTCAGAGGCTCTGCGTAAAAGGTTCCCTGACCTGTGTGAGAAAATTATCTATCGTCGCATGACCATAAGACAGAAAGGCCTTGATAGAATTGAGGCAGGTCTCAACGCGGCATTGACTGAGGTTCCACCGCCTTCGATTACCAAAGTTGCTAACCGTCTAGGCTATTGCAATCATGCGACGCTCAGTAATAACTTTCCGGAATTGTGTGAAAGGGTTTCGCAGCGTTACAGGGTCGCGCTTCGACAACGCAATGACGCTATTCGCGAAGAGCTTAAATCTGCCCTTGCACAGTCGCTGCCGCCTACGCTGCGCGAAATTGGCAAAAAGGTGAGCCGCGATCGTTCATACTTCTGCGTTAATTTTCCGACGTTTGCGCGTGCAATAACTGAGAAGCGGCGAAAGCAACAGCGGAGGCTCTCGATTTCTAAGACAAAAGCGGTTACGCGTCAAATCAGGCGCGTAGCGAAACAACTCTATTCAGAGGGACTCTATCCATCGATGAGGTTCGTAAAGGCAAGATTGGCCGGGCAGATGACTTTTGATACTAAGCACTTGTCCGATGTCTTGAGAGAAGTTAGGCGTGAGTTAGGTCTGCCGCATCATTTGAAATTAAGCGTTTAAGATGAACGGACCTTTCTCTATTGCCACGTCAGTAAATGAGTCACAAATACTCAGGCCATCGAGGAATTTATGTTATGCCCTTTCATCCCTGAAAACGAAAGGTGAAGTTTTCAATATGCCATCAGAATTTCAAGTTGTTTTTTCTCGACTTAGGGAGATCCTTCGCAAGAACAAGAAGGGATTCGAAGTGACTGAAGACTCGGCGACTCGGTATTGCCTGGCGGGAACGCCAGGTTCAGAAACATTGAAAGCTTGGAAAGGTAAGACTCGTCGACCGGAGATTCCTGTTGCCTGGGTTCAGATTGGAAAAGCTTACGTGAGTTATCATCTTATGGGGATATACATGAACGCAGCGTTGCATAAACAGATTTCTAAACCGCTTAAGCTACGTATGCAAGGCAAATCGTGCTTCAATTTCAAAGCCAATGACGAAGAGTTATTTAAGGAAGTCGACAGCCTTACCTCTCGGTCACTGGATGTTTTCCGGCTGGGCAATTATGTTCGATCAAAGTAATACGTTTTCGATTGAAGGAGCCTCAGCGCGGATTTGGGGCGGCATGCGTTAAGCTGTTCTACCATTGCGAACTTTCAATCGGATGCGTTTTACCTCTTCTTTTGGTTAATGGAGGGCGGCGGTTTTTGGGAATGACTAGGATGTTGTAGCTGCTAACCTCTCGTGCTACAACATTAACCATGTGACGTCCTTGTTCAGCCGAAACGTCGGACGCGATATAACGCACATATCTCTTTACCCTGGGATCAAAGTGAACGAGACGATCCAATTCAGGTTTCCGAATGAAACGAACAACGGCGTCTCGATCCAATGAAAACTTCGTTTCCGCATCAATGATCTTTTTCAACACAAACGAAGTGACTTTCGCGATATCCACCTGGGAAACCATCGGCACTTGGTTCCCTAGCGCTTGCTGTAAAAAAGAGGTGATTTGTCCCATCGAGGCACTGGCGGGGCCGTCAACTGCTGATTCTGCAGGTGCGGGTCGGCTTAGCCGCGTTGGCCAAATTGTCAACGCATTGGAGAACACGTCGCTGATGTCTGCGCCCCCAAGATCAGCCTTGCTCAAGTCTGCAAATGAGAAATCAGCGCCAACGCAGAGTGCTTTCCTCAGATCTGCCTCGCGCAGCTTTGCACCACGAAAGTCCGCTCCGGATAAGTTAGCGTGGCGGAGGCTGGCGCGTGACAAATCTGCGTCTTGAAAACTTGCGCCGCTTAAATCAGCAGACTCTAGTTTTCCACCATTCAATCGAACTCCTTGCAATTGCCCTCTTGAAATATTCGCCTCACGCAAGGAGGTGGCTATAAGAGTTGCGTAGCAGAGGGAAGCTTGTTTCAGGTTTATCCCGTCGAGAGTCAGTTTACTTAAATCAGCCTCAAAGAGCAGTGCGCCCGAAGCATTTGTTCTCGAACATCCCGATTTAGATCTTGATTGATCGATTACAGCAGCCCAATAGAGATCTCGAATAGCAAGTTCGAACTCTTTGTCGGGCAATCCTGCAAGAATGTAGAAATATTCCTTGATGATCTTCTTTAGAGGAAGCCGTTTACGTCTAAATGGGGCAAGAGGAGTTGTAGCCGAATTGAGATTAGCTTGGATAGGCAAGAGCTGCTCTACCAGCGCAGACCATACATTATCGTCGCGGCTAGCTGCCTTGAGATGAGTGGACGAAGTCATGAATTGTCATTCAGCGTGAATCGTATAAACGCTTGATCCTGATAGTTTTTATATCTTCGTCTCAAGCCACGTTTTACTGACATCTCGCAAAGCGTAAGAGATTCCCAGAACGCGCTGAATCGCGATTCGCTACGGTGCTTAAGAAAGAAAATGCTATCACAGTCGATGACAACGGTTATCGAGGTACAACAGTCGGGGGCAGCGGAGGCCCTCGCTTTCATTGTCTGGTACCCGACATAGTAGTCCAATACGCTTCCAGTCTTGTCACCATTGAGGTACTGCGCCAATACCGCAGGACTATGGAGCTTAATTAACCACGTGACGGTATTCGTGCGATCCGATGGTACTGCCGTTAATACTTCGAGAACTTTCAGGCCGTGCGTAAGTTCACGTTCAATTTGATTGGCTCTTTTCGAACGGAGGGATCCGAGTAATTGAAATACATTTCCACTCATCTGAGGCCCAACGCTATGCTCAGATTCTCTAGAGGTTACCTCACGTTGAACTACACCCGCTAATGGCTCTTGCAGTAGATTTTTGGGTTCAAAATACTCAATCCGTCCAGACGAGAATTCTGCTAAGACTTGAAACCGAGTAATTACGACGGAATATTGGCTCTCTATGTGTTTTACACGGAAGTTCTTTATTCCCAACTCCACATCAAGTTGTCGTTTGTCCCGTTTGGTAGTCTCGATACAATTCACAACTATAGGTCCATTTTCCCTAGCCACACGTTTACTCGCCTCCGTTCGCCGTCGCGGAGTTCTCGAAATGGTGGTCTTCCTTATCTCGTTCATGATGCTGAATTATCTCGCGTGTCTCCGATGAAACAGGGTGAGGCGACGCGAAGTCGAAACCGCAGGATAGGCGAAACCACGCGAGAAGGTACTCTGAGGAAGAGTCTATGTCAAGACTTGTCACAGTCACCATAAACCCACTTGAAGACCGCAACTTGCGTCCAGGAAGGGGTTGGGAATGCGCAGGGGTTCTCGGCTCGGAAGAGGCAAACGTTGGATGAAATTGTGTATCATTTTGCGGACGCCAATTGCGAAGCCTAACTGGGCATTTCAGTTTCTCGTTTTCCGTTGCTGCCGACTTCGCGATACTCTCTCGCGGTTTTAGAGATGAAATCCGCATTATTAAAGATCTGCATTGCTAATATTCACGGTGCTTAGCTTAAGCCCGGACATCTTCAGATCTTCGGATAATTCTCGAAATACACATCAATCAGCTTGACGACCCAGTCGCTGTCGGTTGCGGTCGACGCGAACTGCGCCGCACAGATGGCGGAAGCAAACTTGTAAAGCAACCTAGGTTTGAAGCATATGTTTGCCGTGCGCTATAGGAAGCATAAGCCAGCCAAAGCGGCGAACTTATTCTTCAAATGACACGCACGCCGCCGAAGCAAAGCGGCTGCTTGTTCTTCATGATGTGCCGCGTGTTGAGCATGTAGTACGTCTCAGTGTCCTGCGCGACATCCATCTTTTTCGCGTAAGGCTTGAGGATGGATTTCAATTCTTCAAAGACCATTTTGAATTCTGTTTTGTCAGGCATCGAGGTATTCCTTCCGTGTGTTCCTGAACGGTTTGCTGAAGCCCGCCGCAACGTTGTGTTTGAAGTTCAACGAGCTGCGTAGCAGCGGTCAGAGTTAAGCCCAAGGCGAGGCTTGCGACCCTTGGGTCAACTGCCCCGCGGTAATCGAGCCCCGAAGGGGCGACAGCGATTACCGGCAATCAGCGCGACACTGTTCACCACCTCTCTGTCGCCGCTTCGCGGCTCGCCGAATCCACCGAACCAGTACCCCAGGCTCGCAGAGCCTCACCTTGGGCTTAACTCTGCCGCTGCTACGCAGCTCAACCTTTCACCTCTAACGGGGTGTGGAAGCATTATTCGCTCGTTCTCCAATCCGGTGGTAGCAAACGCCGCCGTCCGTCAGCGGCCATCGCAATTTCCGGCTCGTCCAAATCTTTTCGATCCCAAAGCTTGCACGTCACTTGTCGATGAGCCTGGTCGAGCGCTTCACAGTAATTCGTGTAAGTGCACCGACGAACTTCGTCTCCGCGTCCGAGCTTAACTTTCAGAAACCAGTCGGGATCGGCGAGTGCCTGGCGAGCCATGCCAATAATATCGGCGTCGCCATCTTTCAAAATCTGTTCAGCTTGCTCAAAGGTCGTGATGCCGCCGGTGGCGACAATCGGCGTGATAAATCCGGCCGCATTAACTGCGTGCTTGATTCCAGCAACCAAAGGCACCGAGCGACCAAACGGGCCGCGTTCGTCAGACAGAGTCGTGGGCATGCACTCGTAACCGCTCTGGCCGGTGTAAGGATAGACGGCCTGGCCGACCTTGGGTTGTTCAGCGTCTTCGAACTTACCGCCTTTCGAGATCGAGAGATAGTCGAATCCGGCTTTCGCAAATTCAACTCCAAAGTAAACCGCGTCTTCGATGCGATTCCCGCCGGCAATTACTTCGTCGCCGAGAAAACGGACACCAACCACGTAATCATCGCCGACGGTCGTACGCACTGCGCGATAAACCTCGATGGGCAAACGAGCGCGATTTTCTCGCGGCCCGCCGTAACCATCATCGCGATCATTCAGCGCGCTCAAAAAACCAGCCATCGTATAAGCGTGGGCGTAGTGCAATTCGACGCCGTCAAATCCGGCTTCGCGTGCGCGGCCGGCGGCGTCAGCAAAAATTTGCGGGAGCACGTTCGGTAGATCCTTGATGTGCGGAAGTTCCGTATCGGTGACGCGTTCGCGATAACCGAAGCGCAGCGCTTCGAGCTCGCGAGCGCTCAGAATCTGGTCGAGAATTTCCTCATCGGCTGTCTGCAAAAACTCGCGGAGCTGAGACTCGCCGGCGCGCAGCCAGTACGAAGCACTCGTAATGTCTGCGATCGCCTGCCGATGGTGATCGGTTATCGCCAGAAAGCGTCCGAAGAATTTGGTCCTGTCCGGACGGCGTTTGACTGCGAGGAAGTCGATGATTTGGATGAAGAGCTTTGTGTGACCATCACTGGCTTCGCGAACCGTCTCGACGAGTTGTTTCAATCCCGGCAGAAATCGATCGTGGCCGATGCGCAGCAGAGGACCGCTGGGAATGTCGCGCACGCCGGTCGCTTCAACCACAATTGCAGCCGGGCGGCCTTCTGCAAACCGTCGATACCAGTCAAGATTATCCTGAGTAACAAGTCCATCTTCGGTCGCGCGCCACGGCACCATTGCGGGGACCCAGGTGCGGCTCTCGAGTTGTAGCGATCCGATCCCGATCGGTTGATACAGCATTGAACCGGCCGCCGCTTCGGCCGTCGGCCAGTGCGTTTCCGGGATGGAATGCTTAATCGGATTGACGAACTTCCACATGAGCGAGCGTCACTTTAACATTTTGGAGTGCGCCGGCAGAGTGCGGCTGGGACTGGAGCGCAAGTGTCCTCGCTTGCCCTGCTTCAGCTTGGGGGCCCTCTGAATGCAAGCGAGGACGCTTGCGCTCCAGTCCTGCGGGCGCACTCCAAATGTGAATGTGATAAATTATCGGCCAAGCCCTGACGGAAAAATCGTGACTGACAATCTTCTTAAATACCGATCTGAATTTCCGATCCTGGAAAAGGCTGTCTACCTGATCTCGCACAGTCTCGGCGCGATGCCGCGCGCGACTTACGATCGCTTGCATGAGTACGCCGACATCTGGGCTTCGCGTGGCGTGCGCGCGTGGGCCGAAGGCTGGTGGGACATGCCGGTGACGATTGGAAATGAAGTTGCCCGCATCATCGGCGCCGATCCCAACACAGTCGTCATGCACCAGAATGTTTCGATCTGCCAGTCTTTGATCCTTTCAGCGCTGTTGCCGCTGCCGCCGAATTCAAAACGAAACAAGATCGTTTTTGAAGAGCTGAATTTTCCGTCCGTGATGTATGTCTATGAAGCTCACGCTCGCGAGAACGGTTTGCGAATTGAGCCTGTCAAGTCTGATGACGGCATCACGATGCCACTCGAAAGAATGCTCGCGGCAATCGATGACGAAACGCTGCTGGTCCCGATCTCGCACGTTCTTTTCAAGAGCGCTTTTCTCCAGGACGCCAAAGCGATCACTGAGCGGGCACACGAAGTCGGCGCGACGGTCGTGCTCGACACTTACCAATCAGCGGGCACAGTTCCATTCAGTGTGAAAGACTTGAATGTTGATTTCGCGACTGGCGGATCAGTGAAGTGGCTGTGTGGCGGACCCGGCGCCGGTTATCTTTACGTCCGTCCGGATCTAATCGATCGATTCGAGCCGAAGACCACCGGGTGGATGGCCCACGAACATCCGTTCGCGTTCGAAACTGATATGCATTACGCGCCGAACATCACACGTTTCCTGCATGGCTCGCCGGCAATTCCGGCCCTCTATGCCGCCGAGTCCGGCTATAAAATCATCAATGAGATTGGCGTCGAAGCAATTCGGGAAAAGAGCGTGCGGCAGACGCAATGGTTAATCGAGTTGGCTGAAGCGGCGGGCTTTCGCGTAACCAGTCCGAGAGATCCGGCCCGGCGCGGCGGCACGATTACGGTTTGGGACGACAACGCTGCGGCGATCACTAAAGAATTGATTCGGCGCGAATTCATTGTTGATTACCGGCCCGGCGCCGGTGTCCGCGTGTCGCCGCATTTCTACACGAAAGACGAAGAGTTGGAATTGGTCATCGCCGAGATGAAAAAAATTCGCGACCACCGCGAATATGAAACGAGCGGAAAGGCCGGGGCTGCATTCTGAGTTTGAAAAACCTCTTCGGTTCTCTGTGCAGCCTCTGTGGTGAGTGTTTTTGGAATGATTTCACCACTGAGACACCGAGGACCACAGAGTTTGCACTGAGAAATAACTTTGCCCGAACGAACAGGCGCAACCGATGAAATTATTTCTTGATTCGCCGGACTTCCTGAGCACGGTTACAGCGGAAACTGACAAGAACAGCGACGTTGCGCGGACTCTGACTTCAGAACTGACTGAAGCTCAACTGAATTGGAAACCCTCCGCCGACCAATGGAGCATCGCGCAATGCCTCGAGCATCTCACGGTCGCCACGAATGAATTTGAAAAATACTTTCGGGCCGCATTACAGCAGGCGCGAAAGAAATGGCCGGTTACCAGCTCGCCGCGATATAAACCCAGCATCTTGGGAGGCTGGCTGGCTAAACAAGTCAGCCCCGAAGCTCCAAGAAAAGTGACGGCCCCGAAAATATTCCGCCCGGCTGATTCATCCAACATTGCGGAAGCGTTGGAACAATTCGTCAATCAACAGGCCAGGTTTCTTGATTTCGTCCGCGAATCGGCGGGTATCGATTACAATAAAACGCGCCTGCGCTCGCCCGTTACACCTTTGATACGTTACAGTCTGGCCGACGCATTTGTGATTACGGTTCTTCACGGCCAAAGACATTTAGCCCAGGCCCGTCGAGTTCGAGAAATGCCGGAGTTCCCGAAAGCTTAACCGCGACGTCATGTCAGAAGATTACGGTCAAAACGCTCCGCTCTCTTACAACAAGTACCTGCGAGTGCCGGAGTTGATCGACTTGCAGACGTGTTTGTCTTCGCCGGCGCATCACGACGAGCTGCTGTTCATCACCGTCCACCAGGCTTACGAGCTGTGGTTCAAACAAATTCTTCATGAGATCGACGCGGCGATTGTTTTGATGAAAGAGGACCGCTCGGTCGAAGCTGCGCAGGCGCTCCGTCGCGTCGTCGAGATTGAAAAACTTCTGATCGCTCAAATTCATATTCTGGAGACGATGTCGCCGGTGCGCTTTCTCGGCTTTCGGGACGAGCTGAATCCGGCCAGCGGCTTTCAATCGATGCAGTTTCGCGAGATTGAATTTTCCTCGGGCCTAAAAGACGAAAAGATCATTCGCGAGTTTCGCGACGATGATTTTGCGCGTCGCCGTCTCGAAGCCAGAATGCAGAAGCCTTCACTGTCAGAAGCGTTCTTTGCGTTGTTACGTCGTTCGGGTTTTGACACGCCGGCCAGCGATGCGCCGCGCGATGCGAAGGAACGCCGCACCAATTACGGCAAGCGACAGCGCGCCATGGTCGAAGTCCTCACGCACCCCGAGCAATTGAACAAGGAATATCAGTTGGCTGAAGCCTTGCTCGAACACGACGAATATTTTTCGCTCTGGCGCTCGCATCACATCAAAATGGTCGAGCGCATGGTGGGCACGAAGCCAGGCACCGGCGGTTCTCCTGGCGTTGCGTATCTGCAAACGACGCTGGACAAAAAATTCTTTCCTGAGATTTGGGAAGCGCGGACGTATCTCGGCACCAGGCACGATGATCAAGGCTGTCCGTTCGCGAAGTAATCTCCAAAACCTCCATGCCGGTCGAATTTCCCGAACGCTTCAACATGGCTGACTACTTCCTCTACCACAATCTGGAGGAAGGCCGCGAAAACAAAGTCTGCCTGCATTTCCTGGATCAAACCTTCACCTATGGCGAAGCCGCGCGCATGTCGAATCGAGTCGGCAATGCCCTGCGCGAACTCGGCGTTGGGATGGAAGACCGAGTCTTGATCGTCCTGCCTGACTGTCCTGAGTTCGTTTGGTCCTGGTTTGGAGCGGCACGCATTGGTGCGGTCATCACGATGGTCAATCCGCTTCTGCCGGCTGAAGACTATCGCTACTACCTCGAATATACGAGGGCCCGCGCCGTCATCGTGCATGAATCTTTCCTGGATCCGATCGTGGAAGCCTCGGACCAGAGCACTCATTTGCGCGCGATTATTATTGTTCGCAACGAAGCAGCGATTGATGCTGAGCCGCTCAACGTTCAAAGCTCCGCAACCTCGGTGTCGTTTTCGGAAGTTGTCGAGGCGCAGTTGCCGGCCTGCCGCGCAGCCGAAACGCATCGCGACGATATCGCCATCTGGCTCTTCACCTCTGGCTCGACCGGACATCCCAAAGGCGCTGTCCATCTGCAACACGATCTGCCTTACAACACCGAAGTCTTTGCCAAACGAACGATGCGAGTTAACAAAGACGACCTCACCGTTTCGGTGCCGAAACTGTTCTTTGGTTACGCGACCGGAACTAACCTGCTGTTTCCATTCTCAGTCGGCGGCGCGACCGCACTTTTTGCGGAACGATCGACGGCGGAAAAGATGTTCGAGGTGATCGAGCGTTACCGGCCGACGATCCTTACTACTGTGCCGACTATGATTAATGGAATGCTAAACGTCGAAGATGCGAGCAAGCATGACATTTCCAGCATTCGCTTTTGTTATTCAGCAGGCGAAGCTCTTCCGGTCGAGCTCTATCATCGTTGGAAGGAAACCTTTGGCGTCGAGATTTGTGACGGCATCGGTTCCGCGGAGATGTTTCACATCTACATCACGAATAGTCCTGGTGATGTGAAGCCCGGTAGTCTGGGCCGCGTCGTCGAAGGCTACGAAGCGAGAATCGTGGACGCAGATGATCACGACGTTCCCACCGGCGAAATGGGTACGCTGAAAATCAAAGGCGACTCAGCCGCGCTTTGCTACTGGAACGCGCATGAAAAATCGAAGGCGACGTTTGCGGGAGACTGGTGCACCAGCGGCGACCAATTCCATGTGGATGCGGAAGGTTATTACTGGTATCACGGTCGCACAGACGACATGTTGAAAGTTGGCGGCATCTTTGTGGCGCCGGGAGAAATTGAGAACTGTTTGCTGCAGCACGACGCCGTACTCGAATGCGCCGTTGTCGGTCATGATGAAGGCGACGGTTTGGTGAAGCCGAAAGCATTCGTCGTTGCGCGTGAAGGGCATGAGGAGTGCGAGGCGCTTGCCGACGACATCAAGCAGTTCGTCAAAGACCGAATCGCCCTCTACAAGTACCCGCGCTGGATCGAATTCGTGAAGTCTCTACCAAAGAATGACCGCGGGAAAATCGATCGAAAGCTGCTCAAGAGTTAGGCGTCGGCGAGCTGCTCTTCCCCGCCCTTGATAAGCTAGAGCCTATTGTCGCTAGTCCGAATCGGTGCTATAAGCCTGCCGTTCTAACCACCTTTCCTCGCACCGGAGGTTCCTGAATGAAGGCAGCAGAAGAAATTATTCGCGAAGAAATTAGGGCTCTTCGTGAGATTATTCTCAAACTCTTACAGTGGGGCGTCACCTTACTAGCGAGTATGCAAGCAGCGTTCTTTTTCTTGCGTCGCGAGTATCTCACCTACCAAATTGACAACGGAATGCTAGCTAGAGGTTCCTACCTCCCTCTGAAAGCCTATTTGGGCGGGACAGGATTCTTGTTCGCTCTCGCGATGATTTGCACTATCATCCTTACATATACCGGGAAGCAATATCGGGGGTATCAAAAGCTATTGAAAGATCACCGCGAATCAGACATTCAGGACCCCAGTACAAGCCCGCGCGCAAGAAGCGCAATGAGGGTGATTGTCTACGGTATGTATTTCTTTTTCCCGATCATCGATCTCGTCTTCCGGTTCGTTTACGTCGGATTCAAATAGAAATCACGTCCAAAAAGTAATCCGTTCTGGCAGAGGGTCGATCGCTGATACCTCAAACTTCTTGGGCAATAGGCCTCGAATCAATCTCACTTTCAGACTCATCTATGACCGCCAACCTGTTGGATAAATCGGCCCTTTGTCGCATAACCCGCCTGCCAAGGCCTCTATTGCAACAAAGCCGATAATTAACCCGCTTTATGGAAATGGATACCTACTAACCATTTCTTTCCTGCGAGAACGAAGATGGGGCTTAACGGGACCCAACGGAATTCAGGAAGGGAAGAAAACGAGTGCAAAAACTGTTTCTCTTTTTTGCTGCTGTAATCGTAATCGCTTTGCCCGCGGTTGCGTCAGCGGACACAATCACTTTTCAGGCTCCGGCAACTGCTCCCAATGTGGGCAGTGGAGGTTCGCGCCAGTTTGATCTCGATCATCACAGTGCTTACACATGGAAGATCGGCGGCGTGAGTCTGGCTGGTAAGACCATCACGAGTGCTACGATCACGTTTCGCAATATCAGCAACTGGGACCGCAATCCGAACATGCTGTTTGTTCACCTGCTGGATACAGCTAAGAACGCCGGTGTTGCTTCCTTTCAAGATGCTTCGTCAAGTCAGACTCCGGTAACCGACATTAACGATGACTTTGCCGGCACGCGCTATCTCAACAATCCGCTGGTCGCACCGGGCACCGGAAATACTTTTCTGACTCAGCAGTCATTCACGATGACGGCAACGAATTTCGTCTACACGTTTACGGCGGATCAACTTCAGATTCTGAGTACGTATTTTCTGAACGGAGGCGACATCGCGTTTGGTTTCGATCCTGATTGTCACTTCTGGAACGATGGCATCGCCTTTTCTTTCAACACGGCGCCGACAGCGACGCCCGAACCTACGACGCTCGCTTTGCTGGGCACGGGTTTGGCAGGTCTTTACTACAGCCGAAAGCGCAAGAAGCAACAGCAGATGCAAGCTATCAACTGAAATATCGCTCGCGATTTGTCAAAATCAAAAAGCCGCGGATGCTCACGCTCCGCGGCTTTTTGTTTGGTGGCACAGACTTTAGTCTGTGTCTGTCAGAAGCCCGACTGTGAGGGAGGGCCGCGCTCTTACCACGAAGCCTTGAATTGAACGGAGCCCTTGCTTACGCGCGGGCTTCTGACACCGTTCGGGAAACACAGACTGAAGTCTGTGCCACTTACCTCAATCTTCCTTCCAAATTGTAATCGCGTAATCTGCGATAGAGCGTGGACGGCGAAATGCCGAGCGCTTCGGCTGCCTTGCCTCGATGCCATCCGGTTCGTTCCAGCGCGGCGATGATTTGTTGTTTCTCAATATCGCGAAGTGAACCCGTGTTGGACGCGTTATCACCGGCAACCATTGCGGTTGGGTCCCCGACAGTTTGCATGGAAACGAAAGGCAGCGAGCCGTTTGTGCGCGCCACCTCGGGAGGCAGCTCACCTACAGTGATGCGACCGTCATTCGAAAGCAGGACCGCGCGCTCCAGACAATTACGAAGCTGACGAACGTTGCCGGGCCAACTGTACGAGCGCAAGCTGTCCAACGCATCCGGCGTAACCTCAGTGTGGTTGGCTGTGAGGTGTCTGAGCATATGCTGCATTAGAGGCTCGACGTCTTCCGGTCGCTCGCGCAAGGGCGCGAGATGAATCTGAAAACTGTTGATGCGATAGAGCAGGTCAGCGCGGAAAGCGCCATCGGCAACCACCGTGTCGAGATTGCGGTTTGTGGCCGCCACGATGCGAACATTGACTTCGACTTTGCGCACGCCGCCGACGCGGAAAAATGTTCGCGTTTCAATTGCGCGCAAAAGCTTCGCCTGCAAGCCGGCCGGCAGTTCAGTAACTTCATCGAGGAACAACGTCCCGCCGTCAGCTAATTCGATCAAACCAAGTTTGCGTGCTTTCGCTCCTGAGAAAGCTCCGGCCTCGTATCCGAATAATTCAGATTCAAGCAGCGTTTCCTGGAAGGCTGCGCAGTTCAGATCTATGAACGCGCCGTTAGCGCGATTCGACAAACGATGAATGGCCTGGGCTATTAATTCTTTGCCGGTACCGGACTCTCCGGTAATCAGGACCGACGCTTCGGATGGAGCAACGCGCTGAACTAGACGGATCGCTTCGGCCATCGCTTCGGACCGGCTGATGATTTCAGGCGTGGTCGACTTACGTTCGATTTGCGCGCGCAGTCTTTGATTATCAACCCGCAGGTTTCGCTTTTCCGCGGCCTGGCGCACGCGCACGTCGAGTTCGTTGATGCTGTAGGGTTTCGTGAGGTAGTCGTAAGCGCCCAGCTTCATTGCCTCAACCGCAGTTTCAATTGTGCCCTGGCCGGTCAGCATGATCACTTCCGGAGGATTGGGCCGTTCATGCACGCGGCGCAGAAGCTCCATGCCGTCCATGTGCGGCATGTTGATGTCGCACAGCAGCACGTCGACGTTGCTTTCCTCGAGCTTTCGCAACGCGGCTTCGCCATCCGGTGCAGCCTGCACGCGGTAACCCAGCCGTTGAAGTTCTTTTTGCAGGACGAGGCGGAGGTTTGCTTCGTCTTCGGCGATTAATAATCTGGCATCACGCTGTTCGTTCACTGTTTACTCCGCACTTGGAACAATGGTACTAATCAGTCGCGACCGGCAATGTAATTGTGAAGGTCGTGCCCGCGCCAGGAGTCGAGCGCACGTCTAACCGGCCTCCATGATCGGATAAAATACCATAACAGACCGCGAGTCCCAGCCCCGTGCCGCGGCCGACGTCTTTGGTAGTAAAAAACGGATCGAAAATTTTGGTCATGTTCTCGGGAGCGATCCCAATACCTGTGTCTCGGACTTCGATCAAAATTCGAGAGCCGGAATGGGCGGCGCGTAATGTTAAGGTGCCGCCCTCGGGCATTGCGTCGATTGCATTGGTTGCCAGCGCCACGACGGCCTGCTGCAATTGTCCGCCGTCACCCAAAACTACGGGCAGGTCGTCGGCAGTTTCAATTTCGATGTTGATATTTTCTCCGCGCTGTTGATGAGTGACTAAGCGGGCCGTCGTTTTGATCAGTTCGTTGATCTTGATCGGCACTCGCTGGCCGGAGCGCAAGCGACTGAAGTCGAGCAGCCCGTTGGTTATCGACTTACAGCGAAACGCTTCATCGCGAATCAGGCCGAGATACTCCCGCAAATCCTCGGCGTCGGGCGAATCGCTAAACGCTCCTTCTTCAATCCGTTTCTCGAGAGATTCAGCGCAGGCTGCGATAGTTGCCAGCGGATTGTTGATTTCATGAACTACGCCCGCGGCGAGGCGGCCCACGGCGGCGAGCTTCTCTGCGCGAGCGACCGCGCGGTGGGCCTTCACGCGCGCCGTAATGTTTTCACCGACGGCGATAACATGGGAAACCCTGGCAGACTCTCCGGCGCGCATCGGAATCTTGCTGATCAACCAATGATTCGTCTCGCCGTCCTGGGTGATAGTTTCCTGTTCGACGCGATGAATTTTGCCGGTGGCGAACACGTTACTGAACTCGTGGTGGAGAAGGTCACGACTTTGCTTAGTCAGCACTTCGAAAATGTTTTTGCCCAGGACTTCGCCCTTTGGCAATCCCAATTCACCGAGCTCACGATTGCGGTTCCACGCCACAATCTTATAGTTGCTGTCGATGGCGTAGAGTGACAAGGGCAGGGCATCAATGATCGCTTCCGTGAAGCGCTGTTGCATCTCGGCTTCAGCTGTACGGCGATCGACTTCTTCAGCCAGTGTCGCTGCCGACTCGCGAGCCTTGAGGTACAAGCGTGAGACTTGTGCGGCCAGCGCTGCCTGCTGGGCGGCTGCGTCGATCAAACCTCGTTCTGTTTCAGTGGCCGCGGCGTCATCGGCGAAGGCAACAACCAGTGCGCCCGAATTCTTTGCCCCAAAACCGATGGGCACCAGGTACTCGCACGCGTGCTGCGGATCGCGGAACAGAAAATCTTTGGGATTTGTTAGTTTGACTGCCTGGGCTGAACGGGAAGACTGCAGCCATTTTTCCAGGCGACGGACATTGATAAGTGAAGAATCGCCGGCGCTGCCTTCGCTGTCAAAGACACAAACCGCCAGGCCTTTACCGTTGGGTCGAATCGCGCAGGCACTCTGGACGGCAGCGGTACCTTCGAAAATTGCCCCAGCCATTCGGCGGGCTACCTGCTCAGGTTCGAGCGTGCGCAACAACCCGCGCCCGAGATCAGCCAGAAAACTAAGTTCGCGATTGCTGCCGAGTAAATCCGATTCGCGTTGCGCGCCGCTCAGGTGCGAATTGATCCGCGACAGTAATTCACCCGGTGTCGACGGCTTGACGATGTAGTCATCGGCGCCGGCCGTAAATGCTTCGACCTTTCGCCCTTCGCTATCGTTGGCGGAAAAGACGACCAGGGGAAGTTGCTTTAACGAAGGTTGCGCTCGTAACAAACGACACAGCGCCAGGCCATCGACATCGGGCAGCTCCACGTCAAGCAGCACCAGGTCGCACTGTCGCTTGCGTAACAAGCTCAAAGCGGCAGGCGCATCCGCAACCGCGATAGTCCGGTGGCCGGCGGTTTCGAAAATACTGCGCAGCCCTTCGCGCGCGGATCGATCATCATCGACGATGAGCAGCGTCGACCCAGTCGACTGTTCAATTGTTGTAAGTGCCATTCTAGTTAGCGTCTGGTCCGCAAAGAGTCCCGAGGTGCGGAAGTGTTCAAAATGAAAGTTGAGGCCGGGCGCAGAGTTGGGACCGCTGATTTTAGCGGAGCAATCTAGGACAAGGCGCTGGATTTTATGTGGCCGTCAGAACGGCGGCCGGTTGCGGGCTGGACGTTGGGTGATGCCCGCTAACGACACTTCCAATTTGACTGGTCGAGGGTCGATTGTCAAGGAGTTTTTAGTTAACGGAGGCGGTTATCAGGTGATCCGCGGCGGGACGGTCTGGCGAGGGTTTCCCCTGTTCTTTCTGAGCTGACGCCGTCGGAAGGATGCGCGCCTTGTGGTTGGATTTGGCTTGATACATGGCCAGGTCTGCGGCAATGACCAGTTGATCGAGCGTTTCCCCGTCGGTCCCGAAAACTGCCGAACCGACACTGATTCCCACCCGGGCGCGGCCCTTGGCACGGATCTCAATCGAGAAATCTGAGACTGTTCGCTCGATTCGCTCGCGCAATTCCTCCACCTGATCGGCGGCTACGTCAGGAACGATTGCGACGAACTCGTCGCCGGCATAACGAGCAAGAAAATCGTATTCGCGAAATTGAGCATGCACCAGATTGGCTACTTCGCGCAGCATGCGATCGCCGAGCTTATGACCAAAAGTATCATTGACCAGCTTGAAGTCGTCCAAATCGAGCATGATTAATTGAAACGGCTTGCCGGTCCGCCGCGCTCGCGCAACCTCTTCGTCGAAACGCAAATGCAGGCTGCGGGCGTTTGGCAGTCCGGTCAGGGGATCGGTGTGCGCATTTGATTCGGCGCGCGCGTGATTGACCGCGTTCGCCAGAGCATCAGAGGCCAGTCGCGTAACCGTTTCCAGCATCCGAATTTGATCGTCACTGTATTCCTTAAGATTCGCGGAATAGATTGAAATGGCGCCGAGTAACAAATCGTCTTTGAACAAAGGGAGAGCAGCCATCGAACGATAATCGCTATCCATCAATGAGTCGCCATTCACAAAGTCCAGACTCGGGTGAATTCGGTTAACGGATCGCCGATTCGCCAGCGCAAATCCGGTCACGCCTTCGCCCAGGGCGACGCACCGCCCTCGCATCTCGTCCGCATTGATGCCGACGGCCAGGGCGATGCGCGCATACCCCTTGGCCTGGTCAAAGAGATAAACGACGCAGGTATCAAACGGAACGATGTGCCCCACCTTATCGACGAGCACGGAGAGAGTGTTTTCGACTTCCAGCGATGAGCCAAAAGTGCGCGCGATTTCATAAAGTGCGTAAACCTCGCGATGCGCGTTGCGAATCTGATCGTAAGCGCGAAACGCTTTGTTTTCGTTGTCGTGACTGTGAACGTCTCCTGCCGGAACGATTGGGCTGCCGGGAACGCTGGCGTGGATTTGATCTCCTAAGCCCTGGGCCGCGATTTCGTCTTCGAACTCGGCCAGGTGCGTGATGAACATGTCGACAATCCGCGGATCGAAATGAGTTCCGGTGCCCTTTTTCAGCAAATCGATCGCATCTTCTCTCGACTTGCCGGGGCGAAATGGCCGGTCTTCGCGCACGGAATCGAAGCAATCGATAACGGACATGATGCGTGCAGTGATGGGAATCTGGTCTCCCTTTAATCCATCGGGATAACCTCGTCCGTCCCAGCGCTCGTGATGATGACGAACAATTGGAATAACCGGATAAGGAAAGTCAACGCGGCTAAGGATCTCGGCGCCGACGACGGTGTGGATCTTTGTTCTTTCGAATTCAGCCGGTGTCAGCACTCCGGGTTTGTTCAGGATGTGATCCGGCACCGCGAGCTTTCCGACATCGTGAAGCAAGGCGCCGGCTCGCAAAGCCGCGAGTTCTGCTTCGGATACGCCCAGCAATTCGCCCAGACCTTCGGCATAAATCTGCATGCGGCGAACGTGACAATGCGTCGTTTGATCCTTGGCGTCAATCGCGGTGGCGAGGGCTTCCACAGTCGCCAAATGCAAGCGGCTTAAGTCGTGGCTGCCTCGGTTGTTTGGGTGGATGCGCTCAAAATAAATTTTGTAAGCGACAAAGGTGGCTAACAGAATTGGCAAGCTGACGAGCGCGTAAACCCAGCTCGACCGTGACACTGCGGTGTAAATCGCCGCCGTGGCAATGGCCGAAGCCAGGAATGACCAGCACGTCCAGAGGTAACCCGCCATTATCAGTTCCTTTCAGCGACGGGCACCGCCCGCTGCCGACAAGCAATCATCACCGATGAATTAGTCTGCGCCGAAAGCAATTTGCCGGAGCAACTCGGCCATTCACCTTCGGCGCAGGACTGGGCAAGTTGGCGGATGCTGGCACGCGTCCGCCACCTGGGGTGATCTGTCGAACAAATTCTGATTTGCGCAAATCTGGGGCAGTTTATTTAAGTTGGCGCGGCTAGCGAGCCCAGTGCGGTGGGCCCGTCAAGCGGTTAACGCTAACCTAGCCGCGTCACCCTATTAACAAGCTGCGTGCCGTGAGGTTCCTTCGTTGATTCGCCAAAAAATCACCGCTAATTCGGTCTTGCCGATTAAGAGAAGAGCTACGAAGTGTCATTTTCTTCTTAGCCGCTCTCATTCTGACAGGTCAAAGTGAAGTCCAATACTGTCAATGGTCGTCAACGGTCCCATTTAATTTAGTTCGACGAAGCCAGCCGCTTGCTCAAGCGCCGGCTTCTGATAAGCTTCCAAAACTTTGAGCAAAGACCTCCACGTGCGCCGTGAAATGAAGCCGACCAGCGGTTATTTAGAATTGCTGCGCTCCAATCGCGGGTTTCGCTTTCTCTGGCTGGGACAGGTAGTCAGCCAGATGGGCGATTGGTTTGACACGGTTGCGGTCTACACGATTGCGCTGAAACTGACGGGATCAAGTCGGGCCGTCGCTTTGATCATGGTCGCGCGGTTTCTGCCCACCGTGGTGCTGAGCCCGCTGGCCGGAGTAATAGCCGATCGTTTCAGCCGCCGCTGGATAATGATCAGCTCAGACATTTTTCGCGCGATCGTGGTGCTCGGATTTTTGTTTATCCGCCGGCCGGATCAGATGTGGCTGGTCTATGTCTTAACGGTCTTTCAGTTGGCGTTCTCATCTTTCTTCGAGCCGGCAAAGACCGCTGCCATTCCGTCGATTGTTTCTGATCGTGAACTTGTGCCCGCTAACGCAATCGCCGCTGTGACCTGGTCGGTGATGCTCACAATGGGAGCCGCTCTCGGTGGATTTGTCGCAGGATGGTTCGGCACCGACGCGGCCTTCGTGCTGGACTCGCTCACGTTTGTCGTTTCCGCCATCCTGATTTCGGTGGTCCGCTTTCCGAAGCGAGCGAAACGTGAAAAGAGTAAGACGACGGTTGGCAAAGCTCTGGGTATCTCAGACACGATAGAAGGCGCGCGTTATGTAAAGCACAGATCGCGAGTGCTGGCGTACCTGCTGGTTAAGCCGGCGTTGGGAATGGGCGGAGGAATCCTGACTTTGCTCGCGGTCTTTGGTGAGAGAATTTTTCCAGTTGCCGGCAAAGCAGCAACCGGAATCGGCGTGTTGTTTATGGCCCGCGGTATTGGCACCGCGATTGGCCCGTTGATGGCGCGGCGTTGGACGGGGGAAACGCGGAAACAAATGCAGACTGCTATCGGTATCGCTTTCCTGATGGGCGGGGCTTTCTATATCGCGTTTGGCGTGACATCCAGTTTCGCGTTCGCTTTGTTGTTCCTGGCCGTCGCGCACATGGGTGGCAGTATCCTTTGGGTCTTTTCTACAGTCCTGCTGCAGCTCAATGTCGAGGACAAGTTTCGCGGCCGGGTATTTGCGGCCGAAGCAGCATTGACAACGCTGACAATGGCGGCGTCGAACTATATCGTTGCTGAATTAATGG
>Ga0070703_10000023_pt1 | contig 74686 bp, 64 predicted proteins | sample KBSK5251metaG_FD_65453 | JGI IMG/M metagenome (GOLD analysis project Ga0070703, IMG submission 65453) | Corn, switchgrass and miscanthus rhizosphere microbial communities from Kellogg Biological Station, Michigan, USA - KBS K5-25-1 metaG | ecosystem: Host-associated > Plants > Roots >... | reverse complement strand
TGGTACGACCGTGGTTACATTCCGCACTTTGATGGTGGTCAGGTTTCTCAGTTTCTTACGTTTCGACTATTTGACTCGCTGCCCCAGTCTGTAATTAGAGACTGGCGAGAAAAAACGTCGAAACTGGGCGAAGAGGGCAAGGCCATGTTTCGTAAGAACGTCGAGAATTATCTCGATAAGGGTTCGGGCTCTTGCCTTTTGAAGGATGAACGCATCGCGAAACTAACGGAGGATAGCCTGCTGTTTCACCACACCGAGAAATACGATCTCGTTGCATGGGTGATAATGCCTAACCACATTCATTTTCTCGCGACACCGCTCGAGAACATTGAGCTGAGTTCAATTGCGCACTCAATAAAATCTTACACCGCGCATGAAGCCAATAAGGTGTTGAATCGTCAGGGCCAATTTTGGCAGCACGAACCCTTTGATCGTTACATTCGTAATCGAAAACATTTCGTTAGCGTCATCCATTACATTGAAAGCAATCCAGTGAAAGCGGGTCTTTGCGCGAGGCCTGAGGATTGGCGGTTTTCAAGCGCTTTTCACAAAGCGAATTGACTGGAGCGCAACCGTCCCGGTTGCTTCTTTTAGTTCATAATACTGCAAGCGCGACGCTTGCGGTCCAGTCGCGTACCTACTTCTTGAATAGATTCGCGAATGCCTGGCGGGCGTCGGTGGGTTTGCCTGAAGAGGTCTCGCGCTCGACGACGGTGCGCGACGCGAACAATTCGCATGTGTTCCGTCCGCCCTTGTTCACAATCTTTGCCGTGATTGGTTTACGACATTCAAACCTTGCTCCGGGATCAAAGAAGGTGCATTGGCGACAGGTGTGAAGGTCTGCCTTGCACTTGGGACAGGTGGCATCAAAACTCACGTTCGCCTGGACCGTCGCTCCGCATGCTGAGCATTTGACCTTCTCGCCAAACGCCATCATTCGAGGCGAACGCGGACCCTCTCGCTCACGGGGCGGTTTCGGTTGCTGCTGCGACTGTTTCGGGCGCTGCTCACGCGACCGATCGTTTTCCATGTAGCCGCTCTGGCGGTATTTGCGTTCGCTCATGAATCCTCCTGGTTTGGTGAAGAGCGTGCATCATAGGCGATCTTCCAAAGAACCCACAACATTCCAAGATGGTGGATCTGGTTCTTCCTCTGCTCTCCTCTGCGGTTGGATGATTATGGCTCATTAACCGCAGCGGAAAACCAGAGGTCAGCGCAGAGGTCGCAGAGGTCGAATTGAAGAGGCCTCGTGTGACAACTCTGCCTGGCCGCGTATCGGCTGAAAAATGCCGCTAAAGTTTGGCGCTTTAACGCACTTAGCGAAGCTGACACACCAAAAACTAAATCGGTGACGAGTTGTGCCAAAGGTGCTAGAATGCCCGGCATTATGCGGTTTGATGTCATTCTCATAAGGCTCATATTTACAGTTATTTTGCTGGCCGCAGGCTATGTGCTGCATCCCGTTCCGGGCCATCCCATTTTCTCTGCCGCAGCGGCGGGCCTGGTCGCCGTCGCAATCATCTTTTTCGAGTTGCGCATTCGACGCTCGTCGCTCAAGACGCTAATCGGAGCGGCTGTGGGATCAATTCTCGGAATTGTGGGCGCCTTCCTGATTGGTTTGCTGATAATAATGCAGCCGGGATTAGGCCACGATACGAAGACCTTTCTGACACTTTCTCTGGTCTTCTTCATGTCCTACGTCGGATTGATGGTGGGCGCGGCGAAGGGCGATTATCTCGAGCTGTCGGCGCTGGGCGGTATCTTCAGCGACAAGGCCGCGCGCCGCGATCTGAAGATTCTCGACACGTCGGTAATCATCGACGGGCGCATCGCCGACGTGGCCGAGACCGGTTTCCTGACGGGCACGCTGATCATTCCGCAGTTCATCCTGCGCGAGCTGCAACAGGTTGCTGATTCACCGGATTCATCGAAACGCCAGCGCGGCCGGCGGGGCCTGGACATGCTGAACCGCCTGCAGAACAACTCGTCGCTCGACATCCAGATTGTTGAGACTGATTTTCCTTCGGTGCGCGAAGTCGATCTGAAATTGATCGAACTCGGGAAGCAGCTTGATGCGGTGATCGTGACCAACGATTTCAATCTGAATAAAGTTGCACAGCTGCGCGGGGTGAACGTCCTCAATATCAACGAGCTGGCCAACGCGCTCAAACCCGTCGTGCTGCCGGGCGAAGCGATGCGCGTTTTCATTCTCAAGGAAGGCAAGGAATACAACCAGGGTGTCGCCTATCTCGATGATGGCACGATGGTGGTCGTGGATAACGCGCGGCGTTTGATTGGTAAGAACGCCGACATCGCGGTCACCAGCGTCCTGCAGACGACGGCGGGCAAAATGATCTTCGGTCGAATTTGCGACGAAGCCGAAAACGGCGGAAACGGCGAGCGCTCTCGCCGCCCGTTACGCGAAGTGAAAACCGCCCCGGCGATGACCCGCATCTCTGACACCGAAGGCTAGCCGAATGAACGTCGCGATAGTTGTCGCCGGCGGCAAGGGCGTTCGGTTTGGTGGAGACCGGCCAAAGCAATTCCTCGCAATAAACGGTTCCCCAATTATTATTCACACGCTCAGGCAATTCGAGCGTTGCCGAGAGATCGGAAGCGTCGTCGTCGTTTTACCCGCCGAAGAAACGGCGGGCTTTCAATCTCTGATAGAAAAGTTCGCTTTGCAGAAGGTGGCGCGCGTCGTGGCCGGTGGCCTAACGCGCGCGCAATCGGTGAAGCAGGGTCTGGCTGCAATTGATAATGCCGATGTGGTAGCTGTACACGATGGCGTGCGGCCCTTAGTGACGCCGGACGAGATTGATGAAGTGGTGAAGGCCGCGAGTGAGAGTGGCGCCGCCATTCTGGTTGCGAAAGTTTCGGACACGATCAAAGACGTGAGGAGCAATCGGGTTACTGACACATTGCCTCGCATTCATTTACGTCGCGCGTTGACGCCGCAGTGCTTTCAAATCGATATCCTGAAGCGCGCCTATGAACAGCTGGAACAGCTTGAAGCATCCGCTATCGAAGTAACCGACGACAGTTTTCTGGTCGAGCGTTTAGGTGTCGAGGTTGTGACCGTTGAAGGCAGCGCGAGGAATATTAAGATTACGAGGGAAGAGGACCTGGCATTTGCAGAAGTGTTCCTAGGTCAGTAGTCAGTTGTTCGCCGTGTCCGAGGCTCGCTTCATACAACTGACAACTGGCAACTGACACCTGACTAACAGAATGTTTCGCATCGGCCTCGGAAACGACACGCATCGACTCGTCGCGGGACGGCCGCTCATTCTCGGTGGCGTCCGTATTGAATTTGATCGAGGCAGCCAGGGCCACTCCGACGGCGATGCGCTGACGCACGCGTTTACGGATGCGATCCTGGGAGCTCTATGTGAAGGAGATATCGGCGTGCATTTTCCCGACGAAGATCAGCAGTGGAAAGATGCCGATAGCATGCATTTGCTCGCTCGCGTGGTCTGGTTGGCAAAAGAACGTGGCTTCGAAGTTGTTAACGCGGACGCGACGGTGATGATTGAAAAGCCAAAACTTCGCGAGTATCTGGCATCAATGCGTGAGAACCTCGCGAAGACAATGAATACGGACGTTTCTTGCGTCAGCGTGAAAGCAAAGACTGCTGAGGGACTCGATGCGGTAGGCAAGGGTGAGGCAGTTACGGCGCAGGCGATTGTATTATTGCGACGAACGCCGACAGAATGAGACAGACTTTTGTGATTTCTGAAGGGCTGTTAGGCCCCGCATACTTGTAGAAACCCAAACCCATTAATTGAAAGGCCCGTAGGGCCACACATATTGAGGAGCGGTACATTTTCAAATTCATCGAACCGTATGAGAATGTCGGCCCTACGGGCCTTTCAAACATTCTTTTCCGTGTTACTACAAATATGCCGGGCCTGGCGGCCCTCGGCCCATGCGCGAGTAAGCATTCCTCGATTTGCTTGAACGCTCTGAATATCTGGTCCCTGCGGGCCATTAATGACAACACGCCGACATCAGACACAATAACTTCTTGAGACCACAGGACATCATCCGGAAGAAACGTGACGGCGGCGAACTTTCGCCGGCCGAAATCGAATTCTTTGTCCGCGGCGTGACCAGCGGGGAAGTTGCCGATTATCAGAGCACCGCCTTGTTGATGGCGATTTTTCTCAATGGGATGAATGATGTCGAGCAATCAGCTCTCACCCATTCGATGTTGCACTCGGGCGAGATACTCGACTTTTCGGATATCGACAAACCGAAAGCTGACAAACATTCGACGGGTGGCGTTGGCGACAAAACTTCGCTGTTGATTGCGCCTTTCGCGGCCGCCGCTGGCATTTGTGTGCCGATGATTTCCGGCCGCGGCCTGGGCCACACCGGCGGGACGTTGGATAAACTCGAATCGATCCCGGGATACCGCGTTGATTTGTCACTCAGTGAATTTCGCGCCGTGCTCGATCAATCCGGCTTCGCGATGAACGGGCAAACCGCCGAAATTGCGCCGGCGGACAAAAAGCTTTACGCGTTGCGCGATGCGACCGCGACGGTCGAAGCCATTCCTTTGATTGTTGCTTCGATCATCTCGAAGAAAGGCGCCGCCGGTTTAGGCGCGATGGTTATTGACGTGAAAACCGGCTCAGGCGCGTTCATGCGCGAGCCGGATCGCGCGCGCGCGTTGGCGCGGGCATTAGTCAAGACCGGGAACTCGCTTGGAGTTCGATCTCAGGCTCTGCTCACCGATATGAATCAGCCGCTGGGCGAGGCCGTCGGCAATTCGGTTGAGGTGCTTGAGTGTATTCAACTATTGCGTGGTGAAGTAACCGAAGGGGCGCGGCCCGTTCTTGATCTTTCGATTGAATTGGCGGCGCGGATGGTCGTCCTCTCAGATCTGGAACAGTCGGTCGCCGTCGCGCGCGAGCGAGTGCGCAAACTGCACGAGTCGGGCGAGGCTTTGGAGTGTTTCCGTAAGAACGTCGAGGCACAGGGCGGCGACCCGCGCGTGTGTGACGAGCCCCGGCGCATTCTGCCGTTGACAGAGGACTCGTTTAAGGTAGAATCCCCGCGCTCCGGTTTTATTACTAAGGTCGATACGCAAGAGATTGGTCACGCGATAGCTGAAGCTGGGGGCGGTCGCGTGCGAGTTGATGACCAAATCGATCCAACCGTGGGTTTCCTGGGTACAATTAAGATTGGCGACGAAGTCGCGGCTGGTGATTTGATCGGAACTGTCTGGTGCCGTGACTCCGGGCGCGGCGAGCAAGCGAGCGCGCGGATTCAAGCGGCGTATGAAGTCTCGGAAGATCCATTTGCCGACTTGCCCGAGCTGATTAAAGAAGTGATCAAATGATTTTGGAGTGCGCCGGCGTGTCAGAACCCCGAGCTATAGCGAGGGGATCAGGACGAAAGATCCGCTTCGATCCGGTCGCTATCGCTCCCGGTTCTGACACTAATCGCGTTCCGAAGGCCTGCGTTAATTTCAGGAGTTAGTTTATGAAGTTCAAGCTATTGTTAGCCCTTCTCCTGCTCGCCTCTCTCATCTTTGCCGGCCAGGCCTGCAATCGCGCCAGCTACGGCGCCGATGATAAATCAAAAATTCACGTCGGCATCGTCTTCGACATCGGCGGGAAGGATGATCGCTCATTCAACGCAGCCGCCTGGGCTGGCGTTAAATGCGCGGAAGCGGGAACGCTGCCCGACGGCAAGACGACTTGCGGCAAGCCTGCGCTCGACATTGTGCTTCGCGACGTTGAGCCAGGCAATCCGGTTTCAATCGAGCCGGCCATGCGGGCCTTTGCCGAACGCGGTTACGACCTGGTTATCGGAGTCGGCTTTGCGCAGGGTCCGATCATGCAAAGCGTCGCGAATGACTATCCCAACATTCACTTTGCGATCATCGATGGCGTCATCTTTGAAGCTGACGGCAAAACGCCGAAGGCGAACGTTGCCTCGCTTGTCTTCAAAGAGCACGAAGGTTCTTATCTCGTTGGTTTGATTGCGGGCATGACTTCAAAGACCGGCACGCTCGGGTTCATCGGCGGAATGGACATCGGTTTGATTCACCGGTTTGAAGGCGGATTCGAACAAGGCGCAAAGGCCGCCAATCCAAACATCCATGTAATTCAAAATTATGTAGGCGTTACTGACGCCGCCTGGAACAATCCGGGCAAAGGTAAAGAGATTGCGCTGTCCCAGATTAGTAAAGGCGCGGATGTGATTTTCACGGCCGCGGGTAATTCGGGTTTAGGCGCTTTCGATGCGGTCGAGCAAGCAGGCAAAGACTCGAGCGGGCGCGCGACTCACTTTGTGATCGGCGTGGATTCGAATCAAAACATGGTCAAGCCCGGATTCGTTTTGACCAGCATGGTCAAGCGCGTGGACAACGCCGTGTACGACATCGTCAAGGATGTCGTCAATAAAAACTTCAAAGGCGGTTTTCACGTGTTTGGTTTGGACAGTGACGGCGTCGGATATGTGATCGATAACAACAACCAGAAGATTGTGACGCCGGAGGCGATTACGGCGGCGGAAGAAGCAAAGAAAAAGATTGTCGGTGGTGAGATTAAGGTAGTTGATCGAATGACGCAGTGAACGGAGACTGACTGGAGCGCAACCGTCCCGGTTGCTGCTTTCAGTCAGAGGATGCAAGCGAGACGCTTGCGCTCCAGTCAGCACGCCCGGAGGCGTGCGTACCGATTAATGATCGAGCTTCGCAACATTACCAAACGTTTCGGCGCCGTGCTGGCCAACGATCGCGTCAGCGTCAAAGTCGCGCCCGGCACCATCCATGCCATCGTCGGTGAAAACGGCGCCGGTAAGTCGACGGCCATGCGGATCGCCTACGGCTTCTACACTGCTGATAGCGGCGAGATTTTGATTAACGGAGAGGTGAAGGACATTCGCACGCCGCACGATGCCATCGCTAACGGCATCGGCATGGTGCACCAGCACTTCATGTTGGTTGAGCCGATGACCGTCGCCGAGAACATTGTGCTCGGATCGGAGCCGGGCAATGCAGTCTCGCTCGACATCAGAAAAGCCGTCGATGAAATCCAGCAACTCTCGAACGAGTTCAAACTCACCGTCGATCCTAACGCCACGGTCGAAAATCTTTCGGTGGGCCAACAACAGCGAGTCGAGTTGCTGAAGGCTCTCTATCGCCGCGCTGAAATTCTTATTCTGGATGAGCCGACCGCGGTGCTGACGCCGCAGGAAGTCGAAGAGTTCTTCGCGATCCTGCGCGGCATGCGCGAGCAGGGCAAAACGATCATCATCATCACGCATAAGCTGTCTGAAGTGCTGGCCATCTCGGACAACGTGACGGTGATGCGTGACGGCAAAGTCGTCGGCGACGTGAAGACGAGCGAAACCAACGCGGCTGAACTGGCTCGCATGATGGTTGGGCGTGAAGTGCTCCTCCGCGTTGAGAAGCCTGACGCGAACCCGCAGGCGCCGGTATTGAGCACCAGCAGTTTGACCATCACTGGACGCGGCGACGCAAAGAAGGTCAACAACGTTTCATTCGAGGTGCGCGCCGGAGAAATTGTCGGCATCGCCGGCGTTGAAGGCAACGGCCAGACGGAATTGATCGAAGCGTTGGCGGGTTTGATTCCCGGTTCGCACATCTCCGGAACAATTAATTTCGAAGGTCGCAACATCACCAATCTCGATGCGCGACAACGAAAGGAGTTGGGCATCGCTCACGTTCCCGAAGACCGTCATCGTCGGGGACTGCTTTTGGATTTCAGCCTGGCAGAGAACACGATTCTCGGCGTGCATTATCGCAAGCCTGCCGTTTATGCCGGTGGAATCCTGCTTGATCAAAAGGGAATTCAGCGTCGCACGGAACAAGTCATTCGCGATTTTGATGTGCGGCCGCCGAATGCGGCGCTGCCGGCGCGCGCGTTGTCGGGCGGCAACCAACAGAAACTGATCATCGGGCGCGAGTTTGAACTGCCGCCGAAACTTTTGCTCGTCTCGCAGCCGACTAGGGGCGTGGACATTGGCGCGATCGAATTCATTCACCGAAAGATTGTAGAGCTGCGCGATGCCGGCTGCGCCGTGCTTTTGGTCTCGGCTGAACTGGAAGAAGTGACCGCACTGTCTGATCGTCTGCTGGTGGTCCACAACGGACAAATAGTTGGCGAGGTCAATCCCAAGACTACCAGCAACGAGGAGATTGGATTGATGATGACTGGAGGAAGGGCGTAGGACTTTGGTCTTCGGTCTTTGGTTGCAGGAAGGCGTCGATTACGCGGGGAAATAGGGAGACAAAGACCAAAATTCCAAATTCCAAATTCCAAATCAAATGAAACTCTTTCGCGAAATCCTGTTTCCCTTAATCGCTGTCCTGGCGGCTTTCGTGGTCGGTGGGATCGTCATTCTGATCATCGGCGACAATCCAATTCAAACTTACAAAGTTCTTCTCGGCAGCGCGTTCTCATGGCCCGACGGGATCGGCTATACCCTTTTCAATGCCACGCCCTTGATTTTCACCGGCCTGGCAGTCGCCGTCGCCTTTCGCTGCGGGCTTCTAAATATCGGCGCCGAAGGCCAGCTCTATGTGGCGGCGTTCGCGGCTGCTTGGGTGGGAATAAAATTTGGCACGGCGGATCCCGACAACACTGTGATCGGGCAATTCGTCCACTTGCCGGGAATAATTCTGCTGCCGTTATGCTGTCTCGCGGCGATTGCCGCCGGCGCGTTTTGGGGGAGTATTCCCGGAGTCCTCAAGGCCCGCTTTGGTTCGCATGAAGTCATCAACACCATCATGTTGAATTTCATCGCGGTCGCGCTGCTCAGTTACTTCACGCAGTATCACTTCAAGATTCCCGGCGACCCGATCATGCAAACGGCGCCCATCAGTCCGAGCGCCCACCTGATCACGCTGGGCAGATTTATTCCGGGATTGCCGGCGCGCATTCCTTTGAATCTGGCATTCATTCTGGCGATAGTCGCGTGCATCCTGGTCTATGTCTTTCTTTGGAAAACGAAGTGGGGTTACGAAATGCGCGCCACGGGAGCGAACCCTTCGGCTGCGGAATACGGCGGCGTTTCGATTCGCAAACAGATCATTTTGGCAATGGCGATTTCGGGCGGACTGGCGGGTATGGTCGGCATCAACGAAGTGCTGGGCTATCGTCACCGATACTACGACGGTTTCTCAGCGAACTATGGATTTGTGGGTATTGCCGTGGCGTTGTTGGGACGCAACCATCCGGTCGGGGTTTTCCTGGCCGCAATCCTGTTTGCAATTCTGCTGCGCGGCGGCATCTTTGTTGACGCCTTTACCATGCACGTTTCGAAAGACATCGTCGACATGCTGCAGGGAATCGTGATTGTGTTTGTAGCGGCCGAAGCGATGTTCCGCGGGCCGCTCCGCAAGTTTGGGTTGATGAAGAAAGCGAAGATTTAATGTGCGGGAAATTTCTTGATGGGAGTCATAATTCGAAGCGGAGGGCAGAGCATTTCATGGAGCAGGGCAACCATCTTTCGCCTGCTTCGGACCGTGCAGGAAAAGGAATTTCTCCGTGAAACTCTGTGGGATCTCCGTGTCTCTGTGGTGAAAATACTCAGAAAAAAATCCACCACAGAGACACAGAGGTCGCACAGAGAACCACAGAGTTCATTTTTCCGACAGACTCCTTCGCGGGCTTTGATAATTTAGATAACGCGTACCTAAAGTGCCGGGCTATTTTCGGATCGTCCGCTTCGCGGACTAAGTGATGCGCCAAATTTTAACTTTTTCGCTTCTGTTCTCAACCATTCGCATGGCAACGCCGCTCGTTTTGGCGGCGCTCGGTGGGCTTTATTCGGAGAGATCCGGCGTCATCAACATTGCGCTCGAGGGTCTGCTGCTCGCCGGCGCCTTTACGGCTGCATCCGTCACTTATTACGCGCACAGTCCGTGGGTCGGACTTGGGGCGGCGATAGTTGCCGGCGCAGCTGTCGCGGCGATCCTCGCACTCGCCTGCATCAAATTCAAAGCCGATCAGGTGGTGACCGGGACGGGCATCAACATTCTGTTCATCGGTCTGCCGGCTGTCCTGAGCGGCGCATTATTTCTTTCAAGCGGTTCAACTCCACAGATTCCGAAAGAAAACCTTTTGCCGGAGCTTTCTCACTTTCTTCCCGGCTTCATAGGGCAGTGGCGGATCTTCAGCGACGTTTCCGTAATTTCGCTGCTCGCCCTCGTGGTGGTTTTGGTCACGGCATACATTCTGAATCGGACACCTTTTGGATTGCGCCTGCGCGCCGTCGGCGAGAACCCTGAAGCCGCCGATGCCGCCGGGGTGGCCGTAAATCGAATGCGCTACATTGGAGTGATCCTGTCGGGAGCGCTGGCCGGAATTGGCGGCGCGTATCTCTCGATCGGCCAGTCGTCCCTGTTCACGCGCAACATGGCTTCGGGCCGTGGCTTCATCGCTCTGGCCGCCTTGATCTTCGGAAAGTGGCGACCGGTGCAGACAATGTTTGCGTGTTTGCTCTTCGGCTTTGCCGATGCCTTGACCACTCAAATGCAGGGCGTCGCCAAACTGCCCTCGGGTGAAGACATTCCCGTTCAGTTTATCCTGATGCTTCCTTACGTCGTCACCATCGTCGTGTTGGCCGGTTTCATCGGCCAGTCACGCGCGCCGAAAGCCCTCGGAACTGCATATCAAAAAGAGAGGTAAGCGCCGTTCAGAGTTCAATCCTTAGATTGTCATCTTAAACGCAAGCTGAAGCTTGAACTCTTAACCGGCAAGCTGAAAGCTTGAACTCTAAACTCAAAAGCTGTTGTAATGTCCCTTAGCGAAAAATCGAATGTCAGCTAAAGCAAATCCTTTAACCGTCTACGAGAGCGCAGTGCGCGCTGCTCAATTTATCCGTGCCCGCATCGATGCCGACGTGTCCGTCGGAATAGTTTTGGGCAGTGGCCTGGGCGCATTCGCCGAAGACCTGGGCGAACCTGTTTCGATTAGGTATGACGAAATACCCGGCTTTGCTCATGCCACAGTCGAAGGCCACGCCGGACGCCTGGTAATCGGCACGGCGGAAGGCGTAACCGTCGCTGCGATGCAGGGACGCTTTCATTTCTATGAAGGTTACTCGCTCGAAGATGTCACGTTTCCCATTCGGGTCCTGAAGTTACTCGGAGTGCGCACGTTGATTTTGACGAACGCGGCCGGCTCGCTCAATACAGAGCTTAGTCCGGGTTCTCTGATGGTCATCAGCGATCATATAAATCTGATGGGCGTGAATCCGTTGATTGGGCCGAACGACGAACGCTTTGGACCAAGGTTTCCCGATCTGACTTCAACCTACGAGCCTGCTTTGCAGGCCATTGTGATTGAAGAAGCCAAGGCGGTGAACGTGGAAATGCGGCGAGGCGTCTATGCCGCGCTCTCGGGCCCGAGTTACGAAACACCCGCTGAGATTCACATGGTGCGCACGTTGGGCGCCGACGCCGTGGGCATGAGCACCGTTCCTGAAGCAATCGTGGCGCGCCATATGGACATGCAGGTGATCGGAATTTCCTGCATTACAAACCTCGCCGCCGGGGTCTCGAATCGTCCGGTGGATCACAGTCAGGTAATCGCCACCGGCGAGCGCGTGCGAGTGCAATTTACGGAATTGATCAGAAGAGTGATTGCGAGATTGGAATAAAGAATCTGGAATCTGAAATCTGGACTTGGGACTTAGCGCATCGCGGTCGGACATCCAAAGACCAAAATCCAAAGACCAAAAACCAAAAACCAAAGTCCAAAGCGCTCAACACAAAGTACATCATTTATGATCATCGGCATCTGCGGCGGCACCGGCTCAGGCAAGACCACGGTCGCAAATCGAATTCTGGAATCGGTTAGTGCCGACGAAGTCGTTTTCATCCAGCAGGACCTTTACTATCGAGATCTCAAAGACATGCCGCTGGATTATCGCGGCGCGGCCAACTTCGATCATCCGGATGCCGTCGATAACGAGCTGCTTATCAATCATCTTAAGAAGCTGAGATCCGGCGAGCCGGTCGAGCTTCCGATTTACGACTTTCGTACGCACACGCGGCAGGCGGCCACGACGCCGATTTCGCCGAAGCCCATCGTGATTGTCGAAGGCATCCTGATTTTTGCTGAGCCGCGCCTGCTCGAGCAGATGGACATCAAGGTGTTCGTTGATACGCCTGACGACGTTCGTTTCATCCGCCGTTTGCGGCGCGATATCGCCGAACGCGGTCGCACTCTCGATTCCGTAATCGAACAATACATCGCGACCGTGCGGCCCATGCATATTCAATTCGTCGAATCGTCCAAGCGATTCGCCGATGTCATCATTCCCGAGGGTGGTCATAATCTTGTGAGCATTGATTTAATCAGCGGAAAGATTCGCGAGAGACTGGCCCGGACTTTCGATTCAGTTGGAGGCCAGAGTTGAGTGAAATTGATAATCTCATCAAAATCGCCCGCGACGCGCGCACGTGCTCGCTGGCGCCGTTTTCAAACTTCCTGGTAGGCGCAGCGCTGCGTACCGAAGCAGGAAAAATCTTTACCGGTTGCAACATTGAAAGTGCGAGCTATGGCTTAACCGTTTGCGCCGAGCGCGTGGCGATTTGGAAGGCCTTGTCTGAATGCGAGCGAGCCTTTACCGATTTGGTCATTGTTGTCGATACCGAGCAGTTGACGCCGCCGTGCGGTACCTGTCGCCAGATTATTTGGGAGTACTGCAAGGATGCGAAAATCACGCTGGCGAATCTGAAGGGCCTAAGCGAAGTTGTGGATATCAGAGAGCTTCTGCCCAAAGCATTTGATGCGAGATTTTTGGCGGACTCTGGAAGATAGAACTCAGACCGTGTCAGAACCGGGAGCGTAGCGACCGGATCAAAAGGGCGTGTTATCGTCTGCGTAATTTGCCTCGAACCCAAAAGTCGATGTCGATCCGGTTGCTAACGCTCCCGGTTCTGACACTGCTAACATTCCAAATGAGAATCAAACTCATAATTCTTGCGTTGGCTATTTCCGTGGCCCCATTCAAAACAATGGCCCAGCGAAGAGCAATTCCCGTGGACTTGATCATCAGAGGCGGCACGGTCGTCACCATGGACGGCTCGCGCCGGGTGATCGACAACGGTGGCGTCGCGGTAAAGGACGGACGCATTGTCGCCGTCGGCACTTCCGCCGAAATGGATCTCAACTACTCCTCGCGCCAGGTTATTGAAGCCACCGGCAAGGTCATTGTTCCCGGCCTCATCAACGGTCACACGCACGTCCCGATGACTTTGTTTCGCGGCATTGCGGACGATCTGGATCTTCAGGAGTGGTTGACGAAATACATTTTCCCCGCTGAAGCCAAGAACGTTACCGAAGATTTTGTTCGCGTGGGCACTCGTCTGGGTTTAGCCGAAATGATTCGCAGCGGCACCACGACCTACTGCGACATGTATTACTTCGAGGACGCGATTGCCGACGAAACCTTCAAGGCCGGCATGCGTGGCGTGCTCGGTGAGACCGTGATCGACTTTCCGGTTGCGGACAACAAGACGAACGCCGAAGCCATGGCTTACGTTGAAAAATTCGTGAGCCGATGGAAAGGGAATTCGCTGATCGTGGCCGCGATTGCTCCGCATGCGCCTTACACTGTTTCCGAGGAGCACCTGAAAGCTGTGCGCGCATTTTCAGATCGCACCGGCGCCCCCATCGTCACACACATCTCCGAAACCAAACGCGAAGTCGACGACAGCATCAAAAACAAAGGCGCCAGCCCCGTCAACTATCTGAATCGCTTTGGTTTTCTCAACAACAAAGTCATTGCGGCGCACATGGTTTGGCCGACCGAAGAAGAGCTGCTCTTGCTGAAAAAACTGGGTGTTGGTCTGGTTCATAACCCGCAATCGAACATGAAACTCGCCTCGGGCGTTGCCCCAGTGCCTGAGATGTTGAAGCAGGATATGCCTGTCGGTTTAGGCACGGATGGCGCTGCTTCAAACAACGATTTGAATCTTTGGGAAGAGATGGACACCGCGGCCAAACTGCACAAGCTAATCAGCAAAGATCCGAAAGTTGTCACGGCGCAGGAGGCTTTTGAGATGGCCACGATTCGCGGCGCTCGGGCTTTGCATCTCGAAAAAGAGATCGGGTCGATCGAAAAAGGTAAGCGGGCGGATTTGGCGATCGTCGATCTCGATGGTCTGAATCAAACTCCTTTCTACAACATCTATTCCGATTTGGTTTATTCGGCGAAGGCCGGCGACGTGCGCACGGTTATTGTTGAAGGTAAGGTGCTGATGCGCGACCGCCGTTTGCTGACTCTCAACGAGGTCACGATCAAAGCTGATGCCCGCCGCTATCGCGAACGGATTGTGCAAAGTGTCGGCGTGAAAACGGTGCCGGAAGAATAAAGCTCGCGACGCTCCTTAATCCCGTAGGAGCAGAATGTTTATAGCAACCAATCGCACAAAGTGGTTCAAGCTTCATAGGAGCGAAACAAACCCACCGATTACGTTGCGCTCCTCCGGAGCTCTGAGACCAGGCAAGCCAAGGTTTCTATAAACATTTCATCCCTACGGGATTAAGGTGTCTGACAGGCCTACAAAAGCGTGCCACGCAAAAGCAGAACCGCCACACTGAAATAGATCACCAGGCCCGTGACATCCACGAGCGTGGCTACAAACGGCGCCGACGAGGTTGCCGGATCAAAACCCAGACGCCGCAAGGCAAACGGCAACATCGAGCCGGCGAGTGTCCCCCACAACACAATTCCAATCAGCGCCAGCCCCACCGTCAGAGCCACCAGCAACCAGTGAATTCCGTAGATGTTCGAGAACGCTGACCAGACCGTTATCCGCAGAAACCCGATCGAGCCCAGAATCACACCCAGACCCAGACCCGAAAGGACCTCGCGCCGCATGACCCGCCACCAGTCACGCAAAGTAACCTCGCCCAGCGCGAGCGCGCGGATGACCAGGGTCGAGGCCTGAGATCCCGAATTGCCGCCGGAAGAAATAATCAACGGCACGAAGAGAGCAAGCACCACGGCTTTGGCGATTTCCTTTTCGAAGAAACCCATGGCCGTCGCTGTCAGCATCTCTCCCAGAAACAGAATGACCAGCCAGCCGGCCCTTTTGCGGATCATCACCGGCAGCGAAACCTGCATGTACGGTTTGTCGAGAGCTCCCGGCTCGACCGCGGCCATGCGCAGGATGTCTTCCGTTCCTTCTTCGATTAGCACGTCGACGACGTCGTCCACGGTGACGAAGCCAACGACGTTTCCGTCCTTTTCCAGCACCGGAACTGCGAGCAAATTGTACTTGCTGATCTTCCTGGCCACGTCCTCCTGGTGATCGAGAACATTGACCGTGATCGGCTTTTTCCGCATCACCTCAGTGATGGGCGTGTCCAACTCTGCCATCACCAGATCGCGCAAAGAGATCGCGCCCAACAGTTGTCCGGTGCCCGGCGTCATCACGTAACACGCATAAATCGATTCCTTCTCGCGCGCGACGGAGCGGATGTGTTTGAGCGCATCGGCGACCGACATCTTCGGATCGAGTTGCACGAACTCGGTGGTCATAATGCCGCCCGCGGTATGCGCCGGGTACTGCAAGAGACCTTCCAGTTCTTTCCGTTCCTCGACCGTAATCCGCGGGACAACGAGATGGCGTGGATGGTGGCCCATCTTCTGGATGACGTCAGTGCGCTCGTCAGCCGAAAGGCCCGAGAGTATTTCGGCGGCGCGCTGCGGTTCTAGTTTTTCCAGGATCGCGGCCCGGCGGCGCATTATCGGATCGTCAAAGAGTTCGATGGCCCGCGGCGCCGGCAGCATCGAGACCACGGTTGCGGCTTCGACCAAAGTCAGGTCGTTGATTAGCAAGGCAAGATCGGCCGGAGCTAAATCGGCGACGACCTGACTGATGCCCACCATACTTTCATCAAGCCGGGTGTGAATTCGTTCGAGAAGTTTCTTTGGGTCTGGTGTGGACACAGCGCCACCTCTTCGTGATGTGTCGCAGAACTGCTCTACTTTATTACTGTCCGGGTGGAAGCGGTAGCGGGAAGGGAAATGATTTCATTCACCACTCGCGCCGATCGTAGAGCAGCTGCGGAGCAGCGATCAGAGCTAAGCCCAAGGTGAGGCTTTGCGAGCCTTGGGTAAGAACCCAAAATAAAGTGCTCGAGCCCCGAAGGGGCGACTGCAATCGGGTGATCAGCGCGACTCTTATGGCGCAGGCTCTGTCGCCGCTTCGCGGCTCTCAAAATCTGACTGAGAATTACCCAAGGCTCGCAAAGCCTCGCCCTGGGCTTAACTCTGTCCGCTGCTCCGCAGCTGTTGACAGCAAGAAGAGCCCATCATCCAGGCCTGCCGTTACCATTTTTGGCATCCAATGCAGACTTCAAATGGTAAGGCACACTGGTGACGATGACGTTCGGCTTGAAGAGCAGCGCGCCTTTCAGCATTAGTGAGCTTTGGTTGTGCAGGAGGTGGTGCCACCAGCGCGCGGGGACGAATTCCGGCAATACCACGGTAACCATTTGATCCGGATGGGCCTTCACCCGGCGATCGACGAAGCGGCTCAGCGGGCCCACCAGCGACCGATAAGGAGAAGCGATCACTACCAGTTCGACGCCGTTAACCCAGGTGCTCCACTTCTCGCGAAGTTTTTGCGTGGCTTCGTCATCGACGTTGATGTAAAGCGCCGTCACGTGTTCGGGGGCGATCGTCTTGGCGTATTGCAGCGCGCGGAGCACGCCGCGATGAATGCCGGAAACCGGCACGATCACTTCATGCCCGATTGGCTTTAGCTTTTCGAGACCTTCGGTCGTTAACTGCGTCGCGACGTCGACATAGTGACTGTGAATGGCTCTGAACAAAGCCACCAACAACGGGATGAGGACGACGACGATCCAGGCGCCGTGAAGGAATTTGGTGATCACCAGGACGACCAGAACCACGAGGGTGGCCGCGGCGCCCACGCCGTTGACCACAATCGATTTCTTCCAATGGGCGGCTTCGCTTAACAGTTTGGCACGATCAACCCGATCGCCTGGTTGGTCTTGCTGTGCGCTATCCGCCTCCTCGGCGGTAGCTGCGCGAGCGGCACGGGCCGCCTTCCACCAGTGCCTCACCATGCCGCTCTGCGAAAGCGTGAAAGAAAGAAAAACGCCGACCGCATACAACGGAATCAACCTGCTGGTGTCGCCTCCGAAAGCCACGATCAGCACTGCTGAGAAAACCGCAAGTATGATGATGCCGTTTGAAAAGACGAGCTTGTCGCCCCGCGACGCAAACTGTCTGGGAAGAAATCGGTCACGCGCGAGGAGACTTGCGAGGCGAGGGAAGTCAGCGAATGAAGTGTTCGCAGCGAGCACTAAAATCAGCGCGGTCGTGCCCTGGATGACGTAATAAAACCAGCCCATTCGGCCGGTGAAAATGATGCGCGCGAATTGCGAGATTACGGTTTCATTCTCAGTCGGATGAACCTGATAAAGGTACGCCATGATGCTGGTGCCGATGAACATCGTGGCCAGCAGTGCCGCCATCCAGGTCAGCGTCGTGGCCGCATTTTTTGCTTCGGGTTGTTTGAAAGCGGGAATGCCATTCGAGATTGCTTCGGTCCCCGTAAGCGCAACGCAGCCGTTCGAGAATGCCCCCAACAGCAGAAACAGGCTGAGTGGTTGGTGAGCATATCCCTCGGCCAGTTTCAAAGTTTCTCCGGTGTGAGCGATTGCGACGGGGTGCAGGAAGTAATTAACCAGTCCATAGCCAACCATGAACAGAAAACTAATTACGAATGAATAGGTTGGGCCGGCAAAGAGCGCGCCTGACTCACGGACGCCGCGCAGGTTGGCGACTGAAATGAATAAAATTAACGCCAGGCAAATGATCACTTTGTGTTGATCGATCCAGGCCAGGCTGGTTCCTTGTGCGGCAGACGTAATCGCTGCCACACCTGCCGATATCGATACCGATACGGTCAGAACGTAATCGACCAGGAGCGCCGCAGCGGCGATCAGTCCGGGACTTGTTCCCAGATTCTCTTTCGCGACGATGTAGGCGCCGCCGCCGGAAGGATATGCATGAATTGTCTGGCGATAGCTGATGGCCACGATGATGAGCACCACCATGATTGCCAGCGTGATAGGCACTACATATTTGAAGGCATTCACCTGGCCGTACGCGTAGGCAACGGCCAGCACCAGGAGGATTTCTTCCGACGCGTAAGCCGTCGATGAGAGAGCATCGGAAGCAAAGACTGCCAGACCGGTCTTCTTAGTCAGACGCTCATGAATCGCTTGTGCGGTCTTCTTTGCCTTGCCGACCAGTAAACGCTTAAGCGTGTAAGCCAATTTGCTCCTGTCCTCCCAAAGAACTGTCGTTCGCGTGCTGTCTCAAGGCTTGAGTCTGTGTTCCCCAATTCACGGCTGACATGACGTCCTCACAATCCAAATAATCGACGGTCAGAGTGTTGCCTGCCGGGTACTCATCCTTTTCCCAAAGGTAGTTCGCGAGATGACGCTCGGCGCAACAGATCCAAAATGAGCAGGAGTTCGAAATCCTTCCCCGTGTTCGCAGCGAGATATCGGCGAGGAGTTCATCCGGAATTGTCACGACAATTTCCCGTTCGAGGTCCTGCTCTCTCCGCACCCGGAATGAGTACGTCCCACCTGCAGGCGCGGGGCGTTGATTGATTTCCCACGGACGCACGATGGCGTAGCCGTTCTCAGTCAAAAACTCGATTGGCCTGCTAAGGGCCGCGAGATCGTCGGGACTGGTTTGTTTGGTTTGTGCGCTCACCTTGATCAGACCTTTTTGCTGATGGGACAAGCTTAGTCGGATACCCGTAAGGATGGGCTAAGAGGTTTATAAGGAGTTTGTAAAGAAAATAGTGGCACAGACTTCAGTCTGTGATTGCTGAGGAATGGTCACAGACTGAAGTCTGTGCCACTAAGTTGGCTGACTTTCGCCGATTCATTCATGAGCGGCCCACTAACGTGAGTGGTGCTGACCCTTCACCTCCAACGGAACCACGTGCACGCTGGCGTCACGCACGTCGCGGAGAAAGCGATTGATAACTGAGCCATGCAGGAAGATGTCCCAACGGGATCTCGCGGATTGCCCAAACACTACATGCGTGATGCCTTCCTTGCGAGCGAATTCAATTAGCGCATCAGCAACGCGGCGACCTTTGAGCTTGACTACCTTCGCGCCCAGCTCTTTGGCAAAACGAATGTTCTCCTGTAGCAGAACAAAGTCCTGGGGATTGATTCGCCCGGGTTCTTCTTTGGGAGTCTCGACATAGACTGCAAACCAGTCTGACGCAAGGCGGCCGGCGATCCGAGCGCCGCTGCGCAGGATTCGCTTCGCACTGCCGCGCGAAGCCATCGCCACCATCACCTTCTCAGGGATCGCAACCTGTTCCAGGCCTTCTCGTGTTCGATAATCATGGGCCTTCACCGCCTGGTCAGTCGCGACCTCTCTTAATGCCAACTCGCGCAGCGCGGATAAATTGCCCTTTCGGAAAAAATTGTTCAGCGCCTGCTGGATCTTTTCGACCGGATAAATCTTTCCCTGGCGCAGGCGGGTGCGCAGCATCTCAACCGAGATGTCGATATCGACAATTTCGTTCGCGCGCTTGAAGAAAAGATCCGGCACAGTCTCTCGGACCTGCACACCAGTGATGCGCGCCACGGCGTCATTAAGCGATTCCATGTGCTGGATGTTAACTGCCGTAATTACAGAAATTCCGGCGTCCAGAATTTCGAGCACATCTTCGTAACGCTTCAGGTTTTTCGAGCCGGGGACGTTCGTATGCGCGAGTTCATCGACGATAACAATTTGAGGACGCCGGGCAATGATCGCTTCCGGATCAAGTTCAAGAAACATCGACCCGCGGTATTCGATGCCCTTAAGTGGTATCCGTTCGAGCCCGCCAATCAACGCTTCGGTTTCAAAGCGACTGTGAGGTTCAATCAGGCCTAGCGCGATATCCACACCTTGCCGGCGAAGTTCGTGCGCGTCCTCCAGCATGCGGAACGTTTTCCCGACGCCGGCCGCGTGGCCAATATAGATGCGCAGCTTCGCCTGCTCGCTTTCTTTCAGTTTAGCGAGCAGTGATTCAGGGGATCGTCTTTGCTCCGCTATGGCCATGGGTCTTGCTGCCTTAGTTTACCGTTCACCTGTTCGATCTCTCTTGATCCGGTCGCTACCGCTCCCGGTTCTGACCTGGCTTATGGTTGTCCAGATCCAAATTGAGTTCGAGCACGTTCACGCGTGGCTCTCCAAGAAATCCGAATTGCCGTCCTTCAGTGTGCGCTTTGACGATCTGTCGGACTTCGTTTTCGCTTAAGCCGCGTTCGCGGGCGACACGAGGCACCTGAAACTCGGCCGCCGCAGGCGAAATGTGCGGATCGAGTCCCGATGCCGAGGTCGTAACCAAATCGATTGGAACTGGCCGGCCGGGATTCTCTCTTTGTAGCGCTTCGACAGCGGATTTTACCCGGTCGATTAGCTTCCGATTGGTTGGGCCGAGATTTGATCCGGATGATGCACCGGCATCGTATCCAGCTGCGCCGGCGGCGCTGGGCCGCGAATGAAAATAAACAGGACCGGTAAATGGTTGACCGATGATGCGTGATCCTATGACCACTCCATCCTTCTTAATCAGTTGGCCGTTGGCTTTGTCGGGAAAGACGAGCTGGGCGACGCCAGTTACAGCGAGTGGATAAATCAGTCCGAGCAGAACTGTCGTTACGAATGTCATCAGGATTGCGGTTAATAAGTTCTTCATCGTTTCTCCGTGTCAGAAGCCCGACCGTCGGGGAGAGCAACCGTGGCAGCGGCGTCTTCGGGCTTCCCACATTCGCGCTGCTCGCGCCGGTTGATTATTGACAGGATGAACAAGATGAACAGGATTTATAGAACGAATGAATGACTGTCTGAGAATCTTGTTAATCATGTAAATCCTGTCCAACTCTTTCGAGGGCTACCTCACCCATCTGGCCCTCCCTCACGGTCGGGCTTCTGACCTTCAAGCCAATCCCATGGCGTGAACAATCACATCAATAATCTTAATTCCCGCGAACGGCGCCACGATTCCGCCAAATCCGTAAATGAAGAGGTTGCGTCGCAAAAGCGCCGCGGCACTCATGGCGCGATACTTCACACCTCTTAACGCCAGCGGAATTAACGCAATGATGATCAGTGCGTTGAAGATCACCGCCGACAGTATCGCCGACTGTGGGGTGCGCAATCCCATGATGTTCAGCGCGTTCAAGACCGGAAACGCGCCCGCGAACATAGCTGGAATGATCGCAAAATATTTCGCCACATCATTCGCGATCGAAAAAGTCGTCAGGGCGCCCCGGGTCATCAGAAGCTGCTTGCCGATCTCGACCACTTCGATCAACTTCGTCGGGTTCGAATCGAGATCGACCATGTTACCGGCTTCTTTAGCAGCCTGGGTTCCGGTGTTCATTGCCACGCCCACATCGGCCTGGGCCAGCGCCGGAGCATCGTTGGTCCCGTCGCCGGTCATCGCGACTAACTTGCCGCCTGCCTGCTCGTCCTTGATCAGTTTCATTTTGTCTTCCGGCGTTGCCTGGGCCAGAAAGTCGTCGACGCCGGCTTCACGCGCAATGGTGGCCGCGGTGAGCGGGTTATCACCCGTAATCATCACCGTCTTGATTCCCATCGCGCGCAATTGCGCAAAGCGTTCGCGCATGCCGCCCTTCACGATGTCCTTCAGATAGATAACGCCGAGCGGCCGCTTGTCGTAAGCAACAACCAAAGGCGTACCACCCGCGCGCGAGATCCGCTCGACGATTTCGCGCATATCTCCCGGGCAAGAACCGCCGTTGCCGTTGCAATATTTCTCAATCGCATCGACCGCGCCTTTGCGAATTTCGCGACCGTTGAGATTGACGCCCGACATTCGTGTCTGGGCGGTGAAGGGAATGAACGTGGCTTCATGGATGCCAAGTTCTCGCCCACGCAATCCATACTTGTCCTTCGCCAGCACCACGATTGATCGACCTTCCGGTGTTTCATCGGACAGCGAAGACAATTGCGCCGCATCGGCCAGAAGCTTTTCATCGACTCCTTCAAGCGGAACAAACTCAGTCGCCTGGCGATTACCGAGGGTGACGGTGCCGGTTTTGTCGAGCAGGAGCGTGTTGACGTCGCCGGCCGCCTCGACTGCTCGGCCTGACATCGCCAGGACGTTGTGCTGAATCAGCCGATCCATGCCGGCGATGCCGATGGCTGAAAGCAGGCCGCCAATCGTCGTCGGGATCAAACAGACCAGGAGCGAAGCCAGCACGAATACTGTTTGCGGCGCACCGGAGTAAATCGCGAATGGTTGCAGCGTCACGACGGCCAGGAGAAAAATGATCGTCAGTCCGGCGAGCAGGATGTTGAGCGCGATTTCATTCGGGGTCTTCTGGCGTTCAGCGCCTTCGACCAAAGCGATCATGCGATCGAGAAAAGTCTCGCCGGGATTTGAAGTAATGCGCACGGTAATTTGATCCGAAAGCACACGCGTACCACCGGTCACTGCTGAGCGATCACCGCCGGCTTCGCGGATTACCGGCGCGGATTCACCGGTAATTGCAGATTCATCGACTGACGCGACGCCCGCGATAATCTCGCCGTCGCCGGGAATGAATTCACCGGCCGAGACAATCACGATGTCGTCTTTGCGAAGGTCGGGAGCTGCGACATCCTCGGTCTTTTGATCTGAGATCACTCGATGCGCGATTGTCTCGGTGCGCGAGCGACGCAGGTTATCCGCCTGGGCCTTGCCGCGGCCTTCAGCCATCGCTTCCGCAAAGTTGGCGAACAAGACTGTGAACCAAAGCCACAGCGTAATCTGAAGTTCAAACTTTGGATTTGTCACGCCGGCCAACGGTTTGAATAAGCCATAGATGAAATAGATCGTGGTCACGATGCTGCCGACTTCGACCACGAACATCACCGGATTCTTCATCATTGCGCCGGGATTTAGTTTGGTGAACGAATCCACAATCGCGCGCTTCACGATCACCCAGTTCCAAAAGGCAGGTTTGCGTAGCTTAGTCATAACGATCAAATTCGAATTTCGAAATGCGGATTGCGAAATGAAGAACGTCTTTAAATTCGCAATTCGAAATTCGCATTCCGCAATTCATCAAAACGTCTTCCCGTCGTACATCAATAAATGCTCAACGATTGGTCCCAGGCTCAACGCCGGGAAGAATGTCAGTGCGCCCACGATCAGAACCACGCTCACCAGCAGCACCGTGAACAGCGGAGTCGTCACCGGAAATGTTCCCAGGCTCGGTGGGACCAGCTTCTTTCGGGCCAAATTGCCGGCCACGGCCAGCATCGGCACGATCATCAGAAAACGTCCCATCAGCATCGCTATGGCGATCGTGGTGTTGTACCAGAAGGTATTCGCCGAGATGCCCGCGAACGCCGAACCGTTGTTGCCGGCGCCAGAGACAAATGCATAGAGAATCTCGGAGAGTCCGTGTGGCCCCTGGTTGTTCAGTTGCGATGTCCCAAAACCTGGCGCTAACACAGAAATCGCGGCCAGCACCAAAATCACCAGCGGGAAAATCAGCACATAGAGCATCGCCATCTTCACGTCATAGGCTTCGATCTTCTTGCCCAAATACTCGGGCGTGCGGCCGACCATCAATCCGGCGATGAAGACCGACAGCACACAGAAGATCAGGATGCCGTAGAGGCCGCTGCCCACGCCGCCGAAAATAATCTCGCCGAGCATGATGTTGACCATCGGCACCAGCCCGCCGAGAGGCGTGAAGCTGTCGTGCATGCCGTTCACCGCACCGCAACTGGCGTCAGTGGTCACCGTCGCGAAGAGTGCGCTGTTGGCGATCCCGAACCGGACCTCTTTGCCTTCCATGTTGCCGCCTGACTGATGTGCGGTGACTGCTTGATTCGCCCCGAGCCTGGTTAGCAAGGGGTTGCCGTGAGCTTCGTACCAGTAGAGGATGACGACTCCCGCAAAGAAGACCACCACCATCGCGGCGAGCACCGCCCAGCCATGTTTTTGTGATCCGGTCATGCGGCCCAGGGTGTAAGTCAGTCCGCCACCAATCGAGAAGATCAAAAGCATCTCAATAAAGTTCGTAAACGGAGTTGGGTTTTCGAAAGGGTGGGCCGAGTTGGTGTTGAAGAAGCCGCCGCCGTTGGTCCCCAGTTCCTTGATGAATTCCTGCGAAGCCACTGGTCCCTGGGCAATCGTCTGATCGGTGACCTGCTGGTCCTCTTTCTGAGTTGTCCCGTCGGGATTTGTCAGCGCATTGCCGTTCTGGTCTTTCTTGTCAGCCTGGATCGTCTGTGGCTCAACCAACTTCGCCGTGTCGTACGGACGAAGGTTCTGCACTACTCCCTGCGACACCAGGAACAACGCGCCAATCACGCAGACCGGCAGCAGCACGTAAAGATTGCAGCGCACAAAGTCGGCCCAGAAATTTCCGATTGTCTCCATTTCACGCCGCGCGATGCCCCGGATGAGAGCGATGGCCAGCACGATGCCGGTCGCCGCCGAAGCAAAGTTGTGGTACGCGAGGCCGGCCATCTGTGTCAGGTAGCTCATCGTTGTCTCGGGCACGTAGCTCTGCCAATTCGTGTTGGTGGTGAACGAGACCGCGGTATTGAAAGCTGAGCCAGTCGGACCAGTGGAATCAACTCCAGGCAGCTGCTGGGGATTCAAAGGCAAATATCCCTGGAGACGTTGAATGACGTAAAGCAACACGAGTGAAACCAAACTGAACAGCAGCATGGCCGCGGCATATTCGGTCCAGCGCATCTCGCGCTTTTCATCGACTCTCGTTAGGCGATAAATCAGCCGTTCAAGCGGACGGACTACCGGATGCAGGAAGGTCCGCTCGCCATTGAAGACCCTGGTCATGAAAATGCCCAGAGGCTTCGCGATGGCGACGATAATCGCGATGAAAAGCAGAATTTGTAACCAGCCGTTAAGAGTCATAAGTACTGAGAGGTCGGAGGTCGGAGGTCAGAGGTCGGAGGTCAGAAGTCAGAAGCGTCACGTGAATGGTTTTTGCCGACATCTGATCTCTGACCTCCGACCCCTGACTTCTGACCTCCGATCTCTGTCCTTTCAAAACTTCTCGGGTCGCAGCAGCGCGAACGTTAAGTAGATGAGCAGCAGCAGCGAAACTGCCACGATCAAAATTGTGCCGATGGCCATCTCAAGAAATCCTCACTACAAAGTGGCACGAGTGTCCCGCCCGTGAATCACGCGCAAGATGCGCTGTGCCACGATTACTGCAACTTCTCGCACGCGCGCACGTAAGCGAGCGCGATCAAAAAGAAACCAATCGTTGCTCCAATGAAAATCAAATCCAGCATTGTCGTCTCTTTCTGTGGAAGCCCGACTGTCAGGTAGAGGCGCCCACATCAGGCATGCCCTTGCTGACGCGCGGGCTTCTGACACGTCCTTAGTTAAAGTTGTAGCCAAACTCCATCAGAAAATAGTGATTTCCGCGCGAAGCATTCTGATTTCCAATCGAGTAGCTCGCGTAGCCGGTAATCTTCGATCTCACTTTGAACACGACGCCCGGAGTGAAATAGCCCGCGCCGTGGCGGCCCGTGAACCAGTCCGCCGCGAGGGTGACTCTCTTATTCAGCGTCTGCTCGAAAGTGAATTGCCCTCCCGCTCGTTTAGCATTCGCGGCGACGACGTTCTGGCTGAACAGGTAGCCGCCGAATCCGACCCGGGTACTCTTTTTGAAAGTCCTCTGCGTCATCGCATAAACATAAGTGCCAATCTTGTAACTGCGGTTGTGAACCGGAACGAACAGGTTGTCGCCGATGACCATGGCCCATCCGTTATCGCCTCCGTCGTAAATTTTCCATTTGATATTTGGTGTGATGGTGGTTGAATCCCCTCCGGGTTGAATGTTGCCGAGGATGTTGACGCCGGCTTCGATACGATGGCCCGCGCCGACGACCAGACGCGGCACGAATGACGAGAACTTTCTCACAGTCGCCGAATCGTTTAGCTTCGCGCTGGCGTCCAACTCGAAATAGGCTTTGCCTTTATCGAGCACGTCCGTTGTTGGCACGTTGAAAACCGTCTGCTGTGCATCTCCTTTGATCGACAGCATCGTCATCAAGAGGACCCATAACCCAAACCCATATGTCGTCTTCCAAATCAGGTCGAGATTGTTCCCTTCCAGTAGTGCTTCAATCTTTCTCTTCATCGCAATTCCATCGCCGGGCCAAATCCATGTCTTCAAGTGTCAGATCATCGACGGTTATCCGGCCGTCCGGCGGATAGTCTTCGTGCTCATAAAGGTATTCAGTCAGGTGACGCTCGGCGCAATTGATCCAAAAGGAACTGGCCAGCGTGATGCGGCCCCGGCATCGGCGACGCACCTGGGCGACTACGGCATCCGAGATGTCGACAGTAATGTCGAGCTCGTATCCATTCGGATCGCGAACGATGAATTCGTGTCGCGTTCCCGCGATCGAGACAGACCTGTTGACGTCGCAAAGCCGGATGATGGCAAAGCCGTTTTCCGTTTGGACCTCGATAGGGGGCTGCCGGGCCGGCGACGAATCAGTAGTTAGCCACTGGTCAAACCTGGTCTTTGGGTTAAGCATCAGCATCTGCGCTGACCACCTTTCTGAATTGTCAGCAGAGAGATCGTAGCGAGATGCAAATAAAAAAGGGCTTAAGCCTTCATTAAAAGTTCGTAAAGACCGGGAGGGTGGAGTCAGTATCGCCGGCGTGAGCAGGTGGGATAAGGAGGCCCCATCGTTAGGCTTGAAGATTCGAGCCTGAAATCCAAAGGAGGCTACCTTAGCTTTGGCTCTGCCACTCCGATGCGCGGCCCCCTTTGAGCTTGCGGTCTATGACCGCCGGGTCGAAGACCCTTTAGAAGAATGAGGTTGCTTGTCGGCAAGTCGGAGACTTGCCGCGCATCGGTGTGGCAGAGCCAAAGCCTATGTAGCCTCGTCTGGATTTGAGACTCGATTCCACGTCGGAGACTTACCGCGTATCAGCGCGGCGGAGCCAACCGATTAGACTTACTTACCCGGAACAAACCGATACCCAACCCACGGGTCGGTCAAGATGTAGCGAGGTTTCGCCGGGTCGGGCTCGATCTTTTTGCGCAAGTGCCGGATGAAGACGCGCAGGTATTCAGTCTGATCGGTGTAATTTCCGCCCCAGATTTTGGCGAGCAGAGTGCGATGGGTAAGCACTTTGCCTGAGTTGCGAATCAGGAATGCGAGTAAATCGAATTCCTTTGGCGAAAGACGGATTTCTTTTCCGTCAACCTCAACAGTCCGCGTCTCAAAGTCGATGCGGAAGTCACCCGCTTCGATGACTTTTGCTTCTTCATCGGTGAGGGGAGAGCGGCGTAAGTGAGCCCTGACGCGCGCGAGCAATTCTCCCATGCCGAAAGGCTTGGTCACGTAATCGTCGGCGCCGGCGTCGAGTGCTTCGACTTTGGTCGGTTCGTCGCCCTTGACTGAGAGAATGATGATCGGCACGCGCGACGTTTCTCGAAGCCGTTGACATAGCTTCATCCCGTCCATATTTGGCATCGACAGATCGGTGATCACGAGATCCGGCGGCCAGGCGCGAAAAATATCCAACGCTGCCTCTCCTTCGCCGGCGACGCGCACGTCAAAGCCATGCTTGGTCAGGCCGCTGCGCAGGACCAGAGTGATTTCCTGTTCGTCGTCAACAACCAGAATGCGTTTGCGCGTTTGCATGATCCTCATGGAGTCAGTACCGGGAGCGGTAGCGACCGGGTAATCCTGCAATCTCGATTTCTTCAGTGTGACCCGGTCGCTACCGCTCCCGGTACTGACCTTACCCTACATCTCCAACCGGAACCGTAAAAGCCACTCGCAATCCCTGGCCCGATCTGCTGTCCTCGATCCAGATACGGCCGCCGTGCGCTTCGACAATTCCTTTCGCGATAGCCAGCCCCATACCGATTCCTCCAACGCGTCCATCCGCAGATCCATTCATGGGGGCGCGGTAGAATCTTTCAAAGACCCTTTCGCGAAGACTGCCGGGGATGCCAGGGCCACGATCCTCGACGCCGATTTCCACCAGGTCCTCCGCGGCGCGACGCGCGTCGATGGTGATTGGCGTATTAGTTGGCGCGTACTTGCTGGCGTTGTCCAATAGCGTGTAAATCACTTCCGCGACCGCGCGCGCATCGACTCGCACGACCGGCAGTTCCTCGGCCACGACGACTTCGATCTTATGCTGCCGCGTAAGGATTTCGGCCTGGGCCAGCGCGGCGTCAATAATGTCTTCGACCGCTCCCCAATTTCGATACAACTTCATGTCGCCGGCGTCGATGCGGGCCAGGTCCACAATGCCTTCGACAAAATGGTCCAGGCGATCGGCGCCGTGCGTTATCACCTGCAGCAACGCGTGCTGTTCGTCGGGACTCAGGCGCTCGATCAATTCTCCGGATTCACGGTCTTCGAGCAGCAACGTAGCCGAAGCCTTAATCGAAGTTAGCGGCGTGCGAATATCGTGAGTCACCGCATCGAGCAAAGCCGATTTCAAACGTTCACTCTTCTTGACCGCTTCCGCTTCGCTGGTCCGCTCGAATGCTTCGCGCAATTCTTCATAGAGTCGACGAATTTCAATCCGGCCTGCTTCCGCTTCTTCGGCGCGGCGCTTGGCCCGGGCTGAAAGCTGGCCCACGGCGAGCGCCGCAATGAAGAATGCGGTCAGCGCCACCCAGTTCTGCGGATCAGAAATCGTGAACGTGTGAAACGGCGGCAGGAAAAAGAAATTAAATGCGAGCATGCCGAGCACCGAGGCCAATAGCGCCGGCCCACTTCCCCAGAGCATCGCGACAAACAGGATCACCAAAAGCAATCCCAGCGCTATCGTCGTGGCATTGATCTGACCGCGAAAAGGCAGCAGCGAACAAATCATGACGGCGACAACCAGCAACGCGTAGAAATAGCCAACCACCAACAAGCGCACAGAATTCTTCACTTCGCCCAGCATAAAGCTGCGGATGTAAAGACGGGATAAGAGGTTTATTAAAAGTTCGTAAAGGTCGGAGTGTCAGAAGCCCGCGCGTAAGCAAGGGCCCGGAGCCGGCACCAAAACTATTCGCCTCTCAGCGTCGCGTTTCTGTACAATCCGTCGCCTACAAGCGAATGATGAGCATCGAACAAATCGCATTGCTTCTACTGATTGCGGCGGTCGTCGCAATGCTGGCCCGGCGTCTGCGAGTGCCTTACAGCATCGGTTTGGTAATCGCCGGGATAGGTTTAGCCCTGTTGCCGTTCTCGCCAAGGGTTGAATTAACCAAGCAGCTCATCTTCACTGCGTTCCTCCCGCCGCTTATTTTCGAAGCCGCGATTCATTTGCGCTGGAAAGAATTGCGAAAAGATTTGCCGGTGGTCCTCGTACTCGCAACTGTGGGCGTAGTTTTGTCGGCAGCCGCAACCGCCGTCGGCATGCATTATCTGGCGCAATGGACCTGGATGGCGGCGCTAATCTTTGGGGTGCTGATTTCGGCGACCGATCCGGTTTCCGTCATCGCGACTTTCAAGGAAACGAAAGTTACCGGTCGCGTGCGTCTGCTGGTGGAAGCTGAAAGTCTCTTCAACGATTGTACTGCCGCGGTTGCCTATACGATTGTTTTGGCGTTAGCGGCCGGGCAGAGCATTGGACCGGTGGGGGCAGCAAAGACGCTCGTGATCGTAGTCGTGGGCGCGATTGCCTGCGGATCCGTGGTTGCGGGCGCGGCGCTGCTGCTGACGGGAGCGACCGACGATCATTTGATTCAGGTAACCTTCACAATCGTCGCTGCGTTTGGATCGTTCCTACTGGCTGAACACTTTCATCTGTCAGGGGTGCTCGCAACTTTGACGGCGGGATTGATCATCGCAAATGTCGGGCATCTGTCTATCTCTCCAAAGTCGCGCGAGGCAGTCGAAGACTTTTGGGATTATGCGGCGTTCTTCGCCAACTCGCTAATCTTCTTAATGATTGGAATACGCGTCGCGCTGCAGAGCTTTCGAGCATTCGCCATCTCCGCAATTGTGGCCATCGTCCTGGTAACTGCATCGCGAGCGATAGCCATATATCCGTGCTGTCTGATTTTTTGGCGATCAAAACTGCGGGTCACCGCGCGACATCAGCATATTTTGTTTTGGGGAGGATTGCGGGGCGCGCTGGGGTTGGCTTTGGCGCTGGGGCTTCCACCTGAAACTGCGGGCCGGCCAGAGATCATCGCGGTCGCCTTTGCGGTGGTCGCGGTTTCGATTCTGGTGCAGGGACTAACGATCACGCCGTTGATGAAGCGATTGGGGGAACTCAAGACGAAAGGTTGATTTTTTGAAAAAGGCTAAGAGCATTCTTGGATGTGAGGATGCCGACCGCGGAGCCCCGCCAGGGGCGCAATGTTTCGGTCATTAGCCTTGCACAAAAAAAAAGCGTACAAGAGGCTGCCAGCCTGTTGCCGAGTCTGCTAAAGAGCTTGAGAATCGGGCGACAACATCAGCAGGCTGGCAGCCTGCTGTACACTTCTTGCGCGGGCGAGGGCGCCCGCGCTGCCAGTATTAACTTGCGTGTGCTACTCAGGATTGAACCGATAGCCAATCCATGGTTCGGTCAGGATGTAACGCGGCTTGGAAGGATCCGGCTCGATCTTTTTTCTTAGCTGGCCGATGAAGACGCGCAAATATTCAGGCTGTTCGGTGTAATCGCCGCCCCAGACCGCGCCGAGCAGCGAGTGGTGAGTCAGAACCTTATTTGCATTCCGCACCAGGTGAGTCATGAGCTCGAATTCTTTCGGCGTCAGACGCAACTCCTGTCCGCCTTGTGTTGCGGTGTGGCCGTCGAGATCAATCCGAAATTCACCGGCTTCAAGAATGCGCGAGTCCGAGTCCGTCGCGGGCTTCCGTCGCAGAGTCGCGCGAATTCGCGCCAGCAGTTCGTCCATGCCGAACGGTTTGGTGACGTAATCATCCGCGCCGGCGTCGAGGGCTTCGACTTTCGTCTTCTCTTCGCCTCGGACCGACAAGACAATGATTGGGACTTGCGAGATCGCCCGCAGACGGCGGCAGAGTTCGAGGCCGCTCATATTCGGCATTGCCAGATCGGTGATGACCAGTTCGGCGGGCCAATCATGAAAAGTTTGCAGAGCGAACTCGCCGTCTCCGGCAATTCGCACGTCGTAGCCTTTGGTCGTCAGACTTCGCAAGAGCACGCGCGTGAGCTGCGGCTCGTCGTCGACTACAAGAATGCGTGCTTTTCGTTCGACCATAAAAGTGCACCGAGAGTGTCAGAACCCGGAGCGACAGCGACGGGATCAAGAATTAACCTCAGCTTGACCTCATGATCCGGTCGCTATCGCTCCCGGTTCTTAAGAGTGTCAGAACCCGGAGCGACAGCGACGGGATCAAGAATTAACCTCAGCTTGACCTCACGATCCGGTCGCTATCTGAAGAATGTCAGAACCCGGAGCGACAGCGACGGGATCAAGAATTAACCTCAGCTTGACCTCATGATCCGGTCGCTATCGCTCCCGGTTCTGACACCGGCAGCTGCATGACAAATTTAGCTCCAGCGTGCCCCTCGGCATCTTCAATCCAAATCTTTCCACCGTGAGCATCGACAATCCCGCGCGCAATTGCGAGCCCCATCCCGCTCCCCGACAGTCTTCGGTCGCCGGCGTCGCCATCTCGCATCGCCCGAAAGAACTTTTCAAAAACGCGTTCGCGGATTTCCGCGCGCAGTCCCGGTCCATGGTCTTCGACGCTCAACTGTAAACTATTATCTGGTCCGGTCGCCGTTCTAATTCGAATGGGCGAACCCGGGGGCGAGTACTTGGCGGCATTATCGACCAGCGTGTAGATGACTTCGGCAATTGCTTGCTCGTCTACCTTAATCGAAGGCAGCTCATCTTCACTCCAGACTTCCATCTGATGTGTTTGAGTGCGCGGCTCGGCCCGCTTCAAAGCCATAGTGATGATCTCGTCAATCTGGGTCCTCTGGCGATGCAGATGCATTTCGCCGGCATCGATGCGCGCCAGCTTTGTCAGGCCTTCGACAAATCGATCGAGACGGTCAGATTCTTCGTCAATCACGCGCAGCATTTCTTTCCGGCCTTCCATGTCCAGACCGGGCTCGGCATTGTTGCGCTCACTTGAATACAAATCATCCAGCAAAGTCGTCGCCGAGGCTTTGATCGAAGTCAGCGGTGTTCGCAGATCGTGAGTCACCGCGTCGAGGAGCGCCGACTTCAAACGTTCGCTTTGCTTGAGAGCCTTAGCCTGGCTGGATCGCTCGAACGAATCCTGGAGTTCGTAATACAAACGCTCGACCTCAGCCTTCGCGGCTTCGGCTTCTTCGGCCCGGCGCTTCACACGTCCTGATAGCTGCCCGACCGTGATTGCGGTGATCATGAAAGCGATGAAGGCAATCCAGTTGTGAGGATCTCGAATCGCGAAAGTGCGAAACGGCGGCAGGAAAAAGAAATTGAAAGTTACGATCCCGACGATGGAAGCGACGATTGCCGGACGCGAACCCCAGACCGTCGCCACGAAGAGAATGATCAAAAGAAAGGCGAGGGCAACCGTGGTTGGGTTGATGTGTTCGCCAAAGAGTTTGAGTGCCCCGCTTACTGCTGCAGTGCCAGCGAGAGCAGCGACGTAGCCGAACCAGGACTTGCTCAGCGCGGTAGCTTTCATTTTGCGACCCGGGCCTGTCTTCGTCCGCCGCTCACCGATTCGTTGCTGGTAAGGAATCGATCGCGAACATTATCCAGAATTGCATGAACGAATAACCCCGCGAGTCGGGGATGCTTTAAACCAATCGAAAGTCCCTGACGCAATGTAGCCAGCGCTAACTTAAGGTGATCATGCCTCGTGGGAATAAAGCCCACCAGACCCTGACGTTGGTCCGCGCCCAAATCAATGACGCTATCTACCAGGCAGCCAACCGCGCCGACCTTTTGCATAAAGGCGCGCAGCGTTTTCTCTTCGCCTTCAAGCAAAGGACTGATCAATACGTAAGATAGATCGGCTGTTAAAGTCCCGACAACTTTGCGAACTTCGATATACGCCTCGATTGAAACCACCGATGGTTCCTGGCAGACAGTCTCGTACAAGCGGCGAAGTTGTTTTCGGAACGTCAAAGCAACTGTGTCAGGAAGCTGCTCTGTCAGGTTCCGGGTAATGAGGGCCACGTCCGAAAGTTCCGCATGGTTTATCTGGGTCGGATTCGCCAAATGCGCAAAGACTGTGGCAGCGGCTTGCTCCTCACCTGAGTCGATCGCGTTATCAACCACGGCGATGAAAAGGTAATAAGCGCTAAGGATGCGGGCGGCAGCAATCCGATCGCCGCGAACGTGAAAATAATCCAAACATCGGACAATCCGAGCAGGGATCCGAACGAAGTGTCGGTACTTTGGGTCGCGCACTATGCGATCATACTCTTCGCTTTGAGTAGTCGTGATCTGGCTGGGACTTCGCGAGGTGGCGTCTTGGCGCGTCCAGGGATTCAGTCGAACTGCAGGCCGGGCCTGGGTCGATAAGTCGGAGCTTGCTTCAAACATGGTCAGGTCTGGCAGATTGTAAACCTTAACGGCCGTCGACGAACGTAAATTCAGTTAGCGAGGTTTCGAGACGGCCTTACAGTTCGGGCAGAGGCCCTGCGGATACTTGATAAAAAAGTAAAGAATGCTATAATCAGGCCGAAATCCGAAGAAAGTCACTAAATGAAGATTTCCGCACATGAAGAGTATGGCCTCCGCTGCCTGGTGCAGTTGGCCCGGGCCGAAGCTGACGGCGAGTCTTTGACGCTCAATCAGATTGCCGAGCGCGAAGGCTTATCGGTCGCGAACGCCGGCAAGTTGATGTGGATTTTGGTTAAGGCCGGCTTGGTGCAATCGCAGCGCGGCGCGAATGGCGGATACACGCTGGCGCGGCCGGCGGCCGAGATTCGGCTTAGTGAAGTGATTCGAATTCTTGATGAAGATACGGTCGATCGTTTTTGCAAGACGCACGCGGGAGTTCTCGACGTTTGTGTGCACACGAGCGACTGCGGCATCCGGCCCGTGATTGTCGGGTTGCACGAGATTGTGCAGAACGCTTTGTCGGAGATTACTCTGGCGGAACTGATCGGCTCGGAAGAGAAGGTTGATGAGCGCTTACATCAGATTCAGAAAATGCAAAGCCCGATGCGGGCGATTCGTAGCGCGAACTGATGTTCAGAGTTCAAGCTTCAGCTTGTCTTCGTCGCGAAAGACAACCTGAGGTTGAACTCTGAACCGTGAGAATGAGAGCAAACAAATGAGCACTGCTGAAATACTCGCAAACCGCGAATACAAATACGGCTGGGTCACAGACATCGAGGCCGAGACGATTCCGCGCGGCTTGAGCGAGGACACTGTGAGGTTGATTTCCGGAAAGAAAGACGAGCCGGAATGGCTGCTCGAGTTTCGTCTAAAAGCTTATCGTCATTGGTTGACGATGAAAGAGCCGAGCAACTGGCCCAACATAAGATTTCCCGAAGTCGATTACCAGGACATGATTTATTACAGCGCGCCGAAGCAGAAGGCTGCGAAGGCGAGCCTGGATGAAGTCGATCCGGAGTTGCTGCGCACGTTCGAGAAGCTGGGCATTCCGCTTTCTGAACAAAAGCAACTTGCGGGCGTGGCGGTTGACGCCGTGTTCGATTCGGTTTCGGTGGCGACAACTTACAAAGAAAAGCTGAAGAAGCACGGCGTAATTTTCTGTTCGTTCAGCGAAGCCGTGAAGGAGCATCCTGAAATCGTTCGGAAGTATCTCGGCTCCGTCGTCCCGACCAACGATAACTTCTACGCGGCCTTGAACAGCGCGGTCTTTTCGGACGGAAGTTTCTGCTTCATTCCCAAAGGTGTGCGCTGTCCGATGGAGCTATCGACGTATTTCCGCATCAACAACTCTGAGTCGGGACAATTCGAACGCACACTGATCGTGGCTGAAGAAGGCGCATACGTTTCTTATCTCGAAGGCTGCACCGCGCCAAAGTTCGATCGCAATCAATTACATGCCGCGGTGGTTGAACTGATCGCGCTGGATGATGCCGAGATCAAATACTCGACGGTGCAAAACTGGTACGCCGGCGACGAAACAGGCAAAGGCGGGATTTACAATTTCGTGACCAAGCGCGGCAAGTGCGCCGGACGAAATTCAAAGATCTCGTGGACACAAGTAGAAACCGGATCGGCGATCACCTGGAAGTACCCTTCATGCATCCTGATGGGCGACAACTCGATCGGCGAGTTTTATTCGGTGGCGCTGACCAATCATGCGCAGGAAGCGGACACCGGGACCAAGATGATCCATCTGGGCAAGAACACTCGGTCGACAATTATCTCGAAGGGAATTTCAGCCGGCCACGCGAATAATAGTTATCGCGGTTTGGTCAAAGTCATGCCCAAGGCTGAGAACGCGCGGAACTATACCCAGTGCGATTCGATGCTGATTGGCAGCAATTGCAGCGCGAACACTTTTCCCTACATTGAAGTGATGAACAAGACTTCACAGGTCGAGCATGAAGCTTCGACTTCGCGCATCAGCGAAGAGCAGTTGTTTTATCTCATGCAGCGCGGCATTTCGCAGGAAGATGCCGTCAGCTTGATCATCAACGGCTTTTGCAAAGATGTTTTCCTGCAACTGCCGATGGAGTTCGCGGTGGAAGCGACGCGGCTTCTCGGGATGAAGTTGGAAGGTGCAGTTGGTTAAGACTGGTCTTAGGTCTTTGGACTTTGGTCTTTGTTCGCGTCGGTCGCGGATCAAACAAAGGCCAAAGACCGAAAGCCAAAGACCATAATTTTTGGAGAAAATTAGTGTTAGAAATTCGTAATCTTACAGCATCGATTGATGGCAATCAGATTTTGAAGGGCATCAATCTCACAATTAATAAGGGCGAAGTACACGCCATCATGGGCCCGAACGGTTCTGGCAAATCGACTCTGGCAAAAGTTCTGGCAGGACATCCGGCGTACGAAGTTACCGGCGGCGAAGTCATCTACGACGGCAAGAACCTTCTGGAAATGTCGCCTGATGAACGCGCGCGCGAAGGCGTCTTCATGGCGTTCCAGTATCCGGTCGAAGTCCCCGGCGTTTCGAATGCGCAGTTTCTGCGTCTGGCTTACAACGAAAAGCAGAAACACATTGGCGCAGACGAGTTGGATCCTTTGGAATTCAAGGATCTGCTGAAAGAGAAGGCCGCGCTGGTTGAGATGGACGCGAGTTTCATGACGCGTTCGGTAAACGAAGGCTTTTCTGGTGGCGAGAAAAAGCGCAACGAGATTCTGCAAATGGCTGTGCTCGATCCTAAGTTGTCGGTCCTTGATGAAACTGATTCAGGCCTGGACATTGACGCCCTGCGAGTTGTGGCCGAAGGCGTCAACAAACTTCACGATCCGAACAAGGCCGTGATCGTCGTGACGCACTATCAGCGTTTACTCAACTACATCGTTCCGGATTTTGTGCACGTGCTGTCCGGTGGCCGCATCGTCAAAGAAGGCGGCAAAGAGCTGGCGCTTGAATTGGAAGAGAAGGGCTACGATTGGCTCAAGAATGAAAACGGAAAGAGTGCGCCGGCGGCGAAATAATAATGGCAACTGAAATAGCTAAAGCAGATTTATACAACTCGGCTTTTCATGAGCTGATTGAGAGAGTTAGCGGGACTGAGCCTGCCTGGCTTCGGGACATTCGCGAGCAGTCCTTTGCGCAGTTCGAGCGCGCGGGCTTTCCCACCGTCCAGCAGGAAGAGTGGAAATACACCAATGTCGGTTCGATCGCAAAAACGAATTTCCGGCCGGTGATTGCCGCTAATGGAACTGCTCTGTCAAAGGGCGATAAGTTGGCGCCCTTTACGTACGAAGAGACGCGGAACAGTGTCTTTGTTTTCGTCAATGGAATCTTTCGCCGCGATCTTTCGTCGGTCAAATCACTCGAGAGCATTACGGCAATCAGATTGGATCAGGCGTTGCAGGATCCCGATCACGAGTCGGTGATTCGCGAGAGTTTGCAACGAATTGCACCCGATAGCCAGAACGGTTTTTCGCTGCTGAACACGGCGTTATTTGCCGGCGGACTGTTCATTCGAATTCCCCGCGGTGTCGAAATCCAAACTCCAATTCAACTTCAATTCATTAGTGAGGCGATCGAAGGCGAAACTGCCGCGGCCGCGTTTCCACGGATTGTGATTGTCGGCGAGGCTAACAGTGCGGCCACGATTATCGAAAGCTATGCCGCCAGTGACAATGACGGCTCGTATTTTACGAACGCGATCATTGACCTGGTGCTGGAAGATGGAGCGCGCCTCCGGCATTACAAGGTGCAAAGGGAAGGTTCACGAGCCGCTCATATTGCCACCACGAGAGTCGATGTAGGCTGCAACGCGGTTTACGACACGACGACGATCAACCTCGGCGCCGCGCTCTCGCGTCACGACATCAAGGTGACGATGGATCATGAAGGCGCCAGTTGCTCGGTCGATGGTCTCTATATGGTTGACGGCAACCAGCATACTGACACTCATTCGGTTATCGATCACCGGCAGCCTCACTGCAGCAGTCATCAGCTCTACAAAGGGATTCTTGACGGGAAATCGCGGGCAGTCTTTAACGGCAAAGTTTTTGTGAGGCACGGCGCCCAGAAAACCGACGCGCAGCAAACGAATAAGAACCTTCTGCTTTCGAACGATGCGCAGGTTGATACCAAGCCGCAACTGGAAATCTATGCGGACGACGTGAAGTGTACGCACGGCGCTGCGATAGGCCAGATCGACGAAGACATGATGTTTTATCTCGAGAGCCGCGGCATCAATCCCGCGCTGGCAAAGAACATGTTGACTTACGGTTTCGCGGAAGAAGTCATTGAAAAGATTAAGATCGAGTCGATTAAGCGAGAACTGGACGAAGCTGTCCTGAACCGCTTGCGCACGACCCTGTGAGCGTAAGAAATGGGAATCACTTATATCGAGGCCACCGTCATGGGTCCGAAACGCAAGAAAGCGGTGCTTGATTTCCTTGTCGATAGCGGTGCGAAGTACACAGTATTGCCGCACGAAACCTGGAAGAGCATCGGTCTGAAGCCCGAACGCAGACTTACGTTTGTTCTCGCTGACGGCACAAAAGTACAGCGCGACATATCAGAGTGCTACATCACTCTTCCCCAGGACAAGACGCATACTCCGGTTGTTTTGGGTGAGCGTGATGATGCTGCTCTGCTGGGGTTGGTTACGCTTGAGGAACTCGCTCTCGTATTCAATCCATTTGAACGTTCCCTGCATCCGGCTCGGATGATGATGGCATAGCTTATGGTCACGGTCGAGCAATTAATACCTATCAAGCCAAAGCCGAAAGGCGATTGGGATGTCGAACGCATTCGCAAAGCCTTTCCCGTCCTGGCCCAGACGGTGAATGGAAAGCCTCTGGTCTATCTCGACAACGCGGCTTCTTCCCAGGTTCCTTTGATGGTGATCGAACGCGGCGCGCAATACATTGAACAGGAACATTCGAACATTCATCGCGGCGTGCATTACCTGAGCATGAAAGCGACGACCGCTTATGAAGGCGCGCGTGAAAAGGTGAAGCGCTTCATCAACGCGCACGACCCAAAGGAGTGCATCTTTGTGCGCGGCGCGACCGAAGGCATCAACCTGGTGATGCATGGCTATGGCCGCAAATTCATTGGCGCCGGCGACGAAATCATCATTTCCGCGATGGAGCATCATGCCAACATCGTGCCGTGGCAAATGCTCTGTGAAGAAAAAGGCGCGCACCTGCGCGTGATTCCCATGAACGACGCCGGCGAGTTGTTGATGGATGAATACGACGCGCTGCTCAACGAGCGAACGAAATTCGTGGCCGTGACGCATGTTTCAAATGCCCTGGGCACAATCAATCCGATCAAAGAAATTATCGATCGCGCGCACAAGTACGGCGTGCCGGTGCTAATCGACGGCGCGCAGCAGGCGCCGCACGGAAAGATTGACGTGCAGGATCTTGACTGCGACTTCTATGCTTTCTCGGGCCACAAGATGTTTGCGCCGACTGGCAGCGGCGTCGTTTACGGCAAGGCCGCGCTTCTGGAAAAGATGAATCCTTTCCAGGGCGGCGGCGACATGATCAAAAGCGTCACGTTCGAAAAGACTACCTACGCCGATCTGCCGAACAAGTTTGAAGCGGGTACGCCGGCCATCGCTTCCCAAATTGGTTTAGGGGCCGCCATCGATTATCTCAACATTGTCGGTCGTGAGAAGGCCGCAGCTTATGAACACGAGCTCCTTCGCTATGCGACTGAACGCCTGTCAGCGATCGAGGGCGTCCGCATCATCGGGACTGCGCGTGAAAAACTCAGCGTGCTGTCGTTTGTGATTGACGACATTCACCCGCACGACATTGGCACGATTCTCGATCAGGAAGGCATTGCGATTCGCGCGGGCCATCATTGTGCACAGCCAGTGATGAAGCGATTCAATGTTCCCGCCACGGCGCGCGCCTCGTTTGCTTTCTACAACACGAAACAGGAAGTAGATATTCTGGCGGGCGCGATTGAAAAAGTCATTGAGGTGTTTAGCTAAAGGACGATGTTGCCCAAAGCACCTGGTTCGGCACTTCTCATAATCTTGATTTTCGCTGGAAGCCACCTACACGCGCAGGAGAGAATTGACGCGCAGGCCTCTGTGAACGAAGAATTGTGGAAGGCCGAAGCTGAAATTCAACTGTTGCAGTGTGGGACACTCGACTCGTTGAATGTTGCGATGAGGGCGTGGGGCCGGCTCAAGGCGATTCTGCCGGCCATCGCTGAAGACGCCGGCCTTAGAATGCGTGTGGAACGCGATATGAGTCCGCTCGAGGAGTTTCTGGGAGAGCGCGACCTGCAAATTGCTAATCTCTATTTAGATCGCGAGCGCGGGTCGACCAGAGGAGCACAAATCCGCCTGCTACATATCACCAGGGAATATCCAGACTTCTCAAAGATCGATGAGGTATTGTTTCGTCTCTCAGATGTGTCGCTTCGCGAAGATGATCGCGACCAGGCCAGCACGTACCTTTATCGGCTCGTTTGCAGGTATCCAGGCAGCCTCCATGCAAAAGCTGCCTTTGAACGACTGAACGAAATTGGGTTTTATGCCATAGAAGGCTGTGACAAGTATAAAAAGAAAGAGTTGCCAGAGTCCCGTTAAATAGCGAAATCAATCATGTCGGAACTAAGCGAGCTGTACCAGGCAGTCATCCTCGATCACAACAAGAAGCCTCGGAATTTTCGCAAACTCGAGAATGCGAATCGCACCGCCGAAGGTTTCAATCCGCTCTGTGGCGATCAACTCCACATCTATCTGCACGTCGAAGACGATCAAGTCAAAGACATAAGCTTTGAAGGCTCAGGCTGCGCTATCTGGAAAGCTTCCGCCAGCATGATGACCCAGGCGGTGAAGGGAAAGAGCAAGCAGGAGGCGGAGCGGTTATTCGAAGAGTTTCATCGCATGGTCACCGGGAGGTTGGACGAAGAGAAGGAAGAGAATCATCTGGGTCGCCTGACAATCTTTGCCGGCGTCCGTGATTTCCCGGTGCGCGTAAAATGCGCGACGCTCTCCTGGCACACACTGCACGCGGCGCTGAATGAACAGCAAGCCGCGACCACTGAGTGAGCGACCTTATCAGCTGCGTAGCAGCGGTAGAGTTAAGCCCAGGATGAGGCTTTGCGAACCTTGGGTAATGGTTCGGTGGATTCGGCGAGCCGCGAAGCGGGCGACAGAGAGTTCGTGAACAAGGCCTATTACCGTGATCTCTGCTGTCGCCCCTTCGGGGCTCAATTACCTTGGGCGGTTTGACCCAAGGCTCGCAAAGCCTCGCCTTGGGCTTAACTCTTACCGCTGCTTCGCAGCTTGTTGAAGGTTCAGCTCTAATGTTTACCAGCTACGATTAGATCGGCACGAGGGCACGAGTCAGGCAAGTAGTGAACCCGCCGCAAGGCCAGAAAACGCGACAAAACAAAAGGACTGAACAAGAGCGATGCTCCGGTTCAGTCCTTTTTGTTAGCTGCCTGATTAATTTACTAAAACAGGCCGGCCAGCGCTCCCTTATTCCGATCCGCATCGGCGAGCCACTCAAACAGCGCCCCCGAATCGCGATCGAGATTGAGACTGGCCGACGATCCACCGACACAAATCACCGCTACCACTGTCCCGGTGCCGGTCTGGCTAGGCGACGGTCCATAACCCGGATTAGTTCGGACGATCACAATCTTCGTGATATTTCCTGAGATCGTCGATCCGCTGCTCTGGACTGAGCTCGCCACAATCACTGCCATGAACTGCGGAACAGTCGCCGGCGGCGTCGAACTGCCGCCCGGACTACTGGTCCACGTGCCGGTACAGGCAGGACTGGTGTTGCTGCCTTCGAAGCCCTTGAACGAGTTCGGCCCGGATCCTCCCGTCATCGGATTGTTTTGTGACCACTGTGAACCCCAGAAGTAGACGGTTGCCCCGCCCGTGAGATTCACATTGTCACCAATCACAAAGGCGCCGCCCACCGGGAATTGGTAGTTCGTGCAGGCATCGCCAATGCCGTCATTGTTGGTATCGATCTGATCCGGATTTGGCGTGAACGGGCAATTGTCGGTCGCGTTAGGCACGCCGTCATTGTCGTTATCCGAATCGCAGACATCACCGATGCCGTCGTGATCGACATCTGACTGGCCGGGATTTGAAGTGAACGGACAGTTGTCAGTCGTGTCGGGCACGCCGTCATTGTCATCGTCGTTATCACAGGCATCGCCAAGACCGTCATGATCATTATCGGCCTGACTTGAATTCGCGAGGAACGGACAATTGTCGGTCGTGTCGGGCACGCCGTCATTGTCGTCGTCGCTGTCACAGGCATCACCGATACCATCGTGATCGTTATCGGCCTGACTGGGATTTGCGGTAAACGGGCAATTGTCAGTGGCATTAGGCACGCCGTCGTTGTCGTTATCCCCGTCGCAGGCATCGCCAACTCCATCATGATCACTGTCGGTCTGATCAGGGTTGGCGACTAACGGGCAATTGTCGGTAGTATCCGGCACTCCGTCGTTGTCGTCATCGGTGTCGCAGGTGTCGCCGATTCCGTCGTGGTCGGTATCTGCCTGGTCAGAATTGGCGACTAGCGGACAGTTGTCGGTCGCATCCGGCACCCCGTCATTGTCGTCATCAGGGTCGCAGACATCGCCGACACCGTCGTGGTCGTTGTCGGCCTGGTTGGTATTGGCGGTCAACGGACAGTTGTCGGTCGCATCCGGCACACCGTCATTGTCGTCATCGGTGTCGCAGGCATCGCCGATGCCGTCATTGTCGTTGTCCGCCTGATCGGTATTGGAAACCAAAGGACAGTTGTCAGTAGCATCGGGCACGTTGTCGTTATCGTCATCCGTGTCCACGCAATCGGCCTGACCGTCATGATCGGTGTCGGTAAAGCCTTCGTCGACGTTTCCATCACAGTTGTTGTCGATGCCGTCACAGACCTCGGCGGCGCTGTGGTTGATCGCCGCGTTCATCGGCGCGCAATCAGTCGTGTCCGGATCACCGTCATTGTCGTCATCGGCGTCGCAAGCATCACCGATGCCGTCGTGATCGAAGTCCTCCTGACCTGCGTTAGCCGTGCTGGGACAGTTATCGACATTGTTCAAGATGCCGTCGCCGTCCAGATCGCCCGTCGGGCCGTCATTCGGATTCGGGTCACAAGCAGTGCCGATGCCGTCACCGTCACCGTCTGCCTGATCCGCGTTGGGGAACAGTGGGCAGTTGTCGTTCGCGTCGAGTATGCCGTCGTTATCGTCGTCGGCGTCGACACAGTTAGGTTGGTTGTCGTTGTCCGTGTCGATAGCTTTGCTGCTCGCGTCCATTGGATTCGAGCCACAAGCGATTTCGTCCGCATCCGTCTGGCCATCGTTGTCGTCGTCGGGATCGCAGGCGTCGCCCATTGAATCGCCATCGTAATTTGCCTGATTGGCGTTGGCCACGAACGGGCAATTATCGGTTGCGTCCGGCACCCCGTCGGCGTCTGTGTCGAGCGGTGGATTCACGCCGTTGGTGCCCGCTTCGACGCACCGCTGTATCGGTTCCGGCAGGTTCGAGAAGAAGTCGTAGCCGGTCAGGGCTTCAATCGCGTCGACGGTCGTCAGGAAATTCTGCCACGGGTCGCTCCGAATGCCCTGTGTATTGGGCATCAGGATAGCGATTGTTCTGGTCGAACAATCCACGCGCGAGATATCGTTCGTGCCCTGCGGTAGTTCCAGAACGACTTTCCAGGTGCTGGCCGGAACCGTGATGTGGCCACTGGCGAGGGTGGTGGTTGTCCCACCGTTCGCTCCGGAGCCGCCGACTCCCGCCGGGCCGGAGATTATGTAGACCTCTTTTCCGCTATCCGTCTCCGTACGTAGATAGCCCTCAAAACTGGCCCATGGGCCCTGATTGTTGTCAGGCGCCTGCGGGACCATGTTCGACATCAGGTAGGTTTCCTGATTGATCGGGATGCGATTTTGGTTGTCGCGATCTGCGTTGGGTGTCATGTGGCCGCGATCAAAGCCGGAGCCCGAGTAATCGAAGGCCTGCACGCGATACCAACTGGGATCAACCGCGGGGTCAGGTCGGAACGTGTCGACGCGCGCGAGCGTGCCGTACCAGTTGGGATCCAAATGCCAGCTGACCCAGTTTGGCGTGCCCTTGTCCCGGTTATAGGAAACGGTGTAAGTCGGCTTCTCCATTAGATAGTTGTTTGGATTGCCCAGCGACGCCGTCGCATTCGAGGGATTGCCAAACGTCAAGTGCACGCTGGGTGGATAAGGCGCAGGCGATCCGGGGCCAACCACCGTGAACGACCAGACATAGTTCTCGATCAGGGTGTCCGAATCAGGACCGCTGTCGTCGGTGTCCTGATCGTGAACGCTGTTCTTGTCGATCGTGACTGTGCACTGCTCGCTGAACTGGAAGTTAACATTCGGCGTAATTACGTAAGTCTTGAAATCAGTTGTGTGTACCTCAGTCGTATTCGGACTGTTGTGCGCACCGCTGTTCACACAAGTGATATTGGCCCAGCCTGGATCGACGTTGACCGCTTCACTGAAGTCGACCGTAATGCTGGCGTCGTGCGGAACGGTATTGCCGTTGGTTGACGGATCAGTGCCGGCGACCCACGGGCCCAACTCGACAATCGGCGCAGTCCGGCGCGGATTCGGCGTTCCGGTCGTAAAGTCGGTGCCGTTTTGATCGGAATCAAAGGCTCCGCCACTTTGTCTGAATATGGCCGAGGCGTTACCTGGAGCCGGCGTGTTGGCGTTGCCTTCGTGGCAATTCGCGGTGGCTCCGTAGCCCACAAGATCCACGATGTCCAGATCGGCGCCGAGAGGACAAGGTCCGGAGAGGTTGTCAGAATTCTTGACCAACGCGATCTTTCCGGCAGTGGCGCCCATGTTTATGGGGCTTGAAATGTTCGGAGTGACCGGCAGCGGCGCACCGTTCGCGCCACCCGAAGCAAAGCTGACGAGATAATACTCTCCGGGCCCGATGATGCCGCCGATGGGCTGTTTGTTGGTCCAGGTCCCTGTGCCCGTGGCTGAAGCATACTGCAACGACCAGCCGGTGATGGTTACAGTTGCATTCGTCGGGTTGTAGAGTTCGACGTAATCGTTCGTGTATGTAGCACCAGTATTCCCGCCGCCGCCGTAGACCTGACTGATGGTGATGTGATCGGGAACCGCTGAAAGGACACTTAGCACGATGCTGGCGCCGGCGGAGCGAGCCTGAGCATCCGTGATGGTTACGGGCAAAGATTTGACGCCCGGAGTAGTACTGATCGACACCGTTGCGTTGAAGGTGAAAGTATTTCCGGAGCCGGCAAAAGACTGACTAGGCGATCCGCCGATTGAAGAAAGATCGGCGGTGACCGCGACGCCGCTGCTGGTCGGATTTTGCGCCGGGGAAACGTGAACCGTCAGCGTGGTGCTGCCTCCTTGCAGAACCGAGCTGGGATTCGCCGACCCGACACCAAAAAGGCCCGTGCAATCGTGCGTTGGTGATGAACTGTTGCGCGGGTTGGGTGCACCGGTAAAGACATCGTTCGAATTATCGTTGGTATCCTGGCAGCCCTCGTTTGCTCTCAAAGCTGCGGTGGTGTTGTTGTTAACTGGAGCAGTTCCCGAGCCTTCAAAACAGTCCGTCGTGCCGTAACCGATGAAATCAACTATTCCTGAACCGGTCGGGCAGTTGCCGACCAAAGTCGTGGTGTTGTTAACCACCGCAATTTTGCCCGAGGTGGAACTCACCGTGATGGTCCCGATTGCATCGGGCGTCGGCAGGTCGTCAGTGCCGCCGGCTCCCTGCGATTCCTGAATTAGGAAATACTGACCCGGTTGAAGGGTGAAGTTCGGCAGCGGAGTTACCTGCCAGGCTGAGGTTGCTAACGCAGCAGATTGCACCGACCAGCCGTTCAAACTAATCGGCGAGCTGCCGTGATTCATGATCTCGATAAAATCATTTTTGAAATCAGCGCCGGTGTTGCCGCCCCCGCCGTACACTTGACTGATTACGACATCCCCGCCCACAGAAGGCGTTGGGGTGGGCGTCGGAGTTGGCGTTGGAGTGGGTGTCGGAGTCGGAGTCGGCGTTGGCGCCGCACAGTTGCTTGGACCATCCGGAGTCGGGATGTTCTGCAAATAGGTAGAAGTGTTGCGTCCGCCGCCCGAACCGTTCGGGCAACGCTGACTTGAACGAGTATCGCCGTTGCCGCCGCTGTCCTCGTTGACCTGTGGTTGTCCGGCATTAAGCAGGACCAGAAGGCCCGGATCGTCAGCATCGCTCGTGTCGTAGACGATAGCGTCGAGCAGATTGGCCGTCGTAATTGCAGTGCCGTTGGGAAAACTCGAGGCGTTTCCTACATAGAGCGCAACTGCATCGGCGCCGTTCTGGAGAGTGTTATCCGGGAAAGTCTGATCAACTCCGGGAACCGCTGTGTTGCCCAGAGTGTAATAGCCGTTGGCATCCGTCGAACCGGTAAGGTTAAAGGCTGCGTAAGAAAGATCGTTACTGCCATTGTAGAAAACCACTACCAGACCATTTAGCGAAGTGTTACCGACTCCACCATCGTATAATTCGACAAACTCCTGCGTGTCGGTGCTCGGCGTATCCGAATCAACTTCGTTGATGATGATGTTTGTCGCAGGTGTCGGCGTCGGAGTCGGAGTGGGCGTAGCGGTCGGAGTTGGAGTTGGAGTAGGCGTCGAAGTGGGTGTGGGCGACGGCGCCGCATCGGCGGTCACCGAAAAATCGTCTATCGCCAAACCGTGATCCGTGCCGCTGTGATCCGGATCCGACCATCTCAGCAATATTTCCTGGCCGTTAGCCAGCGATAAGCCTGTAATCGTGAAGCTGATGGCGACCCGATTCGCCGGCAAATTGCCATTGAGCGCGCCCGCGGCCGCCCCATTGATTGGACTCGTAAAATCGAGTTGCGGGACCGCAGTGCCTAGAGTATTAAAGTCCGAGAGAGTGTTTCCCAGGCCCGAGCCAATTCGATATGAAAATGCTACTGTTTGCGCCGCCGCTCCACTGCTTCTCCATTGTTCGCCAACATAGCTGACTGTTAGTGAGTTGATGGTTGTGCCCGTGGAGTTTGTTAGGCGAGCGCCCCAGAAAAAACTTCCCGCAGTCGCATTACCTGAACCGAGCGATCCCAACGCCCTGTCCGTATTCGTCCCCGTCCCGTAACTGTATAAATTTCCGGCTGTATTAGTCCCAGCGTCCGCAACGATCGTTGTTCCGGTACCAGTTCGCGCGTGATACCAACCTGGAATGGTCGAGTTGTTCGTCCAGGTCGCAGAACCTGAAGTGATAAGATTGTCAAAATTCTCAGTCAAAGGCGTTCCCAGCGAAGTAATAACGCCATTATTAGTTAGGGCAGATGACGTCGGGATCAGCGACGCGATACCCATGCCCAACAAAACGATTGAGATTGAAATCAGTGCGGCATAGCGCGAGACAAAAAGCGAACGTGCAGTTCGGGGGGTAGTGGATTTAGACATCAGGGCATTCCTCTCATTGTTGTAAGTTCCAACGTTCTTAATGGTTGCGGCAATTTGGCCGGAAACGATTAGCGCCGTGAAATTGGCGGGGATGCAATAACTTTGCATCTCCCAAGCGACTCTTCCTAAGGAAGATCGCGAGTGTAGAGAAAAACCTTCACTCCGTCAATTTAAAAGACCGTTAATCATGAAAGATTCTTGCATGCCGGGAAATCGAGGCTGCGAGATTATGTGCGGGCAGATTTGCTGGCTGGCTGACAAAGTTATGACGCTAAAGGCATAATGAGTTTTCTTTCCGGCAGAGGAGCCCTGATACGTGATCATTTCTTCAATCGAACTGCGTGAGATTCGCCTGCCTCTTATCCATTTTTTTGAAACAAGTTTTGGCCGCACCACGGAACGGCGAATCATCATTGTTAACGTCGTTGACAACGACGGTGTGCAAGGTTGGGGCGAATGCACGGCGGGTGAAGGGCCTTTCTATTCCGACGAGTGGACAGAGACTGCCTGGCCAACCTTGAAAGAGTTTCTGGCGCCGATGGTTGTCGGGCATGAAGTCGCAGCGGCGGCGAATGTCCATGAATTGATGAAGAGTGTCCGTGGGCATCGCATGGCGAAAGCGGCGATCGAAACAGCTTGTTGGGATTTGGAAGCGAAGCGGGCTCGTGTCCCGCTCTGGAAGCATTTGGGCGGCATGCAGAAGGAGATTTCGTGCGGCGTCTCGATCGGGATTCAGGACTCGCCGGAACAATTAATTGAAAAGATTGAAAAGGAAGTGGATGCGGGCTACCAGCGGATCAAGATCAAGATTAAGCCCGGTTGGGATCTTGAAATTGTGCGTCGCGTGCGCGAACGCTTTCCGGAAATCCGTCTGATGGGGGATGCGAATTCGGCTTACACGCTTCGAGACGTGTCGCTGTTCAAAGCGCTCGACGAGTTCGATCTAATGATGCTTGAGCAGCCGTTGGCTTATGACGACATGTTCGATCATACTGAACTTCAGAAACAGATTAAGACTCCAGTGTGTTTGGACGAAACTGTGAAAACGCCGGCAGATGCTGCCAATGCAATCAAGCTGGCCGCCTGCCGAATAATTAATGTAAAGCTGGGCCGCGTTGGCGGACACACGCAGGCAAAGCTGGTCGAGCAAATCGCGCGCGAACAAAACGTTCCCGTTTGGTGTGGAGGAATGTTGGAATCCGGGATTGGTCGGGCCCACAACATCGCCATGGCCACGCTTGCAGGATTTACTCTGCCGGGCGATGTTTCGGCGAGTGCTCGTTACTGGGAAGAAGACATCATCGAACCTTCGGTGACGGTGACGCCTCGCGGAACGATCATCGCTCCGGACAAACCGGGAATTGGATTTGAGGTTAATGAAAAGCGAGTGGATCAATTGACGGTCAGACGCGAACAGATTGAAGCTGCATGAGTGAAATCAATCGAGATAAGGCGCTCTTGCTGCGCGAGCATTTTAAGAAGCGGCAAACTGAGATTTTGGCGCTGACGCGCTCAGCGGTCGAATGCGAGTCGCCCTCGGGCGATGAAGCCGGCAGCACCAAAGTTGTTTCGTTACTCGCTGCGTCCGCGCGCAACATCAGCGGCATTAGTTCCATCGATCGAATCGCCAGTGAAGGATATGGCGTTCACTTGCGCATTCGTTTTGGGAATTCGAATCGGATCCCGCCGCTCGTTATGATCGGTCACACGGACACCGTGCATCTGCGTGGTTCGATCGATGCGCATCCATGGCGAGTCGAAGGAAACCGCGTCTACGGTCCTGGCATTTTTGATATGAAAGCGAACTGCGTCATCGCTCTCGAAGCGTTGCGCGCTTGCGAAGTTCTTGGTTTAGGTCCGGCTCGGCCGGTGACATTGCTTTTGACCTGCGATGAGGAGGCCGGCAGTCCCGCCGGACGCGGATTGGTCGAAGCCGAGACGCGACGAGCTCAAGCTGCCTTGGTGCTTGAACCGTCAGCCAGCGGCGGCCGGGTGAAAACTGCCCGGAAGGGAACTGGAATGTTTCGGCTAATCGTCCATGGTCGCGCGGCGCATGCGGGGCTCGATCCAGAAAAGGGAGCGAGTGCGGTGCTCGAGTTTGCGCGGCAGACAGTGCGGCTGCATGCGATGAACGATCCGGAGAACGGAACGACCGTTACCGTCGGCACCGTTCACGGAGGCACGCATTCGAACGTCGTCCCCGCCAAAGCAGAGGGTGAGATTGATGTGCGATTTACTTCGGGTGAAGTTGGCCGCTGGCTCGAGAACGAGATTCTGACCCTCAAGCCTTTTGATGAGCGCGCGCGCTTGATTGTCGAAGGCGGCATCAATCGGCCACCACTGGAACGAACGGAAAAAGTTGAACTTCTATATCAACATGCTCGCCACCTGGCCGAGATGATCGACTTTGATTTGGGCGAAGCCAGCGTCGGGGGCGGCTCAGATGGAAACTTTGTCGGAGCATTGGGAGTGCCGGTGCTTGACGGCCTCGGCGTTCAGGGCGACGGCGCGCACGCCGTGCATGAACATATTCTCGCGGACGACATCCCAACGCGCGGTGCACTGCTGGCCGGATTAATCGCGACGCTCTAATTTTGGAGTGCGCCGGCAGACCCCGATTTATCGGGACGCGACGGCGCTTTGGATGTGTCAGAACCGGGAGCGATAGCGACCGGATCAAAACATCTCTCTGAACAAAGCAACGACATATTTTGAGGACGATTCATGATCCGGTCGCTACCGCTCCGGTTCTGACACGCAGCCGCAACAAACGAACACGTTAGAGATAAGAAAAGCGCCGTTCCCGATGTGGCGGGACTCTGCCGGCGCACTCCAAAATGAAAATCGCAACCTGGAACGTTAACTCGATCATCGCTCGGCTGCCACTGGTCATCCGCTGGCTGGAAAAAGAAAGCCCGGACATTCTTTGCATTCAGGAAACAAAGTGTGCGGATGAAAAGTTCCCTTTGCTGGAGCTTAAGTCCGCCGGCTACGATTGCGTTCTGTTTGGCCAGCAAAGCTACAACGGTGTCGCGATCATTTCGCGCGCGGGTTGTGCGAGTGTCATCAGAGGTTTCCCGGAAGACGACGCGACCAGTCACGCCCGCTTGTTGGCAGCGGACATTGCCGGAATTCATCTCATCAACGTTTACGTTCCTAACGGCCAGGTGGTCGGGGCAGACAAGTATCAATTCAAATTAAGTTGGATGAAGCGTCTGCGCGAGTTTCTGGATCAGAATTACGATCCAAAATCAGAAGTGCTTTTGTGCGGTGACTTTAACGTGGCGCCGGAAGAACGCGACGTTCACAATCCACTGCTGTGGCAGAACAGAATTCTTTTCAGCGAGCCGGAAAAAGCCGCGCTTCAGACCATCAAAGACTGGGGATTCACCGACACCTTTCGTTTGCACACGGAAGAAGGCGGACATTACTCCTGGTGGGATTATCGCGCCGGGGGCTTTCGTCGAAATTTGGGGTTGCGCATCGATCACATCTGGGTTTCAGAGACGCTGGCGAAGCGAAACAGCAAAACCTGGATCGACAAAGAGACGAGAGCGTGGGAGCGCCCGTCTGATCATGCGCCGGTGGTGGCTGAGTTTGAGTGAAAATCGGCAACCGAGACGGTTGCGCTCCAGTCTCAACCCTACTGATTACTAATCGTGGCCGTCGTGCCGTCGAACTTTTTGATACTTATTGTGAACGGCTCGTTATAAGACTTAGCCCGATCCTGCAAGACGCTAATCGCTACCTGCTCTCCCAAAAGAATTGACCAATAGGTCGAGCTGCGAAAATGTATGCCGGCGTGAATCCCGTGTCCGAACGAGATGTTGTAGGCGAGTTTGTTCAGTTCACCGTTGATGTCGAGCGTGCTGTTATCTGCTCCGGCGTAGGTGTTGAGCGAGAGGCCGTCTGCGCCTGGCTCGTAAACGTCGCGCCCGGCCGCAAGCAACAGCGGCCGAATACTCTGCGCGCCATTGAAGAAGAATTTGAGCGCAGTAATGCAAGCGCCGCCAACTGTGCCGTGACCCGTCGGGTAACAAGGGTGCGTCGGTGAGCCTTCAGGAAAAGCCTGTGGCAGCAGATAGGCGCCATAGTTGGCGTTAATGATGGGCAGCACCGCCGAGTTCAGAACGTCGCTGTGCAGCGCCGCGGCCGCTTGCGGCATTGGACTGGCATTGGTTTTTCGAGCGTGAACCAGCGCGCCATACTCTTCAGGTCGCATCCGCAGATCTTTGATCCATTTATGAAACCATGCGGCCTTGAGCGCACGCGTGGCCATCTCCGCGAGAGTTGCCGCCGCGTCAGGCCCGCCGAGCGTGCCGAAAGCTTTTTGCGACAACGAGCCGATATAAGGATTACCCGGATTCGGCGCCGCGCCCAGTCCTGCCAGCACCAGAAAAGCGACGAAGTATCCCTGATAAAGAACATCGACCCGCGTGTAAGCCGCGAGATCGCGACCATTACGCACATAACGCAAGGTCGGATCGTAAGCGATCGACCTGCCTGAATCGCCGCCATTCTGGACCAGCTGATACTCGCTCAACGAAGTCATGTAATCAGTGCCGCCAACGCCGACCGGCAGAAATGTCTGATATTTCTGATCCAGTGGTTGCGCGCCGAAGTTTGTCGGCTGAATCATGAATTGTGAGATGTAGGGGCCTTTGACATTGCCATCACCCGAAACGAACTGGCCGCGAAACAGATTCTGCCGCGTTACCGGATAGGGAAACTGATTATTCGCAGAGCTGGTGACAAACGACTTGTTGTTCAGGTCGGCTACAGCCTGACCGGCCAGCGCGTTCGTCGCATACTCGGTGAAAGGCACGTCGGCCAGCAGAGCGCCCCAGTAATGCTCGACCTGTTCGGCCGCAGTTTGCGCGCTGGCCACACTCGGCGCTGGCGGAATGATTGTGCAGTGCGAGTCGACGCCTTCAAGATCAAACGCCAGCGAACCCTGTGGCCCATTCAGTTTCGAATTGCCGCCGCCTCCCGGGGTGCCCACGATAATGTTTGCAAAGTCAGCCGTCTTGCCGGTGTTGAATGCGGTCCGCATGCTCGCGAAAGCGGCAGCGTTCGGCACGCCCAGACTGTCGTGCAACAGAGCTTTGCTGTAGCTGCCGCTGAAGTCTGTGAATCTTGACGCGTCGCCGTTATCTGGTTGAAGTCCAACGTTGATTTTTTCGGCTTGCGCCATGTTTTTGCGGTAATTGAAACAGTCATTGGCGCGATTCGCAGCGTTGCTGTTTCCATTCGCCGCTGCCGCTACTGACTTTTGCGTGCCGAACAGAGGTTCGAGTGGAATTGCCGCGGCGGCCACTGTCGCGGCCCCGGCAGCGCTGACCTGGCTAATGAATTTTCGCCTGCTGGATTGAATAGAGATTTGCTTTTTCACGAGGGTCCTCCCTGATGTTAGAAACTTACAGAAAGGCGAGCTGGGGCTGCCGGAGAGAGGGACAATGGCTTGCCTGCTCGGCCTTGTATCACAACGGAGGTTTTGGATAAAGGAGAAATTCGAGAGAATGCCCGATCGCTCCTGTCGTGTAAACGTTCGCAACTTCGGAGCTATTGCCGGGAGCAATAGCCGATGGCGGCAGAGACAAGCATGGGAGTGCTCGTCCGTTCAGGCTGCTGAGTTCGTTGGCGAGGGCTCAGAATACTTCTGAGCCCGGTCACAACAAGGCTACTTTGATTTCACTTTAGGGAGTAGGCGTTCCCAAATTGTAATTGAAGTTGAATCCACCTATTCCGCCCAGAATGAGGTAAATGACGATCAACAACGTCCAGATCATCATGAGGTTCTTGATGCCCAATCTCGACGCATTCATCCAGCCCCAGATCAGACCAAATAGCCCGCAGATTAGTGCGAGTATCCCTTTGAGCGCGCCGTCATTTTGGAAAATCTTAATCGCGACAATAATCTGGCAGACGATACATCCGACCAACACCACCAACGCAAGTATTCCTACCATTTCGTTTCTCCTCCGTTCAAGCGATTAGTTAAAACGATGTCTCAACCTCGAATTAGCTGCGCGAACTCAGTTGGGAACAAGAACAATCGCACCAGCCAGTAGAGAATTAGACCGCCCAGAATCATTATCGTGATACCGGTCTGCCGTTCCAGGGTTTCGGCTTTCTCAATGAACGGCCCGGTTACCGTCCGCGGCAGTAACGTGCAGAAAATCATAGTAGCGATAAACAGAACAAAGATCGGCGCGAACGCGTGAAACTTAATTGAAGCCAGCACCTCGCCTCTCAGCAGCAGCATACAAGCTCGAGTCAATCCGCAACCGGGACAGGGCAAGCCTGTGACTCTAAAAAAAGCGCATTCCCAGCTGGGGAGGTGTAGAAGGATCGCGACGATGTTGAGAGTCAGAGCCCCAGTCATTAACAATCCGAATCTGCGATTGCGCAGAATGGCCGTTAGATTCGGTTGGAAGAATATCTCGCGGCTCATGAGTGGCGACATTGTACACGACGCTGCGCGTTGAGCATCCTTTTTTCGAAATAAAACTAAAGGAAGGCTTCTTCTTTCAACTGCCTCTGGATTCCTCAATTGGCGAGGTTTGGGATTGCGAACTTTGTTCCCCGATCGAATCAAATACGGGTGGCGGCGGCGGAACCGGAAAGTGACTGGTAGGGGTGAGATGCTGAAGGGTTTCCTCCTGACGCCGGTCGATATCTTTGATTACCTCAATGGCAAATCCGGCTGCGGCAATCGAAAGAGCCTCGCTGACGATCCCGATGATAGCAGTGGCTGTGCGCGGAGCTTCTTGTTGTCCGCTCAAACGGAAGTGGATGTTAGTCACAAAGTTTGATGCCAGCCAAAAACCCCACCAGGCGGGGAAGAAACCCGGCGGCGAGTTTGAAAAAGAAAAAGGCTCGGAAGTTGGGGGACGACTTTTTTGCCACACGTATTTCGTGGCCTGATAAGGCACGAAGAGATTTGCGATGGGCACAAAGAAGCTGCCGACTGACCACGCCGGCGAATAGCCTTGCGATCTCCAATGGCCAAATGAGGTGAGGTTCGTGGAGGAACGATGGAGCCACATCAGAAAAACGATTGCGGTGACGATGAAGATAACGATCCCCAGAAGCGTCAGCGCCGCGTATGAGAGCAACGCGACAAAGCCGCCCGGATTATCAGCGACCTCCTGGCCCTCACTAAAGTTCGAAAACGCGATTTGTCCAATCTCGGCAACAATGATGAGGGCGCTACAGACAGCGCCGATCACCAGAAGAATTATGGCAATGCGCCCACGAGGGTGCGCAGACACGTACGAGGTTTGAGGCGCAGGTGACGGAGTCATCGGCTCGGTGTCATTGGAAGGAACAATCTTAATTAGCTAGTCAGAAGTAAGTTCCGCAGTCTTCTCGGTAATATCTTTTTGCGCCCACTCGTTGTCACGCGAAGCTTCGCCGGCCTTGTGACGTTTCGCTTTTTTCATGCGGCCGACGAGATCCATGTGAGTGGAAAAGTAAGGCAAGCTCTTGCCGACGATCTCCTGCACGGAATTGAACCCTTTGTCGGTCATGAATTTAGCCAGGCCTTCCTGAAGTTCATCGACCATCTTCACGCCCTGCAACATGACGCCGGTACAAATCTGCACCGTGGAAGCACCGAGCAGCATGAACTCGATTGCATCGCGCGAGCTTTCAATGCCGCCGATACCGCTGATGGATATTTCCTTAGGCAGCCCGAGACCAAGTTGGCTGACCATTCGCAACGCAATCGGCTTCACGGCCTGCGCTGAATAGCCACCGGGAACTGTGTAGCCTTCGACGGTGGGCATCGGGCGCAGCGTGTCGAGATTTACTCCGATCACGGACAGAATCGTGTTGATGGCGGAAATTCCGTCTGCACCACCACGCACCGCAGCGAGCGAGGGCTCTTTAATGTTGGTAATATTCGGCGTCATCTTGGCCCAGACGGGAATCTTCGAGACTTCCTTGACCCAACTGGTAACTTCTTCAGTGAGATCGGGGTGCTCACCCATCTCTGAACCCATCTTGCGTTCGGTCATGCCGTGCGGACAGGAAAAGTTCAGCTCGAATGCGTCGACACCGGTGTCCTGGACCATCTTTGTTAATTCCTGCCAACGGTCTTTGCTGTACTCCTCCATGATCGAAGCGACGAGTACGTTGTGGGGGTATTCTTTTTTCACGTGCCGGAATTCTTCGAGCCAGACTTCGATGGGCCGATCGGAAATCAACTCGATGTTTTGAAAACCGATGACTTCGTTCGTCTCGCGCGAGCGCAGTTTGCCGTAACGCGGCACGACATTTACGACTTTGCTTGATTCAAGACTGACAGTCTTGGCCACCGCGCCACCCCAGCCGGCGTCGAACGACTTTGCCAGCACGCGCGCGTTCGTTCCCGGCGGGCCGGAGCCCAGCAGAAATGGATTGGGGAATTTGATGCCGTTAACTGTGATTGAGAGATCCATTGATTTACTCCTAGTGCCTTCGAGATTCTTACTTTAGTTGCTTTGAAACTTCGCCGCCGGGCCGCCGGGTTTAAGATAATCCCTGATGACGCTATAGGGCACGAAGTTCTTGTCAAAAACAGCGATCACGTGCGGAAAATCAAAATAGACGTTAACGCCTTTAGGCGTCATGGCCCAACCCGATAATTCTCCCAGCTGATCCATCGAAACAATCGGGTCGTCACGTTTTTCTGGCTGGCGGTTCTCGCGCTTCGCATTGTCTTTTTCCATTTCAACCGCTCGTCTATCGATGTCCGCCGTTACATATTGAGCTATAGCCGTATTGTAATCGCTGCCGGGTTTGAAGAGATCTTCGAACTTGAGTTCCTTGTTGGCCGCGAGATCGTAAGTCAGCGACCACCAACGATCGTTCGGATGCGCGCCGCCTCCATCGTAGAACTCCACCATTTCGACGCTGATTAAATCGTTGGTGCCCAACAAAACATTGTAGTTCGTATCGAACGATCCTTTTTCGTCGATTGGTTGAAAATCGTCCTCGATGGATTTCTGAGTTAGAGCCAGAATCCGGCGGTTGAATTTTTGGGCTGCCGCGCTAAGCGCGCCGTCGCCGGCAATCTGTGGATAGGAAACGCTGATTCCTCTCTTTCGATTCGTGATGAGTTTAGGCACGATTTGCAGACCGCCCGTCATCGCGATGTTTTGCTCACTCAGGGTGACGAATGATTCGCGAGTTTTGTCAGGCCTGGTCCAGTAACATTCGCGATCGAGCGGATCATCCAGGGGCCGCTTGCAGCTAAACTTACCGGTGGGCTTGTTCTTTTCTCCGAACTCAGTCAGCTCGAGCTTTCCTTCCGCATCGAGCTGGCCGGTAACTTTGATATCTTCGCCGACGCTGTCGTAAGAGTATTTTCCCGTGACCTTGCGTCCGTCAAAGTTCAAAGTCATCTGAATGTGACTGCTGCCGACGGCCCCGCGATAAATTTTCGTAACGCCCTGCGCCGGAGTTGATTGGGCGAGCGCTAGAACGGCTGCGGCAATTACGACGAGAATGACTTTTGATTTAAGGTTGCTCAATTTCGTGTCGCAAAAAGTCTGAAGAGTCTTGGTCCTCATTCACACCGGGCTTTGGCCCGGTGATAAAAGGCCCAATAAACCACAAGAACCGTTTCAACGGTTTCTCTGTGGGTTTTGTCACGCAACTTCTTCGTCCAACCACGCGCGTCCTGCAAAAAGAGTAAACCGCTAAAAACGGTTCACTACAATTCCCGCGGTTGATCACCGGGCTAAAGCCCGTGTGAATGAGAGGCGGCGCAGGCGTCAGGGACAAAGTCGTCGTCCCGCCCCATCAAAGCTCCGCGTCGGCTTCTATTTCAATCAGCATGCGCGGATCGATCAGGCGGCTGACCTCGACCATTGTGGTGGCCGGCATGATTTCACGAAAGAATTCACCGTGCGCCCGGCCGTATTCTTCCCAGAGGGAAATATCGGTAACAAACATCCGTGTCCGAACGACGTGTTCCAAACCGGCGCCGAGTCGCTGCAGCGCGCTCTCAATGTTTCTTAAGCACTGCCTGCTTTGTTCGTAGGCGTTGTCAATTCCGACGATCTCGCCATCAGAACCGAGCGCGGTGGTGCCGGTTACATAAATTCGATTTCCGACTTTGACGGCGCGCGAGTAGCCGACAATCGATTCCCATTTTGCCCCGGACGAGATGCGTACGCGTTCTGTCATTCAGTGATCAAGGGAATGGAGCGCAAGCGTCTCGCTTGCAATCCGAAGTCTTGACGGCGCCTAAGAGCAACCGGGACGCTTGCGCTCCAGTCATCCTACTCAGCCACCAACTGCATATAACTCTCCGGCCGCCGATCGCGGAAGAATTGCCAGGTGTTGCGTACTTCGCGAATCATGTCGAGATCGAGATCGGCAACGACCAGGGCATCTTCATCGCGTGGCGCCTGCGCAATGATTTGCCCGCGCGGATCGCAGAAGTAGCTTTGGCCATAGAACTCGCCAATGTCCCAGGGCATTTCATGGCCCACGCGATTGATGGCGCCGACAAAATATCCGTTGGCGACCGCATGCGCCGGCTGCTCCAGTTTCCAAAGATACTCAGACAACCCGGCGACGGTGGCTGAAGGATTGAAGACGATCTCGGCGCCGCTCAACCCCAGCGCGCGCGCGCCTTCGGGAAAGTGCCGGTCATAGCAGATGTAAACTCCGACCTTCGCATAAGCTGTGTCGAATGCCGGAAACCCAAGGTTGCCGGGCTTGAAATAGAATTTTTCCCAGAAGCCCGGATTGACGTGCGGAATGTGGTGCTTGCGATACTTGCCGAGATACTTCCCGTCAGCGTCGATAACGGCGGCTGTGTTGTAGTAGATCCCGGTGATCTCTTCTTCGTAAATCGGCACGATGATCACCATGTTGTGTTTCTTTGCAGTCTCCTGCATCAGTTTGGTGGTCGGCCCATCAGGAATTTTCTCGACGGCTTCATACCAACGAACCTGTTGCTCGGCGCAGAAATAAGGCGTGGTAAAGACTTCCTGCATGCAAACAATCTGCACGCCTTGCTTCGCCGCGTCTTCAATCATGGCGAGATGCTTTTCGATGTTTGCCCGTTTGATTTCATCAATGCTGACATCGGTCGGCCCAGCATGCTTTGCCTGAATCAATCCGCATTTAACTGTTCGTGACATAAGTTACTCCGAAGTTTTGATTTCAAGTGCTGAAGTCTGTGGCGGCGTGAGCTTCATTAAGAGTAGATAGACAAGCCCCGCGACCCCAAATCCAACGAACCATGCGTAGCTATAGAGTTTGTCGAAGAACCAAACCGGCGTTCCCAGTTTGTTAAAGATCGGTCCACTCCAGGCCAGCGCACAGCCCATCAGGGTAGCAGCGACGGCGCGCAGGTTCCAACCACCCAGAAACGTATAGTCCCCGCGGCGCCGGTAGAGGTCGCCCAAAGCCAGTTGCTTTTTCCGAACCAGCCAGTAATCTGCTATCAAAACGCCGGCAATCGAACCGAGCCCTCCCGAATAGCCGCCCAGCCAGCCAAATATGTAGCCGGAAGGATCGGCGAGCAGACGCCATGGCTGCATCAGAATTCCGACTATCCCGGTTATCAATCCGCCGGTGCGGAAAGAAATCAATTTGGGAAAGGCGTTTGCGAAATCGTTTGCGGGTGAGACCACGTTGGCGGCGATGTTGACCGCGAGCGTTGCTACGACCACGGTGAACATCGAGATCGCGATCACGATCACTTGTTGAAATTGGCCGACGAGTTTCATCGGGTCCCAAAGCTCTTCGGGTTTCATCTGCGGATAGATCACGACTGCGGCCGAAGTGATAATCACACCCATCGCAGCAAACACAGTCATCGTGGTCGGCAGCGCCGCGATTTGTCCGATTGCCTGATCGCGTTGGCTTTTACCAAAGCGAGTAAAGTCCGGCATGTTCAGGCTGAGGGTCGCCCAGAATCCAATCATCGCCGTGAGGGAAGGAATGAAAATCGCCCAGAACTCGCCGAACGTGTGAAACTTGCTTTGTTGTGTAAGCAGATAACCAAGGCCGTGCGCTCGCCAAATCGCCCAACCCAGCAGGATCGCCGTCATCACCAGCACAAACGGCGCGGCCCAATTCTCGACTTTGCGGAGCAGGTCCATGCCGCGATAGATGATGTAGATATTCATTCCCCAGAACAGCAGAAACGAAATCCACTCAGTCGTCATGTGCCCGCCGATTGGTCCACCAAGCAAAGTCTTCCAGCTCGGAATGATCGCCGCGAAGAGCGTGTTAAGAGCTTCGCCGCCAATCCATGCCTGAATCCCGAACCAGCCGCACGCGACGATAGCGCGCATCAGTGCCGGAACATTTGATCCGTAAGTTCCATAACTGGCGCGGGCAAAAACCGGGAAGGGAATTCCGTACTTGGTGCCGGGATGAGAATTGAGCAGGATCGGAATCAGCACGATCGTGTTGCCGAGCAGAATCGTGATCAAAGCCTGCCACCAGTTCATGCCCGCGCTAATCAATCCCGACGAAAGCATGTAAGTCGGAATGCAGTGCGCCATGCTGATCCAGAGCGCCGCATAGTTGTAAGTGGTCCAGTTGCGATCGGAAATCTTCACCGGCGCGAGGTCGCGATTGAACAACGGGCTCGCGCTGATTTCCGCGAAAGCCTCAGGCTTCAGTTCGACACGGCCGTCGGGGTATTGGATTGTTTCTGAGTTATCAGGCAATTAGTCTGACCTTCCGGCGTTAGTTTCTCTGTTCATAATCTTTCTGAAAGGCTCGCAGTTGAGGAAGCTCGAGAGCGTCGCGCGGTCTGCCGGCCGCTCTCTTACTTTCAATGATGTCAGCAATGTTCGCTACTGGAAAGCCGCTGGATAGATCGATTCGAGCCTTGGCCTCATCGTAACTTTCGATTCCATCGGGCGCGAACACCAGATCGACATCAAATGGGCCGCTCTTGATCTGGACAAAGTTTTTGCCGCGGAGGATGTCAGATTCCAATTCGTCGTCCACGATGAATCCCAGATCGAGAAGCGCCGCCACAATTCGTTTCCCATTCTCGATATCGTTTCGAGGGAAAACGGCAACGTCCTGAGTTGTTCCCGGGTATCCCAGCAGAATGGCTCCACTCTTGCCGAGGAACATGTAATCGACGCCGTGCCTGGCGAAAGCCTGTGCCACCAGTTGTGCTTGAAGCGGACTAAAAGTTTCACGTCTCATTGAGCACCTGTCGCTGTAAATCGCTCAACTCACCATAACCCAGGTACTCGGGCAAATTCTCACGGCACCATCGCCGATACTCTTCCATTGAATCAAACGAGCGCCAATGGGCGTCGTCAAGCACAGGCTTGTAGACGTAGTTGAAGCCACAGCGCATAGGATCCTCGACGCTGCGGCGAAGATTGCGTCTGCACTGTTCTTTGAACTCTTCGAGCGATTCGTCCTGCATACTTGAGTCTGATTCTAAACCTCAATTCAGTCGAACACGCCTCTCACCTATCCTCATCGAACTTAGGCTTGCCCGTCTTAATTTTCGTGTACGTGCCTTCTGAGGTCACATTCATACCAAAGCCGCAGTCCATCGTGTTCTCTTCGCTGACCTTGATCTTATTGCCAACCAGAAACTTGATAGTGATCTTACACTTCCGGTCGTCCGACGGATAAAAAACGGCCGTGTCATTTTCGATGGTGGCTCCACCCGACGCTTCGCCGGTATTGGCAGTCGGGCCGGCGGGAGACTTGTACTCGTAGGTGAGGTCCATCTGAATGCGCAGCTTGTTATGACCCAAAGCCAGAATCTTGATCTCGTTCTGTCGATAGCGATAGGTTCCGTTTGCCTGCGACGCTGTCACAATTCGCGGTGTTTGCGACAGCGTTGCGCCGCAAGCTATCAGAGCGAGGAGTAAGGAAACGACGATCTTCATGATTCATCCTTAGCGGTTCGTAGCATCCTGCAGGAACTTCCCGACATCGCTGCGCAGTTTAGCCAAAGACTTTTCATCGATATACATCATGTGCCCCGCTTCGTAGTGATCGGTTGAGATGTTACGCAGCAGCGCAGGATCAAGACTAATGTGATGCAGTGTGTAATCAACCGCAAAGTAAGGCGTGGCCATGTCGTAGTATCCCATGGCGACAAAAACTTTCAGATAAGGATTTTTCGCGAGCGCGTTGCGCAAAGCAATACTGGTGTCGACATAGCCGTTGTTGGTGCCCCAGTTCCAGGGCGAGGTAAAGCCGCCGCCCAGAATGTAGTACTCAAGATCGCTCTTGAACCCGAGTTCACTGCGCACGTAGTTGTTGAAAGTTGAAGTATACGGCGGACGAATCGCAGCTTCGCTCGCATCGAAGTCCGGGCCCGCAGTTACATAGCTTGAGTCGTACCCCTTGAAACGGGCGTCCAGTCGTCCAATCGATCGCTTTTCGTCGCGCAACAGTTCCTTGCGGAAAAAGTTTAGCGAAACACGCAAGTTGGCGTTTTCGATGAACCCTTTATCCAGACCCGTGTAACGGGACAATTTGGCAATCGCATCTTGCCTGTCAACTCCCTGCAGGCGATCGCCTTTGGCCAAAGCGAGTGAATATTCGTTTGCGGCCCACTGCTCGGCCTCTCTGGCGACCTGCTCAACTGACTTTGATTGCAGATCGCGGGGCAGCTTCTTGTGATACCAGGCAGTCGCCGCGTATGAGGGCAGGAACATGATGTAGGGAAGATCGTTTCCGGCCGCGAAGTCCGTCGTCTCGAAATTCATGATGGTCGAGATCAGAACGATGCCGTTCAGGGCCACGCCGCGATCAATTAAGTATCCGGACAGGGCTGAGGCGCGCGTGGTACCGTAACTCTCGCCGGCCAAAAGTAACGGTGAAGTCCAGCGCTCATAACGCACCAGATACATTCGAATGAACTCACCGACTGATTCGATATCGCCGTTCAGACCGATGAAGCGTGAGGCTTCGGGCCTGACAATTCTGCTGTAGCCGGTGCCGACGGGATCGATAAATACCAGGTCGGTCTGATCAAGCCACGTTTGCTGGTTATCGATCAAATGATAGGGCGGAGGCGGCATAGTGCCGTCGGCATTCATGGGCACGCGACGTGGTCCGATGCAGCCCATGTGCAACCACACCGATGCCGAACCCGGGCCTCCATTGAAAGTGAAAGTTAGTGGGCGCGCGCTGCGATCGCCGACGCCGTCCAGCGTGTAGGCCATGAAGAAAATTCGGGCTTCGGTTTCACCCTCGCGATTCTTAATCGGCATCATCCCGACCGTGGCTGTGTACTTCAGACTCTTGCCGCCTACATTGATTTCATGGTGCGTGACCACCGGCGTTTCTTCCGGAACCGGCGAAGGTCTCTCCTGTGGCGGTCTTTGCTGACCACCAGTTTGCGCGCCTTGTGTGGTGGTCGTGGTCGTAGTTGGCGTCGCCGTAGGTTGCTGAGCCTGACCTTGTGGGCGTCCCTGACCGCCACCTCCAGGTTGCTGACCGAATGACAATAAGGCAAGTCCAAGCAGAATCGCTGCGAACATAATTGATTAACCTTTCACGGGTGTCTTTGAAGGCAACAGCAGGCCGCCATAGTATGCGAAACGAACAATGCGGACAAGTGTTTTTAAGCGATGGTCGGTCGCAGCGGAGACCAGCGGCGGAGCAGTGGCAGAGTTAAGCCGGGCGAGGCTTTGCGAGCCTTGGGCAATTGTTCGTTGGATTCGGCCAGCACCGAAGCGGCGACAGAGAGTTAACGCTGACCGTTGCTACGCAGCTTGGCGAGCATCAATGAACTGCAGGCTGTCGGCGTGCGGAGACTTGATAAGGCAAGCCCGCAGACTAGACAGTTCGCGGTTCGGATTACCTCATTGTTTGAATCGGGATTGGTGATATAAGCCGCCTCGTCTGGATGGTCGCGGCCGGCGGACATCTGTCCCAACCTCGCAACTTGTTTTTGAGCTTTCCGTCTGGAGACCAATCTGGTCTGCGGACAATAAGGAGCCCGTCATGAGAAATAAGTTACGAGTCCTGGGTTCCTGCGCAGCGGCGAAGGCGACTCAGGCCAGAAGTATTAGAGCCACGTTAAGAACTCGATTCATCGATTAGACCTGGTCAGCAGTGTCAGAAGCCCGACCGTCAGCGAGGGCCACCTCGGAACTGAAACTTGTTGAGGGCAGTCGAGGCCCTCACTGACGGTCGGGCTTCTGACACGAGACGCTTACGGTGGTGATTCAAACGTCGGCTTTCCTGATTTGATTTTCTTGTAAGTTCCCCTCGCGTTGACGTTGTGTCCAAAGCCGCATTCGAAATCATCGCCTTCCTGAGTGACCACCATTTTCCCCGGCAGAAACTTCATGGTGATCTTGCAGCGTTCGGTGTCGGGAGGAACGAACGTCGCGACGTTGCCTTCTATTGTCGCTTCGCCGCCCGCATAGCCGACATTCACGCTCTTGGACACAGTCACATAAACACCGTCAAATTGAACTTTCAGTTTCTGTTGGCCGAGCGCGAGGATTCTGAATTCGCTCTTGTAGAAACGATAGACGCCGTTGACCTGTGCGGCAGTGACCACCTGCGGCTTTGTCGCCGGTGTCTGTGAAGTCTTCGTTTGAGGTATGCCCGCCGCCAGCGTCGCTATGGCGACATATAAAGTAAAGACCAGAGACATCATCCATTCTTTGACTGGAGCGCAACCGTCCCGGTTGCTGCATCGCCGGCGCGTCGCTGAGAGCAAGCGAGGACGCTTGCGCTCCAGTCCGAAGCCTTAATCCTAAGATCGCAGACAGTTTCGCTTACAACTTCGAAAATTGTCCACTTTGAATTAACGGCCTTACAGACAATCCGTTTGTCCATCGCTGCCGCACTGAAACAGGTAAGGGAACCGTGACCTGGTCAATCGCATGGTATTGTCCCAAACTTTGGTCTGACTGTACTTGTCAGTCGTCCATCCCAACTGTCGCTTGCTTTTCCAGGTGTTCTCGAGCGCCGCGTCCTCACCGTCGCCCAGCAAGTGGCGCGTTTCATGAAGCAGCACCGCGGCGCGTTCGCAATCATCAACCGGAACGTCGAAAAATTCGGGATAGAGCGTGACTACCTCAAAAGGAAAATTCGTGGCCGCATAGGCGTCGCGGTGCCCGACATAAGCATTCAGCCAATTATCGGTGGTGCGAAACGAGGTTAAGCGTCGCAGAACAAACGCGTCGCGTGAGAAGCCCCGTTCCTGTAACAAGCCAATGGCGTTTTGCACCTTCGCGTTTTGATCGGCATTCAGCCCGTCCGAACTGATCAGAAGAGACGTATAAAATATTATCAGGAGCACGCCGCTGGTGCCCATAATCCAGGTCACTCTCTTTAGGAAACTGCGTTTCCTGGGTTTGTCATTTAGGGGTTGTTCAATTGGGGCCGAAGCCAGCTCTTCTTCAACCAGCAGTGTGCCACAACGGCGACACGCTTCGTCTGAAGCGTTGTTGACTAGTCCACAATTGGCGCACTTCTTTCGTGACTGATGCGTTAGTTGAGCAGAGTCCTTCATTGTCATAAAAACTAGTTCGGGAAGGCGGAGAAGAAGAGTTTTTGGAATTGCATACCCGAGCGTTCGAACCATAACTTGTCCGGAAAGTGTTTTACCTGGCCGTGGTTATGGGCGCTAACGTCCCCGCTCAAAGTCATAAAGCATTTTTTCAAGCAGCTCGACTTCCGTCAGGTGGGGACTGCTTCGGCGCGTGAATTCAATCGATCGATACATTGCGCTTCGATCACCGCCGAAGCAATTGATAAGTCTTATTTCAAGTCTTTCAACCGTCGACTGGACCTGAACCACGGGCGGGTTAAGGTCGAACGACGGGGCTGACGTGGGCCTTTGGGATGTCGAGGCGGCCGATGGCGATCTTTTTCCGGCGGGCTTGCTGATCCGCGGCGTAAGATCCTTTGTCAGGCTCAATTGGGCCGACGCGGTCCCGCGGGAGAGCAGTTTCCGGCCAATAAGAACGCCGATCAGTAAGAGAACTATGCCAACTGCGAGGATAATGATGACTAATGGCTCCATGCTGCTTCGCCGTGCTGCCGTCCAAATCAAATCGACGGACACCCCTGACTTTTAGATCGACACACACTCGCCCCGCTTAAGAAAACGTCCATTACCGGCTTTGCCTTTGAACTCGCCTTTGTCGATGACGACCGAGCCGCGCGAAAGAACGGTCTCGACCACGCCCTTGATCGTCTTTCCTTCGTAGGCGCTGTAATCGACATTCATGTGATGGGTCTTGACGCTGATTGTTTGATCCTTGTTCGGGTCAAAAATCACGATGTCTGCATCTGAGCCAACCGCGATCGTGCCTTTCTTCGGAAACAGGCCGAACATCTTTGCGGCCGCGGTTGAAGTCAGTTCGACAAATCGATTGAGCGAGATTCGGTTCTCGACGACGCCGTTGTAGATGAGCGAGACGCGATGCTCGACGCCGGGGGCGCCGTTCGGAATTTTCGTGAAGTCGTCTTTCCCGAGTTCCTTCTGCTCTTTCATGCAGAAAGGACAGTGGTCGGTTGAGATGACTTGCAGGTCGTCCATCTTCAAACCTTTCCACAGCTCGGCCTGGTTTGATTTTTCGCGCAGCGGCGGCGTCATCACGTACTTCGCGCCGTCCCAGCCGTCGCCGTAATCGTCGATGGAAAGGAAGAGATACTGCGGGCAGGTTTCTGCGAAGGCGGGAATGCCGCGGTCGCGAGCTTCGCGAACCTGGTTAAGCGCGTCGGTGCAACTCAGGTGGACGATGTAAACCGGCGACTCGGCCATTTCGGCGATGGCGATCGCGCGATGGACGCCTTCGGCTTCGGCGACCGTCGGACGGGTAAGCGCATGATACTTCGGCGCGGTGTGACCTTTGGCGAGCGCGTGCTTGATGATTTCGTTGATGACGATGCCGTTCTCAGCGTGCATACAAATCAAGCCGCCGCGCTGACCAGCGGCAGACATCGCGCGAAAGATCGTCGCATCGTCAACCAGAAACACGCCGGGATAAGCCATGAACATTTTGAAGCTGGTCACGCCTTCATCCATGACCGTGTACATCTCTTCGATCTGTTTGTCTTCGAGTTCGGTCGTGATCAAGTGAAAGCCGTAATCGATGGCGCACTTGCCTTCCGCTTTCTTGTGCCAGTTGTCGACGCCTTGGAGCAGCGATTCGCCTTTGTACTGCACCGCGAAGTCGATGATCGAAGTCGTGCCGCCATGAGCGGCAGCGATCGTGCCGGTAGTGAAATCATCCGAGGCAGTCGTGCCGCCAAACGGCAGTTCCATGTGCGTGTGCGGGTCGATGCCACCCGGAATGACGAGCTTGCCGCCGGCGTCGATCTTCACGTCAGCTTCCATGTCGAGCTTGGCGCCGATGACCGAAATGGTTTCGCCGTCGATGAAGATGTCGGCTTTGTAGTTGTCGGTGGCGGTAATGATTTGGCCGTTACGAATTAGAGTTTTCATTTGGCGCTTCCTCAGCCGGTGCTTTCTTATCTCTTGCTTTTCGAGCCATTCGAGCCGGGGTTGGATCTCTTCTGAGTTGATTGATTCTTTTCGCTGCCAGCAGATTCTCAACAGCATCTCTTCCGAAAAGTCGATTGGAAAGCTGATGGAGCGGTTCGCCCAAATAATTAGCGAGAAGTTGCGCATCGCCTAGAGATAGTTCACTCCCGGCTATTAATCCAGGGTGAGCCGCATAATCTTGCAAATGCGGAGGCAATTGAGGTCTATCGGTTCCACTCAACCGGGCTTGGAAGCGAGTCAACTCTAAGACCTCTTCTATCATGTCTCTCAAGTCTCGTTGAGGTTGGCGCGCTTTTGGCTCTTCGATTGCGTTTAAGCGTTGTTCTAGCTTTGGCCACCAGACCTCAAAAGTTTCGTTGAGCTCCGCTTCAGGGAGTTTTGAATCTCCTAGCGTGTTGTTGATTGTGAACATCAGCTTTTGCACGTCGCTTCTCAGTGCTCTTGTCGCTTGGAATTGCGCGAGAGGCTCTTTCACATCGGTCGGCTCAATCCCAAATAGAAATGTGCAAACGTAGGTGTTCTGTTGCTGCTTCGACAGTGCGCCCGCTTCAAAATGAATCCACGTGGAGTCGAGATTCTCGGGTGTAAGACAAATAATCCCAACGCTTGACTGTTCGAGCTCAGAAGCCAAACCCGATCGCCATCGTGTCCCCTTTTCAATGTCATCTGCCGACATCCATGGCTCAAGGGCTTGGATTACTTTGGGAAGCCAATAGCGAAGTGCATCCGCAACTGCCGCGCTTCGTTGACCTGACCAACTGATGAATACTTTCATGAAATTGTTCGACAGTCGTCGCGGCTTCGCCGCCAGTGCCGGGCCTTTGGTTCAATCTCCTCTAATCACTTCTTCGCAACATCATCTGACTTTCTCAAAGCATCTGCGTCAATCATGTCCTGCGGACGACCGAGGGCTTCTTTGGAAACGAGCAGATCTTCCTTACTGACCAGATTGAACGTAACTTCCTCGAACGAAGCCTCTACTCGCCGCCCCCATGCCTTTTCAAATTCCAGTCCCTTAACGGCCATCAAAACGTCGATTCTGTGTGGCGCCAGACCAAGCTGGAAAATCAGATCGGCCCTGGTGAAATCTTCGGGCGTGACCTCGCTCATGGGAGCGCCAAACTCCGCAAGTGCCGCAAAGACGCGTTGAGCATTGCCTGCGGTTGGCTCGACCCAGATGTCCAGATCTTTTGTATAACGCGGTTCGGTATACTTCATCACCGCGTAAGCGCCGACAACCAGATACTTAACTTGATGTTCGTTGAAGCTTCTTAAGAGTTCTTTGAAATGTAAGCTCGCTGCCATCTCTTCCTTTGAATTCACTGGCGAAGACTACCATCTCCCAGGCCGCGGCGAAGATCGCTGCGTCACCTTGCCGTTGCCAGAACTCAATGTCGAAGGAGCGATCAGCATCTTCGACGGGAGTAAGCCGTTCCATGATGACGCGGGGCTTCGACTCTAATGGTGTTTTACTGCTCATGATTGGAGGACATTTTACCACGCGTGCTACTGGACCGCTGCAAAACTCTTATCCAACGCACTAATCAATTCATCCACATGATCCTTCGTCGAATTCAGCATCATGCCGGTGCGAATTACGTTGCCATAGAGGCCGCCTTTGCCGACCAGCACCCGGTGCTTCTTCGTCTCTTCCATGATCTTCAAAACCGTTTGCGGATCGGGTTCTTTGGTCTCGCGATCTTTAACGAGTTCCAATGCCTGCATCAAGCCCATGCCGCGCACATCGCCGATTACCGGATACTTGTCCTTCAGGCCTTCGAGCTTTTCGCGGAAGTATCCGCCCACAACGGCAGAGTTCTGCTTTAAGTTGTCGTCTTCGATTACTTTGAGAACTGCTAACGCGGCAGTACATGCGAGTGGATTGCCGCCAAAGGTCGAGAAGGTTAGACCGGGAAACTTGTCCGCGACTTCAGGCGTCGCGATCGTAATGCCAATCGGCACGCCGTTGGCCAGACCCTTCGCCGAAGTGATGATGTCCGGTTCGACGTTCCAATTCTCAATGCCGAACCATTTCTCGCCGGTGCGTCCCCAGGCGGTTTGCACTTCGTCAGCGATAAAGAGTCCGCCGTGCTTGCGCGTAATCTCAACCGCGCGTTCAAAGTATCCCGGCGGCGGCACGATGAATCCGCCCACGCCCAGAATCGGCTCAGCCATGAATGCAGCGATCTCGCCGGTCGTCGTAGTCATGATCAATTCTTCAATGTCGTTCGCGCAGGCCAGGCCGCATTCCGGATAAGTGAGTTTGAACGGGCAGCGATAACAGTAAGGCGCAGGCGCGTGGACGAAGCCGGCGACCTGCGGAGGCAGCGGCCGCCACGGGGCGTGTCCCATCGCGGAAAGGGAAGTCGCCGAACGGCCGCTGTATGCGTGACGCAGCACGACGATCTCGTGACGGCCAGTTGCGAGTTTCGCAGCATGCACGGCTGTATCGTCGGCTTCGGTGCCGCTGTTGGTGAAAAATGATTTCTTCAGACGGCCGGGTGTGATTTGCGCCAGCTTCTCAGCCAAATCCGATTGCGCTTTATTGGAATAAAGCGTCGACGTATGCGTGATCGAATTAATCTGATTCGTGATCGCCTCGTTAACTCTCGGGTTAGCGTGACCCACGCTAACAGTCAACACGCCGCCGAAACAGTCGAGATACTTGTCGCCTTTATCATCCCAGACGTGAAAGCCTTCGCCTTTCACCAGCGCCAGCGGTTCCTGGTAATAAGTGGCGACTGCGGGAAAGAGAAACTCTCTGTGTTTGCGAACTGTTTCAGATGAAGCGGATTGTCGCTCGGGTGTGCTCATGTGATTTTCCTTTATGCTGTTTGCGAGATCGGCTTTCGTCCCGTTAATACCGCCGCCGTCAAGAGAATCAAAACTGCTGCCAGGGCAAAGTCGTCCAGCACCGTTAGCATGGTGTAGACCGTTTGCATTTGCGCGTCCGAGGTTTGCATGGTCGACTGCAGCGGCTGCAAGCCTCGATTGATAAGGATGTAGATTGCAGTTTCGATCAAGTCAAAACCCAGCGCTAGCCCCACCAGTAATGAAGCCTTCGGATGTCGCGGTGCGCGCACAAATGCGAGAACCATCACGGTCAGAAAAAGTAGTACTAAAGGAATCCGGCGAAAAGTGATCGTCCCCCAAGCGATCCATCCCAGCATCGTTGCCACGAGGCTGATAACAAACAGCACTGCAATGACAATTCGAACAGTCCCCGGCGCAGGAGATTTTTCCGGCTTCGTCTCTCTTGTGGATTTGTTTGCGTGAACTGTGGCCGGCAGCGGAACGTCGGGTCGCGCCGGTTGAGCGATTGTTGTCGCGGGCCGCTCGTTGCCAGGCAGAACGGCTGTCTGGTCTGCACTGTTCGTGGATGCATCAGGCCGCGCGAGCGCGGTGCCGTCCTCCAGACAGAAACGCAAACTGTCATCATCGTATTCGCGTTTGCATTTTGGACAATGCTTCATGAAGAGGTGCTTCGTGTCTTTCCAGGTGTTAGCGAGGCCGTCCAATAAAGATCGCTGTCAGCAACGGCGCGAAAGCGATCACCCGCGTGCTGTTGAAAATCAACCCCAGAACCAAAAACAGATTGCGCATGTCCTCTGAAGTGTAATTCTTCCCGAGGAAAAGTGTCGGGCCCTGAGCATAAATCAACGTGAAAAATGGGCCGTGCAGAAACAACAGCACGAGACCGATGACTGCCAGCAGCGAGACCGTGGGATGGCGCTTCCATCGCACGATCACCAGCACGATGCAAACCAGAATGGTAAGCAGCGATGGCAGTTGCTGCGCCAGTTCCGACAACCACTGAGTTATCTTCGCGCTGCTCTCCATCTATTTGTTCTCAGTCACTGGTCTTGCACGGTTTTGACGCGGAGGTGTCGGCAGCCTGGCGGGCCTTCACGTTTTGATCGGCGCCGGGTGCGATCGACTCAGTGACGCAGGTCTGCGCGGCATCGGAACTGATCTTCACCACTGCTAGCCAGGACGTGCCCTTCTTGGTTGAGTCTTCCGGATTGGCGACGTTGTAACGGACGATTAAGGCCACCGGTGAAGCTTTCGCGCCGGCGCCCTTCATGCGCCATTCGGCTTTCTCTCCCAGAGATGAAAAGCTTGAGCCGACGACGTTCCAAAGCTCGAGCGATTGCTTCTTACCGCTCGGCGTGACGACGATGATGTTTTGTCGCAGGTCGCCTTCCTGCACGAGTAACTTGTAGCCGGCGACGCCCGGACATTGCCCTTCGTAGGATCCGCCTTCGGCACTGGTCGACTTAAGCGTCTTGCATTGGCGGCCGGTGAGATTGGTGTAGATGCTTGTGTTGGATTGGGCTGAGACAATGGTAGTCAGGAGCAAGATCTGAACGAGTGCGATTAATGAAGACTTGAACATCGATTAACTCTCTTCGTGAATTTGATTCCAAAAACCCCGCAGATCATTTGGATGGGCCTTCCTTGAGTTTCTTGATAATTGACCTCGCAAGAATTTCATTGATTTCGTTATGACGCGGTACTGGCTGAGATTGTTTCGTCCGGGATTCAGGTACCAGTCGTGTTTCCCTCCATGGCGAACCATCACCAACCTGCGTCAACCAGGATTCTTACAAGGTCGCGTCGCGTCGCTTCATGAGGCGATTGCCATCTCTTCCACTTTACGAATGTAAGGAACCTCGCCAGACTCCAGATCTTTAAGCAGATCCTTCAGGTGCTCCAGCAATTCATCCTTGGAGTAACCCTGCGTCATATAATCCGGATAATCATTTATGTAACCCAGGAAAAACTCTTCATCCTGCCAAAAGGTGTATTTCAAGGTGCGCTCAAGTACTTCCTTTCGAGCTAGTACAAATTACCTTCACGCTTCCGACCTGTGTAATCAACATACACAACTTTCAATTCAGTGTAGAAATCCAGCGCCGTTGAGCCTTGTTCGCGATCACCAATTCCGGTGCCTTTGATTCCGCCGAAGGGAATGTGCGCTTCACCGCCGGTGGTTGGAGAGTTGATGTGAGTCATACCCGTTTCGATTTCGTCGACGAAGCGGAAGATGCGCGCCGCGTCGTTCGTGAAGATCGATGATGACAAGCCGAACTCGGTGTCGTTGGCAACCTGCATCGCTTCGTCAAAGTCATTCACCCGCAGCACTGATAGCACCGGGCCAAAAATTTCTTCGCGCGCGATGCGCATGTCCGAGGTTACGTGATCGAACACGGTGGGTTTTACGAAGTAGCCTTTGTCCAGACCGTTGCCGGTTGCGCGTTCGCCGCCGCAGACCAGCGTCGCGCCGTCTTCGCGGCCGATGTTCAGATATTCGAGCACGGTGTTGAATTGGCTCTCATCCACACTCGGTCCCATTTCAGTTTGCGGATCCATGCCGTCGCCGATTCGCATCGATTCGGCCCGCTTCGCGACGCGCTCAACGAATTCATCGGCGATCTTGTTGACTACGACTGCGCGGCTGGTTGCGGTGCAACGTTGCCCTGACGATCCGAAGGCGCCTTGCGCCGTGTTTTCCACGGCGAGTTCCATGTCGCAGTCTTCGAGAATCACGACCGGATTTTTGCCGCCCATCTCGCACTGGCACTTGGCGCCGCGCCGCGAAACCTGTTCGTACATCCGAATGCCGACCCCATTCGAGCCGGTGAACGAAACTGCTTTCACCGCCGGATGGTCGATGATCTCATCGCCGGCCTCAGAGCCTGATCCAAGAATCAGGTTCAAAACCCCGGGAGGAATACCGGCTTCTTCAAATATCTCGACAATTCGCACAGCGGTCCCGGGGGTTAAAGTTGCCGGCTTGAAAACCACCGTATTGCCGGCGACCAAAGCCGGCGCGACCTTCCAGGTCGGAATCGCGACCGGAAAATTCCAAGGCGTCACACAGGCCACAACACCGAGCGGCTGCTTAATCGTGTAGACGAAATTCGAAGGCAACTCAGAAAAGATCGTCTCGCCGTTCATGCGCCGCGACTCACCTGCACAAAACTCAGCGACGTTGATCGAACGTTGCAGCTCGCCGCGCGATTCGGAAATTGTCTTGCCTTCTTCGTGAGTCAGGATGGTCGCGAGTTCTTCCTTCGCTTCCTCCATCAGGCGCGCGGCCTTTGCGACAATCTTTCCGCGCGCGGGCGCGGGCGTTGATTTCCAGCCGTGAAAAGCTTCGGCGGCGGCCCCGACTGCGGCCCGCGCTTCTTCACGCGTAGCTTGACGGTTCAGGCCGATGACGTCGTCGCTGTTAGCTGGATTGATGTTGTTGACGGTCTTTGAAGAGCTGGATTCGATCCACTTGCCGCCGATGAAGTTTCGATAAGTTTCCATAGAAATTAACGCTATTTTTGAATTAGTTGCTTTTGCGCGGCCTAATATATCATCGGACACGTGATGAATCACAACGCATCAGTTGGGCAGGCGGCTGCTGAGCCATGCAGCATTTCTGATCTTCTGAGTCAGCGTGTCGACGCTCATCCGGATGAGCCATTTCTCTTTTCAGAGGCTGACGGGCGGCGATTTACCTTCGGCGAATTTGCGGATGCGGTTGCTCGAACGGCGACGCTGCTGTCTCAAAACGAGATTGCGAAAGGCGATGTGGTTAGCCTGCTGATGCCGAACAGCGCCGAGTACATCATTGGCTACTTTGCCTGTTGGCAGTTGGGGGCATTGGCAGGTCCGGTGAATTCGCTCCTAAAAGAGCATGAAATTGAATTCGTGATGAACAACTCAGAAGCGAAAGCGATCCTGGTCGGGTCTGAGTCTCGCGAGCGAGTTGAGAATATCAAAAAAGATCTTCCGCATTTGCGTTCGATCATAACCTTCGATGACGAGGCTGAAGCGACGAGGTACGCACAGCCCCGGCGTGCTGATCAAGAGAGCACGCCGGAAGCGTGCGCACCGGAGGACGATGCGATCATCATTTACACTTCAGGCACGACCGGAAAGCCCAAAGGCTGTTTGCTCACTCACGGCAACGTGATCGCCAACGCGCGACAGATCAGTCAATGGCTTAACTTTACTGAGAACGATCGGCTGCTCACGATCATGCCGTTGTTTCACATGAACGCGGTTTCGGTCACGACCATGTCGGCGCTCTATGCGGGCGGCTCCACAGTCGTCAGTCCAAAATTCTCCGGCTCCAAATTCTGGAACATCATTTCGGATTATCAAATTACCTCGTTTGGTTCCGTCGCGACCATGTTGTCGATCCTTCTGAATTCTTATCCCGACGGCGTGCCTGCCGGACTGAAAACTCATCAGCTTCGCTTCGCAATGTGCGGGTCGGCGCCCGTGCCGGCGGAGGTAATGAAGAAGTTCGAAGAGACTTTCAATTGTTCGGTGATTGAAGGTTACGGACTTTCCGAATCAACGTGTCGCTCGACTTTCAATCCACCAGATGAGAGACGGCGACCCGGTTCATGCGGCTTACCGATCGGAAATGAAATGAAAGTTGTCGATGACGATGACAACGAAGTGCCTGATGGCGAGCTCGGAGAGATCGTGCTGCGTGGTGAGAACATTTTGAAGGGCTATTTCAAGAATCCCGAAGCGACCGAGCGCGCCTTTCGTGGCGGCTGGTTTCACACCGGCGATGTCGGCTATCGTGACCCGGAAGGCTTCTTCTACATCGTCGATCGCAAGACCGACATGATCATCCGCGGCGGCGAGAATATCTATCCGCGCGAGATTGACGAGGTCCTCTACCAACATCCGGCGGTGGCCGCGGCGGCAACCATCGGCGTTCCGGATCCGCTTTATGGTGAAGAGGTCGCGGCCTTTATCGTTTTGAAAGACGGGCTTACGCCGAGCGAGGCCGAATTGATCGATCACTGCAAGGCAGAGCTGGCCGACTATAAATGTCCCAAGACTATCCGCTTTGTGGAAGACATACCCAAAGGGCCCACCGGCAAGTTGCTGAAGAGAGAGTTGGTCAGGATTTATGGATCTGATCGGTAGTGATGCAGTTTGACTCCCCTCCCGTTGGGAGAGCGCCGGCTCGAAATTGAACTCACCGGGCTTTAGGCGGTTATCGAGACGAGCCACCAGTCAGTTCCACGCTGTTGATGCTTGCGAAGAATTCCTGAACGGATTGCGGGCTGAAGCCCGCGGCAACGTTGTGCAATTTGGATGACTTTTACGTAGCCCAGGCGTTTACGCCTGGGGAATGAA
>Ga0070703_10000022_pt1 | contig 74865 bp, 78 predicted proteins | sample KBSK5251metaG_FD_65453 | JGI IMG/M metagenome (GOLD analysis project Ga0070703, IMG submission 65453) | Corn, switchgrass and miscanthus rhizosphere microbial communities from Kellogg Biological Station, Michigan, USA - KBS K5-25-1 metaG | ecosystem: Host-associated > Plants > Roots >... | reverse complement strand
GTGTTGATCTTCACGGCGTTGTTGGTCGCGGTGGTCGGCGCGATACACGACGCATCGCCGTTGAAGATGAAGACCCCAACGTCGTTATTCGTGAGGGTGTTCTTCGTGATGCTCAGGTTGACCGTGATAGGAAGGCCGGTACCGAAGCACTCGCCACCGACGACGAGGATCCCGCCGGAGCTTGCGTTGTTGGTCCCGGTGTAGGCGTTCCCGGTCACGGTGTTGCCGGACACGGTCGCCTTCGCGCCGTAGCCGATCTGGATCCCGTTCTGGGCGATCCAAGAGACGGGTCCTTGGCCGGTCACGGTGTTGTTCGTGATCGTCGCCGAGACGCTGCCGTTGATCGTGATGCCGTTCTTCTGATAGTGGGTGACCGTGTTACCGGAGATCGTGCCGCTCGCCGTACCGCCAAAGGCGCGATAGTAGACAGCGTTCCCGTGCTGGCTCCCCTGTCCGGTGAGCGGAGACTCGCCGATGTCGTGAACAGCACTGTTCGTCACGTTGACCGACACGGCACCGACATCACCGTTCACGACGATGCCGTAGTAGTTCGCGCCATGGATGTCGGCACCGCTGACGTTCCCTGACGTGGTGTTGTCGTAGTAGACGCCGATGTTGCAACCGGTGGCATCCAGCTCACCCGTCACGTTCCCGCCGATCTGCGCGGCGGTCAGGTCGATGCCGTCCCGGACGAACCCGGTCGGCGTACACGTCGCAGCGTGCGCCAATGCCGGCAGCAACGCTGCCCCGAGCCCGACGACGAGCGCCGTAGCAAGAAGTACTCGCTTCATACAACCCTCTCTTCTCGAACCTCCGCGAGGAGATCACCCAGCGGCCTCACTTGGATCCTTGCGTCGAGCGGCGTTCAGCGACCCCCTCCCTGGCTATCCGTCCTGAGTCGTCACCGCTCGGCCTTTACCCCGCCGTTCCATTCGAAATGGCGGTGACTAGGACCTCAACAGACCCTAGGGCACGGTGGGCCAGAGCGTCCATGTTTTTTCAGACCTCGATCTCAGATTTAGCCGCTTGCGAATGACTACCGACGTCTGAATAGAGGCAATGAGTGTTCGACCCCAACTCATCTGAGCCGCTGCGCACGATGAAATAAATGTGCAAAAGCGATATGGTATTTTGTCACGCACTCTCTATACTTCTCCCATGGATGCCTCTCTGTTTCCTCGCTCACTCCTTCACCGGGCCGAGCACACCGAGTTGTCCTTAGGCTCGCTGGAGGCGATCGCAGAGCTCCGCAGGACCCTTGATCGGCTTGAGCTTGCCGCGGTACTGAGCGCGAGGGAGAAGGGCGCTACTGTGCAAGACATCGCTGAGGCTCTGGATCTGACACCTCAGGCCGTCTACTACCGACTGCGAAATAGCGGGCACGGCCCGATGAGGCGGGGACGCCCTCGCACGGCAAGTCTGACTCGCGAAGGTCTAGGCGGGGCGTGAACGATCCCCGCACGCCTCACGTAAGTGTTGACCGTTGAGGACTCGATGTTGGTCCGTGGCGGCTCCAGTTAGGCGGTCAGCTGCAGCGATCCACTGCACCTAGATCTCGAGAGAGCGTTTGCGGGAGGTTCGATCCTCGGACGTGGGGCGGCCCCGGCGCCTTGGGCGCCGGGGCCCCCGGGGGGGATGGGGCTATGGGGTTACCGGCGCGCACCGGCCCCTCGCGCGGTGCCCTCTCCGAAGCGCCGCACGGTGACCGGTACGAGCCGTCTGAACGGCTGGAGGACCAGGGGACCGAGGGGGATGAGTCCCGCGAGGGGGACGAGCACCGAGATCCTCAGCAGTCCGTTCATGGCGAAGTCATCGGCGGAGCACCCGGGTCCGGCGCAGACCCCGAGCGAGTCATTTCCGTCGTGACGCCTCCGTGCTAGGTCTTGCGGTCTCGGGGGAGTGGTAGGCCGAAGGGCCGTGACGTCGGCGTTCGCCGAGGCTCAGGCGTCGTCGCTCGCGCGGTAGCCGACGCCGCGCACCGTCTGGATCAGGTGCTCGTACTCGGGCCCGAGCTTCGCCCGCAGCCGCCGCACGTGGACGTCGACCGTGCGGGTGCCCCCGTAGAAGTCGTACCCCCAGACCTCTCTGAGGAGGCCGGGACGTGTGTAGACCCTCCCCGGATGTTGCGCCAGGAACCGGAGGAGCTCGAACTCCTTGAAGGTCAGATCCAGCGGCCGGCCGTCTGCCGTGACCCGGTAGGTCTCGGTGTCGATCGCGAGCGATCCAAGGCGAACGACGGCGCCGTCTCCTGCGCCGGCTCGGCGCCGGAGCATCGCCAGGCGGACCGTCAGCTCGGCTTCCGGCGCGCCCGGGAAGACGAACTCGTCCGCGACCTCGTGCCACGGATATCGTTCGAGGTGATCCCGGTCGACGATCACGATCGCGGGGAGGCGGGTCTGCCGTTCGTGGAGCTCCGAAAGGACGGACCAGGCCTGGCCCGGGTTCTCGACCGCATCGACGAAGATCGCGAGGGCGTCGATCTGGAGCACGTGCGTGAGCGACAGAACCGTCAGCGGCTCATGCTTGAGGTCGACGGAGAGATCCGCAAGCGCCGGGAGCGCGCGGTCGAGGGAACGATCGGAAAGCAGCGCCCACACGGCCATCGGGATGTCCTCACGATACCGGGTCGGCACGGTCGCCGGTACGCTTGACCTGCGATGACGATCCAGGTCCGGCTGTTCGCTGCGCTGCGGGAGCTCGCGGGGGCCTCTCGGGTCGAGGGTGCCGGCCGCAACGCCGGAGAGGTGGCCGACGGCCTCGCCGCCACCTACGGCGACCGCTTCGCGGCGATCGCCGCGGTCTCGTCGTTCGTCGTGAACGGGGAGCGGGCGGCCCGCGACACGCCGGTCGCCGAGGGCGACGAGGTCGCGATCCTGCCGCCCGTGAGTGGGGGGTGATCGCGTGCGGCTCTGGCTCCTGCGTCACGCGAAGTCCAGCTGGGACGACCCCGACATGGAGGACATGGAACGGCCGCTCGCGCCCCGCGGGGCCCGAGCGGCCGACCGGATGCGCGACTACCTCGACGCCGAGGGGATCCGACCGGAGCTGGTGCTGTGCTCCTCGGCGCTCCGCACCCGCGAGACGCTCGGTCGGGTCCTCCCCGGGCTCGGGCCCGAGCTGACCGTCCGGATCGAGCCGTCGCTGTATTCGTTCGAATCGGACCAGCTGCTCGATCGACTGCGGGAGGTGCCCGCGGACGTGGGATCGGTGATGCTGATCGGTCACAACCCCGCGATGCAGGAGCTCGCGTCCCACCTCGCCTTCGAAGGGGATCGGCTCGACGAGCTCCGGCAGAGCTTCCCGACCGCGGCTCTGGCCGAGCTTGAGATCCCTCGCAGCTCGTGGGTCCAGCTCACGCCGGGTTCGGGACGGCTCGAGCGGTTCGTCGTTCCCCGCGAGCTCGGGTCGGGATAAGCACCCTGTTCGCGTCATCCATCGACGCCTGCGATACTCCGGGGTTCATGCGATTCCACCGGCTCCTCCTCGTCGTGAACCCCGTCGCACGGACCGTGTCCAAGCCCACACTTGCGGTCATCGAGAAGGCGTTATCCGCGGACTTCCAGCTTGAGGTCGCGGAGACGAAGGGCAAGGGTCACGCGAGCGAGCTCGCGGCGCAGGCCATTGCGGACGGGATCGACCTCGTCGTGGTATTCAGCGGCGACGGGACGATCAATGAGGCCGTGAACGCGCTCGCCGGGAGCGAGGTCGCGCTGGGCGTCCTGCCCGGTGGAGCGACCAACGTTCTGGTCCGTGCGCTCGGGCTGCCCACCGATCCGGTCGAGGGCACAGGCATCCTGATCGCGAGGGCGCTCGACGAGGTGTCGACGAAGCTGCACCTCGGCCGGGCCGACGGACGCTACTTCGCGGTGAACTGCGGTGCCGGGATCGACGCCTCCGCGATGCGGCGGCTCGAGAAGAAGTTCCCTTCGACGAAGGCGAAGTACGACCGGGTCGCGTTCCGCGCGGTCGCCTGGGAGCTGATGGTCGGCTACGCGGGGAAGAAACCGGACCTGGAGGTGACGATCGACGGCGGGACGCCGTTCCCGTCCTTGTCGGTGATGGTGGGACGGACCGACCCGTACACCTTCTACAAGGAGCACGGTCTACGGATGACCCCCGACGCGTCCCTCGACTCCGGGCTCGACGTGCTATCGGTGCGCAAGCTGAACCGCCGCAACATCCCGAGGATCGCCTGGCAGGTCTTCGGCTCCGCGCGCCACGTGCACGGCAGGGACATCGATTACATCCACGATGCGTCACAGGTCGTGCTGACCTCATCCGATCCGTTCCCGGTCCAGGTGGACGGGGATCCGCTGGGCGATCACCGACGGCTGCAGATCGACATGGCCCGCGAAGCCCTCTGGGTCGTCGCGTAGCTCGGTCGGCGGACGGTCGCGTTCCGTATCCTGCACGGGCACGGTCCGCGCTCGAACAACTTCGGAAGAGGGGATCCATGTCGAACGATGTCGACCCCATCGCGCCGCACGGCGGTACGTTGGTGAACCTGCAGGTCACGGGTTCGGACGCCGACGCCCTCTCGGCCGAGGCCATCAACATCCCGCGCGTCGCGATCGGGGAACGGGAGCTCTCCGACTTGGAGATGCTCGCCACCGGCGCCCTGAGCCCACTCACCGGGTTCCAGACCGAAGCCGACTACCACGCGGTGCTCGAGACGATGCATCTGTCGGACGGGCTGGCCTGGGCGATCCCCGTCGTCCTCGGCGTGTCGGACGCCGACGCCCACCGGATCGGTGGTGCCTCCTCCATCGCGCTCACCTCGGGTCCCGACGCGCCGCCCGTCGCGGTGCTCCGCGTCACGGAGCGGTTCACGCGCGACAAGCCCAAGGAGGCTCTCGCGGTCTACCGGACGGATGACCTCGAGCATCCCGGGGTGAAGGCCCTGTTCGAGGCGGGGGACACGTGCGTCGCGGGTTCGCTCGAAGTGCTCTCGCTCCCGCACCATGCCGACTTCACGAACTACCGCCTGACGCCCGCCGAAACCCGCGAGGCCTTCCGACAACGCGGGTGGAGGACCGTCGTCGGCTTCCAGACGCGCAACCCGATCCACCGGGCGCACGAGTACATCCAGAAGTGCGCCTTGGAGATCGTGGACGGGTTGTTGGTCCACCCGTTGATGGGCGCCACGAAGTCGGACGACGTGCCACCGGACGTCCGGATGCGCTGCTACGAGGCGTTGTTCGGGGGCTACTACCCGCACGACCGGGCGATGATCAGCATCTTCCCGGCCGCGATGCGCTACGCGGGCCCCCGTGAGGCGATCTGGCACGCGATCGCCCGCAAGAACTACGGCTGCACGCACTTCATCGTCGGTCGTGACCACGCGGGGGTCGGCACCTACTACGGCACGTACGACGCTCAGAAGATCTTCGAGGAGTTCGAGCCCGGCGAGCTCGGTATCACCCCGCTGATGTTCGAGCACTCGTTCTTCTGCGTTCGATGCGAGGGGATGGGCTCGCCCAAGACCTGCCCGCACGAAGACGACGATCGCGTGATCCTCTCGGGGACAAAGGTGCGCGAGATGCTGCGTACCGGTGAGCGGCCCCCGGTCGAGTTCTCACGACCCGAGGTGGCGGACATCCTGATCGCGGCGATGCGCGATCAGGCCGAGGTGTAGCATCCCGCTCGTGGAAGACCACCCCGCGCACCGGCGTATCGATCGGGTCCGCGATCCGGCCTTCGTCGAGGGGCTCGGCGATCTTTCGCTCGATGACCTGCGCGAACGCAGGGACGAGTGCATGGCGGAACGCGAGTACCTCTCGCTACTCCGCCGGTTGCTGCAGGGCCGCGCAGAGATCCTGCAGGCGGAGCTCGAAGGGCGCGGCGAGGGCGGCGATCGCACGGCCCTCGTCGAACGACTCACGACCATCTTGAGCGCGGACGACCACATCATGACCTCCCGCGGCGAGGCCGTCCGGATCGGCGTGCCCGAGGAAGAGATGCTGCTGGCTCGCCGCCGCGTGGAGCGGCTCGCGTCGGACTCAGGGATCTCGGACCCCACCACGCTCGACGACGAGGCGCTCGCCGACGCGATCCACGCGCTCGCGGTCGAGGAGCACAACGTCTCCGAAGCGAGGCGCGCGGTGATCACGATCCTCGACACGGTGCAGGACGAGCTCAAGCGCCGCTACAAGGACGACCCCAGCCTCGCGCTCCACTGAGCCGGGCGTCTATGGCTGCCCGGTCGGCGCCGCTCGTGCGAGTGGTCCGTTCCGGTTTGGGAGAGTCGGTCCATCTGGGCGACGTCGCGGTCTGCGACGCGGCGGGCCGTCTGATCGCCTCGCTGGGTGACCCGGATCGGCTCGTCTTCGTGCGGTCGTGCACGAAGCCGGTGCAGGCAGCGGTCGCCGTGGATGCGATCCGGCTCGAACTCACGGATCGTCCGGTCGCGATCATGGCCGCCTCGCACAACGGAGAGCCGGTGCATCTCCGCGCCGTGCGTGCGGTGCTCCGTCGCGGCGGTCTCACCGAGTCCGATCTGCAGACACCGGCCGACCGGCCGCTCGACGGAGCGAGCGCCAGGCGGGTTCGCGAGCCGCGCCCCCTGTATCACAACTGCTCGGGCAAGCACGCGGGGATGCTGCTCGCCTCGACGCGGGCGGGATGGCCGACCGCCACCTACCGCCGCCGCTCGCATCCGCTCCAGCGCCGGATCCTCGGTGCCGTCCAACGGTTGAGCGGGGCCGACGACGTGGCGGTGGGGATCGACGGCTGCGGTGTCCCCGTCCATGGGATGGGGCTCCGCGAGGTGGCAACCATGTACGCGCGCCTCTCCGATCCCTATCGGCTGGGGCGGCTGGCGCCGGCCGTGGAACGGGTCGTGGCCGCGATGCGCGCCGAGCCGTACCTGGTGGGCGGCAGGAACCGGATCGACACCCAGATCATGCGAGCCGCGACCGACATCCTCGTGAAGGAGGGGGCGGAGGCTCTGAACTGTGCGGTGGCCTTGGGGCCGGGGCTGGGGATAGCGGTCAAGGTCGCGGACGGTGGCTACCGCGCGGCGGGGCCGGCGCTCATCGCGGTCTTGGATCAGCTCGGGCTCCTCGGCGGGGGCGCCCGCCGCCGCCTCGCGAAGCGCGCCAGCCCGCCGGTGTTCGGCGGCGGGCGCCCGGTGGGCAGGCTGGAGCCGGTCCTCCGGCTCCGCGTTGCGCGCTAGGGCAGATCGCCTCCCTCCCTTTCGCACGCAGGCTCGTAGCATCGAGGTGGAGGGGCGATCCGCCCCGAGGGGTGAATGCATGCGGAAGGGTTCCTGTCGATGAGCGACGCGCCACGGGTTGCGGTGCTGTCGGTTCACACCTCTCCCGTCGATCAGCCGGGGATCGGGGATTCCGGCGGTATGAACGTGTACATCCTGGAGGTGGCGGGTCGGCTCGCCGCGCAGGGCGTGCACGTGGACGTCTTCGCGCGATGCCGCGGTGGGACCGACCACGAGGTGAAGGAGCTCGCGAATGGAGCACGCGTCATCCCGATCAAGGCGGGCCCGTGCACTCAGGTACCGAAGTCGGACCTGCCGCGGTACCTGCCCGAGTTCCTCGGTGGGGTCCTTCATGAAGCCCGCTTCCACGGCATCCCGTACGACGTCGTCCACAGCCACTACTGGTTGTCGGGCTGGGTGGGCCGGGCGGCCAAGCAGGTCTGGGGCGCGCCACTCGTTGCCTCGTTCCACACGCTCGGCAAGGTGAAGAACTACTCGCTTGCGCGGGATGAGCGGCCCGAGTCGGCCGTGAGGCTGGAGGGCGAGGAGCGCGTGATCGGGGCGGCGGACCGGATCTTGGCCGCGACGCCGCTGGAGGCCGGTCAGCTGGTCGGTCTGTACCGAGCCGACCCCGAGCACGTGAGTCTGGTCCCGCCCGGCGTCGATCACGTCCTGTTCTCGCCGCGCGACCGGATGGCCGCGCGGGAGCGCCTGCACCTGACGCATCTTCGCTTCGCGCTGTACGTGGGACGGTTGCAGGCGCACAAGGGCCCCGACGTTGCGATCCGCACCGTGGCCGAGGCGATCGCGCGTGATCCCGAGACCACGCGCGACCTCGTCCTCGGGATCGTCGGCGGTCCGAGCGGCGGTGACGGCGAGGCCGACCGGTTGCTCGCGCTCGCCCACGCCCTCGGCGTGGCCGAGCGCGTCGTCCTGTTCCCTCCCCAGACCCAGCGGAAGCTGTCGGATTTCTACGCGGCGGCCGACGTCGTGCTCGTCCCGTCACGCTCCGAATCGTTCGGATTGGTCGCGCTGGAAGCTGCGGCGTGCGGAACGCCGGTGGTCGCCGCGTCCGTCGGCGGTCTCCGCTACGTGGTCGAGGACGGCAGGACGGGGTTCCTCGTGGAAGGCCACGACCCGGAGGATCACGCCGACCGGATGCTCCGCGTGCTGCGCGACCCGTCCTTGCAAGCGTCGATCGGAGTGAAAGCGTCGCGACGCGCGCTCCGGTTCACGTGGGACGTCACGGCGAACGAGGTGCTTCGCGTCTACGACGACGTCGTCAGCGCTGCGTGATCCGGCTCTCGGCGCGCAACCGCTCCGGCGCAGTCCTTTTGTCACTCTTTATCGTGAGCCTGTGACCTGCGGTTATGACCCGTGACCTGCGGGAACGTCCGCTTGACCCGTGTCGAGGCCGCCGATACATTCCGCCTCGCTCCGAGCGGTCCGAGTGATCGGGAGGAGAGACCGGACGAAGCGCCGGGGCCCCGACGGAGGGCGGAAACGTCCGCCGGAGGATCTAGGCGCACCGGGAACACCTGAAGGGCGGAGAGGCTGCAAGGTCACTCAGCCGGAAGGAGTTCTCGACGCTGGCGAAGGCCGCAAGGCTCAGTCAGCGGCCCGCAGGGACGTCGCGAGACGGACCGGCGGTGGTCCGTCGCCCGGGACCGTCGAGGGCCGCGAGGTCCGAGGCAGGTCCACCGGGACCGCGGAACGGCCGCAAGGCCGAACGGCGGATCCGGGGGCGGCGAAGGCGGAAGGGCGCCGCGAGGCGAACCATCCGCCGGCGATCCGGACTCTCGGCCGAGCGCAGAGGCAGCTCGGGGCAACTGAGCCCGAGGAACCGATGGGAGCCGAACGCTTCGGCGGGAGGCGAACGAAGGTCCCTCGGGCTCTTTCTCGTGCGCTACCGTCTGACTCCGATGACCGAGGGTCGGGTCAAGCGATCGGCGGAGGCGGACGAGCGGAAGAGCCGCATCATCGAGGCCGCGATGGGCCGGTTCTCCGAGCATGGATACCGGGGGACGCACGTCGAGGACATCGCGCACGAGGTCGGCGTCGCGAAGGGAACGGTGTTCCTCGATTTCGGCTCCAAGGAGGGCCTGTTCCTGGCGGCGTACCAGCACGCGGTGCAGAAGCTCCCCGCGTGGCTGGATGCTCCCGAGGAGGTCGTCGGCCGGGGCTTCTGGGACACGTTGGATTGGTGGCTCCAGAGCACGGAGGCGTCCGTCAACTCCGATCCGGTCCCGAACCGGCTCGCGTTGATCGGCCGCTACGACACGGAGCTCGGGCTCCGGGGCCCGATCGACCGATTCATGCGGAGCGAGGACCCCTACGGCACCCTGGAGTTCGTGGAGTTCGGCGTTCGGCGGGGCGAGATCCGCGACGACGTGGATCCCGAGATGATCGCGTCGATGCTGGATTGGGCCGCGCAACGGTTCCAGGACGCGTTGGTTTCGGAGGACCTCGATCCGGGGCTGATCCATCGCCGGCCCGAGCGGCGCAACATGCGGATCAAGGAGTTCGTCGAGATCCTTCGCGGAGGGATCGCGGCCACCGAGGCACCCGGATGACGGACGAGATCACCTGGGCCGACTACTACCGGGAGAACGAAGGCCGGGAGCCGAGGGCCCTCCTGCTGGAGGTGCTCGGTTCCTTCGAGCGTGCGGGCGAGGCGGTCGACCTCGGATGCGGGGCGGGCATCGACACGCTCGCGATGCTCGAGCGAGGCTGGCAGGTCTTCGCGACGGACGCGGAAGACGAAGCGATCCAGCGAACGCGTCGCCGGGTCCCGCCCGAGCTGAAGCCTCGTCTGCAGACGCGCGTCACGCCGATGGAAGACGTCGAGCTCCCCGCGACCGACCTGCTCTGGGCGAGCTTCAGCCTGTTCTTCTGCGACCCGGCCCGGTTCGCCGACGTGTGGTCCAGGATCGGGCGATCGGTCGTCCCCGGTGGGCGGTTCGCGGGCCAGCTCCTTGGCGATCGCGACACGTGGGCGCCGGACGAGGACATCAGCGCGTTCTCGGAGGCCCAGGCGCGAGCCCTCTTCGATGGATGGACGCTCGAGCGGTTCGAGGAAGAGGAGAACGACGGCGACGCCTGCGACGGGCCGAAGCACTGGCACCTCTTCCACGCGGTGGCGAGCGCCCCCGCGAGCTGACGGCCGTCGGCTGGGTGGCCGCGCATAGACTGCCGTCGTGGGGCTCTCGACCAGCGTCTTCCGACCGACGATCCTGCGGGTCGCCAACCATCCCTGGACCCGCCGGGTCGTGACCGGCACCCGCCTGGGTCGACGCGTCGCCTTCCGGTTCGTCGCCGGCGAGACCCTCGCGGAGGCGATGGCCACGGCCCGTGACCTCCGTGCCCGCGGGGCCCGCACGATGCTGGATCACCTGGGGGAGCACGTCGAAACGCCGCAGCAGGCCCTTTCGGCGAGGGAGGCCTACCTGTCCGCGCTCGCCGCGGGCGCGGACGCCGAAGACGTCGATGCCGCGATCTCGGTGAAGCTGACGCAGCTCGGCCTGGATGTCTCTGTGGACGCGTGCTGGGCGAACTTCGAGTCGATCGTGCAGAGCGCCGGCGAGAAGGACCGCCTCGTCATGATCGACATGGAGAGTCATGGATACGTCGATCGGACCCTCGAGGTCTTCGCACGGGCGTACGAGCGGTCGCAGCACGTGGGGATCGCGATCCAGTCGTACCTGCGGCGCAGCGAGGCGGACGTGTTCGCGTTGCCGGAGGGCTGCCGCGTCCGTCTCGTCAAAGGCGCGTACCTCGAGCCCGATGACGTGGTGTTCACGCGCAAGCGAGACGTCGACGCGAGTTACGCGCGGCTGTTCGCGACGCTCCTGGCCCGGGAGCACCCGGTGGACGTCGCCACGCACGACCCGGCGCTGATCGAGGGGGTCCGAAGACGCGTCGACGCGTTCGAATACGGCTGGTCACGGGTGGAGTTCCAGATGCTGTACGGTGTTCGGCGCGACCTGCAGTCCCGGCTCGCGGGCGACGGGTATCCCGTCCGCGTGTACATCCCGTACGGCACCGAGTGGTACCCGTACCTCACGCGACGCATGGCCGAGCGGCCGGCGAACGTGTGGTTCTTCGTCTCCAACCTCGTGAGGACGTCCGGATGAGCGATCAAGTGAAGAGCAGACGCACCGCCTTCCTCGGCGGGGGCAAGATGGCGGAGGCCCTGATCTCCGGCCTGATCCGATCGGGCGGGCGAACCCCGGACGAGATCATCGTGACGTGCCGGCGCGACGAGCGGGCACGGGAGCTGGCGGGCACGTACGGCGTGACGGCCACGCTCGACAACGGCGAAGCGACGCAGTGGGCGGACGTCCTCGTCCTGATGGCCAAGCCGCAGGACATGGAGGTCCTCCTGGAGCAGATCCGCGAGCACCTGACCACGGCGGATCTTGTCATCACCTTCGCCGCCGGTGTGCGCACGTCGTTCATCGAGAAGCACGTCCCCGATGACGTGCCGGTCGTCCGCGTGATGTCGAACGTCCCGGTCATGGTGGACGAGGCGATGTCCGTGATCGCGGCCGGGAGCCATGCGAGCGAGGAGCACATGGCCATCGCGGAGGAGCTGCTCGGGTACGTCGGGAAGGTGCTCCGGTTGAAGGAGACCCACCTCGACGCGGTGACCGCGACGAGCGGGAGCGGGCCCGCCTACTTCTTCCTGCTCGCCGAGGCCATGATCGAGGCGTGTATCCTCCTCGGGCTCTCCCGAGACGTCGCAACCGAGCTGATCGTCCAGACGATGCTCGGGTCGGCGAAGATGTTGCGCGACACGGGGAAGCACCCGGTCGAGCTCCGCGAGATGGTCACGTCGCCGGGGGGGACCACGATCGAGGCGATCCGTCGCCTCGAGGAGGCCGGGGTCCGCGCCGCGTTCCTGAACGCGATCGATGCGGCGAGGAAGCGGAGCGAGGAGCTCGCCCGTGGCGGCGACGACGACGGGGAGGCTTAACACTGTGGGACGAGGAGATCTAGCGAAGGTCCGGAGCGCCAAGGACCGCCAACGCAAGGTGAAGGAACGGGAGAAGCGACGTGCCGGTGAACGAGGTGCGGCCCGGAAGGCCGCGAAGAAACGCTAACGCGTACCCCATCCCAGGGATGTTGACCCCGCAGGCCTAATCCGCGAGATCCACGCGACCGAACCTCTTTCCGAGGAGGTCACGCGGTGACGAAGCGGCAGATCAGGATCCAACGGGACACGAAGGCCAAGCCACGCGATCACTCCGTGGCGAACCTCGATCCCCGCGACGCCGCGATCGTCCGCGCCAAGCAGCAGCTGTACGCGGCGGGGCGGATGCGCCGCACGCACTGAAGCTTAACGCGCTGCGATCGTGTTCCGCAGCGTCCCGATCCCTTCCGCGGCCAGCTCGACCAGCGCTCCCGGCCACAGTTGACGGCCGGGCTCGTGCGCGGGACGGGCGAACGGCCCCAGCGCGAACGCATCGCCTCGCTCGAGCTCGCCCAGCTCCGATGCGCCCGCGATCATCCGTGCGAGGTTCCACGCTCCGCCGTTGAGGTTGCCCTTCGCGACCTCGTCTCCATCGACCTTCACCCGGAGGAACATCGTCTGCGGATCGACCTCATCGGCGGTGACGACGCACGGCCCGATGGAAAGCGGCAGGCCCGCCGACGTCTCCACGGGCGCGCCGCTCGCGTCTCGGGCCCGCCAGTCGTTCACCAACGTGTAGCCGAAGACGTGATCCCGTACCTCGTCCACCACGATCCGTCGAGCCTCGCGGCCCAGCACGGCGGCTACCTTGGGCTCGTATTCGAGCCAGGCCGCGTCCGGCGGCCAAGGCACCTCGTGCTCGGGCCCAACGGTCATCCGTGCGACCTCCATCGACCCGGGCGAGATCAGCGATCGTGGGAACAACGGGGTGAGGATCCTGGGCTTGGGGACGTCCCACGCATGGGCGTCGTCTCGCTCGAGCGCCGCCCCGGCGGCGTCCATGACGGTGCCTCGGCTGCTCGTGACGAAACCCTCGAGCGTGGTGGGGAAGGCCGGATGCCCGACCGCGTCGGGCAGATCGACCACCTCACCCTCGAGGATCGCCCCCAGTCGCCGCTGCCCCCCGCGGTCGTAGGTGACGAGCCTCATCAGTGGGAGCCGAAGCGTACGCCCGCCGACCGGATGAATCACGCAGGACAAGCCGGTTTTCCACAGATCCATCGGTCAACCAGCCGACATCGCCGTCGATGGGCGTCGTTCTTGGGGAACGGCTACGATTCCGGGCGGCCGGCAGGCCGATCCGAACCGAAGGAGGCCGCTTCCCATGGCGCAGAAGTTCCGCATCACCTACGCAACCCTGTCCGCCGATAACGAGGAGCTGCAGCGCAGCTACGACGAGGCGGCCGAGCGCGTGAAGGCCGAGCTCGGTAAGGAGTACCCGGTGATCGTCAACGGTGAGGAGCGCTGGCGGGAGGATCGGTACATCGAGCCGTCGCCCATCGACGGAACCCTCGTGATCGGCAGCTTCTCCCAGGCCACGGCCGAGGACGTGGACGACGCCGTTCGCGCCGCCAAGGACTTCTCGCTCGAGTGGGACCGGATGGGCTGGCAGGAGCGCGTTCGGATCCTCCGGAACGTGGCCGACATCATGGAAGAGCGGTTGTTCGATCTGGCGGCGCTGATGGCCTATGAGGTCGGGAAGAGCCGTCTCGAGGCGCTCGGCGACGTGCAGGAAACCGCCGAGCTGATCCGTTGGAACTGCGACGAGGTGGAGAAGCACGACGGGTTCCGGACCCCGATGAGCGGTCTCGGCGCCGCGGGGGACTACTACGACGTGATGCGGCCGTACGGCGTGTGGGCCGTGATCAGCCCGTTCAACTTCCCGATGGCGCTTTCCGGGGGACCGTCCTCCGGCGCGCTCGTCGCCGGGAACTGCGTGGTCCTCAAGCCGTCGAACCAGGGGGCATTGCTCGGGTACAAGCTCTACGAGTGCTACCGGGACGGTGGCGTGCCCGCGGGAGCGTTCCACCTCGTCGTCGGTCGAGGCGTGGTGGCCGGTGAGGCCCTCTGGAAGCACCCCGACGTCGGTGGGATCACCTTCACCGGCTCGTACAACGTCGGGATGGACATCTACAAGAACTTCTCCGTGAGTGTCCCCAAGCCGGTGATCTGCGAGATGGGCGGCAAGAACCCGACGATCGTGACGAAGAACGCCGACCTGGACAAGGCGACGGACGGCGTCCTTCGGAGCGCGTTCGGGTTCGGCGGACAGAAGTGCTCGGCGTGCTCGCGCGTGTTCGTCGAGCGCGAGGTCTACGACGACTTCCTGACGCAGCTCAAGGCGAAGACCGAGAAGATCAAAGTTGGCAACCCGTTGGAGCGCGACGTGTACCTCGGCCCCATCATCAACGACGCTGCGCTCGACACGTTCGAGGAGGCTGCCGAGGAGGCGCGGAAGAACGGCAACATCGTCACCGGCGGCCAGCGGATCACCGAAGGCGAGCTCGGCAAGGGGCTGTTCGTCGAGCCGACGGTGGTCGAGGCGCCCGACGAAAGCTGGATATGGAAGAAGGAGCTCTTCGTCCCGTTCGTCGCGGTGGCACCGTTCGACGAGCTGAACGACGCGATCCAGAAGGCCAACGACACGGAGTACGGGCTGACCGCGGGGTTCTTCAGCGAGGACGACGCCGAGGTGGATGAGTGGCTCGACCGGATCCAGGCCGGCGTGATCTACGTCAACCGTCGCGCGGGATCGACGACCGGCGCGTGGCCGGGCGTGCAGCCGTTCGGTGGCTGGAAAGGATCCGGGACGACAGGGAAGGCCGGCGGTGGGCCGTACTACGTGATGCAGTACCTGCGCGAGCAGTCCAGGACGGTGATCGCGGAGTGAGCGCCGGAGAGTCCCGGCTCGCGTACGACGGGCTCGCGGCGTTCGTCGGACCCAAGCTGATCACCGAGGTCCCCGGACCGGAAGCGCTGGGATGGATCGAGCGGGACCGCAAGGTCACGTCGCCGTCACTCCCGCGCGCGTACCCGTTCGTTCCCAAGCGGGGGGCCGGCTCCATCGTGGAGGATGTCGACGGCAACATCTTCCTTGATCTGAACGCCGGGATCGCGGTGACGTCCACCGGGCACTGTCACCCGACGGTGGTCGACGCCATCGACCGTCAGGCGGCCGAGCTGCTGCACTATTCGGCGAGCGACTTCTTCCTCCCGGTCTACGCCGAGGTGTGCGAGCGGCTGGATCAGATGGCTCCGTTCGGCGGCCGCCGGGCCCGATCGTTCCTGACGAACTCGGGGACCGAAGCGGTCGAGGCCGCGATCAAGCTCGCCCGCTTCGCCACCGGCCGCCAGTACTTGATCGGCATGTTCCAGTCGTTCCACGGACGCTCGATGGGAAGCGTCACCCTGACGGCGTCGAAGGCGAAGTACCGCACGAACTTCGGACCGATGCTCCCGAGCGTGTACCACACGTTCTACGGCGACTTCGACTACCTGGACGAGGTCGTTTTCAAGCGGCTCGCCTCGCCGACCGAGGTCGCGGCGATCGTGGTGGAGTCGTGGCTCGGCGAGGGGGGGTACGTCCTGCCACCGGATGGCTGGTTCACGTACCTGCGCGAGCTCTGTGATCGGCACGGGATCCTGCTCGTCTGCGACGAGGTCCAAAGCGGGATGGGTCGCAGCGGAAAGATGTGGGCGATCGAGCACGAGGGCGTCGAGCCGGACATCCTCATCTCGGGGAAGGGGATCGCCAGCGGGCTGCCCCTCGGCGCGATGATCGCTCGCGAAGATCTCATGGTCTGGGACCTCGGGGCGCACGGGTCGACCTACGGCGGCAGTCCGCTGTCGTGTGCTGCGGCGCTCGCGACGTTCGATGTGATCCGCGACGAGGACCTGCTCGGCAACGCCGATCGGGTGGGGACCGTGCTCTTGGACGAGCTGCGCCAGATCCAGCAGCGTCATCCGCTGATCCGAGAGGTCCGGGGGAAGGCGCTGTGGATCGGGCTCGGGTTCGCCGACCACGAGGTGGCCGAGCAGATCGAGCACCTCGCGTTCCGGCGGGGTCTGCTCATGCTCTCGTGCGGCGACGATGCCGTCCGGATCTCGCCCCCGCTCGTCTTGCGCGAGGATCAGGCGCGCGAGGCCCTTCGGATCTTCGAAGAGGTCGTGGCCGAGGTCGAGTCGGGAGCCTAGATGGGCCTGGCGCCCGACACGCTCAACTTCGATACGGCCGACCCCGTCGTCGTCGCAACGTTCTGGGCCGGCGCGCTCGCGTACGACCTGGCCGACGCGGATCCCGCGTTGTCGTTCGTCGCCGACCCGTCGAAGCGCTCTCGCGGCCTGTTCTTCCAGCCGGTTCCGGAGCCCAAGATCGTCAAGAACAGGGTGCACCTGGACCTCCGTCCGGCGACGTCGATGGCGGAGGAGGTCGAGCGGTTGCGCGATCTGGGAGCGACGGATCTCCGGTTCGTCGACGAGGGCCACGGGTCCTGGACCGTGATGCAGGATCCCGAGAGGAACGAGTTCTGCGTCCTCCGCGCGGGCTCCGAAGGCGGCAAGCGCGTCACGCCGGGGATCGACTCCGTGGTCGTCGATTCGGACGACCATCTCCGTGTGGCCGACTTCTGGGTCGCCGCGCTGGGGTATCGGGAGCTCGAGGCTGGTGAAGACGGCGTCGAGATCGTCGGGGATCGCGACGGTGATCCGATGCTCTCGTTCGTCCGCGTCCCCGAGGCGAAGACCGTGAAGAACAGGATCCACCTCGACGTCCGGCCGACCGGCTCGATGGCCGACGAGGTCGACCGCGTCACCGGGCTCGGCGCGACCGTCCGGGGGTTCATCGACGAAGGTGGTTCCTTCTGGACGCAGATGCGCGATCCCGAAGGCAACGAGTTCTGCGTCCTCCGAGGACCGGACGACGGCTGGTCGCCGGATGAGCTCTAAGCAGACCACGATGCGGGACGCCGTCGCGGACCTCGTCCGCGACGGCGACACGGTCGCGATCGAGGGCTTCACCCATCTGATCTGCTTCGCAGCGGGCCACGAGATCATCCGCCAGCGCAAGCGCGACCTGACGCTCGCCAGGATGACCCCCGACGTGATCTACGACCAGATGGTCGCCGGCGGGGTTGCGAGCAAGCTGATCTTCAGCTGGCTCGGCAACCCCGGCGTCGGATCGCTCCACGCGATCCGACGCCGGATCGAGGACCACGATCCGGAACCCCTTGAGATCGAGGAGTACTCGCACTTCGGGATGGTCTGCAGGTACGTCGCGGGCGCCTCGAACCTGCCGTTCTTCCCGATCCGCAGCTATTACGAGTCCGACATCCCAACGGTGAACCCGAAGATCGTCCCCATGACATCGCCGTACGACGACGCCACCGAGGTGTACGTCGTCCCGCCGCTCCGACCCGACGTCTCGATCGTCCACGCGCAACGCGCCGACGCGAGCGGGGACGCGCAGATCTGGGGGTTGCTCGGATGCCAGAAAGAGGCGGCGTTCGCCGGCGCACGGGTCATCGTGGTCTGCGAGGAGATCGTGGAGGAATCGGTGATCCGCCAGGATCCCAACAGGACCGTGATCCCCGGGGTCGTCGTCGACGCGGTCGTCGAGGAGCCCTTCGCCTGCCATCCGAGCTTCGCGCAGGGCTACTACGACCGCGACAATGCCTTCTACCTGGACTGGGATCGTATCGCCCGTGATCCGGAGACGCTCGCCACGTGGCTGAAGGAGTGGGTCTTCGACCTCGGGACGCACGCGGACTACCGGGAGAAGTGGGGCGCCGCGCATTGGGCCGCCCTCCGGCCCGGCGACGCGATGTCCGGTGAGGTCAACTACGGGAGATACGCGTGAACGTCACTGCAGAGCGCGACCTCGGCTATTCGAGGACGGAGATGATGATCGCGGCATCCGCTCGCGGCCTCGAAGGCGCCACGAACTGCTTCGTCGGGGTCGGGCTGCCCAACATCGTGTGCAACCTCGCCCAGCGGACGGTCGCACGCGACCTGCAGCTCGTCTACGAATCGGGCGTGTTCGGCGCCAGGCCCGAGCGGCTCCCGCTCTCGATCGGCGACCCCACGCTCGCGACCGGTGCCACGGCGATCACGAGCATGTTCGAGCTCTTCGCGTTCTATCTCCAGGCGGGGTTGATCGACGCGGCCTTCCTGGGCGGAGCGCAGATCGATCGGTTCGGCAACCTGAACACCACGGTGATCGGTCCCTACGAAGCGCCGAAGGTGCGCCTGCCCGGCAGCGGCGGCGCTTGCGAGATCGCGATCCACGCGCGGCACATCCTGGTGATCATGCGGCAGGCGAAGCGTTCGTTCGTGGACCGGCTGGACTTCCGGACCTCGCCCGGACACAGCGGGGACCCCGCGCACGACGCCGCACGCGGCTGGCACGGGACCGGCCCGACGTCGGTCGTGACCGACCTCGGGACCTACGGCTTCGACGACGCGACCGGCGAGATGACGCTCGTCACGCTGCATCCGGGCATGACCCTGGACGATGTTCGGGCGAACATGGGCTGGGAGCCGAAGGTTTCGCCCGGTCTCGCCGAGACGCCGGAGCCGACATCCCTGGAGCTCGCGCTGATCCGCGAGGAGCTCGACCCGACCGGGGCCTACACGAAGTAGGACGATGCCCGACCGCGAGGACCCTTCCGACGACGCGCCGATCCCGGACCGCGACGAGCCGGAACCGGACTGGGCCGAGGAGATCCGCCGGCTCCGAGCCGAGCGGGGCAAGCGGCTGGCGGACCGGCTGGAGGAACCCGAACGGAAGGATCCCTGAGCGCTCCATGAGCCACGTGTTCCCGCGGGTCGTGACGCGCACCCTTCCCAAGGCGGTCTCTGCCGAGGGCGCGTGGATCGTGGACGCCGACGGGCGTCGGTACCTGGACGGCTCCGGCGGGGCGATCGTCGTTGGAGTGGGCCACGGGGACGCGTCGCTGATCGCCGCCGCCGAGGAGCAGCTCCACCGCACGCAGTTCGTCCACGGGACGATGTTCACCACCGAGGCGGTTGAGGCCTACGCCGAGGATGTCGCATCCGTCCTCCCGCTCTCGGACGCCCGGGTCTACCCGGTGAGCGGCGGGTCGGAGGCCGTCGAGACCGCGCTCAAGATGGCACGGGCGTATCACCTGGCGCGGGGCACCCCCGGCAGGGTCACCGTGATCGCTCGCCGTTCCAGCTATCACGGGAACACGATCGGCGCTTTGGACGCCTCCGGGAAGGAGCCGCTGCGCAAGCCGTACACGCCCTGGCTGGGTCGGTTCCTGCACGGGCCGCCCGCCTACGAGTACCGATGCGAGAACCCGGCGCATCCCGATGGCTGCGGGGATTGGCACGCGGCCGAGCTCACGCGGATGATCGGATCGTACGGACCGGAGACGATCGCGGCGTTCATCGCCGAGCCCGTCGCAGGCGCCACGCTCGGGGCCGCCGTTCCGTGCGACGACTACTGGCCGAAGATCGTCGAGGTCTGCCGCGCCCACGGCATCCTGGTGATCGCGGACGAGGTGATGACCGGATTCGGTCGCACGGGTCGATGGTTCGGCATGGACGCCTGGCCGGTCCGCCCGGATATCGTCGCGGCGGGCAAGGGGACCACCAGCGGGTACGTCCCGTTCGGCTTCGCCGCGTGCACCGGCGAGCTGTTCGACACGATCGCACCGAAAGGGTTCGTCCACGGCTTCACGTGGTCGCACAACGCCCTCGGCGCCGCGGTCGCTCACGCGACGCTCCGGCGCCTGCGTGACGATGGGTTGGTCGACCGATCGCGCGAGCTGGGGGCCAGCCTGCTCGGAGCGCTCCGGCGGGACCTGGAGACCGTCGAGCACGTCGGGGAGGTCCGCGGAGTCGGCACGATGATCGGGATCGAGCTGGTCCGCGAGCGTGAGTCGAAGGAGCCGTTCGCCCGCGAGCGCCAGATCACCGAGCGGACCGTGGCCGCCGCGCGCGACGCCGGCCTCCTGCTCTACTCATCGACTGGGCACGTCGACGGCAGGAACGGCGATCTCGTGATGCTCGGCCCTCCGTTCATCTTGACGGACGACGAGGCCGGACTCCTCGTCGAGCGAACCGTCGCCGCGATACGGTCCGTCGCGTGAGCGACCGCGTTGCTCTGGTTCTGGCCCCCGAGGCGCGGATCTACGACCACGGTCCGGAGCATCCGCTCCGCCCGGACCGCGTCCTCCTGACGTGGGACCTGATCCACGCGTACGAGCTCGACCGGCGCCCGAACGTCGAGACGCGTGGGGTCGAGCCGGCCGACGACCCGACGCTGGAGCTCGTCCACACGCCGGCGTTCATCGACGCCACCCGCCGGGCGGGCGATGGCGAGCGGGGGGACTGGGCTCGCTTCGGCTACGGACCGGGCGACAACCCCATCTTCGATCGCATGCACGAGGCGGGGGCGATCGTTGCAGGCGCTTCCGTCGCGGCGGCGCGCGCGGTCTGGGCGGATGGTTGCGATCACGCGTTCAATGCCGCCGGCGGCTTGCATCACGCGATGCCGGACCGTGCCTCAGGCTTCTGCGTCTACAACGATCCCGCGATCGCGATCGCCTGGCTGCTCGCGAACGGCTGCCAGCGGATCGCGTACGTGGACGTGGACGTCCATCACGGCGACGGGGTCCAGTTCGTGTTCTGGAACGACGCACGCGTCCTGACGATCTCGCTGCACCAGTTCGGCTCGTGGTTCTTCCCCGGAACCGGGTCCGCGAGCGAACGGGGAGGGCCCGAGGCGCCCGGCACCGCGATCAACGTCCCGCTTCCCGCCTTCACGAGCGATGACGCGTGGCTGGAGGCCTTCCGCGCCGTGGTACCGCCGGCCGTGAGGGCGTTCGCGCCGGACGTGCTGGTCACGCAGCTCGGCTGCGACACGCATCACAGCGATCCGCTCGCGCAGCTCCTGCTGACCACGGCCGCGTACGGAGAGACGGCGGCGGAGCTCCACCAACTTGCGCATGCCGCCGCCGGTGGCCACTGGGTGGCCACCGGCGGCGGCGGCTACCAGTGGGCCCGGGTCGTCCCGCGCGCGTGGACCAGATACTTCGCCGAGATGTGCGAGGCCGATCCGCCGGATGAGCTTCCCGAGTCCTGGATCGAGGAGGCCGAACGCCGGCTTCGGGCCGAGGTGCCCGCGACCCTATCGGAGCCGGCGCTCGGCCCCGGCGAGGGCGACGCGGCCGCCCGCGCGGTGGTCCGGTCGCTGTCGCAGATCCTGGCGCCTGACTGAGAACGCGAAACGCCCGGGCCCGAGGACTATCGGCTTCACGAACCCGCGCCCATCGCGTCGATCAACGACTCCAGCAACCAGCTGAGGTATGCGTACAGCTCGAACGTCGAGCGCCGCTCTGGGTCCCCCGCGAATTCCGATGGATCGGAGTCCTCCTGCACGTCCAAGCGGGTTCCCAAGACCAGCCGGAGATCGTTCACCGCTCGCATGCAGGCGAGCACGTCCTCCTCGCTCAGCACGCGTGATCCCACACACCGTTCGAGGATGGTGAGCTGCTCGAGCTTCGCCCCGAGAAGGCTGTCACCGACCTTGCGTTCGTACTCGAGCTCCTCGATCGGGTCGTCGATCCGGGCCGGTGGGAACAGACGTTGGAGGCTCGGGTCCGACGACGGCGTCTCGGCGGTGAGTAGGGCTCGGAAGTCCTTCGCCACATGCGTCAGCACGTCGCGCTCGTTCTTCGCGAGGTTCCACCCGAACGTGCCGTCGGAGCGACGACGCAGCGACCCTCGACCGCCCACGCCTCACCGGTCTTTCTGCATCGTCGCCCAGAGGCCGTAGCCGTGCAGCGCCGAGACGTGGATCTCGCACTGCTCCTTCTCACCCGACGCGACCACGGCCTTGCCCTTCGTGTGGACATCCCACATCAGCTTCTCGGCTTTGGCCTTCGGATAGCCGAACAGCTTCTGGAACACCCAGGTCACGTAGGACATCAGGTTGATCGGGTCGTTCCAGACGATGACGATCCACGGGATATCGGGCTCGACGACCTCTTCCGAGATCGGGCGTCGGACCTCCGCGGGCGCCGCTCCGCCGCTCACGGGCGCGCGTCCTCGTGGCTGGTCTCGGTCGGCGGTGTGGACGGGGTCGGCGGTGTGCGGCCGCGTGCCCGCCGCACCCCCCAACGGTAGAGGGGAGGCGTGAGGACGCGGAACGCCTGGAACGGGCTGATCCATCGCGGGATCGAGTATTCGGGCGCGATCCCGTTCCGCACGACCTTCACGACCGCCTCCGCGACGCGGTCGACCTGCAGGAGGACGGGGGACGGGACGTTCGTGTGCGGGAATCCCTCCGTGACGATGAAGGCGGGATTCATGCTCGTCACCAGGACGCCACCCGGCGCCGTGTCGTAGTTCAAGGATTCGCTGAAGGCGACGACCCCGTGCTTGGTCGCCGTGTACAGCGCCGATCCCGGCGTGGCGAACCTGCCGGCGAGTGACGCCATGTTCACGATATGCCCGCGGCCTCGCGAGATCATGCCCGGGAGGAACGCGCGTGTCCCGTACATGACCGCGAGCAGGTTGATCCGAACGACCGCCTCGATCTGCTCGTACGAGAGCGATTCGAACGAGCCACCTCCGGGGATCCCGGCGTTGTTGATCAGCACGTCGGTGGGTCCGAACGCCTGCTGGATCACCCCGGGGAGGCGCCGGATCTGCTCTGGGTCTCCCACGTCGCACGGGAGCGCGAGCGCTGTCCCGCCGGCGCGATCGATCCGTTCCGCCAGCGCTTCCAGGCGGTCCCGTCGGCGCGCCGCGAGCACCAAGGTGGCGCCCCGCTTGGCGAACGCCACCGCCGTCGCCTCGCCGATCCCCGCTGAGGCGCCGGTGACGACGACCACCTTGCCTCGCAGCTCCACAGGACCTCCCTCGCCTACGCTGATGCCCCAGTGCCTTCCGACGTTATCGAAGCCCACGTCAGCCGTCTGCCGCCGCTCGCGGAGGACGCCTGGATCCCTCGCGTCGTCGAGCGGGCGGACCTCGAGCGGGCGCTCCTGGCCGGCGGCGTCGCCGGCACCGCGACCCACCCCATCGAGAACGTCCGCGGGAACATCCAGATGCTCCTGGAGCACGATCCCGACAAGGAGTTCGGGCTGGAAGGACTCCAGGACGGGATGACGCTCGACCGCGTGCTCGGGTTGGTGGAGCGCGCCGCCGGCGCCCCGATCGATCGGGACGCCGGGCACGGGCCTGTCGAGATCCGTGCCCGTCCGATCGTCGACGCGAGTCTCGCGGCGGGGGAACGGCTCACGCGCGCATGGGAGCGCGGCGAGTCCGTCGTGCTTGCGACCGGTCACCCGACGGGGCTCTCCTACCTGTACCACCAGCTCGCCGTCGAGTCGGCGAGGCGAGGTGCCCGGGTCCTCCTCCTCGGCCGGGGGCTGCGATGGCGCGACGCCGGTCTCGATCACGACTGGTTCATCGAGCACTACGACGGTGTCGCGATGGTCGCCGACGGACGCGTCCCTCGTCACACGCACAAGCCCGACGCGATGGAGCGGATGCTCGCCGAGGGCCGGCCGGATCTGGTCTTCGCCGACCACGGGTTCGCCGGGGCCGCGATCGAGGCGGGCGTGGAGACCATCTCGATCGCCGACGTGAACGACACCGCGTTGCTGGTAGCGAAGGCGAAAGGGCGAACGGAACACGTCCTGGTCTTCGACGATCACGTGGATCCGAACGCCTACTGGCCTGTGTTCGTCGCGCTGACCGCGTAGGCGACCGGGTCCGCCGAGAACCGCTCCATGCAACCCGCGGAGCAGAAGTAGTAGGTGCGACCATCGAACGTCGTCCGGTAGCGCGCATCTGCAACATCGACCGTCATCCCGCATACCGGGTCGATCTCCTCGTGTCGTGACGTCCGTTCCTCGGCCACGACCGGCAACGCCCCTTCTGCTCGCAGTTGCACGAGTTCCGCCAGGATCGCGACCGCGATCTCCCTCGGTTCGACCTTCCCCAGGTCCAGCCCCGCAGGAGCGCGGACGCGCGCGAGATCGACGTCCGGTACACCGCGGTCGCGGAGGTATCCGAGCACGGACCCCGCACGCTTGCGAGACGCGATCAGGCCGACGTACGCGGCGGGGGTCGCGAGCGCCGCGCGGAGCGCGTCTTCGTCGTAGTGGCCTTGCGTCGCGACGACCACCAACGATGCTGGCCCAACCGCGGCTTCGCGGAGCATCTGATCGACGCCGCGCGCACCGCCGGGGGAGGCCTCTGCGTCGAGGACGCTCGAACGCCATCCGAGCTCGAGCGCCATGCCGGCGAGCGCCCCGGCCGCCGGCGATCGACCGATCACGATGATGTGGGGGGCGGGAAGCACGGGTTCAACGTACACCTCCAGCGCGCCCTCACTCTGGCATGCGATCGGCACGGTTACGACGCCGTCGCGCTGGTGTTCCGCGAGCTCGTCGGCGGTCCCTAAGAAGAGCAGGCGGGCGGTCCCGTCTTCGAGCGTGCGGAGCGCCTCGCGGATCACGGTCGGCTCCGCGCAGGCACCGCCGATCCAGCCGGTCACCTTCCGGTCGGCCGTGATCAGCGCCGTCGCGCCGGGTTTCCCCGACGACGGCGCCCTCGCCCATACCACCGTCGCGAGGGCGAACGGCTCGCCAGCCCGAGCGAGTCGATCCGCGAGAGCGAGGATCTCCCGTTTCACGCCGGCGCTTTCGCGGCTTCGATCGCTTCCCAGACCTTGGCCGAGGTCAGCGGCATGTCGATGTTCCGGACGCCGAGCGGCCACAGGGCGTCGATCACCGCGTTCACGTAGGCGGCCGGCGAGCCCACGGTAGCCGACTCGCCGACCCCCTTGGCGCCGATCGGATGGTGCGGCGAGGGCGTCACGGTCTCCCCGAGCTCGAACCTGGGGGTCTCCATCGCCGTGGGGAGCAGGTAATCGATGAAGTTCGAGCCGATGCAGTTGCCCGCCTCGTCGAACGTGATCTGCTGCATCGCCGCGATCGCGTACCCTTCGGTCAGGCCGCCGTGGATCTGCCCCTCCACGATCATCGGATTGATCCGGACGCCGCAGTCGTCCACGGCCACCATCCTCTTGACCTCCCATACGCCCGTATCCGGGTCAACCTCCACGGCAACCGCATAGGTCCCGAACGGGAACGTCAGGTTCGGCGGGTCGTAGTAGAAAGAGGCTTCGAGCCCGGACTCCATCCCGTCGGGGAAGTTCGTGTACGCGGCGAACGCGACGTCCTGGATCGTGACCGCTTTGTCGGGCGCGCCCTTAACCGAGAACGTCGGCCGGGTGAACTCGACGTCCTCTTCGGATACCTCCAGGAGATGGGCGGCGATCTTCCGCGCCTTCTCGATCACCCGGCGCGACACCATCGCCGTCGCGGCGCCGACGGTCGGGGTCGAGCGTGACGCGTACGTCCCCAGCCCGTAGGGCGTGTTGTCTGTGTCGCCGTGCTGGACCTTGATGTCCTCCGGCTGGATCCCGATCTCCTCGGCCACGATCTGCGCAAAGGTCGTCTCGTGACCTTGACCTTGTGTGATCGAGCTGATCTTCAGGATCCCCTTCCCTGTGGGATGGATCCTGAGCTCTGCGCCATCGTTCATCTTCAGCCCGAGGATGTCGTAGTCCTTATGGGGACCGGCTCCGACGGCCTCGGTGAACGATGCGATGCCGATGCCCCAGAGCTTGCCATCGGCACGTTTCTGCTCTTGTTCCTTCCGGAGCTCGTCGTAGCCGATCGTCTCGAGGGCGAGGTCCATCGCCCCGCGATAATCGCCCGAGTCGTAGACGAGCCCGGTCGGCGTCTCGTATGGGAACTGTTCCGGCCGGATGAAGTTCTTCTTCCGGAGGTCGGCCGGGTCCATCCCGAGCTCGTACGCGGCGTTCTGGACGAGCCGCTCGATCATGTACGAAGCCTCGGTCACCCGGAACGAGCACCGGTATGCCACCCCGCCCGGTGCCTTGTTCGTGTAGTAGCCGTCCGCAGCGACGTGCGCGGCGGGCATGTCGTACGAGCCGGTCACGACGTGATAGAGCCCCACCTTCAACTTCGACGGCTGGGCGTCGGCGTGGAACGCCCCCTCGTCGGCGAGCAACGACGTCCGAAGGCCCAGCATCGTCCCGTCGTCCTTGAGGGCCAGCTCGCCGTGCATGTGGAAGTCGCGCGCGAAGCCGGTGCTGATGAGGTTCTCCGACCGATCTTCGATCCACTTGACCGGCCGCCCGAGCAGGAGCGACGCGGCGGTGGCGACGACGTACCCGGGGTAGACCGGCACCTTGTTCCCGAATCCGCCGCCGAGGTCCGGTGACACGATCCGGATGTTCTCCTCAGGGAGCCCGGTAACCAGCGCGAACACGGTGCGGATCGCGTGGGGCGCCTGCGAGGTCATGTAGATCGTCGTTTGCCCCGTGGCGCTGTTCACATCCGCGATGCACCCGCACGTCTCGAGGGGTGCAGGATGCGATCGCGGATAGAACGTGTCGAGGCTGACGACCCTGTCGGCCTGAGCGAATGCGCGGTCCGTCGCCTCCGCGTCGCCCGATTCCCAGTGGTAGATATGGTTGTCGGACTGTCCTTCCTTCTCATCCCGGATCACGGGCGCGTCCGACGCCAACGCCTGTTGCGGGGAGACCACCACGCCGAGCGCTTCGTAGTCGACGTCGATCAGCTCGACCGCGTCTTTCGCGATGTACGGGTCCTCCGCGATGACCGCGGCGACCTCCTGGCCTTGGAAGCGGACCTTGTCGGTGGCGAGCACGGCCTGGGTGTCGCCGGACATCGTCGGCATCCATGCCAGGTTGTGCTGAGCCATCAGCTCACCAGTGACGACCGCGACCACGCCGGTTACGGCTTGCGCCCGAGACGGGTCGATCCCGTTGATCGTGGCGTGCGCGAACGGGCTGCGCAGGATCGACATGTACAGCATCCCCGGCAGCTGCATGTCGTCGATGAACGTGCCCTTGCCTCGGATGAGACGCCCGTCTTCCTTGCGCTTGACGCGGTGGCCGATCCCGCGGATCTCCGTCGCTTCGGTGCTCATGTGGGTGGGCTCCCTTCCCTACGCGCTCGCGGCGGCGGCCTGCGCGGCCTCGGCCTTCGTCTTCGCGGCAGCCTGGATCGCTTTCACGATGTTCATGTAGCCCGTGCAGCGACAGAGGTTCCCCGAGATGGCCCAGCGGATGGCGTCGTCCGTCGGGTCGGGATCTCGTTCGAGGAGCGCAGCGCCGACCAGCATCATCCCGGGCGTGCAATAGCCGCACTGGAGCCCGTGCTCCTCTTGGAACGCGGCCTGCACGGGATGCAGGCCGTCCGCGCCCGACAGGCCTTCCACGGTCGTCACCTCGCGACCATCCGCCTGAACGCCGAACATCGTGCACGACTTCACCGGGGAACCATCCAGCAGGACCGTGCACGCGCCACAGCTCGTCGTGTCACAGCCGATGTGGGTGCCCGTCAACCCGAACTCCTCCCGGATCACGTGGGCCAACAACATCCGGGGCTCGACATCGGCAGTACGCGCCGTGCCGTTCACCGTGACCGAGATCTCCATCAGGGCCCTCCCTCAACCAGCGGCCATCGCCGAAGCGCCGGCGAGACCGCGACGTGTGTAGACCTCGACCATGTGTCGCTTGTACGCCTCGGTGCCACGGACGTCGGTCACGGGGTTCGAGGCCGCGGCTGCGAGACGCCCCGCCTCAGCGAAGGCCTCGTCCGTCGGATCCTTCCCCCGGAGCGATGCGGCCGCCTCGGCCGCCTCGATGTTCTTGAGTCCGACGCCCGTGAGCGCGATCCCCGCGTTCCCGACCGTGCCGTCCTCGAGCGAGAGGGTCACGGCGACGGCCACCGTGGCGAAGTCGCCGACCTTGCGCTCCAGCTTCAGGTAGCTCCCCCCCGACCTGGCCGGCGGCGTGGGGACGCGGATCTCCGTCAGGAGCTCGTTCGGGGTGATCGACGTGGTGAAGGTGTCCACCAGGAACTCGCCGATCGGAACGGTCCGCTCGCCGGAGCTGCTCCGAAGCACGACGTCCGCGCCCATCGAGAGCGTGACCGACCCGAGGTCACCGGCGGGATCCGCATGCGCGAGGGACCCGCCGATCGTCCCGAGGTTCCTGACGATCGGATCGGCGATCTGTGGGGCAGCTGCGGCGAGTGTCGGGTATCCCTTCGCGATCGTCTCCGAGCTGGCGAGCTGGTGGTGACGGACGAGCGCACCGATGGCGAGGTACCCGTCGCGCTGCTCGATGCTGTCCAGCCCGGAGATCGGGTTGATGTCGATCAGGTGGGCCGGCGCGGCGAATCGCAGCTTCATCAGGGGGATCAGGCTCTGCCCGCCCGCCAGGACTTTCGCGTCCTCGCCGTACTGATCGAGCAGCGACAGGGCCTCGTCGACCGACGACGCGCGGTGATAGTCGAACCGCGAAGGCAACATCAAGGCTCCCCTTCCAGGCTCGGTGATCCGCGTTGCCGCGGTTGAGGTTCCGATCATCGCGCGGCTCGCGAGAAGGGGCAACTCAACGACGCGTGACCTGCGGCGATGCTCTCGGGTCTAGACGCCGTCTCCCGTCAGCCCCTACCATCGCGACACACCATGAGAGCACCCTTCACCGAGGCTCGGCTGTTGACCGTGAACGAGGTCGCTGACCTCCTGCGCGTATCCAGGATGACCGTCTACCGGCTGATCAAGGAAGGGCAGATGCCTGCGCTCCGGGTCGGCCGGAGTTACCGCCTCCGCGAGGACGACGTCGACGACTACTTGAGCAAGCGCTACACCGAAGCGATGTAGCGGCTGCCCCATACAGCCGGGACCTCCGCGATCGTACGGAGGACCCACGATGAACGAGCACGAGCAGCTCGTCGATCAGGCAGCGCGGCACGCCCGCTCGGTCCTATTCCTCGGCGGGCTCGACGCCGGCAAGAGCACCCTCGCGCGCGCGACCGCCGCCTTCGCGTTGCGGATCGGCAGACGGGTCGCCTACATCGACGCGGACGTGGCCCAGAAGACCGTTGGTCCACCCGCGACGGTGGGCATGAAGCACATCCGCGAGCCGGACGACCTGATCCTCGAGCGGATGTCGGAAGCCGACGCCCTGGGGTTCGTCGGCTCGATCTCCCCGCAGGATCACCTGGTCCCGCTGGTGGGTGCGCTCGGTCGCCTTCGCGACCGAGCGCGCAACGAGGGTGCGGAACTGCTGATCGTGGACACGGGCGGCGAGGTCTCCGGGATCCGGGGCCAGCTCGTGAAGTACTACAAGGTCGACGTGCTGGAGCCCGACCTCGTGGTCGGGCTCCAGCGCGGCGAGGAGCTGGAGCCCATCCTGGGCGTGGTCGACCGCTTCTTCGGCATCGAGTCCGTGACGGCGCCCGTTCATCCGGACGTCAAGCCGAGCAGCGTCGAGGACCGGATGGCGATGCGCGAGAAGGCGATGGGGCGGTACTTCGAGAGCGCCCCGTTGCAGCGGTTCCGCGTTCGTCCGACGGTGTTCATGCCGACCCTGCCACCGATGTTCGACCTGCAGACGCTCGACCGGCTGCTGGTCGGTCTCTCCGACGGGCACGGGGGATTCACAGGGCTCGGCGTCCTGGAGCATGTGGCGGACGATGGCGGCCTCCGGCTGCTCTCGCCCGTGGCAGAGCCCCCCAAAGCGCTTAGACTGGGCTCCGTTCGCCTGGAGGACACCTACCGCGTCAAGCGGGTTGACCTCCGGAACCTCTTCGGGACCGAGTGAAAGGCGTGATGGGTTGCCGTCCCTGATCAAGAAGCGCCGGAAGAAGATGCGCAAGAAGAAGCACAAGAAGCTCCTGAAGCGCACGCGGCACCAGCGTATGAAGCTGGGCAAGTAGCGCACGGAGAGCCCCACGTGGGCGTTCCGAACCGCGCCGGACCCCTGCCGTTCCTCGCGGTCACGCTCTCCCTCCTCCTGTCCTCCTGCGCCGGGGGATCGTCGGCCGCGTCGGGGTCCGCGTTCGGATCGACGCCGGTGTCGTTCACGACCTCTGACGGTGTCCGATTGTCCGGTCGGGTCTTCGGACCCCAGAACGCCGGTGCGGGGGTCGTCCTCACCCACATGCTCCCGGCGGATCAGACGTCCTGGTTCGCAGAGGCCGCGCATCTGGCGGGCGCGGGCTACCGTGTGCTGACCTTTGATCTGCGCGGGTATTGCCCGGGCGGTGACGGAGGGTGTTCGGAGGGGCAGAAGGACGTGAACGCGGTACCGACCGACCTCACCGCGGCGCTGGCGTTCCTTCGGTCCGACGGTCCGACCCGCGTGGCCCTGATCGGCGCGAGCGTGGGGGGAACAGCGTCGTTGGTGGTCGCCTCGGGACGGGAGGACGTTCCGGCCGTGATCACGTTGTCCGCGCCCGAGGTGCTGGACTCGGTCACAGCGGGCCCGGACGTGCTCACGAACATCCCCGGGGCGAAGCTCTTCATCGCCGGACTCGGGGACCCGACGGGGGCGGCGGGGGCGGCCCAGTTCTTCTACGACCAGAGCCCACAGTCGAAGCGGCTGGAGATCGTCACGGCCGACGACGAGGGGACGAACCTGCTCTCCGGCAGCCAGGGGACCCACGTGGGCGAGCTGATCGACGCGTGGCTCGCGATGTACCTGCATGCCCCGGAGCCGTCGTGATTAGGCCGATCGTGTTCTGCACGGACTACGGGCTGCGCGACGAGTTCGTCGGCGTGTGTCACGGCGTGATGTTGAAGATCGCCCCCGAGGCGACGGTGATCGACCTCACCCACGCGATCCCGCGACAAGACGTGATGCGGGGGGCGCTCGTCCTGTCTCGAGCGGCGCCCTTCCTTCCTGAGGGCGCGGTCTACTGCGCCGTGGTCGATCCGGGTGTCGGCTCCGAGCGTCGCGCGGTCGCGATCCGCGCCGGAACCGGCGCGCTGTTGGTCGGTCCGGACAACGGGTTGCTCTCGCTCGCGTGGGCCGTGCTCGGCGGCGCCCAGGACGCGTTCGAGATCTCGTCGCCGGGCATCGTGCTCCACCCGGTTTCCAATACCTTCCACGGCCGCGACGTGTTCGCACCGGCGGCGGCGCACCTCGCGACGGGAACGCCGCTCGAAACGATCGGCCCGCGCCTGAACGCGGACCACCTGGAGGTGCTCGAGGTGCCGGGGCCGATGGTCGCGCCGGACGCGATCGGCGCTCGGGTGATCGGGGTGGACGGCTTCGGGAACGTGCAGCTGAACGTGACGCGTGAGCATCTGGTCGCTGCCGGCATCGAGGGTACCGTCGGCGTCGCCGGCTCCCGAGTCCCGCTCGTCGCGACGTTCGCGGATCTTTCCGAGCACGGGCTGGGGGTCATCGTCGATTCGCAGGGGTTCGTCGCGCTCGTGGTGAACAAGGGGAGCGCCGCCGAGATGCTCCATCTGGGCGAGGGCTCGACCGTGGTCTTGGAATAATTCAGCCCGAGGGGGGAGCCGAGGGCAGCTCGGTTCCGCTCGCAGGGCCCGGGTACGGCTGCGTCGGCGCCGGCTGTCGGAGCTGCGCGATCAGCGCCGCGGCGAGCAGCACGAACAGGACGATCAACGTGATCGCGGTGCCGCGGCGCACGGCCCGAGGATAACGGGCCGTGCGCCGCTACCCGGCCAGCCTCGCCTCGACCTCCTCGCGCATCCGCACGAGGATGGCGTTCAGCTCCCTGGGCTCGGTCAGGTACCGGCGCAGATCGACCTCGAGCGACACGGCTCCGGCATAGCCGCACGCAACGAGGTCGTCGAGGAAGGCGTCGAGGGCAAGCACGCCCTGGCCGGGCGGCAGATGCGAGTCCCATCCGCGCCCCGCGTTGTCCGACAGGTGCACATGCCGAAGGCGATCGCCGAAGCGCCGACGGACGTCGATCAGATCGTGCTTCGCGACGCCGGCGTGCGACGTGTCCAGCACCAGATGCGGGATGCCCTCCAGCTCGTCCAGGTCCTGATCCGCGTGGAGCATCAGCGGCCGCGACCCCACATGGATCGGGAACATGTTCTCGATGCCGACCGTGACCCCGGTTCGTGTCTCGACCGAGGGGAGCGTCTCGTGCAGCCGCTGCCGGTAGCCGCGCTGCCAGCGGTACGGCGGGTGGGTCACGACGGTCGGAACGCCGGCATCCGCGGCGACCTCGGCCGCTCGCTCGACCTTGCCGATCGGGTCGGTCCCCCAGATCCGACGGGTGAGCAACAACGACGGCGCGTGGATCGCCCCGATCTCCAGTCTGTGCTCGGCCGCCAATTTCCGCATCATCATGGCGTCTTGGCTGGCGGGATCCCTCGTGACCATCACCTCGACGCCCGTGTACCCGCAGGCCGCGACGAGCCCGAACGTGTCGCCGAGGGGACGCGCGAAGAAGGCCGCGGTGGAGAACAGCAGACGTGGCCCGGCCATGGGTGACCCAAGGCTAGCCGTCTGCGACTCCCCCCGGGCGGTCGTGCGTCGCCGGATATCCTGTTGACCATGATCATGGCGCTGATCGCGGCCGCCATCGCGTTCGGGTTCGCGGTCATGCTCGCCAAGGAGTTCGTGGCGCGCCGCCGGCCCTATACGGCGCTCTGGGCCCTGGCGCTCCTGCTGTACGGCATCGCCTCGCTGGCCGTCGTGATCGGCGCCGTCAACGGCTGGACGAAGCTCGGATACGAGATCTACTGGGCGCTTGGCGCGGTCCTCACCGTTCCACTGCTGGCCGCCGGCGAAGTCGTCCTGCTGTTCCGCGATCGAGTGGTGTTGTGGCTCACCGTGCTCCTGCTCGTGTTCATCGCGGCGTACACGGTGGCCGTGCTTGGTCATGCCACGTACAACCCCATCGTGCTTGCCGAACGACTCCCGTCAGGGAAGAACGTCTTCGGAGACGGAACCGCCGCGCACAGGTTGCCGCAGATCGTGTCGATCCCCGCGTACACCGTCTTGATCGTGGGCACGTTGTGGTCGGCGTGGAAGATGCGTGGCCGTCCCGAGCTGCGCGAGCGGTTCCTCGGCACGCTGTTGATCGCGTTCGGCGCCACGATCGTCGCCGTTGGTGGGTCGGCGTTCGCGGCTGCCGGCGACCTGTTCCTCTTCGCCCTGATGCTGTCCCTCGGCGTCACGGTCATGTTCGTTGGTTTCCTCCGCGCATCACGCCAACGCATCCCGCTGCCCGCGCCCGTGCAGACGTCCTAAGCCTGCCGCCGGATCCGAGTCATCCGGTGCGCCGAGGAGCGCGAAGCATCCTCGGACCCGCCGCCTGCAAGGAAGGGGGATAGGGGCGCGGCTCCCAGGGCGGGAGGGCCGCCGGAGCCGGGCGCGCGGGTCGTTGACGGATCCCGATGTTGGAAGGAGTCAGCTTCGCCATGTCCAACTTGCGCAAGGCGCTGATCGCGGGGACCGCCGCGGCCGCGCTCGGAGCGAGCATCTTCGCGGGCCTCGCACCGATCGCGTCGCGCGCTTCGAGCCACCGCGAGGCGCCGCTCACAGCGGCCGATCCACAGATCGACAACACGGACCTCTACGCGTTCCGCTCGCCGGATCAGCCCAACTCGATCAGCTTCGTCAGCTCGTGGATCCCGTTCGAGGAGCCCGCGGGCGGACCGAACTTCTACCTGTTCGCCGAGCACACGAACTACGACATCAACATCGACAACAACGGAGACGCCAAGGCCGACATCATCTATCGGTGGACCTTCAAGACCCACTATCGGTCGGGTGCGACGTTCCTCTACGCGACGGGTCCGGTCACGAGCCTCAACGATCCGAACCTGAACATCTTCCAGACGTACGACCTGACCCGGCTTAGGAACGGGAACAGCGTCGTATTGATCCACAACGGCAAGGTCGCGCCGAGCAACGTCGGTGCCGGCTCCATGCCGAACTACAACGCCGACCTGTTCGATGCGGCCGTCACCACGAACGGGGCGGGGATCCGTTCCTGGGTCGGGCAATCCGATGACGCCTTCTTCCTCGATCTGCGGGTCTTCGACCTCCTGTACGGGGGCAACTTCAGCGAGGCCGGCGACGACACCCTCACGGGGTTCAACGTGAACACGATGGCGCTGTCGGTCCCCCGTGCGCAGCTGCGCGGTCCGAACGACTCGGTCATCGGGATCTGGAACACGGCCACGCGCCCGAGCATGCGGGTGCAACATACCGATGGAACGCAGACCTTCAGCGGCAACAACGTGCAGGTCTCCCGGCTGGGGATGCCGCTCGTCAACGAGGTCGTGGTCCCGGTTGGCCTCAAGGACTACTTCAACGCCTCGAAGCCGAAGGACGACGCGCAGTTCCTCCCCGCGGTGAACGATCCCGAGCTGCCGCATCTGTTGAACGCGGTGTACCCGGGCGCGTTCCCGACAGTGTTGGACTCGGATCCGAACACGGCCGGGATCCAGCGGTCGGATCTGGTCACGGTGTTCCTGAGGGGCCTGCCCGGCCTGAACCGGCCGGTCGGAGGCACCCCGTCGGAGATGCTCCGGCTGAACATGGACACGCCGCTGTGTGGCACGGGCGGTGCGCCCGCATGCAGCCGTCTCGGCGTGCTCGCCGGGGATGTCCAGGGGTTCCCGAACGGTCGCCGGCTCTCCGACGACACCATCGACATCGCGCTCCGCGTGGCGATGGGGGTCCTGCTACCGAACCACGACGCCGCGGCGGAGACGCTCGGTGACGGGGTCGACGCCAACGAATCGCCGTTCCAGTCGACGTTCCCGTTCATCGCCTACCCGCACAGCGGCTCGGACGCGAGCCCGCACTGACGCAGGTCGGGGCGCGGCGGGCGGAAGGCGCCCGCCGCGCCCCATCAGTGGCCTCATCACGGTCCTCGTCACGGGAGGAGAAGGACGATCCGATGACACGAGTCGGACGCACGATGATGGCGCTCACGCTCGCGGTGGCGCTCTTCGCGGTCGGCGCTATCGGCCTGCTGCGTCGTCCAGGCGACAGGGCGGGGTCGGCCGCCGCTCCCGCGGCGGCCGACCCCGCCGCCCTGGCGGTCGCACCGGGTTCGCAGGAAGCAGCGATCGCGACGCTCCAACAGCGGCTGCGCGACGTCCCCGGTGACTGGAACGCCGCGAACGACCTAGGACTGGCCTACGTGCAAGAGGCGCGGGTCACCGCCGATCCGAGCTACTACCCGAAGGCCGAGGCGGTGCTCAACGCATCGCTTCGAACCCATCCCGACGAGAACGCCGGCGCGTACGTGGGCCTCGCGGCGCTGGCGGCGGCGCGGCACGACTTCGCCGGTGCGCTCCGCGACGGCGAGCGCGCCCGGCACCTCGATCCGTACGGAGGAGCCGTCTACGGGGTGATCGGCGATGCGCTCGTCGAGCTGGGTCGGTACACGGCCGCCGGCTCTGCGTTCCAGAAGATGGTGGACATCGCCCCGGGGCTCTCGTCGTACGCGCGCATCTCGTACCTCCGCGAGCTTCACGGCGACGTCGCCGGAGCCGTCCTCGCGATGCGAGCGGCGCGCCAGGTGGCCGGGACGGCCCAAGACACCTCCTGGGCCGCGTACCAGCTCGGGGAGCTCGCGTGGAACGCAGGCGATGTGGCCGAGGCCGCGCGTCGCTATCGCGAGGCCGAGCAGCTCGATGCCGTGTGGATCCCGCCGCGCGCCGGCATGGCGAAGGTGGCGTGGGCACGCGGTCATCCCTTGACCGCCATCGCTCGCTACCGCGAGGTCGTCGCACGCTACCCGCTCCCCGAATACGTGGTCGCGCTCGGTGACCTGCTCTGGACCACGGGAGATCGTGCCTCCGCACGCCACGAATACGGGCTCGCGCACGCTGAAGCCGCCCTGTTCCGCGCGAACGGCGTCAACGTGGACCTGGAGCTCGCCCTGTTCGACGCGGATCATGGACGCGCCGGTCCAGCGCTCCGGGCGGCGCGGATCGAATGGGGACTTCGCCACAGCATCCACGTCGCCGACGCCTACGCGTGGGCGCTGCACGCCGCGGGGTACGACGCGCAGGCGGTCGGCTACGAGCGCCGGGCGCTCGCTCTTGGGACCCGGAGCGCGCTGTTCCGCTACCACCTCGGGATGATCGAGCTCTCGCTCGGCCGGCGAGCGGCCGGCATCAGGGACCTCCGGGCCGGCCTCGCGATCAACCCGCACTTCTCGATCCTCGGCGTGCCCGCCGCTCGGAGCGCGCTCGCGCGAGCGGGAGGGTCGGGGTGAGACGTCGAACGGTTCGGACGCTCCTGGTCGCGGTCGGCGCCGTGTTCGCGCTGCTCTTCCTGGCGCCGGCAGCGATCGCCCATCCGTTGGGCAACTTCACCGTGAACCGGGGGAGTGCGATCCGGCTGACGCCCGGTGCCGCGGAGGTCGACTACACGATCGATATGGCGGAGATCCCGACGTATCAGGAGCTCCCCGCGATCGATCTGGACGGCGACGGCGTCGCGTCGGCAGGCGAGCTCGATGCATGGGCCCAACGAGAAGCGCGGGCGATCCTGCCCGGTCTCGAGCTCCGGGTCGCCGGGACAGCCGTGCCGCTCGCGCCGACGTCGGCGACGGCCGCGCTCTTGCCGGGGCAGGCAGGGCTCCAGACGCTCCGGTTCGAGGGGACGTTCTCCGGCCGGGTCACGGCCGGTTCCGGGTCGATCGCCTACCACGACGGCAACGCCGACGACGGTCGGATCGGCTGGCGAGAGGTAACGGCGAGCGGAGACGGGGTCGCGCTCGAGGGCTCGAACGTTCCGACGACGAGCTCCAGCGATGATCTTCGGGCGTATCCGCTGGACATGCTGTCGAGCCCGCTCGACGTGACGTCGATGACCGCGACGTTCTCGGCATCCGGCCCGGTGGTCGAGGGTGCCGGTGCCGGCACCGGCACCCTCGACGCGGTTCCGACCGTCGCTCGGCCGGCGACCGAGCCCGCCGGCTTCGCCGGCGTCCTCGGTCGCCGCGGGCTGCCGCTCGTCCTGCTCGGGCTGGTCCTCGCGTTCGCGTTCGGTGCCTGGCACGCGTTGCTGCCCGGCCACGGCAAGACGCTGATGGCCGGCGCGATGGTGGGCGCGGGCGCGCGACCTCGCCAGGCGCTCGCGGTCGCGACGGCGGTCGCCTCGATGCATTCGGCGTCCGTGATCGCGCTCGGCCTCGCCGTCGTCGGGCTCCAGCAGACCTTCCGCCCCGAGGTGCTCTATCCGTGGCTCGGCACGCTTTCCGGTCTCGCCGCGGTCGCGCTCGGTGCGTACCTGGTGTGGACCCGATCGAGGGCGTGGCGTCACGGACGCCTCCATGCCCACGGTCACGAACATGCTCACGGACACGAGCACGACGATCACGTCCTCGTGCTGCAGCACGACGGCCGGTTGTCGAGGAAGGGGATCCTCACCCTCGCGTTCGCAGGCGGGATCCTTCCGGCCCCGAGCGCGCTCCTGGCCATGTTGGCCGCGATCCAGGCGCACCGGGTGGTCTACGGTCTTGCGCTCGTGGCGGCGTTCAGCGCCGGGCTGGCGTGCGCGCTGCTGGGGGTTGGGATCGGCGCACTCCGCGCGCGCGACGCGATCGCCCGCAGGGCGTCCGATCGCGTCGCCCTCGCTCTCCCGCTCGTCTCGGCGGTCGCGATCGTGATCGCCGGCCTGGCGATCGCCGGCCGAGCCGCGTCGGCGCTCTGACCCGTTACCTCATCCGGCTTCGGGCCAGGCCGGGTCGCCCGGCTCCGACGGCTCCGAGCCGGCGGGCTCCACGGTCACCAGCAGATGATCGAAGGTCGCCGGGTCGACCTCGAGGCGCACGAGCACCGTCCCATCGGGGTAGGGGAGGAAGTCACTGAGGTGCGTGGCGTGGTGCCTCGATACCGCCCACAGGCGGTAGACGAGCCCGGGCGCCGGGAACGGAACGCCTCTGCCGTAGACGTAGAGCTCCTGGACGCCTTGGGCGGAGATCTCTTGCGCGTTCCCGCCGAGGGGTTGCCGCAGGAGAGTGGGGTGCTGAACGACGAAATCGGCGAGCCCCTGTACGTCGGCCGCGGGGACCTGCGCCGTCTTCCGATCCTCGAGCTGACTCAGTGCCATCCCGCCGACCCCGACCACGAGCACGACGCTCGCCGCCGCTGCCACGAGCCGTCCCGGGGTCCACCGCATGCCCGACCGGCCTCGCGCATCCATCTCCCGATGGATCCTCGGGAGGAGGGGGTCGGGAGGCGCGACCGGTTCGGCCTCCAACGCGAGCTCTCCCGCGACCGCCTGGAACGCGTCGAGCATCATCCGGCACTCGGAGCAGCCGGGGACGTGTTCGGTGAGCAGGCGGTCGGCTTCGGCGGCATCCTCGTCCGACAGGCTCTGGAGCGCGTAGCCCGCCAGGAGCTCCTGCGCCTCGCCGTGGCCGTCGATCATCCTGTCTCCTCCAACGCCGCGCGGAGCTTGCGCATCCCAGCGAACGTCCTGGTCTTCACGGTTCCGAGTGGGATCCCCAGCTCCTCGGCGATCTGCACCTGGGTCTTTCCGCCGAAGTACGCCATCTCGAGAACCTGTCGCTGTTCGGGGGGGAGGCCTGCGAGGGCCTCGCGAACCTCCTTGCGCCGCACGCCGAGGTAAGACTCCTCGGCGATGGCATCCGCAGGGTCTTCGCCGACCAGCGGTTCGAGGTTCGCCGCCCGTTCGGATCTCGCTCGCAGGCGGGACTCGCGTCTCACCAGGTCGACCGCGCGATGGTGGACCAGCGCCAGGAAGAACGTTCGGAAGGGTCCCCGTCCCGGGTCGTAGGCCTCGGGCGTTCGCCAGAGCGCCATGAAGGCATCGTGGACGACGTCCTGGGCCAGGATCTGCTGTCCCGTCACGCGGTACGCGAGCCCGTAGGCCGATCCGGCGTATCGGCGGTAGAGCTCGTCGAACGCGCCGCGGTCGCCAGACGAGAGTCGCCGGTGGAGCTCAAGATCCTCGCGGTCGCCGTCGCGCACGGACCGTATCCTCCCAGCCGATGCGAAGCGTCGTCCTCTACACGCGCAACGGTTGTCACCTGTGCGACGAGGCGCGGAGCGCGATCCTGTCCGTCCTCGCCCGCCAGCCGTTCGCCTTCGACGAGGTGGACATCGACACGGACGACGAGCTGGTGCGTGACTACGGGATCAGGATCCCCGTCGTGACCGTGGACGGTGAAGAGCGTTTCGAGATCGCGGTCGACGAGAACGAGCTCGAGGGACTGGTCCGGATACGCTAGGCGTATGGCCGAGCGTGGCGGTTCCCGGTGACCACCCGGCCCGTCCCGGACGCCACCGTGTCCCGCCTCCCGCTCTACCTGCGGGTGCTGGTGGAGCTCGCCGATCAGGGTGAAGCGACGGTGTCCTCGGACGTCCTGGCGGACGCAGCCGGGGTCTCCAGCGCGAACGTCCGCAAGGATCTCTCTCACCTGGGGTCCTACGGGACGCGTGGCATCGGCTACGACGTTGCCCATCTGATCCACGAGATCCGCCAGGCACTCGGGCTGACGCAACACTGGTCGATCCTGATCGCCGGTGTCGGCAACCTGGGGCAGGCGCTGGCACGGTACAAGGGGTTCGCCGAGCGTGGCTTCCGCGTTGCGGCGCTGATCGATGTGGATCCCGGGAAGGTCGGCACTCGCATCGACGGCATGGAGGTGCGGCATCTCGACGAGCTGCCGAAGCTCGTGCGGGCCGAGCGGATCGCGATCGGCGTGATCGCGACCCCCGCGACGGATGCGCAGGACGTCGCGGACCGGATGGTGCAAGCAGGGCTCCGCTCGATCTTGAACTTCGCGCCGGCGATGCTCACGGTTCCCGAAGGGGTCACGATCCGGAAGGTCGACCTGGCGATCGAGCTGCAGATCCTTTCCTATTACGAGCAGCGCGACGCTCTCCGCGAGCTCAAAGGGTCGATCGGGAAGCCGCGGGGCGCTATCGCGGGATCGTGAGCCAGATCACGACCGCCACGACCACCAGCATGACCACCAGGATCATGAACTGGATGGCGCCCTGATCCAGGAGGGGCGTTTGGATCTGCATGAGGGGCGTCTGGATCGCGAACATCGGTCCTTCCCTCCTCTTTACGCCGGCCCATACCACGGAGGAGCGCTCCCTCCGGTGAGGAACGCCTTTCGGGAACGCTCGGCTCGATCGAGCAACGGCAGATGGATCACGAACAGCAGGATCGAGCCGACGAGGAACATCAGGGAGTAGCGCGGGACGCTCCCGGTGTTGTACTTCATCGACAGCACCGTCTCGGGGCCACCTCCGACGAAGTGTGCCTGCACGACGGCGATCGGGGTTCCGTTCGAGGCCTTGGCGAACTCGAGCGAATCGACGGCGAACTGCGTCGTCTGGATCGCGTCGAGCGCGTCCGGGCTCCGCCCCAACGTGGCGTTCGCTTGCGCGGCGAGGAAGCTAGTGGCGGCGCCTTGGACAGACTGGATGTCGGCCGCCTGCGTGACCTGGTTCGGTTGGCTCCACGTGGGCGGGTTGGGGTACTGGGCGTATTCCGGATAGATGTCCTCCGAAGGCGTCAGGCCGGCGTCGATCACTTGCCACGCCGGCTCGGATCCTCGGGGACCGAGGTTGGTCTTCGTGTCCGGGCCTTGCGACCAGAACCCGAACATCCAGATGGACGATTGGATGATCATCCAACCGGAGAAGGCGACCACCAGGACGAGGTACCCCATCCACCGTCCGAACACCGCGGCGAGCAGGACGTACACGCTGCCGATGAACAGGATGAAGCCGGCGAGCACCACCCCCCCACCCTTGAACAGGGTCCCGCAGGCGACGTTGAACCCGAGACACGTGTCGGCGAGCATCAGGGGCGCTCCGTGACGACACCGTTCTTCTGCGCGAGCGCAAGGGCCTTGGCCTGGGCGGCGGGATTCGTGCAGATGTTGTCGTCGTAGGCCACCACCTGGGAACTGATGCTGATCAGGTAGGTGACGATGTCGTTGATCTGTTGGTCGTCGAGCGCGCCGGCGAACCGGATGCTCCACGACGGCATGTCGCCGCGTCCTTGCTGGATCACCTGGTAGATGTCGTTCACGCTGACGATCGTTGGATGACCCCCCGCGGGATCGAGGATGCCCGCGCAGATCGTGGTCAGGTTCGGCGGATACCCGTAGCCGGGAGCGCCGGTCGTCGGGTCGGTGTACGGGATCACACCGCCCTTCAGCTCGTTGCCGTGGCAGCGGGTGCAGCCGACCCCGAGCTGGTTGTCCGCCGAGTATGGCAGCACCGCCTGGGCACCGCGTTCGGTTGCGAGCGCCCGGAGCTCGTTCTCCTGACTGAGGTTCCGCGAGGGCTCGAAGAGCCACTGCAACGGGAACCAGATCACGAAGAACGTCATCAGCACCACGCCCCAGCCTTGCAGCCGGTTGAGCAACGGGGTCTCGAGCGCCGCGTCGGCGGGCCCGGGACGGAGGGCGTTCGGAACCTCGGCCTTCTTGCCGCGCGCCCGGTTGCGCAGGACGAACGCGACGATCGAGAATGCGATCGCGAGCCCGCCGAGCGCCACCAGGATGATCCCGGTGGTGTTCGTCGCGGCCAGCATCGTCCGCCCCCTCAGCCCGGCGCGACGCAGAAGGGGCCTTGCGCGGGCTCGTTGATCGTGTTCGTTCCGCGCGGCGGCCCGAGGATGACCCCGGACGTGTCGACGATCACCTGATCGCCCTCGATCGTCAGCTGGAAGCGGTCCATCCCTCGCGGCGCCGGTCCCAGCTGGTACTCCCCGGCGTCGTTGTACTTCGATCCGTGGCACGGACATTCGAACCACTGCGACTGCTGGCAGAACGGCACGCGGCATCCCAGATGCACGCACCGCTGGTAGAGCGGCATGATGCCCTGGGCTGTCACCTGGAGCGCCGGATAGTTCGCTTGGCCGGTTCCCGGGGTGCCGTTCCACTCGATCACGTAGAAGCGACCCTGCCCGACGTAGTACGGCTGCTTGTTGCTCTCGATGAACGACTTGATGTCGTTGACCGACCCGGCGGGGATCTTGGATCCGAACCCCCCGCGGAGGTTCGGCCACAGGAACGCGACCGTACCGAGCCCGAACTCGGCGGAGAAGAGCAGCACCGAGGAGATCAAGGCCCGCCGCTGGAAGTCACGGCGCGACACGACGGGGACGGGCTTGGCCGCAGGTTCGGCCTGCCGCCCCGCCTGCCTGCTGGCGCGGAGCAACGACAGGCTGAAGAACAGGGCGAACAGGATGATGCCGACCAGCACGAGGATGACGGCGACGGTGGCGGTGGAAAGCCCGAGCGCGGTCACAACTCGAAGAACACCCCCTGTGCCCACGGCCAGATCCAGTTGTAGCCCTCACCTCGGAAGAACGACCCGATGATCGTGAGGACGGCCCCGAACATGAACAGGACCGTGAACAGGGTGATCGCGATCTTCCGGTCGCCGGGCAGGACGCTCGGGTTCCGGTCGACGTAGGGGACGGCCGCGAGCCCGACGAGGATGAAGGTCGGGATCGAGATGCCGGCGACCATCGGGTGGAAGTAGCGAAGCAGTTCCTGCAGCCCGAGGAAGTACCAGGGCGCCTTCGAGGGGTTCGGGGTCAGGTTCGGGTTCGCCACTTCCCGCAGGGGCGCGTTCAGGAACGTCGAGAAGACGAGGAGGCCGGCGAAGAGGATCAGCATCGCGATGAACTCCTCGAGCAGGAGGTGCGGCCACACGTTGACGCGGTCACCCTGCTGACGCTCGACCCGCTGGATCCCTTCGGGCGGCACGAGCGCGAGCAGCCGGTGCTTCTCCGGAGCGCCCTTCTTCGGGGTTGGGATCCCGCCGGTGGGCAGCGGCGCATCGCGCCGCGGCACCGTGGCGGGTGCGGCCGCGACGGCGGTCGCCGTCGCGGTAGCCGCCGCTGCGGGCGCAGCCACGGCGGCGGCCGGAGCCGCTACGGTCGCGGCTGCCGCCGGAACCGCCGCCGGCGCCGCTGCCGCGGCGCCGTCACCGCTCGCCGCTGCGACGGCGGCGGGCGCCCGCGCCGGATGCTCTTCCACCTCGTCGGGGTGCCCCTCGTGGTACGCGCGGATCGCCTTCGATCGGGCGCGCCCCTCGGCGACGCGCCGGTCGGTCCCCGCGGCGAGCTGGGCGTCCAGCGTTTGCTGGTACACCCCCATGTCCTTCGGGACTTCCTCCCAGGTCATCCGTCGCCTCCCTAGAGCGGCCCCGAGATGCCGCCGTCCTTCCGGATCCGCCAGAAGTGGACCGCGAGGAACAGCACCAGCACGAACGGCAGCGCGAGGACGTGGAGCACGTACCAGCGGAGCAACGTGTTGGGGCTCACTATCGCTCCGCCCAGCAGCAGGAAGTTGGCCTGCTTCGCGATGAAGGGCGAATAGCCCGCGAGCGAGGTGCCGACCGTGATCGCCCAGATCGCCAGCTGGTCCCATGGGAGCAGGTAGCCCGTGAAGGACAGCCCGAGGGTCAGGAACAGAAGGACGACGCCGACCACCCAGTTGAACTCTCGTGGCGGCTTGTAGGCGCCCGTGTAGAAGACGCGCGCCATGTGCAGCGTCACCGACAGCACCATGAGGTGGGCACCCCACCGGTGCAGGTTGCGGACGAGGTCGCCGAAGAACACCGACGTCCGGATGGATTGCATGTCCGTGTACGCGGTCGCGCCGCCGATGTCGGCCATCGGGCGGTAGAAGAACATCAGGAAGATCCCGGTCAGCGTCAGCAGCACGAACAGGAAGAACGAGATTCCGCCGAGGCAGAACGTGTAGGTCAGCTTGAGCCCGTGACGCTTCACCTTGGTTGGGTGCAGGTGCCAGAGCACGTTGTTCATCGTTGCGAGCGCGCGATCTCTCGACGTGTCCTTGTAGCCCTTCCGGTAGATCGAGCCCGGGCGGAACATCGACTTCCAAACCTCAGACTCGCGGAGATCCGGCAGCTTGATCCTCGCCACGCTTCTCTTTCTACCTTCCTCGCGCGATCCTCACGACGGTCACTCCGAGGCCGCCTGCGAGGCAGGGACCTCGGCCATCGTGCGCCGCCCGCCGGCCGACTCCGGCAGGCGCGCATAGTACAGCGTGTCCGTGGGGCACCGGTCTACGCACACCGAGCATCGCGTGCACGCGTTGTCATCGACGACGAAGATGGCGTTCGCCACACCGACCTCCGCCTCGACCGCGTCCTCGTCGGCGTCTCGGACGATCTCGGTCGACATCATCCAGATGCAGTTCCAGGGACACACGTCCTCGCAGGCTCGGCAGAGGATGCAGTTGTCGGGGTCGAGCATGAGGTGCTTCGGCGACTTCACGCCCTGCGCGAGCCAGGCAGCGTCGACCGTCTCGACGACGTAGTCATCGTGGAGGTCGACCTCGGTCTTCGTGAACGGCATGGGCGCTCCTACCGGTACCCACCGGTGGGCCGGGAGTCTCCGCTACTGCCACGGAGCTTGCGACGCCAGTTCTGCATCGCCGCCGAGGCCACGAGGATGGTGACGATGGGACCCGTGGTGAGCCCCATCGCGATCGCGTCGCGGACCTGCTTGTACCCCTCCAGGCTGAGCGGGTTCGTGATGCTGGTTCCGAATGGCTTCTCGAGGAAGGCTTGGAGGTCGGTCGGCCCTGCCCAGCCGATCTTCTGCTCCGCGTAGTACATCCAGAACGAAGGCATCACGACCGCCGAGATCAACAGGAAGAAGAGCAGGGCCATGGAGAAGAGCACGGCGCTCGTCCACGTCCACTCGAAGTTCCGGACGAACACCTCGATCCGGGATCTGAGGCCTTGCGTGCGCTGCCGGATCGGTGACTTCGTCGCGACGTCGATCTGACTCATGCGCTCGTGCCTTCCGTCCCTCCTGGTCGCGGCGGCGGCATCATAGCAACCCCTCTCGGTCACCCGTGGTACGGCACCTACACTGAGCCGCAGCCTCCATGCTCGCCGATACCACACACGAGTTGGCCCGATGGTGGGCCCCCGCGCTCGCCTTCGTCGCGGGCATCGTGTCGTTCGCCAGTCCGTGCGTGTTCCCGCTGGTTCCCGGCTACCTGTCGTTCGTCACCGGTGCGTCGGCCGTCGACGGCGAGATGGCGGGCGGTGCGGAGCGGCCTTCGGCCGGCCGGCTGCTCCCGATCCTGCTGTTCATCGGCGGGTTCACCCTCGTGTTCGCGCTGCTGGGCGCGTTCGCATCCACGGTCCGGCTCTTCAAGGGCTCCGCGGGGCAGACGATCGCGGGGCTCGTCGTCATCACCCTGGGCTTGCTGATGATCGGGTACGCCCTGGGGCGAGGGTCGATCGCGTTGTACGCCGAGCGCCGGCCGTTCCTGCACAAGGTGCGTCCGGGTGTCGCCGGCGCGTTCCCGCTCGGCATGGCGTTCGCCGCCGGGTGGACGCCTTGCATCGGCCCCGTACTGAGCGGGATCTTCTTCATCGCGAGCACCCAGAGCACCGCGCGCGGGGTCCTCCTGCTCGTCGTGTACTCGCTCGGGCTCGGCGTTCCGTTCCTCCTGATCGGTCTGGGGGTCCAGTGGCTCTCCGGGACGCTCCGATGGTTCCGACGGAACTACCGGGTTATCACCGTGGCCTCCGGCACGTTGCTCGTCGGGATGGGCATCATGCTCATCACGGGGACCTTCACGCGATACTTGATCGCGCCGCTCCAGCGCTTCGCGCCCGGCCTCTGACCGCCCGGCTCGCAGTAGCATCGTGTCGGCCTCATGAGTCCCTCCGCGCCTCCCCGCTTCACGCTTCGGCAGTCGTTCGCGCTCGTGTGGCGGACCCTCCGGTCGATGCGCACGGCTCTCGTTCTGCTCATCCTGTTGGCTGCGGGCGCCGCGGTCGGCTCGCTCCTCCCGCAGATCCCCAACAGCCCGCAGCGGGTCGCGTCGTATCAGCTCGCGCATCCGTTCTTCGGCGCGCTCTTCCTCCGGGCGGGATTCTTCGACGTCTTCGGGTCCTGGTGGTTCGTACTGATCCTCACGTTGCTGTTCGTGTCACTGATCGCGTGTCTGATCCCGCGGTCGCGCGCGATGCTCCGCACGATCCGCCAACGTCCGATCCAGGCGAGGGAGATCGACGCGTTCCCACAGTACCGGGAGCTGCGGGTTCCCGCCGAGCCGGTGGCAGCGGCCGCGACGGCGCGCACGGTGCTGCGGCGCCACGGGTACCGCGTTGCCGTGGCGGCGGACGGTCGCGCCGTCGCGGCCGAGAAGGGCACGCTCCGCGAGGTGGGCAGCCTCGTGTTCCACTGGGCGTTCCTGGTGCTGTTGGTCGCCGTGATCGTGGGCAAAGGGACCGGGTACGTCGGGCACGCGACGATCGTCGAGGGACAGACGTGGACCGACGCGGCGTTCAACTACGACGGTGATCTTCGGACCGGACGGTTCTCGTCGGGCTCCCACACGGGGATCGGCATCAAGTTGCTCGATTACTCCGATGCGTTCCGACAGAGCGGCGTCCCGATGGATTTCACGTCGAAGGTGGAGCTGCTCAACCCCGGCGGCACCCTCGCGCGAACGGACACCGTCACGATCAATCACCCCGTGAGCTTCGACGGCGTGCGGATCTTCCAGTTCGGCTTCGGGTGGGCGCCCGTGGTCACGATCACCGATCGGGGAGCGACGATCCTCCACGGCCCGGTCGTCATGGGGCAGAACGCCCAACCGGGGGACAACCCTCTCACGGTTCCCTGGATCGGGTTCGTGAAGCTACCCACGCTCCGTCCACAGGTCGCGATCAAGCTGGAGCTCTACCCCGACAGCGTCGCCTACTTCGCGGGACTGATCGCCGGGGTCCCCCAGCCGATGACGCAAGCGAAGGACCCCTTCATGCGCTATTCGCTCTGGAAGGGCAAGCTGCTCGATCCGTCGCTGAGCGGCTTGGACACCCGGTTCATGCACCAGGTCGCGACGGGCGGCATCGGCCGGGGATGGACCGTCGACCTCGCTCGCGGATGCGTGAGCTCCGGAGCTTCGTCATCGGGCCTTCCCAGCCAGCTCGCCGGGACGGTCTGCCCGTCCGGCGTCGGCTCCGGGCTCACGATGTCGTTCCCGCAGCTCCGCCAGTATTCGCGGCTGCAGATCTCGCGGGACACGACCGTCCCCTGGGTCCTCGCCGCCGCTATCCTCATCCTCGCGGGTCTGGTCGCAGCGATGTACTCGTCGCGACGGAAGGTCTGGGTCCGTGCCGAACCCAAGGACGCCGGGTCGGTCGTGCAGATCGGAGGGTTCGCGTTGCAGCGGAAGGATCGATTCGAAGAGGCCTTCCCGAAGCTGGTCGAAGATCTGGACGCCGCGATCGCGAAGATCCCCGCCGACAGGCGCGAGGAGGTCGGAGCGCGGTGAGCACAGCCGATTGGGGGCGCCTCTCGAGCGACGCCTTCAACGCCGCGCTGTTCGCGTACATCGCGGCGATGGTCCTCTCGTTCGCGTACCTGGCGTTCCGGAGGACGTCGTTCCACACGGCGGCGACGGTCGTGGGAACCGTCGGGCTCGCGACGAACGGGCTGTCGATCGTCGCGCGGGGGATCGCGGCCGGGCGGACGCCGTGGGGAAACATGTACGAGTACTCGGCGCTGCTCACCTTCCTGATCGTGCTGGCGTACCTCGTGATCGTGGAATGGCGCTACCACGTCACGACGCTCGGCGGCTTCGTCTACGCGTTCGCGATCTTCACCATGGCGATGGCCGTGTCCTTCTTCTACGTCGGGCCGACCGACCTGCTGCCCGCGCTCAACTCGTACTGGCGGCAGATCCACGTCACGGCGATGATCACTGCCTCATCCCTGCTCGGCATCGGCTGTCTGTTCACGATCCTCTACCTGGTGAAGGTGGCCGTGGAGCGCCGCCAGATCGCGGCGCTCCGCGGCGAGACCCCGCCCCCCATCCTCGGCGGCTCCGTCGACGCCGACCTGGACGTCCCGCCCGACTACGTGCCCGGCGCCGACGAGCCGGTGGGATCCGCCGCGCCGGCGGAGCCGGCGCGGCGGATCGGCCTGCCGCCGTCCGCGACCCTGGACCGGCTCGCCTACCGCTTCATCCAGTTCGGGTTCCCCATCTGGACCTTCGGCGTGATCTGCGGCGCGATCTGGGCGCAACAGACCTGGGGTCGGTACTGGGGCTGGGATCCGAAGGAGACGTGGTCGTTCATCACGTGGACGATCTTCGCCGGGTACCTCCACGCCCGCGCGACGGCGGGATGGAAGGGCGCGAAGGCGGCGTCGATCGCGCTCGTTGGATTCGTCAGTCTGCTGATCACGTATTACGCGGTGAACCTATGGATCGCCGGCTTGCACACGTACGCGAAGTGACTCCAGGCGCGCGGAAGGCCGCCAAAATGGCGGATGGTACAGTCACGCGGACCTGCGCCCCGCGCGCGGGCGCGGCGCTCTCAGGGGGACGAGGAACGGTGCGCAGAACGCGGTGGATCCTCGCGCTGCTCGCGTTGACGATCCTGCTGGCCGCCTGTTCGAAGACGGCCCCGCAGAATACGATGAACCCGGCGGGACCGACGGCCCAGACCGAGAAGAACCTGCTCGTGCTCGTGCTCTGGCCCGCCGCCGCAGTCTTCCTCATCGTCGAGGGCGGCATCTTGCTCATCTCGATCAGGTTCCGGCACCGCAAGGACCGCGATCGGATGCCGCCGCAGATCCACGGGAACACACGGCTGGAGATCGGCTGGACGATCGCCCCGGCGATCGTGCTCGCGGTCATCATGGTCCCGACGGTCTCCACGATCTGGGAGCTGGCACGCCAGCCGGCCGACGCGATGCAGATCACCGTCGAGGGGTACCAGTGGTGGTGGGGCTTCCGGTACACCGATCCCGACATGGCGGTCTCCTACGGCGACCACGACGCGATCGTCACGGCGGACGTCATGGTGATCCCCACCGGCACGACGATCGACCTGACGCTGACGTCGCTGGGGGGTGGCGCACACAGCACCTCGGGCGTGCCCGACCACGAGGTGATCCACTCGTTCTGGGCACCACGGCTCTTCGGGAAGCAGGATGTCATCCCCGGCGAGACGAACCACATCGTCTTCGCCGCGGACGAGCCCGGGATCTACTGGGGTCAGTGCGCCGAGTTCTGTGGGCTCCAGCACGGCAAGATGAAGTTCCGCATCCGCGCGCTGGACGAGGCCGATTGGCAGCGCTGGGTCGCGAATGAGAAGCAACCGGCGGTGACGCCGCCGGCCGGATCCGCGCAGCAGGGGATGGATCTCTTCTTCGGCACGAACGGCGTGGGCGGCCAGTGCATCCAGTGCCACGGGGTGGGCGGCACCAAGGCGACCAGCACCGCGGCCCCGAACCTGACGCATTTCGCGGCGACGACCCACGAGTGCTTCGCAGGGTGCGACTTCGAGACCTTCAACCCGGACGGGACCCCGAACGTCGAGGCGTTGAAAGCGTGGCTCCGCGACCCGAACGCGGTGAAGCTCGGCGCGAAGATGCCCGACTACGGCCTCACCGAGCAGCAGATCGACCTCCTCGTCGCCTATCTGTATAGCCTGAAGTAGGAGCGACCACGAGCGATATGGTGACCGCAGCGAGCGTTCCGGCCCGCACAGGGATCATCCGTCGTCCGACGGCGACCACCGGTTGGTGGAGCTGGTTCACGACGGTGGATCACAAGAAGATCGGTCTGCTCTACGGGTTCAGCGCGTTCGCGTTCTTCCTGATCGGCGGGGTCGAGGCCCTGTTGATCCGGAGCCAGCTCGCGAAGCCCGACAACACGCTGCTCAACGCCGACCAGTACAACCAGATCTTCACGATGCACGGGGTGACGATGATCTTCCTGTTCGTCATGCCGATGTCGGCGGCGTTCTTCAACTACCTGATCCCCTTGATGATCGGCGCGCGCGACGTCGCCTTCCCGCGGCTGAACGCCTTCTCCTTCTGGGTCTTCATCCTCGGCGGGCTGTTCCTGTACTCCAGCTGGTTCCTCGGCGGGGCACCCAACGGCGGCTGGTTCGGCTATCCGCCGAACTCGACGACGGACCCCAGCATCGGGATGACCTTCTACGCGCTCGGGTTGGTGATCACCGGCATCGCCTCCAGCGCGGGGGCCGTCAACCTGGCGGTCACGGTGGTCAACATGCGCGCCCCGGGCATGACGCTCTTCCGGATGCCCGTGTTCGTCTGGATGGGGCTCGTGGTGCAGTTCCTGCTGGTCTTCGCGCTGCCGATCATCACGGTCGCGCTCTTCGAGATGCTCTTCGACCGGCGGTGGGGAACCCACTTCTTCGATCCCACGGCCGGCGGTCAGCCGCTGCTCTGGCAGAACCTGTTCTGGTTGTTCGGGCACCCGGAGGTCTACATCTTGATCCTGCCGGCCTTCGGGATCATCAGCGAGATCCTCCCGGTCTTCAGCCGCAAGCCGCTGTTCGGCTACCAGTTCGTCGTGTTCTCCGGCATCGCGATCGGCTTCATCGGTTTCGGCGTGTGGGCGCACCACATGTTCGCGGTCGGTCTGGGGCCCGTGGCCAACACGGCGTTCGGGATCACGACCGCGATCATCGCCGTCCCCACGGGGATCAAGATCTTCAACTGGATGGGCACGATGTACAAGGGCGACATCCACTTCGACTCGCCGATGCTCTTCGCCGTGGGGGCGGTCGCGATGTTCGTGATCGGTGGGCTGTCCGGCGTGACCCACGCCGTGGTGCCGTCGGACTACCAGCAGACGGACACGTACTACATCGTGGCGCACTTCCACTACGTCTTGTTCGGCGGCGCGGTCTTCGGGCTCTTCGGGGCGATGTACTACTGGTGGCCGAAGGTGTTCGCGCGACAGCTCAACGAGCTGTGGGGGAAGGTGCAGTTCTGGATCCTGCTGGTGGGGTTCAACCTCACGTTCGGTCCGATGCACATCCTCGGGCTCGGCGGGATGATCCGTCGCGAATACACGTATCCCGCCGCCCTGGGGCTCACCTTCTGGAATCAGGTCTCGACGGTCGGAGCGTTCCTGATCGCGCTGTCGACGCTCGTGTTCATCCTGAACGCGGCCTTGACCCAGCGGAGGTCGAAGGGCCTCGCCAACGAGGATCTGTGGGACGCGAGGACGCTCGAGTGGACGACGTCGTGCCCCCCGCCGATCTACAACTTCGAAGAGATCCCGGTCGTGCACTCGATCGATGAGTTCTGGCACCGCAAGTACGTGGAGGACAAGGAAGGTCGGTTGGTCCGTGTGCCGGCGGGTGCGTCCGACCATCCCGCCGATGGACACAAGGAGGGGCACGCGATCCACCTGCCGAGCCCGTCCTTCTGGCCGCTCGTCGCGGCCGTCGGCTTGCCCGTGATCGCGTACGGCGTCCTGTACTCGTGGTGGTTGGTCGGAGCGGGGGCGCTCGTCACCGTCGTCGGGTTCATGGGCTGGGCGATGGAAGCCCCGGTGGCGGAGTAGCGATGGCGGACACCACAGCGCACGCGGCACCGGTCGAGCACACGAGCACGGGGCTGCCGAGCACGAAGCTCGCCATGTGGCTCTTCCTGGCGTCGGAGTGCCTGCTGTTCGGCGCGCTGATCACGACGTACGTCCTGTACCGGGGCGCCAGCACGACCGGGCCCTACCCGAACCAGATATTCGACATCCGCTACACGTCGGTCTCGTCGTTCGTGCTGCTCGCGAGCTCACTCACGATGGTCCTGGCGCTCACGGCGGCGGAGCAGCGCGACTTCGCCCGGATGCGGCTGTGGCTCGTCGCGACCGCGATGCTGGGGCTGACCTTCGTCGGCGGCCAGGTGTACGAGTTCACGAGCTTCTACCACGAGGGCCTGAGCATCAAGAGCAACCTGTTCGGCACGACGTTCTACGTGCTCACGGGGTTCCACGGCGTCCACGTGACGGTCGGGATCTTGATGCTGCTCTCGCTCGTGGGGATGTCGTGGGCCGGCCGGCTCCCCGACGACCAGGCGTTCCCCGTCGAGATGGTCGGGTTGTACTGGCACTTCGTCGACATCGTGTGGATCGTCATCTTCACCGTCGTGTATCTGATCCCGCAACCGAAACCGGCAGGGTGAGCGCGATGACGATGGAAGGGCTGGACGAGTTCCACGGAGAGATCGGCGCGGAGGGGGTCGGCGATCCGCGCGAAGCCGGGCACGCGCGCCGCAGGCACCCCAGCGCGAAGGAGTACGTCCGCATCGGCATCATCCTGGTGGTCCTGACGACGCTCGAGGTCTGGACGAGCTATTCGGGGCTCCCGCACGGATTGTTGATCACCATGCTCTTCGGTCTCGCGTTCGTGAAGTTCGTGCTCGTCGTGCTCTGGTACATGCATCTGCGCTTCGATGACACCCGCTACTCGCGGTTCTTCATCATGGGCGCGTCCGGCGCCGGCATCCTGTTCCTGGTCGTGTTGCTGCTGCTCAAGGCGTTCGCGAGGTAGCGGCGATGCTTCCTCCTTTCCGCGCCCACGTCGACGCCTGGGTGATCCTGGGCTCGCTGGCGGCCGCGTACCTGATCGCGTGCCGCCGCCATGCTGAGCGAACGGGCGTTCCGGTGTCCGACCACGCACGCCGCCTCTTCCTGACGGGTGTCGCGGTCCTGTGGATCGCCGCGGATTGGCCGATCCACGACCTGGCCGAGCGCTATCTGTATAGCGTCCACATGGCGCAGCACCTGCTGTTCACGCTGGTGGCGGCGCCGCTGCTCGTGGCGGGGACGCCGGCGTGGCTCTGGCGCGACCTCCTGCGCCGGCGGATCGCTCGGCGGGTGTGGCGCTTCCTCACGCGGCCTCTGCCGGCGATCGTTCTGTTCAACGGCGTCCTGCTGTTCAGCCACTGGCCGGCAGTGGTGACCGTCTCGGTTCACTCGGAGCTCACGCACTTCCTCCTGCATTCGCTCCTGTTGGGCTCGGCGGTCGTGATGTGGTGGCCGGTGGTCTCCCCGCTGCCGGAGATGCCTCCGCTCACTCCTCCGGGCCAGATGCTGTACCTGTTCGTCCAGTCGCTCGCTCCCACGATCCCGGCATCGTTCCTGACGTTCGGTCATGTGCCGCTCTACCCGGTGTACGCCACGTTCCCGCGCATCTGGGGCATCTCGGTGATGACGGATCAGATGATCGCGGGCCTGACCATGAAGATCGTCGGAGGAGCGATCCTGTGGACGGTGATCACCGTCGTCTTCTTCCGCTGGGCGCGGCGTGACCAGAACGAGGGATGGGACGCGTTGCAATGGCGGAACGTCGACGCCGAGATCCGTGCTGAGATGGGACGATGAGCGACCACGCCCCGGAACCTCGCGAACGGCTGCTCTGGCCGATCCTGATCCCGGTCGCCGTCCTCGTCGTGATCGGCGCGATCCTGTTCCTGTTCTCCCGGGTGCTGCTCCACGTGACCCCGACGGCGGCGACCATCACGGCGCTGGTGGTGGCCGCTTCCATCCTGGCCGTCGCATGGGTCGTCGCCAGCCGGCCACAGGTGACGGGCGCCTCGCTGCTGTCGATGGTGGGGGGGGTCACGGGGATCGCGATGCTCACCGGAGGGCTGGCGTTGTTGCTCGGCCAGCCCACCCACGAGGCACAACCGGTGATCGTCGCCCTGACGGCCCCGAAGGGCGCGGCGGCGAACGGCTTCCAGACGAAGTCGCTCTCGGCACCCGCCGCCTTCCCGTTCACGATCGCGTTCACCAACGACGACACCGGCGTTCAGCACAACGTGGTGGTCACCGCGCAGAAGACCACCGACCCGACCGGCGCGATCGCGGCAGGGCAGCCGGTCACGGGAGTTGGGAGCGTCGACGTGCCGGTGAGCCAGCTCGCCGCCGGCAGCTATTACTTCTTCTGCGAGTTCCATCCCACGACGATGTTCGGAACGCTTACCGTGGCCGGCCCGCCTCCGGCGCCCGGTGCCCCCGCCGTTCCCGTGATCACCGCACAGGACCTGAAGTTCTCACAGACCTCGCTCGACCTGCCTTCGGGCCAGCCCACCACGATCACGTTCGACAACGAGGATGCGGGCGTCCTGCACAACATCCAGTTCTTCTCCGACAAGGACTACACCTCCTCGATCTACAAGGGACCCGACGTGACCGGCGTCGCGTCGGCGGAGTATCAGCTGCCGGCGCTCGGTCCCGGCACGTATTACTTCCATTGCGATTACCACCCGACGACGATGCAGGGGACGATCACCGTCGCGAAGACCGGCGGCGGGTCGTCGCCGAGCGCAGCGTCCGCCAGCCCGAGCGGCTAGGCGAACCTGGTCAGCGCTGAGAGCATCAAGACGTGACCGGCCGGGTGCTGACCCCTTGGTGGCGAAAAAGAACCCCGGACGAACGCCATGGGGAAGCTGCCGGAAGCACGCTCTCGACCCGGATCCTGGACTGAGGGGGCACCCTCGCGTGCGAAGGCTGGCCCAAGCCGCTCTCGCCGCCGCGAACGATGGTGGAGATGTCGCGACGCTTCGGGCGGCTCATCGACTGATCGCTGACCGCGTCCGGCCCGTTTACTCGGTCGAGGACACTCGACGCGTCTCATCGGTTCTCGCGCGGGGCAGTGGCTCGTGCAGCCAGCGACTGGCCGTCCTCGAAGCCGTTGCGAGGAGCTCCGGCATCGCGACTCGGGTGCGGGGTCTCGTCGTCGATGGCCGCTTCTGGTATCCACGGTTCCCGCGCATGCGGGTCGTGGTGCCCGACGCGGTCCTCCTGGCCTGGCCGCAGTTCCGGGTAGAAGAGCGGTGGGTTGATAGCTCCGAGCTCTTCGGGACGCTCGCCGCGCTCGCTGCGGGAAGCCAACCAGGGTTCACCAACGACGGTGGTGAGACGTTGTTCGACGCCTTGCCACGAACCGCCTTGGACTGGGATGGCCGAACCAGCCAGCTTGGGACGTGTTCGGCATGTGACCTATCTGCGCGGGTCGTTGTCGATCTCGGTCTCTATGAGTCGAGGGACCAGTTGTTCCGCCAGCAGGGACAGACCCTGTCATGGCTCGCTCGCGTCCTTGTCGAGCCGGTGCTCGGACGTTGGAGTCCCTGATCCGCTACCTGCCTCGCGGAACCTCATCAGGTCGTGTGGGCTTCGTTCGGGCCGCGATACCGTGGCCGTGTGCGAACCCTCGTCGCGATCGCCGTCAGCCTGACCTTGATCGGGTGCAGCTCGGCCTCGGATGCGAGTGGGACCCTCGTCCGTGTCGAGGACCGGCCGCTGCCAGCTCTGGAGGGCAAGGGTCTCGACGGTGCGCCACTGTCGGCCGCGGCGTTCCGCGGGAAGGTCCTGGTCGTGAGCGTCTGGGCGACGTGGTGCCTGGACTGCGAGCGTGATCAGCCCGGATTCGTCCGCGTGGCAGGCCGGTACGCCGGCAAGGGCGTGGCGTTCCTCGGGGTGAACCCCGAAGAGACCAGCACGGCGCAGCCGCTGGCGTGGGTTCGACGCTACGACGTGCCGTACCCCAGCATCGAGGACCCGTCGGGCCGGTTCGCGGCCAGCCTCGGCTACACGGGCCTGCCCGCGACGTACGTGGTCGATCGGGAGGGCACGATCAGGTACTCGATCATCGGCTCGACGACGAGCGAGGCAACGTTGAGCAACTTGATCGATCGGGCCCTGTCGGGCGATGTCTCCGGGACCCCGCCTCCGTAGTCGAGCGCGTCACACGAGCGCGTCGATCGCCACCGCGGCGAACAGGGCCCCCAGGTACAGCACCGAGAACTTGAAGAGCGCCCATGCCCTTGCGTCCGAGGGGTCACGCCACAGATGCAGGGCTCGGTACACGAAGCTCCCGCCGAGGACCACGGCCGTGACCAGATAGATCGGGCCCATCGAGGCGATCGGCACGAGGAGCAGCGTCGCTCCGAACAGCACGAGCGAATAGAGGAAGATCTGGCGCCGCGTCTCATCCTCGCCGCGGACGACCGGCAGCATCGGAACGCCCGCGGCCGCGTAGTCGTCACGGACCCGCATCGCCAGCGCCCAGAAATGCGGCGGCGTCCACAAGAAGACGATGGAGAACAGCATGACCGCCGGCCAGCCGATCCCGCCGGTCACGGCCGCCCATCCGACGAGTACGGGGACGGCGCCGGCAGCGCCTCCGATCACGATGTTCTGGGTTGTCGAGCGCTTGAGCCACATCGTGTAGACGAAGACGTAGAAGGCGATCGCCGAGAGCGCGAGCGTGGCGGCGAGCACGTTCACCGTGACCGCGAGGAAGGTGAACGCCACGGCTCCCAACGCGAACCCGAACCGCAAGGCCGCCTCCGGCCGGATGGCATGGCGGGGGAGCGGACGCCGCCGGGTGCGGCGCATCACCTGGTCGATGTCCCGGTCCAGATACATGTTGCACGCGTTGGCCGAGGCGGCCGCGAGCGTTCCGCCGACCAGGGTCGCGAGCACGAGCCAGGCACCCGGCAGCCCGCGGGCCGCGAGGATCATCGGCGGCACGGTCGTGATCAACAGCAGGACGATGATGCGTGGCTTGGTCAGCGCCGCGAACGCGCGCACCGTATCCCCGAGCGAGCGACCCGTGGTCGCCGGGAACCGCTCGTCCTCAGCCTCGGCGCGGAGGTCGTCGCGCGACGGTTCCCGTCGCGCGACGACCGCGAGCGCCACGATCGTCGCCCAGATCAGCGCTGAGACCGCGACGTGGGCGGCACGCGCCCACGTCGCGAGCTCCGTGACTACGTTGAGCGCGCCGACGGCGATCTGCGCGATCACGAGCACGAGGGCGAGCGTCGACAGACCGATCAGCCTTGAGGACCGGGGCCGCATCGTGCGGGCCCGCACCACGCACCAGGCGACCAAGGCCGTGACCGCGATCGCGAGGAGCCGGTGCGCGAACATCGGTCCCGCACCCGGCTGGGAGAGGTCCGGGACGAGCCGGCCGCTCATCAGCGGCCAGTCGCGGAACGCCAGGCCCGCGCCCTCGGCCCGTACGTACGTCCCGACCAGCAGCAGCCCGTACGTCACGAGCGCCGTGACCATGGTGATCCGCGCGTAGCTTCGGATCCCTCCCGGCTCGAGGAGGTGCGCGAGGACCGTGATCGCGACCGCGACGCCCAGCACTACGAACGCGACCGCGAAGTGAAGCGTGACGACCGTGGGGTTCTCGTGCGTCGCGATGATCCAACCGCCGATCGCGGCCTGGATCACGAAGAGCGGGGCGAGGCCGACCGCGAGCCATGCCGCGAGCCTCGGAACCGCTCGCCCCTGCCCGCCGTCGCGCGCCCTCGCGAGGGACCAAGCGCCCACGACGGCGAGGGCGATCGACAGGCTCGCCGAAACCACGGCGAGCAGCCGGTGGAAGTACTCGATGAGGGTGTGGTACTCGACGCGGGGGACCCACGAGCCGAAGCACGTCGGCCAGTCCGGGCAGCCATCTCCCGAGCCCGTCGCGCGGACCACGCCGCCCCACGCGATCAAGAGCACCGTCGACACGGTGGTGGCGATGGCGAGGGTGCGGAACGCGCGTCTCATGTCCGGGGACCGGTCCAGACCGGCGGCCACATGATAGAAGGAGTGCCCGCCGCGGTGTCGCTCGCGCCCGCGCCGTGCTCCTTGGCATACTGGCCGCGATGGCTTCCCCCTCGAGTCTCTCGCCGACCGATCCGGTCGCTCTGCAGGACCGCATCGACGACGTCCTCCGCTCATTCCTCTCCGCGCGCCGACAGGAGCTCGCGTGGCTCGACCCACGAGCGACCGAACCGATCGACGAGGTGATCGGCCTGTTCGAGGCCGGCGGCAAGCGGATCCGGCCGGCCTTCTGCTACTGGGGGTTCCGCGCCGCCGGAGGCCCGCACGGCGAAGCGATCCTTCGCGCCGCCGCGTCGCTCGAGCTCTTGCACACGATGGCCCTGATCCACGACGACGTGATGGACGCGTCGCCGGCGCGCCGCGGCCGGCCCACCGTGCACGCGCGCCAGACGGAGGCCGCGGCGAGCCGCGGTCAAGCGGAGCCGGAGCGGATCGGGACCGCGATCGCGATCCTTGCCGGGGACCTCGCGTCGGTGCTCGCCGACCAGCTGCTGCTGGAGTCCGGTTTCCCGCCGGTTCGCTTGGCGGCAGCGCTCGAGCGGTACCACAGGATGCGGACCGAGATGGCCGCCGGTGCCCACCTCGCGCTGATCGACGCCGACGCGGACGCCCGGCTGCTCGCGGCCCTCAAGGGGGGGTCGTACACGGTGGAGGGACCGCTCCAGATCGGGGCGGCCCTCGCGGGGGCCTCGGTCTTGGTTGCCACCCGGCTCGAACGCTTCGGGGAACCGCTCGGGGAGGCGTTCCAGCTGTTGGACGATCTCCGCGACGGCGATGCGACGCCCGGCGCGACGATGATCGACGCGAACAAGTTGATCGCCGAGGCCAAGGATGCGCTCGATCCGGACGTGCTCGCAGCGGACGCGATCCAGGCGCTGGGGCTGCTCGCCGACCTCGTGGGCGGCTCGTGAGCGAGGACGTCGAGCTCCTGAGGCGGGTGTTCCGCGACGCGGCCACCTGCCGGATCGCCACCGTGCGACCCGACGGCGGGCCGCACGTGGCACCGCGATGGTTCGTGTGGCTCGAAGATGCCGTCTGGGTGTCCTCGCGGGTGGGGGACCAGACCTGGGAGCACGCCGTCCGCGATCCTCGGGTGTGTGTGCTGATCGACCGAGGCAGGGAGTGGGGCGAGTTGACGGGGGCTCGGGTCGAGGGGGTCGCGGAGCTCCTGCCGGCCGAACATCCGGACCTCCGCGAACCGATGTCCGCGTGGCACGACAAGTACCGGACGATGTTCACCGGCGACGGGTTCGAGCGATTCGCGGCCGGCGTTCCGGCCCTGGGGTTCATCCGGGTCGTCCCGGCGAGGGTCGGCTCGTGGGATCACCGGGACGCGGCGCGCCAAGCCGCGACGTGATCCGGCGGCCTGCGGTAGCCTGAAGGTCGATGCTTGTGAAGTTTTTCACAAGCCCCGCCGGCGGTGGGGCCGCGGAGGGGGACGCGTGATCGCGGAGCACACGATCGACACGGACGTCCTGGTCGTGGGGGGCGGTCCCGGTGGCTCCGCGGCCGCCTATCACCTCGCCAGGCATGGGATCGACGTCACCATCGTCGAGCGGGCCGCGTTCCCCCGCGAGAAGGTCTGTGGCGATGGCCTGACGCCCCGCGGGGTTGCCGCGATCCGCGACATGGGGATCGATACCGGAGATCCCGGCTTCGAGAGGGTGATCGGACTTCGCGTCTACACGCGGAACTCCATGCTCCAGTTGCCATGGCCCGAGCTGACCTCGTTCCCGGGATACGGCCTCGTGATGCCGAGGGACCGATTCGATCACCTGCTCGCGCAGCGGGCGGTGAAGGCCGGGGCGCGCCTGTTGGAACGGACCGAAGCGGTCGCCCCCGTCATCGTCGACGGCTGGGTGCAGGGCGCCGAGGTGCGCCCGACCGCGGACAAGCACGCCGACACCACCAGGATCCGGGCCCGGTTCGTCGTCGCGGCCGACGGCGCGGCCGGGCGGTTCGCCCGGCCGGCGGGCGTGCAACGCGACGACTCCCGGCCGTTGGGGATCGCTGCTCGCCGCTACTACCGGACGTCCTACCACCCTGGGCCGTGGTTCGAGTCGTGGCTCGACCTGTGGGACGGCGACATGCTGCTCCCCGGTTACGGATGGCTCTTCCCGGTGGCGGGGGGGCGGATCAACCTGGGCGCCGGGCTCCTCAACACGTTCCGCCACTTCGAAGAGGTGTCGGCACAGCAGCTCTTCGCCGCGTTCGCCCGGATGCTTCCCGCGGAGTGGGGGCTCACCGAGGACGCCACCGATGGCCGGCTGCTGTCCGGACCCTTGCCGATGAGCTTCAACCGGTCGCCGCAAGCCGTTCCGGGCATGCTCGTCGTCGGGGATGCCGCCGGCGCGGTGAATCCCTTCAACGGGGAAGGGATCGCGTACGCCATAGAGACGGCGAAGCTCGCCGCCGATCTGCTGTCCGAGGCGCTCGTGAAGGACCGGCCGGGTCTCGCGATGCGCTACCCACAGCTGCTGAGCGACACCTACGGGCGGTACTTCTTCATCGGCCGGCAGTTCGCCAAGATCATCGGGAACCCCGCGGTGATGGGCCGCGCCACGAAGTACCTTCTGCCGAACCGTCGCGTGATGGCGTTCGCCCTGCGGGTCATGGGCAATCTCACCGACGGACGGGACGGCGACGCCCAGGACCGGCTCTTGCATGCGCTCACGATGCTGGCGAGGGCCTCGTGAGCGCACTCCGTAGGATGGACCGGTCGTGCTGATCGACTACCTGCCGATCGTCGTTATGGCCGTCCTGGCGGGGGTGTTCGCGGTGGGCTCCCTGATGGCCTCGGGGATGCTCCGGCCCAACCGTCCGAACCCGGTGAAGCTGTCGGCCTACGAGTGCGGCAACGACCCGGTCCGGCTGCCGAGCGGGGAACGCTTCAGCGTCAAGTTCTATCTGGTCGCGATGCTGTTCATCATCTTCGACATCGAGACGATCTTCCTGTTCCCTTGGGCGGTCGCGTTCCGCTCGCTCGGGCTGTTCGGTCTGGTCGAGATGTCGGTGTTCATCGGGCTCGTGTTCGTCGCGTACGTGTACATCTGGCGCAAAGGCGGGTTCGACTGGAGCGCCGGCGAGATCGCGCCGAACGAAGCCGAGGAGGTCGTCGAGCGCGAGCGCGCGCTGTCCAGCCGGAGTGAACAGCAGGTGGCGAAGCCGCCGGATATGAACGAGCGGCAGGGGGCGGGTCGTGCCGGTTGAGCGCTTCGAGGGCGTACACCTCGGGCGGACGCCCGAGGAGGTCGAGGAAGAGGTCGAGCGTGGCGTCCTGCTGACGACGCTGGACCGGGCGGTCGGATGGGCGCGCAAACAGTCGATGTGGCCGGCGACGTTCGGGCTGGCGTGCTGCGCGATCGAGATGATGTCGTCCGGCGCCGGCCAGTACGACCTATCCCGGTGGGGCATGGAGCTCTTCCGCGCGTCTCCTCGTCAATCCGACCTCCTGATCGTCTCGGGCCGCGTGTCACAGAAGATGGCGCCGCCCCTCCGGCGGATCTACGACCAGATGCCCGAACCACGGTGGGTCATCGCCATGGGGGTCTGCGCGTCCGCGGGTGGGATGTTCACGAACTACGCCATCGTTCAGGGCGTCGACACGATCGTGCCGGTCGACGTGTACGTGCCGGGGTGTCCGCCGAAGCCCGAGATGCTGATGTTCGGGATCTTGAAGCTCCAGGAGAAGGTCCGGACGTCGGAGCCGTTCCGGTGAGCCGAGGGCGGGTGACGTGAACCTGGACGCCCTCGCGGGCAGGATCGGGGAGCGTGTCCCTGACGTGCTGGTCGCGCGCGGGGAGGTCACGGCGGTCGTCGAGCGCGAGCAGCTCCTGGAGACGCTGGCATGGCTCCGCGACCAGCCGGACGTCGCGCTCGACTTCCTCTCGTCGGTCACGGCGACCCACTGGCCTGACGTCGACCCCGCGTTCTGGGTCGACTACGAGCTCCGATCGTTCCCGCACAAGCATCGGGCCAGGGTGAAGCTGGGTCTCAGCGAAGGGGACGCGCACGTGCCGAGCGTCACGCCACTGTTCCCGACGGCGGACTGGCACGAGCGGGAGACCTTCGACTTCTACGGGATCGTTTTCGATGGGCATCCGGACCTGACGCGGATCCTGTTGCCCGACGATTGGGAGGGCTATCCGCTTCGGAAGGACGAGTCGCTCGGCGGCGTGCCCACCTGGTTCCACGGCGTCACGATGCCGCCGGTCGACGAGCGAGGGATGGCCTGATGGGCGAGGCCCCGGAGATGACGACGGCGCTCGATGCGGCGGGGCTGCGCGACCCGGCGACCGACGAGCTCCGGCAGGAGACGATGATCATCAACATGGGGCCACAGCACCCCTCGACCCACGGCGTGCTGCGACTGGTCCTCGAGCTCGACGGCGAGACCGTGATCCGATGCAAGCCGGTCATCGGCTACCTGCACACCGGGATCGAGAAGAACACGGAGTACCGCACCTGGATGCAGGGCGTGACGTACGTGACGCGGGCCGACTACCTCTCCCCGTTCTTCAACGAGCTCGCGTATTGCTTGGGCGTCGAGCGGCTGCTTGGCGTGGAGGCGCCCGAGCGCGCCACCTTGATCCGCATCCTCGTGTGCGAGCTCAACCGGATCACGTCACACCTCGTGTGGCTCGCGACCAGCGGCCTCGAGCTCGGCGCGGTCTCCGTGATGCTCTACGGCTTCCGGGAGCGCGAGGTCATCATGGAGATCTTCGAGGCGATCACCGGCCTGCGGATGAACCACGCGTACATCCGGATCGGGGGCGTGGTGATGGATCTTCCGGACGAGGGGCCGCGCAAGATCAGGAGCCTGCTCGACCTGCTGCCCGGGAGGATCGACGAGTACGAAACGCTGCTGCACGACAATCCGATCTGGCGCGAGCGGAACGAAGGCGTCGGGGTCCTGACCACCGAGCGGGCGCTGGCGCTCGGCGTGACCGGTCCGGCCCTGCGGGCCACCGGGATCGGCGCCGACCTGCGCAAGGACATCCCGTACTGCGCCTACGAGTCGTTCGACTTCGAGGTGCCGGTACGGACCGAGGGTGACGCCTATGCCCGCTACGTCGTCCGGCTCGCCGAGATGCGCGAGTCGTTGAAGATCGCCGGGCAGGCGCTGGAACGGATCGAGGAGACGCCCGGTCCGGTGATGATCGATGACCCGAAGGTGGGCTGGCCCCCGCGGCTCTCCGTCGGTCCTGACGGGATCGGCAACGACCCGGAGTACCTGCGCCACATCATGGAGGAGTCGATGGAGGCCTTGATCCATCACTTCAAGATGGTCACGCAGGGGGTCGAGGTGCCCGCCGGCGAGGTCTTCAGCGCGGTGGAATCCCCTCGAGGCGAGCTGGGGTACCTGATCGTGTCCGATGGCGGACACCGCCCGTACCGGGTCAAGATCCGCGACCCATCCTTCGTCAACCTTCAAGCCTTGCCGGCTTTGATCGAGGGGTACCTGGTCGCCGACACCGTCGCCTCGGTCGCGTCGCTCGATCCGGTCCTCGGGGGCGTCGACCGCTGATGGCTCTGTTCGAAGGCCCTGTCCGAGCGGATGCGGATTCGATCCTCGCTCGCTACCCAGAGGCCCATCGAAGGTCGGCGGTGATGCCGCTGCTCTACCTCGCGCAGTCGGTCGAGGGGTCGGTCACACGCGAGGCGCTGCGCGAGATCGGCGCGCTCCTCGGGATCACGACCGCGGAGGTCGAGGCGGTCGCCAGCTTCTACACCATGTTTCGGCTGCGACCGACGGGGACCCACGTGATCAGCGTGTGCACCAACCTTGCCTGCAAGCTCCGCGGGGCGGAGGCGGTCTTCGAGGCGGCACACGAAGCGTCCGGGGTCGCGCACGGCGCTGAGCGGTCCGACGACGGTCTGTTCACGCTCCACGAGGAAGAATGCCTCGGGGTCTGTGACTTCGCGCCGGCGGTCCAGATCAACTTCTGCAACCACGACAACCTCACCCCCGAGCGGATGCGTGAGCTCGTCGCGGGGCTGCGGGCCGGCGAGGTTCCCTCGCCGGCCCGCGGCCCCGCGTTCGACAGCTTCAAGACCGCGTCGCGTGCGCTCGCCGGCCTGGAAGAGGTCACGTCGGCGTGAGCCTCCGGTTCGAGCCGCGGCTCACGCGCGACTGGGGCGACCCGAGCGTGATCGGCCTCGAGGGGTACGTCGCCAAGGGGGGCTACCAGGGGTTGTCGAAGGCGCTCGCCATGACCGACGCGGACATCGTCGAGGTCGTGAAGTCGAGCGGGCTCCGTGGCAGGGGCGGCGCCGGGTTCCCGGCGGGGATGAAGTGGGGCTTCGTGCCGCGTGACACGGGCAAGCCGACGTACGTGGTGGTCAACTTCGATGAGTCCGAGCCCGGCACGTGCAACAACCGGGAGCTGGTGGAGCGCGATCCGCATCGTCTGCTGGAGGGGATGGCGATCGCCGCCCTCGCGATCGGATGCGAGACCGCCTACCTCTACGTTCGCGGCGAGTACCTGTGGCAGAGCATCGTGTTGGAGCGCGCGATCGCCGAGGCGTACGCGACCGGACACCTCGGTCCCGATGTCCAGGGTTCCGGCAAGCGCGTCGACGCCGTGCTGCACCGGGGCGCCGGCGCGTACATCTGCGGCGAGGAGACGGCGTTGCTGAACTCGCTCGAGGGTCTGCGCGGCCAACCCCGGCTGCGCCCCCCGTTCCCGGCCGTCGAGGGCCTCTTCGCGTCGCCGACCGTGATCAACAACGTCGAGACGCTGATGAACGTCCCCGACATCCTCGTGCGAGGCGCCGAATGGTTCCGCGAGCTCGGGACGGAGAAGTCGCCGGGCACGAAGATGGTCACCGTCAGCGGCAAGGTCGAGCGGCCCGGCAACTTCGAGGTTCCCCTGGGGACGCCGTTCCGCTCCGTGCTCGAGGAGCTGGCCGGCGGCGTCCTCGACGGTCGGACGCTCAAGGCGTGGACCCCCGGCGGATCGTCCACGCCGATGCTCACCGCGGAGCACGTCGACGTTGGGCTCGACTACGAGTCCCTGGCCGAAGCCGGGTCCATGCTGGGGACGGCGGCCATCATGGTGATGGACGACACGGACTGCGTGGTCGACTGCGCGACGCGGATGGTCCGCTTCTACGCCCACGAATCGTGCGGCAAGTGCACCCCGTGCCGCGAGGGCAGCTGGTGGGCGACCCGCGTGCTCGAGCGGCTCGAGGAGGGGCAGGGCCTGGCGGCCGACCTCCCGATCATGCATGACCTCGGCACGAACCTGCTGTTCCGTGCGTTCTGCGCGCTCGCCGACGGGACGGCCTCGGTCATCAACTCGAGCCTGCAGCACTTCCCGGACGAGTACGAGGCCCACGTTCGCCTCGGCGGATGCCCGCTCAAGGTCGAGCATCTCGAGGAGGTGCTGGCCTGATGCCCGGGGAGCCGGTCACGCTCACGATCGACGACAAGGAGGTGACCGTTCCCAAAGGGACGCTCATCATCCGAGCGGCCGAGCAAGTCGGCATCGAGGTCCCGCGGTTCTGCGATCATCCGTACCTCGCCCCGGCCGGTGCCTGCCGCCAGTGTTACGTGCAGGTGGAAGGGCAGGCGAAGCTGCAGACCTCCTGTACGGTCCCGGTCGCTCCCGGGATGGTCGTCCGGACCCAGAACACGAGCGAGGCCGCGCGCCAGGCGCAGGTCGCGAACCTCGAGTTCCTGCTCCTCAACCACCCGCTCGATTGCCCGATCTGCGACCGCGGCGGCGAATGCCCGCTCCAAGACCAGGCGCTCGCCTTCGGTCCCGGCGAGAGCCGATTCATCGACGCGAAGCGCGTCTTCCCGAAGCCCGTTCCCCTCTCGCCGCTGGTCGGTCTCGACCGCGAGCGCTGCATCCTGTGCGCCCGGTGCACGCGGTTCTGCGACGAGATCAGCGGCGACCGGTTCCTCGAGCTCTTCGCCCGGAGCGCGGGGGAGCGGGTCTCGATCGCCGCCGGTGAGGATTTCCGCTCGCCCTTCAGCGGCAACACGATCCAGATCTGTCCGGTGGGGGCGCTCACCGCGACGCCTTACCGGTTCGTCGCCCGGCCGTTCGATCTGACCTCCGGCGATTCCGTGTGCCAGCACTGCAGCGCGGGTTGCAACGTCCGGGTCGACGTCCGTCGCGGCGAGGTCGTGCGCGTGCTCGCACGCGAGAACCCCGACGTGAACGACGCGTGGATCTGCGACAAGGGCCGGTTCGCCTACCGGCACGCCGACGCCCCCGGGAGGATCACGACGCCGTTGATCCGCGATCGCGGGCTGGAGCCCGCCTCGTTCGGCGAGGTCCTGCCGTGGCTCGCCGAACGCTGCCGGACCGGGCGCGTGGCGTTCCTCACCGGCGGACGCCTGATGGACGAGGACTACTATGCGCTGTCGAAGCTCGCCCGCACCGTGATCAGGACGAACGACCTGGATCATCGTCGCGCGTTCCACGGCGGGTTGGCCGAGGTCGTCGCGGCGGCGGCCGTCACCGACCGCGAGCGATCGGTGACGTACGCCGACATCGAGCACGCGCCCGTGATCCTGCTCGCGGGCCTCGATGCGGAGCAGGAGGTGCCCATCCTGCATCTGCGGATCCGCAAGGCCGCAGCGCATGGAGCGAAGGTCTTCGTCGTGCATCCGCGTCGCACCCGGCTGTACGACGTCGCCGAGCACCTTCCGACCCGGCCGGGCCACGAGGTCTTCGTGCTCGACCGGATCCGGGAGGGGGTCGACGACGGGTCGTTCGAGGCGCGCGCGGCGGCCGCGCTCCGCAGCGCGGGGGCCCAGGGCATCGTGCTCGCGGGAGAACGGCTCGCGGAGCATCCGCTCGCCGCCGACCTCGCGCTCGCGATCGCGAGCAAGATCGGCTCCCGGTTCTGTTACGTGACGCGGCGAGCGAACGATCGCGGGGCGCTCGGCGCGGGCGTGCATCCGTCGCTGCTGCCCGGTGGGCGGCGCTTCGGGGTCGCCGGTGAGCGCGCGGAGGTGGAGGCCGTATGGGGCCCGATCATGGCTTCCGAGGACGGCAGGGACGCCCAGCAGATCCTGCAGGCCTGCGCCGACCGCAGCGTGGACGTGCTGTTCGTGATCGGCGCGGACCCGCTCCGCGACCACCCCGACGCGGTGCTGGCTCGGCGGGCCCTCGCCAACGTGGCCACGCTCGTCGTGCAATCCGTCGAGCTCGGTGGGCTGGAGCCCTTCGCCAGCGTCTTCCTGCCGGCCGCGCCGGCGGTCGAGAAGGACGGTCACCTCACGGACTGGGAAGGCAGATGGCAGCGGATCCGGCCGGTCCGCGACGCGCTCGGCATCAGCCGGCCCGACTGGGAGATCTTCGCAGGGCTCGCCGCCGCGATGGGTTCGGACCTCGGGTTCGAGACCCTCGAGGAGCTCCACGAGGAGATGGCGTCGCTCTTCGTTCCGCGGGTCATGCCGGAGCGGCCCAACGTCTGGGCGGGCGCCGGCGCGCCGCAATGGCTCGACGATCTCACGCTGTTCACCTATCCGCTCCTCGTGGACGAAGGCACGCTGTCGGATCGGGCGGACGAGCTCAAGGCCGCGCTGGAGGAGCCGGCGTTCGCGGAGATGCACCCGGTGGATGCGGAGAAGCGGGGCCTCGTGGACGGTGTCGGCGTTCGGCTCACCACCGCCGCCGGCGACGCGACCGTGCCGCTCCGCGTCACAGACCACGTCGCCGCCGGCTCCGTCTTCGTCCCGTTCAACCAACCGGGCCTGGCGGCGAACACCCTCCTGTCGGGACGGTCGACGGCCTCCGTCACCGTCGAAGCCGTCGCCGACGTTGAATCCGCGGCGTCCGCCGTTCCGGACGCCGCGCTCGCGACGGGTCCTCCGGCATGACCGGCATCGACTGGGTGCTCCTGGTCGGTCGTGTCATCATCGTGTTCGTCGCGCTCCTCCTCTCGGTGCTCCTGTACATCTGGATGGAGCGGAAGGTCATCGCCGACTTCCAGACGCGGACCGGCCCGACGCGGGCGGGTCCGCGCGGCGTCCTGGTCACGTTCGCCGATGGTCTCAAGCTCTTCTTCAAGGAGTCCATCACCCCGACCAACGCCGACCGACCCGTCTACCTGCTGGCGCCGATCCTCGCGACGATCCCCGCGTTCCTGGCGTTCTCCGTGATCCCGTTCGGGGCGCCGGTCACGATCTTCGGTCGCACGGTGCCGCTCCAGCTGGCCGATCTGAACATCGGGGTGCTCTGGGTGCTCGCGATGACGTCGATCGGCGTGTACGCGGTCGTCCTCGCCGGGTGGTCGAGCGGTTCCAACTACCCGCTGCTCGGCGCGGTGCGCTCGACCGCCCAGATGGTCAGCTACGAGGTCGCGATGTCGCTCGCGCTGGTCGCAGTGATCATGTTCAGCGGTCACCTGAAGATGTCGGAGATCGTCGCGCAGCAGGACAAGGTCTGGAACGTTATCCCGCAGTTCCCGGCCTTCGTCGTCTACCTGATCTGTGCGCTGGCTGAGGTCAACCGGCCTCCCTTCGACCTCGCCGAGGCAGAGTCGGAGCTCGTCGCGGGTTTCCACACGGAGTATTCGGGGATCCGGTTCGCCCTGTTCTACCTCGGTGAGTACGTCAACACCGTGACCGTCTCGGCGATCGCCGTGACGCTCTTCCTCGGCGGATGGCGCGGATGGTGGCCTTTCCACGGCGCGGCGGCGTGGCTCGGACCCGTCCTGTGGTTCGTGCTCAAGGTCACCGCCGTGATCTACGTCTACATCCTGGTCCGCGGCACCCTGCCGCGGATGCGCTATGACCGGCTCATGAACTTCGGTTGGAAGTACCTGATCCCCTTCGGCCTGTTCTGGGTGCTCGCGACCGGAGCGATCGTGGTGCTCCCGGATCGCTACGGGCATCGGCGAGGGGCGTTCATGGCGACCGGGCTGATCGTGGCGACCTGGCTCGTGATGAGCCTGGTGAAGCAGCTGCTCGAGGCACCGCGCGCGGTCAGGACGGAGGACGTGTCGGCATGAGCGCGACGCCTCAGCCCCCGGCCGACCGGCCGATCGCTGGTTGGTGGGCCATCGTCAAGGGGATGGGCACCGTCTTCAAGCAGACGTTCCGCCACGACAACACCGAGCAGTACCCGAAGGAGATCGCGACGCCGCCGGAACGCGCGCACACCGGGCGGCATCGGCTGAACCGCCACGAGAACGGGCTCGAGAAATGCATCGGGTGCGAGCTCTGCGCCTACGCGTGCCCCGCGGACGCGATCTGGGTCGAGGGCGAGGACAACGATCCCGACGAGCCGGTGAGCCCGGGAGAGCGGTACGCGAAGGACTACCAGATCAACTACCTGCGCTGCATCATGTGCGGCCTGTGCGTCGAGGCCTGCCCCACTCGGGCCCTCACGCTCACCAGCTATTACGAGATGGCCTTCACGTCTCGCGAGGAAGCGATCTGGACGAAGGAGCAGTTACTGGAGCCGCCGCCCCCGCTCGGGACCGACCCCATCACGCGGGAGGGGCGCTGATGCCGCTCGACAACGTGGTCTTCTGGGTGTTCGCACCGATCTCGGTGGCGAGCGCGATCGGGATGTTGCTCGTCCGGAACGCCGTGCACGCGGCGCTGTTCCTGATCGTGAACTTCTTCTGTCTCGCCGTGTTCTACCTCCTGCTCGATGCTCCGTTCCTGTTCGCCGTGCAGATCGTCGTGTACGCCGGCGCGATCATGGTGCTGTTCCTGTTCGTGATCATGCTGCTCGGCGTCGACAGCGGCGTTCCGGTCCGCGAGCGGTTGCTGATCCAACGTCCGCTGGCGTTCGTCCTTGGGGCAGCGTTCGTCGTGGAGTTCTTCCTGGCGATCCGCGCCGGGGTCGGCTTTGCGACGAGAGCCCCCGACGTGTTCACCGCCAACGACGGCGGCAACACGCAGGCGGTCGCCAAGGTCCTGTTCACGCAGTACTTCTTCCCGTTCGAGGTCACGTCGGTGCTGCTCCTGGTTGCCGCGATCGCGACGATGGTCCTCGCGCATCGGAAGGCCCGGACGGTGACGCAGGCGGAGATCGATGCCGCCGCGGGCGAGCCGGATACCGACGAGATGCCGGTCTACGGTGCGGGGGCGGCGCCGTGAGGACACCCATCGCCTTCTACCTGATGCTGTCGGGGATCCTCTTCATGCTCGGCACCGTGGGGGTGCTCACGCGCAAGAACGCGCTCCTGATCTTCATGTCGGTGGAGCTCCAACTGAACGCGGTGAACCTTGCGCTCGTCGCGTTCTCGCGGTTGCACGATGACTTGACCGGGCAGGTGCTGGCCTTCTTCTCGATGGTGGTCGCCGCGGCCGAGGTCGTCGTGGGACTGGCGATCATCGTCGCGATCTACCGACGGCGTCGCAGCGTCGATGTGGACGACGTCCGGGAACTGCGATGGTGAGCCAGCCGAACGCGGCTCTCTGGGTGATCCCCGCGTTGCCGCTCGCGACCGCGGTGGTCAACCTCTTCTGGGGCAGGCGCCTGGGTCGCTGGGCCGGCTGGGTCGCGTCGGCGTCCGTCATCGTGTCGTTCGCGGTGTCGCTCGCGGTCGTGTCGCAGCTCGTCGCCAAGCCCGCGGACGATCGCCTGTTCCTCCAGCACCTCTTCGACTGGATCTCGGTCGGGAGGTTCGTCGTGGGGATGGATCTGCGCGTGGACAGCGTGAGCGCGACGATGATCCTCGTCATCACGGGGATCGGCGCCCTGATCCATGTGTACGCCATCGGGTACATGGCCGGGGATCCGCGCTACGGGCGCTTCTTCTCCTACATGAACCTGTTCGTGTTCTTCATGCTGATGCTCGTCCTCGGAGCCAACTACCTCGTGCTGTACCTCGGGTGGGAGGGTGTGGGGTTGTGCTCGTACCTGTTGATCGGGTTCTGGTCGGAGGTGCCGGCCAACGCGGAGGCGGCCAAGAAGGCGTTCATCACGACGAGGATCGGCGACACGCTGATGCTGATCGGGCTGGCGCTGATCGTGTCCCGATTCGGCACGCTAGATTTCGAGGTCGTCTTCGGGACCGCGGGCACGGTGTTGACGAAGGACGCCGCGACGGCGATCGCGTTGCTGTTGTTCGCGGGGGCGATCGGCAAGAGCGCCCAGGTCCCCCTCCACGTGTGGTTGCCCGACGCGATGGCCGGGCCCACGCCCGTCTCCGCGCTGATCCACGCCGCGACGATGGTCACCGCCGGGGTCTACCTCGTGGTCCGATCACACGTCCTCTTCGAGCTGTCGGGTGTCGCGCTGACGGTCGTCCTCGTGGTTGGGGTCGTCACGGCGGTGTACGCGGCGACCTGCGCCATCGCGCAGCAGGACATCAAGCGCGTGCTCGCCTACTCCACGATCAGCCAGCTCGGGTTCATGTTCATGGCCGCCGGCATGCGCGCGTACGGGGTGGCGATGTTCTTCCTGGTCGCGCACGCCTTCTACAAGGCGCTGCTGTTCCTGGGCGCGGGCTCGGTGATCCACGGGATGCACGACGAACAGGACCTGCGACAGATGGGCGGGCTCCGCCGCCTGATGCCCATCACGTTCGTGGCCTTCGCGGTAGGGGCGCTCGCGCAGGCAGGCATCCCACCGCTCGTCGGGTTCTTCGCGAAGGACGCGGTCCTCGAGGTCGCGCAGCACACGGGTCGCGAAGTCGTCTACGTGTTGGGCGGGTTCGCCGCGTTCCTCTCCGCGTTCTACCTCGGACGCATGGTGTATCTCACGTTCTTCGGCGAGCCTCGGAGTGACCGCGCGCGCCAGGCTCACGAAGCGCCCCCCGTGATGTGGGCACCCCTCGTGATCTTGGCCTTCGGTGTCGCCACGGCCGAGTGGCTCAACCTGACGCCCGAGGGTCGTCTCACGGGGTTCCTCGAGTCGATCACGGGGGTGAGCCCCGCCGGTCACGGCCTCGCCGTGGTGGAGCTCGCGGTGGTCGCCACCACGATCAGCATCGTGGCGCTCGCGCTCACCTGGTGGATCTACGGATCGGGCCGTGTGGACTGGAGAGGGTTCCGAGAGCGGCTCGAGCCGTGGCCGCGCGCGGCGCTGAACGGCTGGTACGTCGATCGCGCGTACGACACTGTGGTGATCCAGCCGGCCAAGGCCGGCGCATGGATCACCGCGTACGTGGTCGACGCGCGGATCATCGATGGAGCCGTCAACGCGATCGGTGGCGGGGTGAAGCTCCTGGCCGACGGTGGCCGGCTCCTCCAAACGGGGTTCGTCCGCTCGTACGCCCTCGCCGTGTTCCTGGGGGCGGTCGCGATCTTGGTCTACGTAGGGGTGCGATCGTGAGGCAGCACCTCCTCACCTTCGCGATCCTGTTCCCGCTCGTGGGGGCAACCCTGATCGCGGTGGTGGGTCGGAGCATCGGCGACCGCGACACGCGTATCCTCGCGCTGATCACGACGCTCGCGACGTTCGGCGTCTCCCTCCTCGTCCTCCGCGACTTCCAGACCGGGTTGACGGGCTACCAGATGGTCGACCGGGCGTGGTGGGTCCGGTCATTCGGCCTCCAGTACCTCGTCGGGATCGACGGGATCAGCCTGTGGCTCGTGCTGCTGACGACCTTCCTCTTCCCGATCTCGGTCCTCGCCTCGTGGAAGATCGAGACGAACGTCGCCCGCTATATGGTCGCGATCCTGGTCCTCGAGAGCGCGGTGCTCGGTTCGTTCGTCGCGCTCGATCTCCTGCTGTTCTTCCTGTTCTTCGAGGCGATCTTGGTCCCCATGTACCTGATCATCGGCGGCTGGGGGAGCGGGAACCGGGTCTACGCGGCGATCAAGTTCTTCCTGTTCACCATGGCCGGCTCGGCGTTCCTCCTCGTCGCGATCCTGTTCCTGTACTCGCGCTCCGGTCAGCTGGGACCGCCGTCGTTCGAACTCGGGCGGCTGACCCAGGTGGCTGCCGCGCTCCCGGTCCAAACCGCGCGCTGGCTCTTCCTCGCGTTCTTCGTCGCGTTCGCGGTGAAGGTGCCGCTGTTCCCCTTACACACCTGGCTGCCGGACGCGCACACGGAGGCGCCCACCGCCGGCTCGGTACTCCTCGCCGGCGTCCTGCTCAAGGTCGGTACGTACGGGCTGCTCCGGTTCAACCTCAGCATGTTCCCGCAGGCGTCGATCTACTTCGCCACGTTCGTCTCGGTCCTCGCGGTGATCGGGATCATCTACGGCGCCGTATGCGCGTTGATCCAAACCGACGTCAAGCGGCTCGTGGCGTACTCCAGCGTGTCGCACCTGGGGTTCGTCGTGCTGGGCATCTTCGCGTTCACGCAGCAGGCGGTGACCGGTGGCGTGCTCCAGATGGTCAATCACGGCCTGGCGACCGGCGCCTTGTTCCTGCTGGTCGGGATGGTCTACGAGCGAACCCACACCCGTGAGCTCGCCGAGATGGGCGGCCTGGCAGGCGTGATGCCGTGGCTGCTGGGGGCGTTCCTGTTCGTCGTGTTCGCGAGCGCCGGGTTGCCGGGGCTGAGCTCGTTCGTCGGGGAGTTCCTGGTGATCGTGGGGACGTTCGCGGTCAGCCACGTGTTCGGAGCCCTGTCCGCGATCGCCGTGGTGCTCGCCGCGATCTACCTCCTGTGGTCGTACCAGCGAGTGGCGTACGGACCGCTGCGGGAGGAGCACCGGCACCTCCCGGACCTCTCGGGCCGGGAGGTGGCGGTGCTCGCGCCGGTGCTCGCACTGCTGCTGGTCTTCGGCGTGTACCCCAGCCTGCTCACACGGTCGATCGACCCGGCCACCTGCGCCACGATCGAGCAGGTCCGCTCGTCGCAGACCTGTGCGGACGTTGGCGGCCCCATCGTGCCGGCGGCCGCGGCGGGACGGCAGCCGTGATCCCGACGCCGGTGCTCGAGTTCCGCCCGATCCTTCCGGAGATCCTGCTCTGCACGTTCGCGATCGTCGGGATGCTCTACGAAGCCTTCGCTCGTCGTCCGGATCCGGTGCCGCATCTCGCGATCGCCGTCGTTGGGATCCTTGCCTCCGCGGTCTCTGCGGCAACCCTGTGGCATTGGAGCGGATCGCCCTATGTGTTGGGTGACACCGTGGCCGTCGACAAGTTCTCGGTGGTATCGCGGTTCGTGCTGCTCGGGGCCGCGCTCGTCGGCTGTCTCTACTACACGCACTACGCGTCGCGGGACCCGGGATCGTTCCGCGGGGAGTTCTATCCGATCACCCTGTTCGCGACCGCGGGGATGACCTTGATCACGGCCGCGAACGATCTGATCGTGATCTTCCTGGCGCTCGAGCTCCTCTCGCTCTCGCTCTACGTCCTGACCGGGATCACGGGACGCCGCCGTTCGAGCGAGGCCGCGATGAAGTACTTCCTGCTGGGGGCCTTCTCCTCGGCCTTCTTCCTCTACGGCGTCGCGATGGCTTACGGCGCCGCGGCGTCGACGAAGATCGTGGGCGTCGCGGCGCCCGGCATCGTCCAGGCGCTCGCCGGGCAGACCGGTTCACAGGCGCTCGCGTTGCTCGCGATGGCGTTGCTGGTGGTTGGGTTCGGGTTCAAGGTCTCGGCGGCGCCGTTCCACATGTGGACGCCCGACGTGTATCAGGGCGCGCCCACGCCGGTCGTCGCGTTCATGGGGGCGGCCACGAAGGTCGCCGCGTTCTTCGCTCTGATCCGCGTCTTCGACGTGGGACTCCAGCCGCTCACCTGGGACTGGACCCCGGTGCTCTACGCGCTGGCGGTCGTGTCGATCGTGGTCGGGTCGCTGCTCGCCATCGCCCAGCGCGATGTCAAACGCCTCCTCGCGTACTCGAGCATCGCGCACGCGGGGTTCATCCTGACGGGGTTGACGGCGCCCAACAGCACGGGGATCCGCGCTGCGATGTTCTACCTGGTCGCGTACGCGGTGGTGACGCTCGGGGCCTTTGGGATCGTGATGCTGGTGTCCGTCCGCGGCGAGGAACAGACGTCGCTCGACGCGTATGCGGGCCTCGCGCGGCGGAGCCCCGGGCTCGCAGCGCTGATGACCGTCTTCCTGCTCTCGCTCGCGGGCATCCCGCCGACCGTGGGGTTCATCGCGAAGGTCACCGTGTTCAGTGCCGCGATCGGGGCGGGGAACTGGCCGCTCGCGGTGGTCGGCGTGGTGGGGAGCGTCGTTGCCGCGTACTTCTATCTCCGCGTCATCGTGTACATGTACATGCGGGAGCCGGCCGAGGGGATCGAGTCGGCCGAGGGCACCATGCCGCGGATCGCGGCGGGCGTGCTCGCGGCCGGGATCGTCGTCCTCGGCGTCTTCCCCGGGATCCTGACCGGGATCTTGGAACCGGCGTCGATCGTGAGGTGGTGACCGGATGCGACGGGTGATCCCCGGGCTGGAGAGCTCCGACAGCTCGCTCGAGTCGGAGATCGCGGCCCGTCTGGATCGCGTCGAGGAGGAGCTGGAGAAGGCGGTCGCCGCCGACTCGGACCTGCTGT
>Ga0070703_10000016_pt1 | contig 86253 bp, 66 predicted proteins | sample KBSK5251metaG_FD_65453 | JGI IMG/M metagenome (GOLD analysis project Ga0070703, IMG submission 65453) | Corn, switchgrass and miscanthus rhizosphere microbial communities from Kellogg Biological Station, Michigan, USA - KBS K5-25-1 metaG | ecosystem: Host-associated > Plants > Roots >... | reverse complement strand
TCGCCGTCGGTTCAATTCGTGTTTCCATCCACTTTTGCAGCAAAGCCGCCCCAGTCGTTTGACTTCACACACAGAGAATCCATCAACCCTGTCGGGGGGCGGACACTGCGTCTGGGAAATTAAGAAGCGCGTTGTTTGTAGTCTGAGTATCGAAGCTGCTAATTCGTCAGGTGCTCGATGCAATCGATCGGGCACAACTCGACGCACTTTGGCTCGTCGTAGAAATCGACGCACTCGACGCAGGTGTTCGCGTCAATGACATAGGTGTCCTCACCGATGCTGACTGATTCGGTGGGGCATTCGGGGCGGCAGGCGTCACAGTTGATGCAGTCTTCGGTAATTGTATAAGCCATCAGGAATCTCCCTTGATATCAAACAAGAATTGCCGTCGGGGTTGCTGCAACGAATATGCCAATGTGCCAGGTGAAAAATTCCGTGGGGAAAAGCGTGAGACTCGTGGTCCTGGCTGGAAAAATTCGTTTTAGCTGCGAGAAAAACCGCAGAGGCAAGCGGTCTCCTTACCGCGGCAACCGTTTTGGATTGGAGCGCGAACGTCTCGGGCGCCATTTCTGCGCAAGCGAGGACGCTTGCGCTCCAGTCAGTTTGTGACTGCGATTCAAATCGGACTCTTTCAATCGCGCTTCGCCGATGATCGTAGTAATATCCGGCGAACTCGCCACTGTTATGGGGAACATCAAAGTCAGATTATTCGCACTCGTACTCATCCTGCTGTTCGCGGGGATGACCTATTACAACTGGCATCAACTGCACAGCGAAGGAAAGTATTCGCTGAAGATGGCTGCGTTTGGTCCGGTGGGTGTGGTCGGAGGATTGTTTCTGCTGCTATTTCCCTCAAAAATCGGAAAGCCGCAAACGCTGGCTGACAAGCTGCTGGTGCTTGGCGTATTGATTGTGGGGCTGGCGGCCGGATTGGTGAACTGGTATCTGATGGATCCGGGGTTTTTTGGAAGGTGAGTGACGAGCTACTGCTTTCGCTCTGCGGGTAGAGCCATCCTGCCGATCGCGCTTTCTCCGATACTGCCAAAGTAAAGTTGGCCTTTGTGCTCGACGACGTTGGCGATTTGAGTGAAAGACTGGGCTGAAGGATCCTGAAGATTGCGAACGACTTTTCCGTTCGTGTCCAGCGCGAGAGCGAAGGCAAAGCGCTTAATGTTCGGTTGCATGAATGAAGGCAGCCGCCACACGATCTTTCGCAGAAATGGGTGTGGCAGCAGAAAGTCCAGACCCGGGTCTCGTCGATTAACCAACGCCAGCCAAAAAGTATCCTTGCCGTTTGAAGAAATGCCGTCGGGAAAGCCCGGCAAATTGTCGATGAAGATATCCGACTCTCCCTGCTTGGGCCCGGTCAACCAATAACGTCGCACGCGATACTCGCCGGTATCGTTAACCAGCACAAAAGATTGATCCGGACTCACGGCCACGCCGTTGGCGAAATACAAATCGTTTAGTAAGACTCGCGTCTGCTTCGTCCGCGGATCATAGGCGAGAAAGCGTCCGTTGGGTTGATGCTCAAGCACGTCTGCCTTGAGCTGCGTCAGCGGAAACTTGGAAGACGCATCGGTGAAATAGATTGTGCCGTCCGCGGCAATATCCAGATCGTTGGTGCAACGGAAGGGAGTTCTATCGGCTTCGGTGCTGAGTGTCGTTATCTTCCCGTCAGCCGCGATCGACAACAAGCCCTTGATTGCATCAGCGACGATCAGGTTTCGATCGTGATCAAAGATGAGGCCCAGCGGCCGCCCATTCGTGATGGCAAAAACCTCGGGCCGAGTGCCGTCCGGCTGGAGGCGAAAGATCTGTCCATCTGCTGTGCCGCAATACAAACGGTCCTGTTCATCGATCGCGACGTCCTCCGGGCCGAACGCGTTAACGGGAAGTTTTTCAATCTTAGTTAGTTCGGAATTCTGCGCGTATTGACCAGCGAGCTCAGGCGCGGGAGGCGGTGTCCAGGCAGCGGGATTGATTGGGACCGGCCAGGTTAGTAAGTACGCGAGGAGCACAACGACCAGCAATATGCCCACTCGGAGAATGAATCGTTTCATGGATTGAGGTACGCACGCCTCCGGCGTGCCCTGAAAAGCGAATCAGCACGCCGCAGGCGTGCGTACCGACGGCTTACCGCTCGCCGCGCGCGGCCTGCACCTCAGTTTGCAGGTCGACGCCCAGCTTGCGAATGCCCGGTTGGCCCATTGGTTCGAGCCAGCGCATTGCTTCGTCCAGGATGCGACGCTGATGTTCGGGCCAGTTCGGATTACCGGCGACGCTGCCGAGGTTCCCCTGATAAAAAGCGGCGCGCGAAGGGCGCACGCGTTCGATGGTCGGCCGATCAACCGCGAGACAAACCGTGGGTATGCCCGCCATTTCGATGGCGCGAGCCGCGAGTCCGATTGATTGATGACAAAGACTGGAAGCCGGCACGAGCAAAACTCCCTGAACGTCGTAATGCTTCAACCTGTCGACCAGCTTTGGCAAAGTATTCTCAACAAAGGTCGCCGCATCAGGAATGTATCCACAGAAGCTCCAAAAAACTGAGTTCAGTTGGCCGATCACGCGATTGGCCTGGCACTCGAGCAAACGCGCGACCGGGACCTCGACGTTTATATCCTGCTTAATAAAGCTTTCGTCGTAGCCTCGACCAGCAAACTGCAAATCGCGCGCGTCAATGTCAGTGGGAATCTCGCGAAACGAAAAATCGCCGTCCTTTGCTGTTCGATCAAACGGTTCGGTGCCGTCAATATAAGCGCCGGCCGAAGTAATCAACGCGAGATTCATCATCGGTAACGAACGACGAGCCGGAGTAAACGGCGCCGTCGCGTTTTCGATGAACGGATAACCCGCCAGACTATCTCCGGCATGCTTTGACTGCCACGAAGCGTAGCTTTGACGCCAGCGACTAAGATTTTCGATGACTTCCAAACTTCTCTCCTTCTTAAGAACCGATCCGGCAACCGTCCAGTCCGCGCCAAATCTTCATCAGCGGTTTTTCATCGCCAATATTACTTTTTTTCAGCCCAGTTCTGTTCCGGCCTGGTAAAGCAGTCGGGTCCTTCAGCGAATTTACTTTCGTCAATGGTGACGTTATGCCGAATGCCCGTCAGCCGAATGATCGTGGTCAAACCGCGAGTTCCTTCCTGGCGGGCAACGAACGGGATTTTGATTCCATCGACCTCGCGATAGTCTTCAAAATACATGTCATTTTCGCGTAACAACAAACCGCTGTCGGCCGCGAAATAAAAGCGCTCGAGCACTCTGCCGCCGAGTAACCGATCGAGGACTAAGCATTCCTGATCGCCAATCTTTTCTTTGCGTTCAAATCGTAGAGAGCTGAACAGGCTGCGAAGTCCCAATTCGTGCTGAAAATTATCACCGCCACCTTCCGACAGCTTTACATATCCACGCACCGGATCCTGAAACCAACTGACTCTGCCATTGGAAGTGTTTTGCAAGACCCCGAACCCCTTCAGGTTCATGAACACACTACTGCGGTTCGGCGCTGCTTCATAAACCTCGATAGTGCCGTTCATACCCGTGGGCAGCTCGACGGTTCCGATTGAGACTCGGCTGGTGATCTTCAGCAATGCCTTCTCACCTCCGACTGCTTCGATATAGCGATTGACGACGTCTCGAGCGATGCGCGCATTTTCATCCTCAGCCTTCGCGCCGTCGTCAGGAGCTGGCGGCGTGGTCGCCTTCGCGGGTGGAGGCGCGTCCGGGACCTCGATCTTGACCGGTGCTGTTTCTGACTTCTTTTCAGAGTCAGTGTTAACTGTCACATCCGCAATCAGCTCTGTCATCCCGGATGGTGCGATTCGCTCCCGGAGTTTCATCAGCGCCACGGCCAGTTGAGGATCGCCGCTGCGCAGCAAGGCACGACGGTTAAGCTTAACGAGGTGATCCGGATCAACTCCACGGCCCTCGAGAAATATTCCATCAGCCGTTTGATAGTTGCCGATAGCATACTGAAACAGCGCTCCGGTCGGTAATTTCAAGATGGATGACGGCAGCGTATTTCCCGCGCTCGTTTCCCCCACAATTATGGCGCGACCCGTCTTTTGCATTCCGGCGGCGAAAATTTCGGCAGCCGACACCGTGGATCCATCGATGAGGATGGCAAGCGGTCCCGTATACGGCATCCGTTGCGGCGTTACCAGGATGGGGGTGTCACTTGATCTCATTTTCATTGTGCCGAACACCGATGTGTAATCCTGAAGAAGTCCGCTCAGGCCACTCACCATTCCCACCAGGCCGCCCTGATTGCCGCGCAAATCAATAATTACACCTGGCGCATTGTGCATCTCTCGTAACGCTGAACAAACCTTCTTCATTAGCGTCGGCACAAAAGCATTAAAGCGGATGTAACCGATGCCGCCGCGCAGCCGTTTGGCTTCGAACTCAGTGTAGAACGAGGGCAGGTTCCCAATCGCCGGCGACATTTCCCCTTTTAATTTCTCGCGCGTGATTGAGGCGCGACGCGGCAGGTTACGCGCGTCGGTATAGGTAACGGTCACGGTGTCGTTAACATTGCCGTTAAAATAGTTGGCAACCAGCACCAGCGGAATTATCGGTCGAATGATGTTTCGTACCAGAGGATTGCGTTCGAGTTCAAGAACAGCGTCAGCCAGTACTCGGCCGTTGACAGTCTTGATCACAAAGCCCGGACGTAAGCCGGCGCGGGCGGCGGCAGAACCTGGCTCGACCCGCGTGATGACTACCAGGCCGTTTACGACTCGCAACTCGATTCCGATACCGGTCGAGAGCCGGTCAGCTAAATCCTCGTTGATGATATCCAACGCCGTTTCGGCTTGGGTCTCATCGGCCTGAGTTTCATCCTCTTGATCCGTTTCATCTTTGCGCTCGGTGCCTTTCGGTTTCGGCCGCAGTTTGGGGATTGCTTCGGGAGGGACAATCCAAAAATGCGATTTATGCAGCTCATTTACCATCGACTGAAGCACTGAATACAACTGGGCATCCGAAGTCGCGCGCTGCGCCTGCGGCGCATAGCGATCATGTACCGCCTGCCAATCGACACCATTGAAGGATGGGTCGTAGAAATTCTTGTTTACGGTTTGCCACACGAGTTCAAATGTTTCGAGTCGCTTGCCTGCTTGCGCTGATTGATCGGATGGTAAGGCGAGAGTGGTGACCGGCTGCTGAGCGAATTCGCGCTGAGGGCACGCCGCGAGGATCAGGCAGAGCAGTAAGGCGACTGGTATTATGGTTCTAATTCCTGGCATCGTGAGGGCTTCCCGCACTCGCTCCTATGCGAACTCTGTTGAATACGAAGGCGGCGACGGCAGCACACATCGCGACGGACAGCAAGAGAACTGAATAACGATGCAGGTTGTCGAATGCAATCCGTCGCGGATCGTCGGGCGCGATGTGGTCGATTGGCAATTGCATGGCGGTCCGCAGCGCGGACATGCGGGCTGCGATTACCCAATGGCCAACGGCAGTCATAATAGCCACTATCGCCAGCGAAATCATCTCGGCCCAACGGGCCAGGCGGCTTCTGTTACGATTGACGAAAAATCCGGTAACGAAGAGGAATAAAGCAATCTCAAGTCCGCCCCGGTTAACGATCCCCAGCAGCCGCGTGACAATCGCGCCCGCCAATTCGTTTGCATTTGCCAGGCCCGCTCCGCGGAGAACGCCGAAAAGCGCCGGCGCAACGGCAGCGCTAAAGAAAATGGCGGCGCCCAGCCAAAGCCCGAGCAATAAGATTCGCAGTTGTCTGATGATCGACGTCAAGCGTTGTCGCTTTCCTGGTGTTGTCCTACGCTGGAAGTCTTCTCTGTGTCGCTGTGTGCATCCTCCGCGTAACAAGTCCGGAGAATCTTGTTTTCCTAACAAAGCTTCGTAGACACTTTAATCCCGTGCACAGAGGCACAGAGAATCGGCAATCAGGACATTACCCGCTTCCTGTAACCTCGCATAAACAAATCACGGGCGCCTCAATTGTTGGCTGCTCGATCTCACGGGGATCCGGAACGCTCAGCAGCCATGACAAGGCCCGATCCAACTGGCTCTGGTAGTCATCTAAATCCAGGGACATGAAAACCGTTTGGTTCAAGCGCGCGAATTTCTCTTTCGACATTAAGTACATTCGACGGGCAGCGCCGGGCCGTTTTATTTGCAGATGATGAAACGCAACTGCAGACTGAATCATGGCTTGCAGAAAAAGTTTTTCGTCAGGCGCGACCGGGCCCATCCAGAGTTCTTCCCAGGCGTCGTGGGCCGCGTGATACTCACCGGCGTTGTAAAGATCGATTCCGGCAATGTACTCGATTGGATATGCGAGAATATGTTCGTCGGTGTAATAAGGCGCTACCGGCATCGATTCATTGTAGCGCATTGAAGTAAGCCGCTCGAATGCGACGGATTGAATGTGGTTGAGTGATATCGCTTTTCTCGGTGCCTCAGTGAATTCTCAATGTCTCGGTGGTTAGTGTTCCTAAACCAATTCACCACAGAGCTCCAGAGGCGGGCTCAGACACAGAGAGTGCGGCGTTCACAAACTTCCGGTAGTGCCCCAACTTGAATGACCTTTCTGTAGCCCAGGCGTTTACGCCTGGGGAATGAAAGGCAGTAGTTTTAAAAAGCCCCATTAATGGGGGCTTTAATAGCAACGTTGTTTTCTTACCCAGGCGTAAACGCCTGGGCTACAGAAAAACGTGCGATGAAATCAGGTAACCACCGAACTTCAGCTGGCCTTGCACTTCTCGCTTCAGGACTAAGCAAGCTGGACAGTTTGCTTTACATATGACTAAGTTACGAACTATGACTCAAGCGGATAAACTTTTCGCAATTAAACGGTCAGCTACCGGGCTCGGTCTATTTGCGGTCAAGCCGATCCCCAAGGGTAAACGGATCATTGAGTACACCGGTCCTCGCATCTCAAACGAAGTAGTTGAAAAGAGCGATGGCAAGTACTTCTTTGGCGTAAACAAGAAATGGTCCATCGACGGCCGCGGCCGCGACAATATCGCGCGCTACATTAATCACTCGTGCCGTCCTAACGCCGAAGCGATCATCTCAGCGCGCGGCCGCGTTTGGATCTGGTCGAGAAGGGCAATTAAAGCCGGCGAGGAAATAGCTTACGATTATGGGAAAGAGTACTTTGAAGGAATCATTAAGGACATCGGTTGCAAGTGTGTGAAGTGTAAGGATGATTGACTGGAGCGCAAGCGTCTCGCTTGCACTCAGCGGGGTCCTAAACTCGAGATAGGCAAGCGAGGACGCTTGCGCTCCAGTCTCACACCGGATTCAAAACCACGATTTCAGTTCCTGGTTGCTCGCGCAGGTCATCGACGAACTTGCCGATTTGTTCGGCGATTTTTTCTTCGGTGAGCACCCGTTCGATGCGCTCGCGATCCTGATCCAGCGTCGGAACCAGTTTGCCGCTGTTCCGCTGCGATCGATAAGTCTGCTCGTACCGGTCAGAAATTTCCTGCGCGCTCACCAACACAAACGCGCGAAAGCGAAAATCCAGATATCGATCGATGGTCACGCGGTCGCGGAGAATCGCGTTAAGCTGATCGCTCGTCAATCCGACGCGCGCCATTCGCTCCTGGAGCGCGCGCGGACCAATGATCTGTGCTAGTTCATCACGCCGTTGCTTGACCTGGTCTTCGAATTCTTTCTGCGCTTCGGCGGTGGGGGCCAGCGGCAGCTTGCGGGCTTCCTGCAAAATCAGGAGCTGGTCTTCGAGAGTCTTTAATGCCCGACTCAGCTGCTGAGAACCTGGTCGCGGATCAAAAATAGGTTCAGGTTCGAGTGCCAGTTGCCAGACGATATCCGAATAAGTGATCAAATCGGGATTGGCGCGCGCGCCGTTGGTAACGGTGGCGACGGTTTTGTCGGCGACGGTTTGAGCCGAGGCTGCGGAGCAAAGTGCGAAGAGCAAAGTGCAGAGAGCGAAGAGGGAAGGAAGAGTTTGAAAATTGAAAATTGAAAATTGAAAAGTGCAAAGTGGTGGACTTGCGATCCGGCGCATACATCTCGACACTTGTCGACCGCGACAATTTGCGATTTCTAATTTGGAATTTTCACTTTGCACTTCTTTTTTCCTCCCCCATCTCAGAACGTCTGCGTAAACCGAAACTGAATCTGTCCCTGATGCAGACGATAGATCGCCGTCGTCGGAGTCGTGCCCAGATTCTGTGGAATCAGAAACTCCGACGGATTCAGCAGATAACCATAGTCGACGGCCAGCGCGCCGCCCAGAGGGGTCTTGAAACGAAAACCAACACCCACAGTATTAGTCCATCGAACCCGCAAGTTTTGCGCGTTTACGTCCTGGACAAAATTTCCCGTCGGCGTGATCGGCCGGCGATTGAAGATGTCACTCACGCCTGCAAATACATTACCGCCATCGTAAAACGGAACGACTTGTATGTCGGGAGTCACGGGCACCCGCGCTTCCAGGTTCGTCACGATCATTCCGTTGCCGCCAATCGGGACTGTAAAGGGATTTACTCCCACCAGATCTCCCGACGAGTTGTGAAACTGACCCTGCGGAACTATGACCTGTCGCGGACCGGCTTCCTGATATCCGAACCCGCGCAAAGTCGTGGACCCGCCTGAAAAGAAACGTTCACTGATCGGTAGTAAGAGATCAAAGTCATCGACCAGTCCGTTTCCGTTCAGGTCGCGCGGATTGAACAAACGCGCCAGGCCGACAGTCAGGTTGCCGGCGAATACCGTGTTGCGCGCCCGGCGAGCTTTGTAATAAGTGTGGTAGCTCGATTCAAAACGCATGAACGACGTGTTGCCGCCCAGCGCTCGCGCAGTGACCCGAAAATCCGCAGACAAAAACTGACCACGAGTAGCGTCGGTCTGGTTGTAACGACAAACTTCACCGCCGCGAATGGTTTCCTCTTCGCCCACGATGCTGCCGGGCAAGCGCCGCTCGCAGCGTTGGCGCGTATCAACGATAAAAGAAACGCCGGGACCTGACAGCCTGACCACTTGATCGGGCCGCAGGACGGGCTCGAGCAAGAGGCTCTCGATGTTTCGCAGCCGCACGTCTTCATAGTTGTAGCGAAGGAAGAGAAGACTGTGCGATTTTTGGCTCAAGACCCTTTGCGTCTCGATGCCGAAAGTGAAGCGGTTAACCGTTGGTTCGCCGGCCGGATTTCCGAAGCGATCGATGGGATTACCATCTTCATCCAGGCGCTGAACAATGCCATCCGTTCCCTGATCGATGGTTGAGCGGAAGAATCGTGTGATCGAAGAATCGCGCAGGTACTGAACTGAAACTGCCAGCGGGGCGAACTGGTGCTTACCATATTGAAGGAAGCGTGGATCGAGTACTTCAAATCGCAGCAGTTGCTGACGCTGGCTGACGCGAATCCGCATCGCCGCCTGGCGCAGCCTGTTCATGAAGTTGACGTTCGTCAGTTCAAAGATGCCGAGCGGCCCCAGGTCGGTAGAATAACCGCCGCCGTATTCCATCACTCGCGGCCGCTTCTCTTCCACGTCGATGATCACGTCGTAAAGTTTTGTGCCGTTCGGACCATCGCCAACCGGTTGTTGGCTGACCAGAACCTGACGGTAGGCATCGGTAACGTAGAGCACGCGTTCAGCTTCAGTAATTCGATCCGCGCGCAGAGGCTCGCCGGGATGCAACGGAACTGATCGCTTGATTGCCGCGCGTTTCGTCTCCTGCACCGAGCCGTTGCCGGTGACACCGTTAACGAGGACGTCGTTGATGATTCCTTTCGCGCCTTCTTTGTTGACGTTGAAGACGACGCGCACTTGTTCGTCTCCGCCCTTCATCCCCAGTTCGTCGATTGAAGGTCGTACTTCCGCTTCGATAAAACCTTCGCGCGCATAAAGGTTCAGCAACTGATCGTTGTCGGCGCGGACCTGTGACGGCGAGTACGGAGCGTCTTTCACGATCGAAAGTTCCCGTCGCAGCCGATCATCGGAAAAAACTTTTTCTCCTTTGATTTCGATGTCCGCGATGCGCGTCAGGGGCCCTTCGGTAACCTGGAAAGTGATGATGAGATTGTCCTGGTTCGGCGTAATACCCTGCAGGACGTCAACCTTGGTCTTGCGATAACCGAGATCGCGCATCAGCGCTCTAATCGTTCGCTGGTCCTGCTCGAGCAAAGCAGTGCTGGTAAATCCGCGTCCGTAACCGCCGAGAAATGGAAGAAAAGCAAAGGCGCTGACCTTGCGCGATTTCAGTTGCGGCAGAATGTCCTCGACCGTGAGTTTGTTGGTGCCGGTGATTCTGATGTCAGCCAGACGCAGTTGTCGTCTCAACTTCACGTCGTAGACCACTTTGATTGTGTGACCGTCCAGCTCAGATGGATTCAAGTTTCTGCAGGTTTCCTCGGTTCCGTTCTCCGTCATGGCCGGGAGGGGCGGAGTGACGGTGCACACCGGCGTGACTTCGGCAAAGAAATAACCCTGTTCCTGAAGTTGCAAGCGCACCCGGCGCGCGCCTTCATCAAGGATCGAATAGTCGAGATTTCCTTCGCGCTTTATCGGCAGAAGCTTTTGTTGCTTGCTCTCTTTTAGATCGTAATTCAGGAAAGTGATCTCGACTAAGGGGCCGACTTTTCCAGTCAGCTTGATGTCGATCGCGTTCGTTTCGAAGTTGAACTTGACGTCCGGATCTTCGAGTTGCGGCGCCATATAATTCTTCGCGATGAGCGCCTGCTTTATGCGATTGAGATCGTCGCCCAGAATTTCGCGGGTGAAAGGCGCGTTCGGCTGCAACTTCAACTGAGCTCGGACAAAGTTCGGATCGAAACCGGTGATCTTAATATCGAAGCTGCCGACGTGGGCTTGCTGATTAGGCGTAATCGTATAAACAACCCGACGCCGAGTGCCGGTAGCGTCTGACGGATCCGGGATCTCCTGGTGCTCGACGGTCGCGTTGTAATAGCCGCGATCACGCAGATAGGTTTGAATTTCGTCTGCGTTTCGTTCGATCGAGGCAGTCGAAAAACGGCGCCCGGGCTCGAGCAGATTCAAGCGGGCCCGAATTTCGTCGCGGGCGATCGGTGTCCCGGTGGTCGGTCCCAGCCTGATCGAGACGCCGGCGATCACAATCTGCCGTTGCACCACAAAACGGATTCGAACAGGCGCCAGGCGGCCAGTTCCGGATTCCGAGATTTCCACGCGTGCCGAAGCAACGCGGCCGGAAGCATAGAGATCGTGCAGCGATTGACGAACATTTACCGCTGAGTACTCGTCGCCCACAGCTATTTTTAGGATGGATTTGAATTCAGCCTGGGCCCCTGCATCGGCGGGCGTGCCTTCAATGACGACTTCAACTGCGGCGACGGGACGGCCTTCATAATCGCCAACCTGGGCGAAAGCAGGCGCGCAAAATGCCGTCAGACAAAAAACTGTTGTAATGAGAACTCGATAAAAAGTCACGTCTGTTGACAACGCAAGCGGCTTTGCCGCTCCCCCAGTGCGGTCAGGCTTTGCCTGACCGTCTAATTGCCCTTTTGAATAAACCGGCGAGGCTGCGCCTCGCTGAACTTGAGGCCTAGCCTCGACTAAGAAACTTCTTCTACTATTCCGGAAAGGCGTAGCCTTTCCGCTTTGGGGCGCGGCAAAGCCGCAGCACCCGCTTAGAATCTCTTTCGGAACCTGATCTCAAAACTGTAATTGTTGTTTCGCGTGCTTAAGTTCCGGTTCGAACCCTGTTCGTATTGCGCGACGAAAGACATCCGGTTCGAGACGCGATATTCGACTGTCAGGATCTGATTCGGATCGGAAGCAATATTGGTCGAATAAGTAACCGTCATGTCTTTCGTCAGTTGGCGCGCCGCCGTTAATCGCGCCGTGGGCGCAGAATTGTTGCTGCCGATTACGGGATTGATTTCCAGCCGGCTGAGCCCAAATAACTTGTTACTGGCGCGCGAAATCGGGGCGTTGATAAGAGCGTCGGTCAGCAAACTCGCGGCGGTGCCCAGGCCCGATTGCGCCAGCACCGAAGCGTTCGTATCCGTCGACGCCAGCGTGCCTGTCAAAATTAACGACACGACATCCGCTTGAGGCAGGGACGGCTCTGCGGCCACGGTCGTGGTCGGATGCGTCAAAGGTCCCTCAATAATCGCCGTGACGCGATAACCGCGAATCACCGATTGCGCTTCAATATTCAGCACCGGGTCGGCGCCATAACGCGCCGGCAGGTAAATCAGGCCGCGAGTTATCTCGTACGGATTGTTTCGGAAATTCAAGGTGCCGCGCGTCGCCGTAATCCGCCCTTCAACAACTGGACTCTTGACCGGGCCATCGAGCTGCAGAGAGATCGAACCAACCAGGTTGCCGAGATTGTTGCGCATGATCAGGGCGTTACGTCCTTCGACGCGCAGCTTGTCGAAGTTTGCCGTCTCGGCAAATTTGAACTCGCTGCCTTCTTCGATTGAGCCGGGACCACGCTGATTGATCAACTCGGCGAGATTGATGTCCTTGGTGTACTCGGTGCGTATCACTTCAACGTTGCCGCGAATGAACTGGCGGCCCTGGGTCTCGAGGCTGCCGCGCAGTTCCAAATTGAGATTCACGGTCGAACGAAAATCGGCAGGGTAATCGAGCGTGATCTTGTCGCCGCGAACATTCAGCAGAAACTGGGAAATCGAGAGACCCGAAAGTTGAGCGCCGCCGGTAGCACTGATCTGACCGCCGCCGATCGTTCCGGTTGCCTTTTCGATCTGCATTTGCTTGGCATTGAACAGGATCGCCCCATTCAAGTTTGACAGCGCCACGCGCTGATCGCCCAGGTAGATCGAGACAGAAGCGCCAGACACCGAAGCTCGTCCGGTCACCCTGGTGTTCTCATACGTGCCGCCCACCATGACGTTAAGCACGGCCACGCCGGAAGAGATTATGTCGGGAGATTGCAGATTAAGGATGCGCAGGTTGACTCGCCCATTGATGGCCAGAGTATTTCGACCGCCGGGACTGGTAGCGATCGATCCGCCGAGCGTTACGTTGGTTTGATTACCGGTTAAGTGCGTTTCGTGAAAAACAAGTTCGCTCGAACGCAGTTCAACGACCATTGGACCATCGGCAGTCAGGGCAAAATCGGGAATGTTGATGGACAGATTGCTGACTGTGGCGGTGCCGGTCAGACCGTGCCAGGACAGTACTTCCTCGCCCTGATCGTTTTCAGTCATCAGATTGCCGCTCAACTTAAGTTGGCCCGACGCCCGGCCGGTAACGGTAATTTCAGGTTGAGTACTGGAAGGCTCAAACGCGCGGGCATTGGCCATGAGGATCCTGAAAAGCTGCGTCAGGTCTGCGTCGGTAATAGTCGATTCGATTGTTGCCGGCAGTTTTTCATCCGCGAGATTGACGCGCGCGGTAACAAGTTGCGGCGTGTCGCCGAGCAATCCGGTTGAGGTAACGGTGACGTTGAGCTGCTTGTTTTGCGTCTGCCCGACCAGCGTCAACGCGCCGGCGGACTGGCCGTCAAGCGTTGCGTTATTACTCTCGGCGTTGAAATCGATTTGAAACCCGGAGAAATCTTTGACCTCGAGGTTGAGCACACCTGAAGCTTTCAAAGAGGTGACCGTTGCGGTGCCTTCAAGCTTCGGCATCCTCGGACTTGATATCAGGGTTCCGAGTCGCGCCAGTTGGATTCGATCACCGCTGGCTTGCAGTTCAAACGCCTGCGTCGAGGTGTCGAACTTGCCGCTCGCCACCAGGTGGCCTGCGTCAAAATTGAGATCGGATTTTTCAATATTCACGGTCGTGCCGCTAAAAGTTGCGCGCGCGCTCCCGCCCTGCAACGGCTCGCCGCCAATGTTCCCGGCTCCCAGGCGCACGTCGGCGACGCCACTCATGTTCTTCGTCAAACCGGCTATTTGAATCTGTCCGGAAATCGGCGCGTCGATCGTAATCTCGTCGCCAAATCCAGTCTTAAACGGCAGCGTGATTGGCCCGCCAAAGCGATCGAGTTTGGCATCGATCGAAATGTTGTCCTTGCCGATGCGCGGCATGACCAGAGAGAATTGCGCGCTGCCGCCACCTGCCTGCACCAAACGACCATCGGTGATGCGCGTTTCGGCCCCGGTGGAAGCGATGTTTGCCGACAACGATCCGACGTCGCTCTTATTGACGAGCAGCGAGGCGAGCTCAGCATGACCATTGACGATCGGATCCTTCAACGCGCCGTTCAGTGTGCCGTTGAAAGTCAGCCGGCCCCCGAGATCAAGGTTTAAGGTCCTGAATTGTTCATACAGTTCCGGAATTGCGCCCGAAGAAATAAAGAGGCGCTGGAGTTCGGAAGCATCGGTGGAAGCCAGGTCAATTCGCAGATTCGAGGTCGGTTGTTCGATCGAAAACTGTCCGCTTGCTGTCAGAGTGGTGGCCGGTGTCTGCAGCGAGGCGCGTTGAATCTGAAACTGTCCCTGATTAGCCGTGACGGCTATCTCTCCTGAGAGCGGGGCCAGATCGCTGCCGGGTGACGCGGCGCCCGTTAGTTTAGCGTTGACGCTTCCGTTCGCGTTGGCAAAGTCAGTTCCGCTGAAAGAGAGATCAGCGGTCCCGGTTACTTTGCTCGAGATGGGCACTGCGCGCCCGGACTTCAGCGTAATCAATCCACCGAGGTCGAAATTATCAAAACTGGCGTTGACCTTTGATAAGCCGTTCTTGCGAAGTGAAATCGTCGCACTGCCGGTGGCGCGACCATCTAAAGCTTCGGCCACAAAACTCGTCAGTTGAATCTGATCGCTGGTGGCGACAACTGACGCGTGTGCAGGTCCGAGTTTCATCTGGCCCAACACGCCTCCGCCGAGACTCAAATCGGCACTGGCGCGGTAGCGGCCCGAAGGTTCGAGCGTAAATGCCGGACGCACTAGTTTTACGTTTTCGATACTTCCGTCTTTCAGCTTTACTGTGCCGGCATTGATGTCGCTGGTCGAACCCTGCACGCGGCCGTTGTGAACCGCGAGCCGCACGCCGGCGATATTGAGGCTGCCGGTTTGCGCGCCAAAGGCGTTTGCTTCGCCGACCTGGACTTCCTTCACAGTGACGTTCGCGGTGTCGCCCTCGCTCTTAATGTCGATTGTTTTCGCCGTGACGCCATTGATCGTTGTCTCACCCGATTGAATCTTTCCGGCTTTGGCCGACGCTATGTTGGCGGTGGTTTTTCCGTTTTCAATTCTGACGCGCAGATCGTTCGCCTGAATTCCGTTTTGCACTTTCGCGGTTTTGGTTGTGAGGCTCGAGCCGTTGAATTGCGGCGCAGAAGCGGTGATCACCCCGTCGTTATATTCCGCGCGCGCGTCGCGCAGAATCAATCCGGTAATCGTCGTCCCGTAACTCTTCTCAGCGGCGGCGCGCAGTTCGCCAATCCAGCGAAAGTTTGTGCCGGTGCCCATCACCCCACCGGTGATTTGCACGACGTTGAGTTGAAAGTCTCCGGCAGTGAGCAGTTGCGCGACCGCGCGTCCGTTGAACTCGTACGAACTACGCTGGCCCGATCCTTTGGCTGAGACATGCAGGCCCTGCAAACGCAGGTTGTCGGCGGCGATAGCGTCAGATTTGATGCTGCCGTCCACCTGGTAATGATCTCCGTCACCAACGACGGTGCCGACAAAATTGCCGGCGCCGCGCAGCGCCATTCCGGATTGGAGAATGTCCGAAGCCTGAGTGAGATCCACGGACGAAGTAATGTTCAGGTTGTACTTCAGTGCGCGCCAATCATCCATCACGCCCTGCAGGTGCGCTTCAGCGAGCGGCGATCGGAGCGTCAGATCCTGGATTTCAGCGCGGGTTTGATTGATGCGAGCGCGCGCATCGATGTCGATGTTGTTGACCGGCTTGCCGTCATAAACAAATGTCGAGTTAGTGGAAGTGAACGTAACCACGTTCATCCGACTGGCCGCGGGTGCATTCGGATCATCAGGTTGAATCGTGGCGCGCAGGTTGCGAGCTTCGCCCGAAAGGCTGTGCAACTGATCGCCGTAATGAATCTGCGAGTTCTTGACATCAATGTGAGCGGTTGAGTAGGCGAACAGAATGCGCGCGTTCGGCTCGGGCGGCGGCACATGGATGTTGCGGAAGTTGGAATTGCCCTGGGCGTCGAAGTTCACCCAAAGTTCCAACCCTTCGATTTGCAAATCCTCGAGATTGATATTCCGGCGCAGGTTGAGCGCGTAAAGATCGGCAACGCGGATCTTCGCCAACATCCGATCGATTTTGCCCAGCTTCTCGCCGGTCTTTGCGTCGTAAAGTTCGACGCCCAGCATCTCGACCGTTTGCGGCGGCCAGGTGGTATGAAAGTTTTTGATCTCAGCGCGCACGCCGTATTTCGAAAGCGTGTCCTTGACCTGGCCGGCGATGTAGTTGTCCACGTAACCGAGCCGGAAGGCCAGCAGCCCGACCAGAACCAGGGCAATCACCGCACAAGTCAGGCCGATCGCCACAATTATGGTGTTCCGCTGATTGATGAAGCGTCGCCTGCGAATGACTTCGCTGGGCTTCGGCGAATTATCGCGTTGATTGTTTTCAGGCATTGATTGGAGCGCCGGTCTGAGATCAATTCAGACTTCAGATCGAAACTACGACACAGTAACTTTTGAGGGAAGAGAAAAACAGAGGTCCGGGATCAGAAGTCGGAGATCAGAGGTCAGAGATCAGAAAACGTTTCGTTTTTTCAGAAAGCTGACATCCGACCTCTGATCTCCGACCTCTGCTTTCTGACCTCTGTACTTTGTAAACTGAAAACCGGGGAATTTCAAGGCAATAGTGGCACAGACTTTAGTTTGTGCAGCCGCGGAGCGGCGATAGATCTGTAGCCCATGGCGTAAGCCATGGGATGAGTCGTGCAACACGATGGCAGAGCCCCGGAGGGGCGAAACATCATCGTTATTGACACGAATGTCTCGCCGCTCCGCGGCTCAAAGTATCAATTACGGGCTTCTTACCCATGGCTCACGCCATGGGCTACAGATCTTTCGCCGCTCCGCGGCTAGCTCATCGTGCGTTCGTTTCTTCGGCATCATCGACTAAAGTCCGTACCTCTTCAGACGCCGGAGATCCAAGCGGCACGTTGCCTACGACTTCTAATTCGAAACCTTCGAGGGCGGTTACTTTGGGGGGATGATTGGTCAGGAGCAGGATGCGACGTAGTCCCAGTTCGTGCAAAATCTGCGCGCCCACGCCGTAATCGCGGTTCAGTCCATAACCTGTTTCGGCGCTGGCTTCGGCCTTGCCGACGCCGCGCTCCTGCATCACGGCATAGGTGCGCAACTGGTGAATCAGATCCAGGCCATGCTCGCTTTGACGAAGATATAGGACGACGCCTTGCCGTGCTTCCGAAATTGTTTCCAAAGCCCGTCGCAGTTGAAAGCCGGTATCGTCGATGGTCGAACCAAACATGTCACAAGTGACATTCTCGCTATGCACGCGCACCATCACGGGTTCGTCTGTGCGCACGTCGCCCATGACCATTGCCAGATGCACGTCGCCGTTGACAGTATTTTCGAACGCAATCGCGCGAAACTTTCCATAGACAGTTGGGAGATCAGTTTCGACTGCGCGACGCACGAGAACTTCTTTGGTGATGCGATAACGGACCAGGTCGGCGACGCTGATGATCTTCAAACCGTGGATGCTGGCGAACTCGCGCAGTTGCGGCAGACGCGCCATGGTCCCATCTTCGTTCATGATTTCGCAGATGACGCCGGCGGGATAAAGTCCGGCAATGCGCGCGAGGTCGACTGCCGCTTCCGTCTGTCCCGGTCGCACCAGCACGCCGCCCTTTTTCGCGCGCAGCGGAAACACGTGGCCCGGCCGGGCCAGGTCCTGCGGCTTTGTTCGCTGATCCACGGCGGTCAGAATTGTCGTCGCGCGATCGGCTGCGGAAATCCCCGTGGTGACTCCACGCCGCGCTTCAATTGAAACCGTAAAGGCAGTGCCTAGTTTCGAAGTGTTATCGGCTACTTGCGGCGGCAGGTGCAATTCGTCGCAACGCTCTTCAGTCAGCGGCAGGCAGATCAGCCCGCGCGCGTGACGCGCCATGAAATTGATCTTGTCGGCCGAGATCATTTCTGCCGCACACACGAGATCGCCCTCATTCTCGCGGTCTTCGTCGTCCACGATAATGATCATCCGACCTTCGCGAATGTCAGCGGCAGCGTCAGGAATGGAAGCGAACGGCATATCTCAATTTCGAATTTGCAATCTGGAATTTCAGATTGACATATGTTAGCGCGAGGCGCGGTAATTTGGCGACTCAGGCTTGTGAGGGGTGGAGGTCAGTACCGGGAGCGGTAGCGACCGGGTCGAGCGGATGGTAATGATTGTTTGATGGCATTATTACCCGGCCGCCACCGCTCCCGGTACTTGACTTCCTCCTCGAGAGATGAAAACTCAAGCGATTCGCGCGAAGACGATATTTGCCACGAACAAAACCAGTGCCGTAAGCGCCTGGGTCATGGTGAAGGGATCCTGAGCAAATGACACGTAGGCAGGATCTCGGAGCGGATTCGAATCCGTCTGCACGTCAACCTGGCCCTTATCTTCGGCCACACTAATAATGTTTCCTCGCAGCGTCTGACGGGCCGGGACTCCGGCAATCAGCGTCACGAAATACGATAAGGGCGCAACCAGAATCACCCAGGCGAAGCTCAGGATGCCCATTACCAGAACGAGCAGCGGGTAAATCAGGTTGTCGAACAGTTTCATCAAAGGACCATCGCCGATTTCAACCAGATTTTCGGAAGGCTTCGTTGATCTGCGCATCGGTTGCGCCATTGAGACAAAGAAGACCCCCAGGATTTGCAGACACGCGCCGAAGTAAACCGCGGGATGCGCCGAGACCAGGCCGACACGCGCTTTTAGTTTTGTCCAGGTGGGGGCGAGGAAACCCGAAGCCAAACTAATAATGGGTCCGCTCTTCAGATACCAAAGAAAATATCTGCCGCCAAATAATCGGAACACGAACCAATTCAGGCCGATTAAGGCCAGCATGATGCCGAGAAAGAGAATGCCTTTTCGGATGCTCTTCATTTGACCAGCATCTCTCGCAATTCAAAGTGTAGTCCTGGACTAGAGGTTTGCGAACTCCTTGATCTGCTCGCAAATGCGAACCAGTGTCTTATTTGCTTCTGCGAAGGAAAGACTGTCGAGCGGTTCCGCTGGATCGCTAGCGGCTTGGTAGGCCGCGATATCCGTTTCTTTGTACATAGAGTCACTTACTGGTATCCACAAAATACGCGTGCCTTCTCTGTCGGCTGCCGCTAACAACGGCGTAAGTTCATACTCAGCGATAAAATCTGAGGCGAGAAAACTCGGACTAACAAGAAGCACAGCGACTTTCGCCGATACCAATGCAAGTTTGATTTCGTCACTCCATTTCGAACCTGGCTGGATTTCAGTGTCGGCCCAGACAGAAATCTCGCCGCTACGCTTCAGCGGCTTCAACATTACCTGCAGCCTATCCAACCATCCCTTGTCTACGCGGCTATAGCTAATGAATACGCCATTCTGCTTAATTGGAAAGGATTGACGGTTGCCGATGCTTAGCTTTGGAACACCGGTCGCATTGTCGCTCAATCCGCGAACTTCGACCATACGATAGCTGCGCGGACATTGGATCTGCTGTTGTCCGTCCGCAATAAATCTTTGCAGCACCTCAAAATTATGAAAATGTGCATCGTAACTGTTGGAGCACATGTCACAATTACAGGGAATGAGTTTGGTAAATTTCAAGCGCCTAAATGACTCGTGAATTCTATCTAATTCATACGCAATAATTGTGAATAAATCTTTTGACTGTTTGCCAGATACCCGAATAGAAATTTCACGTTTCCCGCGATATTCAACAATCTCAGCTCTTGCTAAGTCATCCTTTTCAAGAATGACACCACTTCTCCAAACATAGTTCTGCCTTTGGATGAGTTTGTGCATTGCCACAATGAACTGCGTAATGATGCCTTTAGGCATAAACTCGTACGAATAACGCATTGCAAGATTGCTTTCATGGTTCCACTCGTAATCAGGCTGATTTTCGGTTAGTAGTTGCGGGGCGATAAAGAAATCATTGTTTGGAATCTGATAACACAGTTTGAACTTGATCATGAGCTGCAGCAATTCATCCTGCATATTTTGAAATTCCCGTTCGGACCATATTTCTGCTAGATCATGGCGATTGAACCTGCCGAGGTTATTTATGACTTTTTTATTATCCAAAACTTTGTACACCGCATCTGTGCCCCATCTCGGCTTAAGAATAACCGTTTTTTTTAACAATGGATCTTCCTGAAAATGAAGGCACACACCAAGGTCGTGCAAATAGCCAATTAGTTGCAGCTTATCCTCCAATTCCAAAAAACCGTTTTGCCCGCAGATGTCTAAGTACTCTTCGATTGTGATGTGATTCCTTAGGTCTTTTTCCAGCGCTTCGCGAACCTTTACCCAAGTCTTCGGCAATGGGGTCCCAATGTGCGGAAGATGCGTGACCTGGTGCTTGATTCCATCCAACAAAGTGGACAAACCACGATTAGTCGCGAGATTCACGCGCAATGTTTCTCTGAAATTAGAGAATTGCCCCCGCAATTGACGCTCATTAATTTCACGATGTCGGTCCTGTTTTTCGTTCTGAACAATTAGTAATGGGCTGTTGTCACTGAGAAGTTCGACCACGTTCAGCCAGTAGTAAAAATCTGTGTCTTCCTTGCGACTATCAGCGACCAGAATATAAAGCGAGCGTTTAGTTAAGAAAAACTGGTGAGTTGAATGATAGATCTCTTGTCCCCCAAAGTCCCAAACGTTGACGCGAAACTGTCGCTCACCATCAAAGAAGAACGTCCATGGGATGACCTCAATACCCTTAGTTGAGTCTTCGTCCATCAATACGTAGTTCGGGTCTTGTATCTTCTTTGCCAGAGTAGTTTTTCCCGCGCCACCTTCACCTACAATTAGCAACTTTGCTTCAAATAGGTAGTCCGTGCCCTCACCCTGGAGTTGTCTAAAATAATTCTTTATCGCATCGACGCCCTTATGAACTACTTCCGGGGGAGGAATTTCTACGGTGTTTCCGCCGAGTTCTAACCTCCTTAGTTTACTCAGCTCCAAGATATTGGGAGAGATCTCACGAATTCTGTTGCTCGATTCATTGTGACCTCTTGTATTGCTCGATTCGTTGTGACCTCCAACCATACTCGATAACTCAGTATCACGAGCGTTGATCAGTTCTAGATATTCCAAGTTTGGTAATTGATATAGTGCTTCAGGTATTTTCGTGAGGGAATTATTGGAGAGTCTTAGAGTTTGCAGTTTGCCTAAACGTGTGATGCTTTCGGGTATGTCTGACAATTCATTGGCGCTTAGATCTAAGTAAGTCAAATTTTCCAATCGGGTCAATGATTCAGGGAAAGTTGTAAATCTGTTGAAGCTCAAATCAAGTGAAGTAAGAGTTTTCAAATTGGCAACGTCGTTAGGTACCTCGCTGAGTTCATTGACACTTAGATCAAGAGACTCCAAGCGCGTTAATTGGCAAATCGAATCAGGAAAAAGCTCGAATCGGTTAAAGCTCAAGCCGAGATGAGACAGGTTTTGCAGTTTCGAAATCTCTTGCGGGATAGAATTGAGTGAGTTCCGTCGGAGGTTTAATGATTCCAACGCCTGTACTTCAAAGACTGTCAAAGGAATCTCAAACAGCCCTGCATCCCCACTAGAAAAACCTTCGTTTGTTAAGTCAAGGTGTTCAACCTGCCAGTCCAGAGCGGCTCTGATTCGATTAAGAAAATACGTGGGTGTATTCTTCATGGAGGTTGGTCCGAATGTATCTTAGTCCTACAAGATAAAGTTAACCAGATCTCGTGGTGACTGCAAAAGCACCACTCTTCTTACGACTGGTTAGCGGTCAGAATCCGTTCGACGTATTTCGCAATCACGTCGACTTCCAGATTCACTTCGTCACCCGCTTTGAGTTGGGAAAAATTTGTCACCTCAAACGTCTTTGGAATGATCGCGATGTCGAAGTGATCGTCAGTCAAATCAGCGATCGTGAGGCTGATGCCTTCGACTGCGACTGAGCCTTTGAAGACCAGATAGCGCGCGACCTCTTTCGGGTAAGCAAAGCGAAAGGTCCACGAGTCGCCGTGATTTTCCGAGCCCAGAAAATTTCCGCGCGCATCGACGTGGCCCTGCACAATGTGTCCGCCCAGACGCGTCACCGGCGTGACCGCGCGTTCAAGATTCACCGGCGAGCCTTGTTTCAGACTTCCGAGAGTGGATCGAAAGAGCGTCTCTTTCGAAACGTCGGCCGCGAACGAATCCGGTTTCACGTCGAGCGCTGTCAGGCAGACGCCGTTGACGGAGATCGAATCGCCGTTCTGTGAGCCGTCGGTGACGGTGTGCGCTTCGATCACGATGCGGGCATCTTCGCCGCGCTTCTCAACTTCGCGCACGTGGCCGAGTTCTTCGATGATTCCGGTAAACATTTGGGTTGAGTCTTCGCCGGTTAGCGGCGGCCTGAATTTAGCCCGGCCTTTCAAGGCCGGAATCGTGCCATCTACCAAATATCGTCGCGTCAGCGACGGCTGAACCATTCTCAATCGTCGCTGACGCGACGCAACTCGGCTTGCTCGTTCGATCCCGGCCTTGAAAGGCCGGGCTAAATTCAACCGTCGCTCCGCGACGCGACAACACTCCTCAATAAGACTCTTTGGAAAACAATCTCAACGCGCTGTCCGGGCGAGGAATAGAATCAACGTGACCACCAGGCCAATCAGAAACAATCCCAGCGAGAAGATCAACATCCAAATCGCTTCATTCTTAAATGTGAATCTGAGAATTTTCATGACGTGCCTCGTTCTCTCACGATCCTCACCATCCGCTCGATCACTTCGCTAATCGACTGGCCGGTTGAGTCAATCACGATGGCGTCGTCCGCGGCGCGCAGTGGCGAATCCACGCGCGTCGTATCGCGCCGGTCACGCTCAGTGATGTCGGCGAGCGTCTGTTCGAAAGTCGCCTCGGGATTATGTTCACGCTCTTCGGCGAGTCGCCGTTCCGCTCTTTCTTCGATCGCGGCGTCCAGATAAAACTTTATATCAGCATTCGGGAAAACGACGGTGCCAATGTCGCGACCATTCATCACCGCGCCACGCTTGCCGAGTTCGCGCTGCCGCTCGACCATTGCGCGACGGACCGCCGGAATCGTCGAGACGATCGATGAAATCTGCGTCACGTCCTCGTCCCGAATGCGCGCGCTCACGTCGCGGCCATCCAGGAACACGCGCAGAGAATCCGGGTCGCCACCCAGATCGATCTCGATACGTTCCGCCAGATCGCCGACGGCCACATCATCGCGTTCGTTCATCGCCGATTCAATCACGGCAAGGGCGACTGCGCGATACATCGATCCGGTATCGATATAAAGCAATCCCAACTCGCGCGCCAACATGCGCCCGAGGGTCGATTTCCCAGAGCCGGATGGACCGTCGATAGCGATGATCAATGAATGCGGCATTGCGGAAGCAGCAAGAGAATACCATCATGCCGCCGAGGAAATACACGGGGGCTGAGGGCCTTGTCCAAAGAGTCACACAGTTGGACCGACGCAAGCCAATACTGGGAGCGCGGGGCGCCTCGCCCGCACCCTTTGCCCGATCAATTCTCAAAAAGTTTAGAGCTTCAACCGTTCGCGCTTCGCGCTCATAGCGGGCGAGGGCGCCCGCGCTCCCAGTGTTGATGGGCTCATTCCAAATCAGACGGATCTGTTTGTGCAAAGCCGGGGGCCGACGAGGGGATGAAAGTGGCTCCGTCGCACGCGCATCCTGCGCGTGATTCACCGGCGGGACGTCCGTGCCCCATCTTCTAAACGCGCGCTCGGATTCGTGACTTTTGCCGCTGAATCTCATACTCTGGCGACACCAACTGGGGAGGATGTCGCCATGTTTATTCGGGTCCTTCTGACTCTTTTCTTAATCGTCTCAATCCTGTGTTCGGCCGTTGCGCAGCAGCCGCCACCACCGCCGCCGCAAAAGTCCACGACCACGCAGCAACAAACTCCGGACGTCGATTCACAGGACGTGGTGCGCATAACTACGAACCTGGTGCAGATCGATGCGGTGGTCACCAGGGACGGCAAACACGTTACCGATCTGCAGCCGGAAGAGTTTGAGCTATTCGAAGACGGCCACCCACAGACGATTACGAATTTTTCTTACATCTCAAACGTTACAACTGAAGCATCAACGAACGTTGTGAAAGCACCGCCGGCGAATAGTAAAGACAAGACAGCGCCGCCTGTGCTTCCCGCAGTCGCGCGTCCGCAGGACGTCAGACGCACAGTCGCTTTGGTAGTCGATGATCTCGGCATGTCGTTTCAGAGTATTTCGCTGGCGCGAAGCCAGGCCCGCAAGTTCATCGCCGAACAGCTTCAACCGAATGACCTGGTGGCGATCATTCACACTTCGGGAGAAGTCGGCGCGCTGCAACAATTCACCACCGACCGGCGAATGATCTATGACTCGATCGATCGTCTGCGCTGGTATCCGTGCAGCCGCGCGGGGGTTCATGTCTTTGCGCCCGTCGGTACGCCGACGGCCGGAGTCGACGCTCCCTGCGGAGGTGCGCGGAATATCAGGAACACTCTGCAAGCGCTGAGATTTATCGTGGAAGGAATGCGCGACTTGCCGGGGCGCAAATCGCTGGTGTTGCTTTCCGATCAACTTCCGATAGAAACGCAGGAGCCGGCGACGAACGCTTTGACTCCCGGCGACGGTGACCTTTCGGACGTCAGAACTGACTACACCGGACAATTGAAGAAGGTGGCCGAACTGGCTATTCGCTCATCGGTGGTGATTTATGCGGTGGATACGCGCGGCCTGGCCTATACCGGCCTCACCGCGGCGGACAACTTTATAGCCATGGATCCCAAGGGAATGAGTTCCAGAGTTAGCGCTCGCGAGGTAACCGACAGAATGAACTCAACGATCAGCGCCCGGTCGAGGTCCATGATTACCGGCCGCGAAGGGGCTGATTTGATTGCCAGACAGACGGGCGGCTTTATGGTTCGCAACTCGAATGATTTTAAGTTGAAAGAGATAGCTGAAGATCAGAAGGGCTATTATCTGCTCGGTTATCGCCCAACCGATGAAACCTTCGACAAAAAATTCCATCACATCAAGGTGAGCGTGAAGCGACGCGGGCTGACCGTCCGGACGCGCACAGGCTTCTTTGGAATCGACAAGCCTGCGGTCGAAGCCAGCGAACTTACCGCCGGTGATCAAATGAAAAAGGCCCTGATGTCGCCGTTCGGAGCCAGCGCGATTACCGTGCGCCTGACTAATATGTTCACGAATTTCGAGACCGGTTCGCTGTTGCGTTCGCTGCTTTACATTCGCGCGCAGGACCTGGCGTTCGTTGACGAACCGGACAACTTTCACACTGCGACTTTTGATTTAGGGATAATTCTTTTCGGTGATAACGGCCATGTCGACGATCTTCAGAGTCGCGCGGTGACTTTGCGTCTGCGTGACGATGCTTATCAGAGTGCGCAGCGGAACGGGATCGTTTATAGCCTGGATACGCCTTTGAAAAAGGCCGGGGCGTTTCAGTTTCGAATTGCGATTCGTGATCAGAAATCTTCCCGGATTGGGAGTGCCGGTCAATTTATTCAAATCCCAAATCTTTCTGATGGACGGCTCGCGCTTTCGGGAATCGTGGTTACTAAAGACGCCGCCACCAACAACGCCCCAGGCGACGATGCCATCAGTTCAGGTCCCGCAGTCCGGCAGTTTCGCGCCGGCAACAGCATCATTTTCGCCTACTCAATTTATGGCGCGCCGACAGACCCGTCGACGCGTCTGCCGAAATTGACCACCCAGACGCGAATCTTTCGTGAAGGCAAAGCTGTCTACACCGGCACGCCCACCGCAGTCGAGGTCGACTCTCAAACAGATCTCAAACGCATTCCCAGCATCATCCGTTTGCAATTGGGAACAGAGTTTCCGCCGGGCGAGTACGTCCTGCAAGTCATCGTTACGGATCAACTGGCGAAAGAGAAACCACAGATTGCTTCGCAGTGGATCGATTTTGAAATTAAGTGAAGGGTGGAGACACGGAGGTAACCATGAATTACAAGGTTGTCGTTCACGAATCGGAGGAAGGCTTCAGCGTTTCGTGTCCCGGTCTGCCCGGTTGTTGGTCGCAAGGCCAAACCGAATCCGAAGCGCTCGCCAATATCCAGGACGCCATTCGTGAATACCTCGCTGCCGTCGACGACCTAGTGAAGGGCCAGGATGTGCGCGAAGTGAAGGTGGCAGTTTAACCGCGCCGAAGATTCCCGGCGTCAATCATCTCGATGCCGTGAGGGCGCTGGAAAAGGCAGGCTTCAGCATTTGCGCCAGGGTAAACACATCGTCATGTCGGATGGAGTTCGCATTTTGACGATTTCTCGCCACAATCCCGTAAATGCTTTCACGATGGGCGGTATTGCTCGCGACGCCGGTCTTAGCGTGGAACAATAGCCGGAGATCCAGTGCCAGAGCAAAATTCAGATGCAGTGATTCGCGAGCTGCGAAGCAGCGGTCAGAATTAAGCCCAAGGCGAGGCTTTGCGAGCCTTGGGACTCACACGCTCCTTCATCAGTGAGCCGCGAAGCGGCGACAGATATCTGTGCGAGAAGAGGTTATTCCGTGATTCGAACGATTGGATTGCTATTCGATGAGTGAGTGCAGAGAGTGATTAGGTCAGACAGATGATTCTTGCTTGGAGGGATCTCTGTCGCCGCTTCGCAGCTCATGGTTTGTGGGTGCGAGGTTCCCAAGGCTCGCAAAGCCTCGCCTTGGGCTTAATTCTGGCCGCTGCTTCGCAGCTCGTTCAAAGATTCTGTCCAGTAGATTCAAAGAACGAATTAGGTCACTCTCAGTCAATTGTGTAATTGCCATCAAAACCAAACAGGCAATCACCCGAGGTGGTCTCGCCTCGGGTGACTGCTTTTCAGCTGGCAGCGGAGTTCTCCTGTTTTTGAATCTACTGCGTGCTGATTTCCTCAAGGTTGTCTCAGCGAATTCGCAGCGCAACCGTTTCCGTCGACCATTTCATTCCGGCGAGTTGCTGTTGCGTCTGACGTTCGACCTTTGACTTAGACGCTTGCCAACCAGTGTCGTCGCCAGACATCCATGCTTGCGAGAAGTAGTACTCGCTTCCTAGCCGATTGAACACCAGTTGCGAACCGTCGCGAACTTTGCCAATCACATTGTTCATCTGGATCATCACCGTGCTGCTGCCATTTTTGGCGCGCAATCGCAGGACCGCGCGGTCAGACGACGGATTTACCTGGCTGATTGTGTATTCGCCGGCGGGCATCGCCTGGTCGCCGACGTGGAACTGAAATGGAATGCTGGCCACCAGTTGCGTGCGGCTAGCTGTTTGCGCCTGGGCCGCCACGGCCATTGAACCAACCAGAACCATCAACGCGATCATCGTGTAAACTTTTTTCATCCTCGTTCTCCTTTTTCCTGTGCCCTCCCTCACGGTCGGGCTTCTGACCCTTCTGCCGTGGCGGTTGAAGCGACCGGCGGCTTTGATCGTGGCGTCTCTCGACGAACTGCTTCACCACTTTGCCTTACACTTGTTAACGCGCAGGCCGGGGAGAAACTCCCTCACGGTCAGTAAAAATTTTGTTGTAGAATCTCGCGACCAGAGTGGCGCCGGTTTTAACGGGTGAATAAACGGAGATACCTCTAACCAGGACTAATCACAGACTGAAGTCTGTGCCACAGTTTCATGCAGTCCCAGGAAAACGTGACACAGTTATTGGTGAAGTGGGGCGAGGGCGATCAAAAGGCCCTCGACAAACTTATGCCGCTCGTTTACAGCGAACTGCGGCGGCTGGCCGGTAATTACCTGCGACGCGAGCGCCAGAATCACACGCTACAGCCGACGGCCCTGGTAAACGAGGCCTATCTCAAACTGATCGATCAAAGAAACGCCCGCTGGCAGAATCGCGCGCAGTTTTATGGCGTGGCCGCACAATTGATGCGACGCATTCTGGTCGATCATGCCCGCCAACATAAGGCCGCGAAACGCGGCGGATCAGAACAGCAGAGACTCTCGATCACCAGCGCCGGTCAGCTGGGTGGAAAGAAACTTGCCGCCGAACCAGTCCTCGACTTGTTGGCGCTGCATGAAGCTTTGCAGGAATTAGCTGTCATCGATCCGCAACAGGAACGAATCGTCGAGTTGAAGTTTTTTGGTGGTTTGTCGATTGAAGAAACCGCGGAAGTGCTCGGGATTGGCCATGCCACGGTTGAGCGTGATTGGAAGATGGCCCGGGCGTGGCTCAGAAGAAAATTGGAGTAGAGTGCCGCAGACTGTCCAGTCTGCGGCGTCCTGGCAAAGGCGCAGACTAGACAGTCTGCGCTACACCTGCCGAATTTTTCTTGAGGGGACTACGGGCTGAAAACCGCGTTCATAAATAGAGGAGCGTTTGTAGCGCAGGCTGTCCAGCCTGCGCCGTCCTGGTCAGTCTGACGTTGAGTAGGGCCAGGATCGCAAACTGACAGTTTGCGTTACATCATGACACCGGAACGCTGGCAGAGAGTTAAGACGATATTTCAGGCGGCGATTGAGCGGGCGCCGGGCGAGCGAGATCTGTTTCTCGTGAGTGCTTGTGGCGATGACGCGGAGTTGCGCGGGGAAGTCGAATCGTTAATCGCCTCTCATGAGAAGTCCGGAGAGTTCATCGACGCGCCTGCTTACCAGGCGGCGGCTGAGATAATTGTCGACAGCAGGGCTGAATTGAAACCCGGCCAGACAATCGGGTCCTACGAAATAGTTTCGTTCCTGAGCCGCGGCGGCATGGGCGAAGTTTACCTGGCGCAGGACCGCAGGCTGAGTCGCAAGGTCGCGCTCAAAATTCTTCCAGCCTCGTTTACAAAGGACCACGATCGTTTGGGCCGCTTTGAACAGGAAGCGCGCGCGGCGTCCGCGCTCAACCATCCCAACATCATCACTATCTACGAGATTCTCGAAACAAATTCGACGCACATGATCGCGACTGAATTTGTCGAGGGCGAGAATCTGCGACATCGGCTTTCGCAGTCAGGCCTGCCTTTGATGCTGTCGCTCAACATCGCAATTCAAGTTGCGGATGCGCTGGCCGCCGCTCACAAAGCCGGCATCATCCATCGCGATATCAAACCAGAAAACATTATGTTGCGGCCGGACGGCTACGTGAAGGTGCTCGATTTTGGTTTGGCCAAACTCAGCGAAGAGATGCCGCCGGCGGTTTCGGCGGAAGCGCCAACGCGTCAGGTAAAGACCGGATCAGGCATTGTCATGGGTACGGCCGGTTACATGTCGCCCGAGCAGGCGCGCGGAAAAGACGTCGACGCGCGCACGGACATCTTCAGTCTCGGCGCGGTGATTTACGAGATGGTCGCCCATCGCAAGCCGTTCGAAGGCGAAACGCCCAATGACACTTTGGCAGCGATTCTAAAAACTGATCCGGAACCGCTGTCGCGGCGCGTTCCGAGTATTCCTCACGAGTTGAATCGAATCGTTACCAAAGCGCTGCGCAAAGATCGTGAGGAACGTTACCAGGTTATTAAGGAACTCTTAATCGATCTGCGAACGTTGCAGCGCGAGCTCGATTTTCAGAATCAGGCGGATCACTCGCAAGGAGACCGTCAGTATCAGGCGACTAATTCAATTTCTGTAGCAGATCCAACCTCTGCTTCCGGAAAAATCACCAGTCACCGCAGCGCCATTTCCGATATCACTAACTCGTTGAGCATTGAGATCAAGCGGCACAAAGCCGCCACCGCCGTCACGCTGCTCGTAATCGTTTGGTTGACTGCCGGTATCGCCTTCGGCCTTTACAAACTTTTAAGCCGCCACAACGCCGTCGCCCATTTTCAAAATGTGAAGCTTACGCGTCTGACAAATTCAGGAAACGCCATCGACGCGATCATCTCACCCGACGGCAAATATATTGTCTATGCGCTGAGCAATCGCAGCCAACAAAGCTTGTGGATCAGACAGGTCAGCACGGCAAACGATAAGGAAATTGTGCCGCCGGCGCCCGTCGGTTTCTTCGGCCTGGCCTTTTCGCGAGATGGAACCGAACTCTATTACGCGGTCAAAGCCAATCTCGACGCGGGCACGCTGTACCGGGTTCCAGTCTTCGGCGGAACGCCGGTGAAGATTTTGGAAAAGATTGACGGCCCGATCAGTTTCGCGCCTGACGGCAAGCGCTTTGTCCTGGTCCGCGGTAACTTTCCAAGTCAAGGTGAAAGCTCGTTGGTAATTGCGAATATAGACGGCAGCAATGAACGAACACTGGCAACGCGAAAACTCCCCGAGAAGTTCGTGCCGATCTTTTTTACCGGCCCGTCGTGGTCGTCCGATGGCGAGTTGATTGCCTCGTCAATAACCACCATTGGTGGCAGCAGTCGGGTCGCTCTATTCAAAGTTGCGACCGGAGCCGAGGCGCCTTTTTCAAAAGAAACATGGCCTTACACAGCGCGGGTCGAGTGGCTGCCGGACATGAGCGGAATTCTGGTAGTCGCTGGAGATCTGGCGGCGTCGGCCCAGGTTTGGTTCCTTAGTTATCCTGAAGGCGAAAAGCGTCAGGTCACCAACGATCTGAACGCTTACCGCGCGCTGACCGCGACCGCCGACGGTCACCGGTTCACTACGGTGCAGGCCAGCGGCTTGATCAATGTTTGGGTGGCTCCGGAGGGCGACGCCGCGCGCGCCGTGCAGCTACCGACCGGTAACATCGGCTTCTATGCTTCGAATGGCAACCCCGTCTCGTGGACGCCAGACGGACGAATCGCTTTCATTTCCAACGAGAGTGGCGCCTCAGATGTATGGTTGATGGACCCCGATGGAAAGAACCGGAAACAAATCACGACTGGCGGCGGATTGAATACCACTCCCGTCCCAACCGCCGATGGTCGCTTCATAGTGTTTGCGAGTTTGCAAAACGGAGTCAGAAACATCTGGCGGATGAACAGCAACGGCAGTAACCCGATTAGGCTGACAAATGGTTTAGCGGATGGTCTCCCAGCGATTTCGCCTGATAGCAAATGGGTGGTCTACACCTCACTGGCGCAAACGAAGGCAACGCTTTGGAAGATCTCGATCGAAGGCGGCGCCGCCCAACAATTGAGCGATCATGTAGCGATCAGTCCGACTATCTCGCCGGATGGCCGGTCGATAGCATTTCTCTTTCCTGAGTCTCAAGATCCATTTGCGCCGCCTAACCGGATTGGGATTATGTCTTTTCCTGACGGCGCCCTCGCTAAGACCTTTACGATTCCAGCCAGCGGCACTGTTTATCCGGTGGTGCAATGGCCAGCCGATGGCCGATCGATTCTTTTCAGCATCAACCAAAACAATGTGACCAATATTTGGTCGCAACCTGTCGACGGCGGTGAGGCAAAACAGTTGACCAGTTTTAAGGACAGTCTGATGACCGGCTTTGCCTGGTCACGTGACGGAAAACAACTAGCCTGCACACGCGGAGTTCTCATGCGCGACGGCGTGCTGATTACCGATCTCGGTAAGTGAAAGATTGACTCGCGAAAAGAAGGTCATCGGACTGGAGCGCAACCGTCTCGGTTGCCAAGCGACGGCAAGCGCGGACGCTTGCGCTCCAGTCCAATTTCCTCACGGGCATCCCAACATCTGCCGAGAAGTCTCTCCCGATCAGCTTGCAACGCCCACTCTTCAGCGTAGAATCAAACCGCTCAAGGGAGGTCCCAACGTCATGATTCGTCGAGTGTCAATCACACTTCTGTTGTCGTTGTGGCTTTCGCTCCTGCTGCCGCTGCACGCACACGTCTTCCAAATAATCGTTTCGGAATCCGGGAAGCTAAAACCGCGCGTGGCCACGCAATGGATCGATTTTGAAGTGGTGAAGTAGGAGGTCGCAATCGTGTGGAACCGTTTACTGGTTTTCCTGCTGATCGTTTTAGTCCCGCTTCCTTATGTAGCGCAGACTGTCCAGTCTGCGTATTCAGACTCCAGACCTCCGCAGGCTGGACAGCCTGCGGTACATTTGCGCTTGCAAACGAAACGTTTCAGGATTCGCACGATCACTGCCGGTGTAAATCTCAAGAGCGCTTCGGACGTGGCCGCGATCGATTCGGCGATCACGTTTCTCCAGACAGCAAAAAAGAAATTCGAGGATGCCGGTTACGAGATTCAAACACTGCGCATCGCCACGCAGCCGCTGCCTCAATATCTCCAGGGCAAATCCAGACAAGCAGCGCTCGCCGATCTTAAAAAGCTTGACGCAGTTGTTTCCAGCAAGGGCGTGCTGCTCAGCATTGGCCCTGTCATTACTGACGATCGCTATGATCCTGAGTTCGCTTCATGGGCGGTCGCACTGGTGCGCGAGACCAAGAACATCAATTTCAGTGTGAGTGTCGCGTCGCCTGAGCGAGGTGTTCACCGCCAGACTGCGCTCACGGCCGCGGAGGCGATCGTCGCGATTAGCAAAACCAGTCCGGGCGGCGAAGGCAACTTCCGTTTCACCGCGGCAGCGAATTGCCTGGCCGGCACGCCCTTCTTTCCAGTCGCTTATCATCAGGGGCCCGCGGCGTTCAGTGTGGGCGTCGAGTCAGCCGGGCTCTTGCAGGAAGCCTTTGAAAAATCCAGTGACATCGATGACGCGAAGATCAAATTGAAAGCCTTGCTGGAAGCTGAGCTGGGCCCGGTCGAGCAGCTCGCGATGCAGCTTGCTCGGACTGAACGACTCGACTATTCGGGAATCGATGCGTCGCCGGCGCCGTCCAAAGACCGGAGCATTGGCGCGGCCATCGAAGCCTTGACCCACGCCCCTTTTGGAAGCGCATCAACCCTGGCCGCCTGCGCGGCAATTACCGACGTGCTGAAGAGCCTGAAGATTAAGACCTGCGGTTATTCCGGACTGATGTTGCCGGTGCTCGAAGATCCGGTGCTCGCCACTCGCGCCGCCGAAGGGCGATACACGGTGCGCGAGCTGTTGCTGTATTCGAGTGTCTGCGGCACCGGTCTCGACGTGGTCCCGTTGGGCGGCGAGACGACCGCCAAAGAGCTGGCCGCATTAATTCGCGACGTGGCGGCGCTGTCAACTAAACTTCACAAACCGCTCTCTGCCCGGCTGTTTCTGATTCCGGGAAAGAAGGCCGGGGACCGCGCTGAATTCAGTAATCCTTTTTTGACGAGTTCGGTGGTGATGAAACTGGATTGAGGCGCAGGTAAATTCTTGAACGGTTGTTGTAGATTGGAGACATGAAAAATCCGAAACATTCTTCTGAGGGGAATTTCAACCTGCCTTTTCATTAGCTGAGGTGCTGATGAAAATGAGCAGATCAAAAAAGAGAACGCCAATTGGTGGAATTACTACGGCTCGCAGCGAGAAAGAGGACAAGCGACTGTACAATCGTCGCTACCGCCGAGCCTGCAAGCAACTTCTTCACGAGAGTCCCGAATGCGAGTTACTGCCTCACCTTCGAGAATTCAGCGATCCCTGGGCAATGGATAAAGATGGCAAGATTTGGTTCGATCCGGAGAAGTATCCGAAGGAGATGCTCAAATAAGGTTGGCAAAGATGTGTTCTTTAGAGTCGGTCGTGTTCTGCCGGTTCAACATCAGGGACTCGTGACAAGACCTCCAGAGCCTTGTCCCAACTACCACGACTAGCGCGCTGCTCAATGTAGTCCTTTGTCAGCCACGCCGATACCTGCGCGGCCAACGCGATACTAACGAGTTGATCAACTGAGATGCGTTCACGTTCGGCGAGCGATTTGACCTGCTTGTAAAGCGAATCGGGAATCTGTGATTCGATCCTGGTCATGGTAGTTCTCCCATCCGCTGCAAAAACTCTTCGCGGTAACCAACGCGATGCCAAACTCTGCCGCCGGAAGCAAATCTCTTGCGTTATAGGTGATGATAGAGCCTGGAGCGCGCACCGCCAAGTCTAACAACAAATCATCATCCGGGTCCCGTGCCAGCGGACGCCACAGGTAGAAAATATCATGCCGGTTGGCGATTGCACAGAGACCGTCGAGGAAAGCATCAATCGCCGAATCACTAAAGCCTTCGATCATGCCGGGACGCTCTTTGAGCACAGTTAAGAGTTTGTAAGACGCGCCACGCTGGGGACGAAATGCCGAAACCAACACGTTTGTATCGAGGACGATTTGATATGGCTTGGTCACGGTTTGGTAAGTCAGACGTTGTTCAGGATAGACAGCGCCGTGCCTTCAAAGATCCTTCGCTTCTCGTCATCAGGGATTTCCAAACTCTCAATAGCCGATACTGCGCGATCGATCGATCCGAGCAAATGAGGATAGTCGCTTCCCATCACCATTCGATCGCTGCCAATCATGTTTCGCGCCAACATCAGCATGTGTGGATTGAAGTTGACTGTGTCGTAGTAAAGCCTCTTCAGATAAGTGCTGGGTAACTCGTCAATGTTTGCGCGGCACTCCACGAAATCTCGCCAGCCATTGTCCAGACGTTCCATCAGGTAAGGCACTGCGCCGCCCAGGTGCCCGACGATCCAGCGTATGTCCGGAAACTCCTTGAACATTCCGTCATAACACATTCGCGCGACCGCGAGCGTCGTGTCGAACATGAACCCGACGATTGGTCCGAGCACGTATTCGCGAAAAGGATCGGTGTTCGCGGGCAGCATCGGATGCAGCAGGATGCAAAGCTTCATGCGGTTCGCTTCCGCAAAGAACTGACGGTATTCAGGAGAGGTAAGAGGCTTGCCGCCGATATTACTCAGCAGAATCACGCCGTTCATTTTCAGATCATCGATCGCGCGATGGAGCTCTTTCAAAGCCTCATCCGGCGCGTCCATCGGGATCGAAGCAAATCCTTTGAAGCGCGTGGGATGCGTCGCCGCTAATTCAGCGTAAGCATCGTTGACCATTCGCGCAATTTCCGGCTGATGTTGCGCATCGGCGAAAAAAACATTCGGCGTCGAAAGCGAGACGACCTCGACGTCGATCCCGACGCGGTCCATATCCTCCAGACGTTTGGCGACGTCAGTCATCGGCGGCGTTACCCCAAAAAAGCGCGCGCCGCGATAAGTGATGATGGTTTGGCCCGATGGACTCTTATCGAACGAGAACTCGGAGGGCAGTTCGCGAATTTTGTCGAAATAGATCGGCGGATAGAAGTGTGTGTGCAGATCGAATTTGCGAGTCACGTGGTGCTTTGCCTCAAGAGTTCATCAGGGCTCTCTCATTCACACCGGGCTTTAGCCCGGTGTCAGAGCGTGCCGACATCATAAGGAAGCGGTTCAACGGTTTCAATGTAATCGAGCAACCTCTTGGCTCACCGAAGCATTCCCCGGGTTCAGAAGAACAGGAAACCGTTAGAACGGTTCCATTGGTTATCTTTAGGGTGGGACCGAGCTGAAGCCCGGTCTGAATGAGAGGTCCTTTTAGTCCGAAGAGACTGTGATTAAGTTCATGTGATAGACGGAATTCCGTAGCTTCTCAGTTGATTATCGTGAATGCCGATCCCGACACCGTGCGGCCGCCAAACATCGGCATGTTCAGAGGTTTTCCCCCGAGCGTTATCAACGCCAAATCGATCTCCATGAGCACGCGCACCTCCGGCCGCTCAATCTGATCCGCCAGCGCGCGCGCGCGATCAAAATCGACCTGGCCCAGCGCGGCCAGAGTTTGATCCAACGAATTGATGACATTTCCCAGGTTGTTAACGCCCGGCATCACCCACTCGCCGTCTTTCAAATATTGAAAGTCGATGCCGTCAAGCACAGCTGCCGCGGCGACCAGTTCGTTGAGCTTGATAATCAATGGTTGCAGAACTGAAAAACTCTGGTCGGGATCAAGCCTTAGATAAGCCTGCGCCAGACGCACCCGTCCATTTAACTGGCCGGCGGATTGGGTAGCGGAGGCCAACATGATTTTCGCTTCGTTGAGCAGCTCCAAAGCGGCCTTCTTGTCGCCTTCCGCGGCGACGGCGTTCGCCGCGCGCAGGATGATTTCAAGTTTTTGACTGATGGTTTTGGCTTTGTCCACGAGCCGTTGGGCTTCGACAGACTTGTTGTTGCCTTCGGCGGCGCTGGCCGCTTGATTGTCCAACTGATCCAAAACCTGCCGGCGCTGCGCCGGATCGGGAATCATCTCGGCAATCTCTTTTGCTTTCGCCGTATCACCGCCGGTTATTGCCTTCCACGCCGCGTTTTGGTAAAGCAAAGTGCGAAACTCCGGCGGATATTTCGCAGCCAGCGCCATCATTTCGTCGACAGTTCCGTTCTGACTTAGCTTTTGCATTTCCTGGTACATCTTCACTTGCGGATCGAGCGTGCGCTCGACTGCCTGCGACCATTCTCGCAACTCAGCCGTTCGCGAGGGGGCATACTTCTCGACCAACGGCGCGATTCTGTCGAGTTGGTGATAGAAGTTCTGCGCCGTACTCATCCCACTTTGCGTCTGCCTGCTTCCGCCCAAAACATAACTGAGTACCGCCGTGAGTAAATCGCGATAGGTATCTTCGTCTGCTTGCGGCGGCTGGAAAGTATTCAAGAGGTTCCAGGCGTTGTTGCCGAGCTCAGTATTGCGAGCGAGGTTCTCGCTCTTAATTCGCGTCACGATTTCCTGAAATAGATCCTGACCTGCTTTTTGATCCTTTTGGTAAAGCTGCGGGAGAAATGAGATCACGTTCCAGGAAACACCACGCGCCAAACTGTTGCGAGCGAGTTTCAGCGCCGCCGCCGGATCTTTGCCGACGATCACGCCGGCCACATTCATTTCCAGGTTTGCTTCGGCCTGCGGGTTCCAGCTGCCTCGCACGACCGTATTGTTGTCAGTTTGAAAGCGGGTTTGCCGCAGCGCCGTGATCGCCAGATCAGGATCGTGCGCGGCAATGCGCATCACCAGTTCCTGGCGGGACATGCTGAGCCGGTTCAAATCCTGATAGACCTCCGGATCGCTGTAATCAATCTCGACGATCCTGCTCGAGAGCTGAGTGACGGCCGCGGCAAAAAGTGTGCGCGCGCGTTTCTCGTCACGACTCCACAGAAGGTCGGCTACCGTGCACTGAGCCCGCATCCGATTCGATGGCGAGTGAAGATTGCTGACTTGCTCTGACAGCGATTCGATCAAATCGAGCGCCTTCTTTTCAGTTGCCGGATCGACTTTTACCGACACGGGGACCGGTGGCGGCGCGGACGGAGCGATGAAAACTTGCGCCTGACACAGGCCGGGAATGAGAAGAACTGCGGTGGATAGGAGTAAGGAGCAGGAGCGAGACATGACTGAACTTCCTTTCTGGTAGTTCGGATGTATCGCAGACTGTCCAGTCTGCGAATCTTTGACCATCCTGAAGGTGAAGCAGACTAGACAGTCTGCTCTACGTTTGGCGCTTGTTGGAAGCTCTTTCGGGCGCGCGCGTTTACTGACAGTTTAGCTAAACGAAGAACTTAATCTGATTTGACGCCAGACTTTGAGTATTGTTCCGTAAGTTACTAGACTATTGCTGATGCCAGACCCTCAAATTCAAAAGATCCTGGAAAAAAGACTGAACGGCGGCCGTCTCAGCACGGAGGATTGCACCGCGCTGCTTGAATCTTATGACATCGCCGCCATCGGCGCTGCGGCCGACGAAATTCGTCAACGGCGCCATCCTGACAACATCGTCACGTACATCATCGACCGCAATATCAATTACACAAACGTCTGCAACGTGGTCTGTACCTTCTGCGCATTCTATCGCCGGCCCGGCGCGCCCGACACTTACGTGCGCACGATAGACGAAATCTGCGAAAAGATCGATGAAACGATCGCGCTTGGCGGCACTGGAGTGCTGATGCAGGGAGGTCTGCATCCTGACTTTGGCGTCGAGTGGTACGAAGATCTTCTGCGCACGCTGAGCGCGAAGTATCCGGGCTTTCAACTCCATTGCTTCTCTCCGCCGGAGATTCACAACCTGCACCTGATCTCAGGGCTCGACTACGAAACAATCATGCAGCGTTTGAAGGACGCAGGTCTTTACAGTCTGCCCGGCGGCGGCGCAGAGATTCTCGACGATGAAGTGCGCAAGCGCGTGGCCACGAAATGCACGACCGATGAATGGCTCGAGGTGATGCGCGCCGTGCACAAGGTTGGTCTGCGTTCGAGCGCCACGATGATGTTCGGCATCGGCGACCGCATCGAGCATCGTGTGAATCACCTGCGCAGAATTCGCGATTTACAAGACGACACCGGAGGCTTCTTCGCTTTCATCCCGTGGACTTTTCAACGCGAGAACACTGCGCTCGGCCGCAAGATCAAAGACGAGCCAACCGGAATTGATTATTTGAAGATGCTATCCGTTTCAGTCCTCTTCCTCGACAACATCGAAAATTTTCAATCGTCGTGGCTGACTCAAGGACTAAGATTAGGTCAAGTCGGTCTGCGCTTTGGCGCCAACGACATGGGCTCGATCATGATTGAGGAGAACGTGGTCTCTGCCGCCGGGGCTCACAACCGCGCGAGTGAAGAGATGTTGCGTTACTTGATCAAAGAGGCGGGTTTCGTTCCGCAGCAGCGTGACATTCTGTATCGGCACGTCGAACGCGACCCAACAACCACAACAGAAGCTGCTTCTTCAATGGCGAAGAAAGAACTGAAAGTAATGAGCATCGCTTAGTTGGCGTGCTAAAATCGGTGCAATCTTTCAACTAGGAGTTCCGATTGTCCGCGCAAGTCGAAACATTACTCACCAACAAGGACCTCGAGGGTTTGCCGCAAGACGGCAATCGCTATGAACTCATCGAAGGAGAATTGTACGTATCGACCGCTCCCGAATTGATTCATCAACGCGTGATCGGAAACATGTATTTCGGTTTGAAGAGTTTTCTAAGGAACACTCCAATTGGCGAAATCCTGTATGGCCCAGGCGTCATTCTTAGCGACTACGACGGAGTAATTCCCGATCTCGTCTACCTCAGCAATGAGCGACGCGACCAGATCGCCACGGGAACGCGAATTTACGGAGCGCCAAATCTGGTTATTGAGGTCCTTTCACCCGGCAAACAGAACATGGAGCGCGACCGCAAGGTTAAGCTGAATCTTTATGACAAGTATGGGATCGAGGAGTATTGGGTCGTTGATACGCGTGCGCGCGCTATTGAGGTTTACCGGCGAGAGTCGGGAAAACTGAAATTCTTCACGACATTTGTGAGTGACGAAGCCGTCACGTCGCCGCTTCTGCCTGAATTTGAATGCGGCGTTGCCAGCCTCTTTGCCTAACGCCTCCACATTAAGCTGATTTCGATCTGCGCTTCCTACTGCCAAACTCAGCCAGCTTGGACAAACGATCCGGTTGCTTTTCGCGCTCTGGGTGCTCCATCAAAACGGGTTCCCCTTTGGCGGCGTTCGCGAGCAGGCCGGCGCCTTCCGATGTCGGCTTAACTTTGGAAAGGAGCACGCGGGCAACCCGCTTTGGCATCAGCAATGGCGCGATCGTGGCTGCTGATTCCGCGAGTTGAACGATGTCACCACCGCCGCGCCAGTGTTGGCGGACCACCAGGTCATCGGTGTGATCGATTAAGCGCAGCAGCGTCAACGCTATCAGAAAAAGATCGTCAACCTGTCCAATGAACGGAATCATGTCCGGGATAAAGTCGAACGGAATGATGGCGTAGATCACTGCGCCGGCGAACAACGCCCGCTCAGTGCGCGGCACGCGCGAATCGACCATTAGCTTGGCGCTGAGCACCACCATGTTCGGAAGGAACATGAGCAGGTTCTTCATGCGGCTTCTTAGTTTGGGTTTGCTAATCTTCTTAACGCTGCTTTTTCCCATCGGCTTTCTCCACGTCGGGACTGACTCCATGATTAATACGAGTATTAATGGTGCCCTAGTTCTCGCAAAGTCGCAAAGAGCCGAGTGGGCGAGGACCCTCACTTAATCTTCTTGCCCGTTGTTTTTCGCCCGTTTTGACTGAGAGTCATGCCAGTCACGTTGCCCGCGCCGTCCTTTATGAAGCTTACCTGAGCGGAGTTGACTTTAAGATAGAAATCGGTTTCGGACGAAGGAAATAGTTCGAACTTTGGCTGGTTCGTCGCCTGGGCCATTAGCTTTCCATCCTCACTTGTAATCTTGATGATGAAGGTGGGGGCTACCTCATACTCGCCGGCATAAGAATCCAGGATTTTCGGATCGACTTTGACGTCTTTCTTCTCGCCGGTTAACTCAGCCAGCTTTGTCGTTGCGTTCGTGTTCTTTGGATCCAGTTCGAGAGACTTTTTGTAGCTCGCAATCGCGAGCTCCTTGTCGCCGTGAATCATGTAGCCTTCGCCGAGACTGTCGTGCATATTGGCTGATTGCGGATACATCTCGACGTTGAGTTTGAAGATCTCGATCGCGTCGGTGACCTTGTTCATCCGCAAGAGTTGATAGCCAAGCTGGTTCAACTCCGTTTCGGCAAAGTTGTATTCGCTCGCAGTTTTGCCGGCTTTCAATTCGCGGTATCGCGCGATGGCTGACGCCACGTCTTTTTCGGAGATCGTGTTCATGACTGTCTCGGTAATCGATCGTTTGGGGTTGTCGACCGGCTGATCGTACAGGACACTCATGATTCCCAGAGTTATTTCGCCCAGGTGTTGCCCGTCCTCAGCGTTATCCAGCAGGACGATCAAACGCTTTTCGTTGGTCATGCGCACGATGGTGGTACTGAAACCGTTGATGCCACCGTTGTGTTGAATCACCGGCACCTCGAGTTTGCTTGGCGGCGCAAATGTCGCCTTGATCATGACAAAACCATAGCCGTAGTTATTCAGGTTCGGCTTGAACATCAGTTCTTTGGATTTGGCGGAGAGGATCTTTTCGCCGTACAGTGCCTGGTCCCACAAATAGAGATCTTCCACCGTCGAATAGAGCGAACCCGCCGCATAGGGAATGCTCATGTCGAGATAGGGCGCGGTCTGGTAACCTCGCGGAGTTCTCGAGTACCCAGTGGCGCGCTTATTGAGGATGGTTCCCCAGCGGTCGTACCCGCTGTTCTTCATCCCGACTGGATCAAAAATATTTTCTTTCAGGACCTGTTCGTAAGGCTTGCCCGTCACTTTCTCAATAATCGCGCCCAACAGAAAGTAGCCGGAGTTGTCGTAAACAAACTTTGTCCCTGGTTCAAATTCGAGATCACCGCTCGCATACTTTTTGATGAAATCGCCGACCGTAAATGGATTCCGGCTGACATTCTGAAAGAATCCCGGCAGCGACGTGTAGCTGGGAATTCCGGACGTGTGACTCAGCAAATTATGAATCGTGACCTTGTCGCCGGTGTCTTTGCGATAGTCCGGCAGATAGTCCGTGAGCTTGCCGTCAAGTTTGATTTTGCCCTGCTCGACCAGTTGCAGAATCAAAGTCGAGGTGAACTGCTTCGTGATCGAACCAAGGCGAAACTTGGTGTCGGGCGCGTTCGGAATGTTCCATTCCATGTTCGCCAGGCCGAGGCCTTTTTGATAAAGAACCTTGCCATTGTCAGCGACCAGCACCGACCCGTTGAATTGCCCGTATTTGTTATAAAGAGAAACGAGATCATCGATCCTGGTGGCCTTGCTCTGGGCTACGGCTGAAACCTGGAAAGCAAGTATCGCCAAAAGCGAGAACAGGCAAGCGCGTCGATAAATTTGTGAAGTGGTTATCATGATTTACGGCTCCTTATTGATAGAACGATATCAGGATGCAGAGAAGTGTCGAAATTGCGGCGTCAAGTATCCTGATACGCCCGCGCCTTGAAACTTGTTCCCTGCTTTCTGCTCAGTTAGACTCCGATGTCTGAAAGAGAGATATGAGCCCGATGTCGATACTCGATCAAATTCGTCAGCGCGCCGCGGCAGATCCCCAACACATCGTCTTACCGGAGGGCGAAGACCCGCGAACGGTCGCCGCCGCGAGCAGTATTGCGCGACAGCGTTTGGCGCGGATCACAGTACTGGGCAATGAAGAGAAAGTGCGTGCCGCTGCGCGCGAGGCAGGCGCCGATCTTGGCGGAGTGGATCTGATTGATCATGTGCGCGCAAGCGATTTCGACAAGATGGTGGCGCTGCTTTACGAAGCTCGGCGCGCCAAAGGAATGACGCTTGATGAAGCTCGGACCGCCCTTCGTGATCCGCTTTACTACGGCAATCTCATGGTGAAGGCGGGACGGGCTGACGGTTCTGTCGCGGGCGCTACAAACACGACTTCGCATACCGTGCGAGTGGCGTTGCACTGTATCGGCGTTCGTCCCGGATTCAAGTTAGTGTCAAGCTTCTTTCTGATGGCCTTGCGCGATCCGAACATCGGAGAGAATGGCGCGATGATTTACGCTGATTGCGGGGTCGTGCCAGAACCGAACGCGGCCGAGCTGGCAGAAATCGCCATTGCTTCAGCTGACTCATGTCGCGCTTTGTTGGGAGCCGCACCGCGCGTGGCAATGCTTTCGTTTTCAACCAAAGGAAGCGCTAAGCATCGGCTGATTGACAAAGTTGTCGAAGCCACGAAAACCGTTCGCGCGCGCGCGCCGGAAATCGAAATTGATGGCGAGTTGCAGCTGGACGCCGCGCTCGTTCCCTCTGTTGCTCAATCGAAAGCTCCCGGCTCAGTGATTGCCGGTCGCGCCAATGTTCTTATCTTTCCCGATCTTCAGGCCGGGAACATCGCTTACAAACTTACCGAACGGCTTGCCGGGGCGAGCGCAATTGGGCCTATCCTGCAAGGGCTTGATAAGCCGGCGAATGACTTGTCAAGAGGCTGCAAAGCGGAAGACATCGTCGATGCCGTCGCCATCACTGCGGTGCAAGCCCAGGCGCGCAAAGCCGCAGGTTAAGACTATTCCTGAAATTGCGGACGGCTGGGCAACTTGTGCCTGCGTCCGGAAGCATCATAGCTGCGACTACAATTCAAAACGTGGGGTTGCCGGCCGGTGCGTCGTTCACTTTACCTAATTCTGCTGATTTTGGTTGCCGCAGCCTCGGGCGCAGCGCAGACCCCGAAGCCTTCACCAACGCCAAAAACCGACGACCAGGAACCGGTGCGCGTATTCACCGAAGAGATACGCCTGCCGGTTGCCGCCAAGGACTCGTTCGGTCATTACGATCCGACGCTCACAATTGATGATGTGCTGGTGCTGGAAGATGGCGAGCAACAACAAATCCGAAGCATCCAGCACCTTCCCACAAATGTTTTGTTGCTGCTCGATCTCGGGAATCAACTTGGTTTGAAAGACACAAATCTTACGCGGCAGGTGGCGATGAGCGTGGTCTCAGGACTGCACGCTGGAAACAGGATTGCGATTATGCAGTTCGCTTCACAGCCGGAAGTTTTGCAAACGTGGACCACTGACCGGGAAGCCGTTGCCAAAGTGCTGAAGACAAAACTGAAATCCGGCAAGAGCAGCCGGCTCTCAGATGCAATCGTCGCCGCGGCTGCGCAGTTCAAAGAAATTCCCCCGGGAACCCGGCACATCGTAATCATCACCGACGGTGTCGAGGCGCCGGGCGGCAAAGTTTCGATGGCAACTGCCATGAAACAATTGGATTCGGTCCAGGCCAGCGTTCACATAATTAGCTATACAGTTCTCGAGCGGCAGGCGTTGCAAACGCAGACCAAGGCGAGAAGCGGCGGCGATGGCGTTCAGCGTGACGGCAACCCGGGCAGCAATCCGGTTGCGAATGGGGATCCCACACTTCCTCCCGGAACGACACGGACGCCCAGCTTCAAAATCGGATCGATCGACACCGACATTGCCATGCGGCGAAAACGGAAAGAATACGAGCGGGCAACGCGCGAAAGCGAAACGAAACTTACTGAGATTGCTGAGGACAGCGGCGGACAGATCTTCCTTCCCGCATCCACCAGCGAAGTCGTAACGCAAGCAGCGGTCATCGCTCGTGACATCGGATCACAATACGTTGTTACTTATCGTCCGACGCATCCATTGGCTGCGGCAAAAGCAGGCGAATACCGAAAAGTCGAGGTCGCTTCGCGGCGCGTGGGTTTGTATTTGCGGAGTAGGCGCGGGTATGTCGTGCCTTAGTTAGAAGTACCGAAAATTGCTGCTCTCAACTTGCAGGCGCATTTAGCTGTGATTCGATTGCTGATGCGAGGTGCTGCCAATCAGAGCCGGCGGGCTTGCGGATTAACGACTGGCGCCTCAGTTCGTCCCAATCTTCCTGCGGCACACGGTGAAAAGCCTCAACTACCCTGGGATCAAATTGACGACCGATCCATTCATTCAACTCTTCGGCAGCAGCTTGATACGAACGGCCCTGGCGATAGACACGATCGCTGGTGATAGCGTCGAAGGCGTCCGCAACTGAGAAGATTCGCGCGCAGATATCAATTTCTTCGGCCTTAAGGCCCAGTGGATATCCGGAACCGTCCCACTTTTCGTGATGCTGAGCTACGACGCGCGCAGCGCCTTCCAGGAATTTGATGCCCCGCAGGATTTGCTGACCGTGCAACGGGTGTTCGCGCATCAGGACCCATTCTTCATCCGTAAGCTTCGCCGGCTTGCGCAGGATGGCATCAGGAACACCAATCTTACCAATGTCGTGCAACAACGATCCGAACTCGAGCGATTTCATCTCGTGACTGTTCAGTCCGTACTCGCGGCCGAGCCGTAAACTGAAAGTCACCACTCGCTCTGAGTGACCGTGCGTTTCCGCATCGCGCGTTTCCAGAGCCGCCGTCAAAGCTCGCAAGGTTGAGCGATACGCATTTTCAAGTGAGTTCAAAGCGTCGTCCAATTCGGCGGTACGCTGGGTGACTAACTCTTCCAGATGATTTTCGTAACGGCGCTTGGCGGCGATCAATTCGTGATGGTCCAGAGCACGGGAAACGGCGGCTTCCGCTTGTCGCAGATCGAATGGCTTCATCAAATAATCGAAGGCGCCGAGACGGAGCGCGTTAATGGCGCTTTCAATTGTCTGCATGCCGCTGATCATCACAATTACTGTGTCCGGCGAAACGACTTTGACGTGCGGGATCATCTCTAAGCCGCTCATGCCGCTCATGGTGATATCGCTGATCACCAGTTGGTAATTCTTTTCGCGCAGTTCGGCAATGGCGTCTTCGGCCGAGGCGGCCTGTCCGCACTCATAGGGTCCGGACAGAAGATCGTGCAGAACGCCGCGAACTTCGGCTTCATCGTCGACAATCAGCAGACGAGGCTTTGAAACGGTTTCACTCATTGGCATTAAACTAGAATGACTGACAGCTCTGGCAAAAGCTTTTCGGGGGTCGAAGATCTGGGAGGAACCGATGGACTGAGCCAGCCTAACCTCTACTGGCCTAGACATTGTACAACGTAGAAACGAAATTGCCAACACTCTTTTACGCGAGGATTTGGGCGCATTTTGCGCAATTTGTCCTGCTTTTGGATAAACGGTCGCCAATTGACCGGCATGGTTGACCCGTTCTTCGCGCTCAATTAATATGGCCTGCGCTAAGCCATTCAAGCCGGAGTGGCGAAATTGGTATACGCACCAGACTCAAAATCTGGCGAGGTTCACTCCTCATGAGAGTTCGAGTCTCTCCTCCGGCACCACCTTCAAATTGATTTCAAGGTAAAGAGAAAAAGGGCTGAACGTCGATGACGTTCAGCCCGTTTTGATTGCGCTGCAGGTGTCTTACTTGACTCTTGAGTCAACGTCGCCGGCCGGGCTGCTGGGCGGAGCGTCAGGGTCGCCAACAGCCTGGCCTGCGGGTGAAATACCATGGGCCTTGATTTCGTGCTCAGTGTGGTGAGACATGACACTGTGTCGCCGGCCATAGAGCAGGTAGATCAAGAGACCGATAACCAGCCACCCTATCAACCGATACCAATTCTCGGCAGGCAGCGAGAACATTAAGAGCAGGCACGTCCCAATTCCGAGGATTGGAACCAACGGAACGAATGGTGCGCGGAACGGACGATTCGCGTCGGGATTCGTTTTGCGCATCACCAGGACAGCGCCACAAACGATCACGAAAGCGAACAGGGTTCCGATGCTGGTCATCTCTGCCAATAGACTTAGCGGCAGGAATCCCGCCATGGCGGCAACGAAGAAGCCTGTCAGGATTGTCGACTTCCATGGTGTACGGAACTTCGGATGGATGTCGCCGAAGAAACTATTCGGAACCAGGCCGTCGCGACCGAGGGCCAGCATCACCCGGGGCTGGCTCAACATCATGACCAGCAACACGGAAGTGATTCCGGTCATTGCACCCGCGGCAACCAGATATTGCATCCATGTCAGACCGGCCCGCCGGAAAGCGTCTACTACCGGGGCGTCGATGTTAATGTCTTTGTAAGGAACCATCCCGGTCAATACGGCTGAGACCGCAATATACAGAATCGTGCAGATGATCAAAGACCAGATGATTCCTTTGGGGACATCGCTGGCCGGGTTCTTCGCTTCCTCCGAGTGGACGGAAACTGAGTCAAAGCCGATGTACGCGAAGAAGATAATCGCTGCGCCCGCGAACATGCCCAGCGGCTCGCCGCCTTTGGCAGTTTGCCCGAGGATGGTGTTGCCGAAGAAGCTGACTCCCGTGTATCCATACGGCGCGAACGGGGTCCAATTCGCTTTGTTGATGAAGAACACGCCGATGCCGATCACCATTAGCACAATCACCAACTTAACGGCGACCATAAAAGCATTGAAGGACGCGCTCTCTTTGATGCCTTTGACCAGAACGATGGTGAGAATGAACGTGATCAGAATCGCGGGCAGATCGAAGTACGATCCGGTAGCCACGAAGCCGGTGTGTGGACAATTCGGCCCAGTGCTCACGCAGAAATTAATCGGCGCCGTGTGCACGACGTCGGGAACCTTAAAGTGAAATAGCGGCGTGAATTCCTGAAAGTGCGCCGACCATCCGTGGGCGACCGTAGCCGACCCAACGGCGTATTCCAGAATCAAGTCCCAGCCGATAATCCACGCGAAAAGTTCGCCCAGCGTCGCGTAGGCGTAGGTGTAGGCCGATCCCGCGACCGGAACCATGGATGCAAATTCCGCATAACACAGCGCCGCGAACACGCAGGCCAGGCCGGCCAGAACGAACGACAGCATCAGCGCCGGACCCGTGCGATCGTGGGCAGCGACACCCGTCAGAATAAAAATGCCGGTGCCGATGATTGCGCCCACACCCAATGCCGTTAGTTGCACCGGCCCCAGGACTCGTCGCAATCGGTTCTCGCCCTTCATCTCATCGAGGAGCATGGAGAGCGGTTTCGTCCTGAAAAATTGATTAGCCATTCAGTTAGCCTCCGGTAGTCGGTGGCACAGACTTCAGTCTGTGTTCAAAGTAGGTTGTCGAAATTTCAAGAAGCACAGACTGACGTCTATGCCACATGGTTTAGTATTCGCCTTGAGCTTTGGCCTCGGCGGCCGACATCGATTCTTCTTCGGGCATGGCCTCGCCGAATTTCTTCCAAATAAAGTATGCAGGTATTCCGGTGAGCACGATAATAAGGCCCGGCCAGGTCGAAGCCGTCTGATAAATGAAAAGCACGACCAGGATTACGGTAGCGCCGATCATGTAAAGAACCGGAACGATTGGATAGCCGAACGCCTTGTATGGTCGATCCGCATCAGGCCGAGTCTTCCGTAAACGGAATATTCCGGCGATCGTCAGAATGTAGAAGATCAATGCTGCTGAGATAACGTAATCGAGCAGGTTTCCATAAAGATTGCCATAGCCCGTGATGTTGCCGGCAGCATCGTATTTGATCGTCCGGGGCAGAACGAGCAAGGCCGCCCAGACTCCCTGAATTACCAGACCCCAACCGGGAACGTGACGGTGATTCAAAACGCCCGACTTCTTAAAGAACAAGCCGTCCCGGGCCATCGCGTAATAGGCACGCGCACCGGCGAGAATCAAACCGTTATTGCAGCCGAAAGTAGAAATCATGATCGCAACGGCCATGATCACTGCGCCCTTGCCGGGAAAAATTACGTTGGCAGTGTCAGAGGCGACGCGGCTGGCGCCCTGAATCTTTTCAAAAGGCAGCGTCACGAGATAAGCCACGTTCGCCAGGATGTAAAGCAAGATCACGATGCCGGTGCCGAACGCGAGCGAGAGAGGAATGTTTCTTTTCGGATCTTTGACTTCACCGGCCGTGAAAGTGATGTTGTTCCAGGCGTCGGCCGAAAACAGCGATCCGGTTTGGGCTACGCAAACTCCCACAAAGAGTCCGAAGGCGGTGGCGGCGGTCAACCCACCACCCAGGTCATCTAAAGATCCGCGCACACCCCAGAGATTGCCAAAATTTGCGTGAGCTACGTCCGCGTGCCAAATAATCCCAATCACCAAGCCCAGCACGATCAATCCAAACAGAGCGCCCAGCTTCGCAGTGGTGAAAACATTCTGCACCAGCTTGCCCAGTTTCAGCCCGCGCGTGTTCATGAAGGTAAGCAGCACGATCAGCAGAAGCCCGACCAGTTGCGCGGTCGAAAGCGAAACGGCATAGCTGCCAAAGATGGGCTTCGGCGCGATTATGTAGCGCTCTTCACCTACTGCGGGTACCAGGACGCCGAGGTAACGCGCAAATCCGACAGCCACCGCCGCGATGGTCCCGGTTTGAATTACCAGAAACAGCGTCCAGCCGTAGAGGAATCCCCACATCGGCGAGAAGGCTTCGCGCAGGTAGACGTACTGGCCGCCGGCTTTGGGCATCATCGCGGCCAGTTCGCCATAACTCAGCGCGCCGACCACCGTCAGTAAACCGGTTACGATCCAAACGACCAGCAACCAACCCGGCGAGCCGACCTGCTTCGAGATGCCTCCGGAAACAATAAAAATGCCGGATCCGATCATGGATCCGGCGACGATCATCGTCGAATCGAGTAGGCCCAGGCCACGAATAAAACCTGTGTGTTTCGTTTGCGTGACTGCGGCAGCTTCTGCCATTCCGTTCCTCCAGCTTTGAGCTGATTTTCGGAACTGCTTGTCTTTAATCAGAACTTCTTCAGGGGGAGATTTCTTGGAGCGAGCGGCAATTATACTGAATTGAGGCGATCTGTCGAGTATTTTCCCGTGAAGGTAGTCTCTTAGTTTGACTTTGCCTGTCTTTGCGCCTTTGCGTCCTGGCGTGAGACAACACTTCCGCATGGTAGTTTCACGCAAAGGCGCAAAGCCGCAAAGAAAACCGCGACGTAACACACTACCGCTGTGAAAACAGTAGAGGCTCGCGCCGGGCGGCATAGGGACTGCTGTGGTTGGCACAAGCGGTATGCGTGGATTACCGCATTGCAAGGTTTTTCGAATTCATCGTCTAATGCATGACAAATATGAAAAAGCACATCATCACCCCCCTCTTGTTAGCCCTGATTACCTTTGCTCCTTTGCTTCAGGCGTGCACTTCGGCAGGCCAGCCGCCGCAGGCAGCCAACAGTCCGACGCCTTTGTCGGCCGCGAGCGAGGACCCTTCGCTTACGCTGCCCGTACTCGACCAGCTTTTTGCCGAAAAGATATTTACGGCGGCGTTGAAATCAAAAGTTCAACTTACCGAGGATCAGATCGCCGCGCTCAAAAAGACTTCCAGCGACGAGTTGGCAAAGCTTCGTTCTGCGAATGCTGAAAACCAAACTGCAGCCGCGGAGGAGGCGCGAGCTCGGACCCTAAAATCCATGCGTGATTTGTTGGGTAATGAAAAGATGGACCAGGTTTTGGCGTTGGCACTTGAACGGCGGAGCAGCCAGGCGGACACAGTGACGAATGGCGACGAACTAACCCAACTGAAAGGCCCGAACGCCGTGCCTCCTGACACGCGCATCGTCGTCAACATTCCCGCTTTTCGCATGGACGTGTTTCGCGACGGAACGCTTTTGAAGTCGTACAGGATCGGCATCGGCTATCAGGAGTTCCCTTTGCCTACCGGTTTCCGCAAGGCGGAAATGATCATCTTCAATCCGACCTGGACGCAGCCTAACGAATCATGGGCGTCGAACCCGGGCGCTGTGGTCCCAGCCGGCGCTGCCGGCAATCCACTGGGACCGATTAAGGTCCCAATCGGCGGCGCGAATCTGATTCATGGTGGGAAAGTCTTAGCGAAGATCGGAACATTCGCATCTCACGGCTGCGTCGGCCTCACTAATGATCAAGTCAAAGATTTCGCGAAGGTGCTGGCCGATGCTACGAACACCACGCTGAAAGAAGAGACGATCGCGGCCTATCTGAAGAAGAAAACTCGTACGCAGGTTGTTAAATTGAGCAAGATCGTTCCGGTTGAGCTGCGTTACGAAACGATCGTGATTCAGGACGGCCAGCTCCATGTCTATCGTGACGTTTACAAAAAAAACACCAATACGGAAGAGAATCTGCGAGCGGTGTTCGAGGCGAATGGGATTGGCTTTGATACTTTGAGCGAGGATCAAAAGACCCAGGCGTTGGATGCCGTGAATGCGATGTCGCTTCGTCCGAAGAAGCAGCCGACGCCGGCGGTTGTTGCGAATCAGAATGCGAGTGATAAGAAAGCACTGGCAGCCGCCAGGAAGGCTGAAGCCGAACGTCAAAGGAAGCTGCGCAACCAGAAAGAAACTGTGATCGATCTTGCGTCGTTAAGCGGGAAAGGCTATCCGTCGCCGAAGGATTTGAATACCGGAGCTGGGAGAGTGACGATTGAAACGGCAGCGATTACACCTGAGCGGCCTCAACCATCGCCTCGCAGGAATCAAACTCCGGCGCTTCAATCACCGCCTCGCACGAATCCAACTCCGGCGCCGCAATCGTCTCCCGCGACGGGCCCGCCGCGTTAATTAGGACTGGCGGCCTTCACCGCCAGAGTGGTTCTCTACATGATTGACTGAATCGAGTGGATTTAATACCGAAGCCGGTCCAGTGAACCGGCCGTTACAGACCTCGGCCGCTTCGATGCTGGGATCAACTAATGCTTACTTCTATTAACCGCGCTGATTATCTCTTCAACGTTGTCGGTCGCCAGTTTCTCGAGGTGTTTTTCTTCTATCCCGGCGATGCGACCGACGATCATTCGCGCATCCCACGCATGAAGACGATCTTTCCAACGCGCCATTTCCACCAGAGACGGCAGCGCCCGTGCTCGCAAAGCGCTCAGCAATCGAGGATCGCGCGCGCCGCTGAGAATGTTCATCAGTAACGCGGCCTTGTTGCGGTCCGCCCAGAGTCCAGAATTCAACATGGGCACGATCTGTCCGGCTGGTATCCATGCTGCGAGTGCCTTGCTGAAAGTCGCGAGGACGCCGAGCGCGCGCACCGCGTTGTTGCGTACTTCATCGTCAGGATCGCGACTCGCGCGAACGAGCGCCAGAACCTGGGCCTGCGAATGTTGCGCATAACCCAGAGCGTAGGCGGCGGCCCGGCGGTCTTCGGGTTTTGCCGATAATCTCAGCACCCGGCGAATAAGCACTTCATTACGTATGGCCAATTCCCTGATCGACATCTCTGTCTCACGCAAAGGAGCATAAGTCGAAAGTGAGTACCCTTTCGATCTGTCTTCACCGGGTTGCTTTTGCACTGCTTCACGGTTAAGTGTCATGGCTTGGGCGTAGCGATCCAGTATTGTTTGCGGAAGCTTAATTGGTTCTTTAGGTGCGGAGTTGTACTTGAACTTTTGACTGGACTCTCCAGGCAAGCCGACAAAGACCATTATTTTCCCGGTATCGTTGCAGCAAACAACGACGACCTCAGTGACCCGTTGACCGATCGCGCGCTGAACAGCTCGCGCTACCTCGTCCTTCGTTCTTTCAACGTCTTGAATCGCAAGGCTGCCGCCTTCGTGAATAGGCAGCGACGAACGTATCTGATCAACCGGCAGGCCGGAGTAACCGAAGAACGATACTTCTCCAATCACAAACGACTGGCTTTCAAATGATTGATTTTGCGCGAGGGCTGAAGCGAAAAACAGGCAGACGATAAGCGCGGTCAGGACTTTCATCAGTAAAAAGGAAGAATCTCAGACCGATGCGGCCTCGCAGGAATCGAGCACCGGCGCGTCAACTATCTCGTGAGAGGGACCAGCCTCGCCAAAGTACTGGCGGCCCGCGGTTATGGTTTCGAAGTATTCGGAAATGCGTTCGAGGATTTCTCCGACCGAATGCGAATGATAAAGGGCGGTCCGAAAGAGCGCGCCGCCCTGAAGGCCGCGCGTGAATTGTCCCGCCAATTGTTTCATCCGGCCGATGGCAGCCAACTCGGGCATGTCCTCGCGCAGCATGTCAAAGTACTCCAGCAGCACTGCGCGCTTATCATCCAGGGTTGGTTGGAATGCTTCGCGGCCGTTCATCGCATCTTCAATCTGCCGGAAGATCCAGGGATTCGCCATCGCCCCACGACCAATCAAAACGCCGTCGCACCCGGTTTCGTGAAAACGATCGAAAGCCTGCTGGATCGTCGTAATGTCGCCGCTGCCTGAAACCGGAACCTTCACGACTTCTTTGATTTGCTTGACCAGATCCCAATTCGCTAATCCGCGATAGCCCTGTTCCTTTGTGCGGCCGTGCAAAGCGATATGTTCAGCGCCGCAACCTTCAGCCAGCTTCGCTGTCTCGACTGCATTGATCGTGTGATCGTAAAAGCCGGCGCGGATCTTCACCGTCATGGGAATCGTGATCGCCTTTTTGATCTCATTCAGGATCGTTTCCAATCTTGGATAGTCTTTTAAGAGTCCGGAACCGCCGCCGTGCTTCACAACTTTCGGAGCGGGACAGCCACAGTTCACATCAAGAATGTCTGCACCGACTTCTTCAGCCATTTCAGCGGCCATGCGCATGCGTTCAGGTTGGCCCCCAAAAATCTGCACCGCAAACGGCCGCTCGTTTTCATAGAAACGCATTTGGCGTTTGGATTTCGGGTTATTGCGGGTGAGCCCTTCGACTGAAATGAATTCGGAAACAGTCAGTCCAATCCCGCCGCGCGCTTTCAAAAGGCGCCGAAATGAAATATCCGTCACGCCGGCCATCGGTGAAAGCACCAGCGGCGGACTGATTTCAATGTCGCGGATCTTGAAGGGCTTGATATCGATCATAAAAAAGCCACATGAGATTTTACCTCATGTGGTAATGATGTCCGATGAGCCGGTTGACCTGGGTTGTCCCCCAAGGTGAATGACTTTTAGGTAGCCCAGGGGTTTACCACGGGGGATGTAAAGCGGTTCGTTTCAAAAAGCCCCATTTAATGGGGCTTTGATAGCGGCTTCAGATTCTCGCCGAGGCGTAAACACCTGGGCTACGGAAAACTCAGTCCTCAGCTATTGTCGAAAAACGACGCAAACTAACAGTTTGCGTTTCGATTTCTACCAATTAACGACCAGTTTCTCGGCGCCTTCCCAGGCCGGCACGTCCAAACGCAGAGACGCGCGCTGCAATCTTTCGGGGTCTGACAGCAAGCGACCGGCGCCAAGTGCCACCGTCGTCAAAGGATTCTCCGGCACGGTCACGCGCAGCTTCAACTCGTTTTGCAAGCGGTCTGACATCCCTTCAAGCAAAGCGCCGCCGCCAGTCAAAATCAATCCGGAGTAATGAATGTCCGCCGTCACTTCAGGCGACGCATCTTCGATCACTCGCCGCACAGCCGAAATTATTTCAGACAGAACCGGCTTGAGTGCGATCCGAACTTCGCGACTATCGATGATTATCGGAAGGGCCGCGCCGTTGCCGAGTTGCTTGCCCACGATCTCCATTTCCTTATCGACTGGTGTGTCGTGATTTTCGTCCCAGGCTGATCCGAGTTCGCGTTTGACTCGTTCGACAATTCTTTCACCAAACTGGACCGCATAGCGCAAGCGCAGATAATCCCGAATCGCATCATCCATCGCGTTGCCTGCCGCCGGCAGACTTACCGAGTTGATCACGCCGCCCGACGCGAGGATCGCGATATTCGTCGTGCCGCCGCCAATGTCGACCACGAGGCGCGCTTGTTCATCGTCAAAATCCAAACCGGCGCCGAGCGCTGCTGCCAGTCCTTCATCAATCAAGTCTACGCGTCCGGCTTTTGCGTCACGGGCAGCGTCCTTGACTGAACGCCGCTCGAGCGGAGTTGACGAACCGGGCACGCCAATCACCAGGTGACTACGCTTCGGATTATTTTTGTGCTGTACGCGACTGATCAACTCGCAAAGGAATTGTTGCGAGATTTCAAAGTTATCAATCGCGCCGCGTCGAATCGGGCGGTGAACCTCTGTGTCGTTTGGCTCGCGGCCCAGGAGTTTGAGCGCCTGCGTGCCGACCGAAAGAATTTCACGGCTGTACTTGTGAATCGCCACGACCGATGGTTCGTTCAAAACGACGCCTTCGGTTGGCGTGTAAACGATTGTGTTGACTGTCCCCAAGTCAATCGCCAGGTCTTCGCTGAAGAAACCGCTGAGAATATTCATGTTTTAAAAACCTCACTTGTCCCCGAGAGTTGTGGCGACAGATGCAGGCCCGGTAGAGCAAGGATTATGCCAATGAGGAGGTCAAAAATTGAATGCAAAACTCTTGAAATATCAGTGCGAATTTGCGCGGGCCGTTCGTGAAGTGCCAGACCGTCGAAGCGAAGCGCTCGATAATCGAACGGATCGGGGGAAGGATTACATTAAACGATTCAAGTCACGGCTCGATCCGAACGGCCGTGCCGACCGGAATAGCCTGAAACAGCTCGCGCACGTCGCGGTCTTCCAGCGCGACGCAGCCCCAGGTCCAGTCGCTGCTGGCCCCGTTGCCATGAATGTAAATATCACCGCCGAGGCGCGTGTTTTGGGGCGGAGTCGTCCTGGCTTTCAGGGCCCGCATGATTGAGTCGTACTGCGACTTTGTGATCAAACCATCTCGCAATCCTCGTTGGGCATGAGCGGCGTTGGGATAGCTGATCCCCAACGAAAGATAGAAAGCGCTCTTGTCATTTTTGGTGAAGATATAAAAGTCGCCCTCAGGTGTGCGTCGATCACCCTGACGGACTTTGTCGCCGACCGGACTCAGCCCGAGTCCGATGCGATAGGTGCGGACCAGTTTGTCATCAGAATACAATAATAATTTTCGCTCAGCCTTCTTCACCACGATTCTGGGAGACTTAAGAATCAGGGGTTGATCTGCGGCATTCCGTGGATCCGGCGGTATTCCGCGGGCAGTCTCTTGAAGTGTTCGGGGACTTATCCGGGTTCTGGTTGTTGGCTCGGCACTGACCGCGCGAGGCCCAAGCTTATTCGCACAGGCGGTCAGGGTGAGCAGGATCGCAAAGACGAGCAGGATTGTTCTTGATGTCGTCATCAACGTTGGCTTCGTCAGGGAATTAGACCCCACGAGTCCCATTCAAGTTCCGTGTTGTTTGACGAATTTGAGAGGCCGATTTGCGTCGCTACGCATTCGCTCTGGAGTGTTCAGGCCTTCTGCTCGTTAGTAAAGATTGAAGTTGTATTCGAGCATCGTTCGTTGCGAGACTGGCTTGCCATCTTTTTGCGCCGGGAAGAAACGAATGCTCCGGGCCGCGTCGATTGCACTTTCGATCAAGCCATGCGGCAGCCCTCGGGTTACGGTGATGTTTGTGACGTAGCCATCCTCGGCAAAGACAGCTTCCAAAATGATCGTACCGGTCACTTTGTGCGCACGCGCATCATCCGTATAAAACGGTTCGGCCTTCGAAACCACCAGCGCGCGCTGTGTGAGTTCGCTTGGATTGAACACGGCGCCGGTAACAGTTTCGACCGGTGGTTGAATCGGCGTACTGGTGTTGTCTGCCCTGTGCCATCGAATTGAAGATAAGAATTGATCGACCGCCAGGCTGTTCTCTTCGATTGTCGCCATGGTCATCAGGTAGAGATGTTTGCCGGTAACAAATTTTACGTTGCGTTTCGTGTAGGTTCCGCGCGGAGATGTTACGGTTCGCCGAACTTCTGTCGAGTCCAGGCCATCGATAGAAAGGTTGCGTTCAAAATCCATCCCCTGCTGAAGAAAGTTAGGGTAGTTACTCGACAACTTTTGCGGATGCTCCGCTTTGAAAGAGTGAATAATGAAGATGAGGCCGCTGCCGTAGCCGCCATATTCGCGATGCGCCAAAAGTTTTTCGGCGCTGCTGTCGCGCGCATTGTAGACGGGATGGATGCGAGCGACGGGATTACCGGGAACTGAAACCGTGAATTCTTCGTCGGGTGGAGTAAAGTTGGTCCAGCCAGGGTTTTGAGTGACGCCAATTACAGTCTTCGCCGGTAAATAGGAATAACCCAGGACCGGAATCAACAAACAAATCGAGGCGAGATAGCGAAGCCGTCGAAGACCCATAAGACCTCACATTCAGGAACCAAAGTCTAAATGAATATAGGCTCAAAAGGCCTTGCACAAAAGGCGTAGGACAGGGTGCCAGCCTGTTGTCGAGTCCGCGAAATAGCTTGAGAATCAGGTGACAACATCAGCAGGCTGGCAGCCCTGCGGTACGTCTTTTGGGCAAAGCCGGCCTAAAAGTCGGCGGGTTCAAAACGCTTTTCCGCGATAACTTCAATCAAATCTTTTGAATCGCGCTTCGAAACGTTGCGTGCGTCGGGAACGGTCAGCACGCGAAGCTCAGTCTCGTGATCGGGACGTCGAACTTCGATAATGTCTCCCACTTTGACGACGTGCGCCGGCTTGGCCGAGCGTCCGTTAAGCAACACTAAACCCGCGTCGCAAAGCTTCTGAGCTATCGAGCGACGCGGGCAAACGCGACTTAATTTCAGGAAAAGATCGAGACGCATCGGAAAGTCTCGAGTTTCGTGTTTCGTGCATTGGACCAACTCGAAACCTTAAACTCGAAACTTCACACGGTTAGTTCTTCTTGTCCTTATCCTTATCTTTTTTCGAGGCCTTCTTCACAGCGGCTGCGGGCGGGACAATTTTGAGCAACGGGTCGACCGCCGCGCGATAACTATCGGCAATCTTTATATAGGCCTCGTTCCGCAAACTTTGAAGGTAATCTTCGCGGGCTTTTGGCGAGCGTTCCTGGGTCATCGCGCCGCGCACCGCGTTTTCATTGAAGGTCGCGACATCGCTTCCAGCCGTGCGTGTATCGACGCGGAGAATCTGGTAGCCCTCGTCCGACTTTAAAGGGTCGCTCACGCCGCCGGCTTTCAGATTCTTGATGGCGCCGGCGATGTCGGGACGCAGGTCGGGTACTTGAAACAGTCCGACCTTACAAGGCTTCTGTCCGTCATTACCCGGCCGATCTGAGTAAGCTGCAGCCAGCGTGCAAAAGTCGGCGCCTCCGCGTGCCTGGGTAACAAGCTGGTCCGCGCGCGCCTTTACTTCGGCTTCCTGCTTTCCGGCGAGGCTGAGAAATATTTCTGAGAGATCGACGGCCTCAGGTTTTAGAAACTTATCTTTATGCGTGTCGAAATACTTGTGCAGCTCGTCTGAGGTCCAATTGTAAAAGGCCTTTCGATCGACTTCACTTTCAAGGACGGCCTGTTTCATGATCTCGACGCGCATTGTCTGACGCGCCTCGTCACAACTAATACCAGTCTGCTTCATCGCTTCGCACAGCTTTTCAATTGAAGTGATGTTGTTCTCTTTGGCCACTTGCAGCATGCGTTTGTTGACTTCATCTTCCACGCCCTGGGTGAAGTCCAGCTCTTTGCCTTTCTGCAGCAGCAACTGTTCATTGACCAGAATCGCGATGAGTTCGGCCTTGTGCTGTTCGACTTCGGCCGTGGCTTGCTGTTCAGTCCTGCCGCTCTGCATTACGGTTTGCACGCGCTCTTTCATTTCGCGCTTCAATTGTGAGAGCGTGACGATGCCGTCACCGACCTGGGCGATGACTTCATCGACGACGACGGGCTCGCCTTCCTGCGCGTGAGCGGGTGAAGGCAAGCAAATAAAAGTCGCAGTTGCACACAGCGTGGCAAGAATTAATTTCAATTTCATAGTTTTGATTTCTTCCTTAGTTATCCGGAAAGCAGATTTTAACCGTCGACCCTGATTTGCAGCAACACGCGACGGGCCACTGCCAGGACCTCGTCACGCTCTTCGGGACTCAACTCAAGTCGCAAAACCCCATTAGGCGCAAAGGTTGCGCCGTTCCGCCCGCGAATTAATTCCATCAATTTTTCCGGCGCCACGCGGGCTTTTTCAGCCAGTTTAATGGCAATTCCGTCGCGAATTCGGTCGATCGAGACAACGCCGATGAGCTCTGCCGCCTGGCGCAAACGCGCGTAATCAAACAAGTCTTTGACCGGTTCCGGAATCTTTCCATAGCGGTCTTCGGTTTCGGCGCTGATGGCCGCGAGCGCATCTTCATCGCGCGCGGACGAGACTCGTTTGTAAGTGCGCAGCCGCTGGCCCATATCCGAAATGTAACTCTCGGGGATGGCGACATCGACGCCGAGATTGATCGAGACCGTCGTCTCGTCCTCAACCTGCTCGCCGCGAAGCTCAGCAACCGTCCGCTCGAGCATCTGGGTGTAAAGATCAAAGCCCAGGGCGTCCATGTGACCGGACTGTTGTCCCCCGAGCAAATTGCCCGCGCCCCGCAATTCCAGGTCAAGCGCCGCAATGCGAAAACCTGCTCCCAGGTCCGAGAATTCGCGAATCGCCGCCAGCCGCCGCCTGGCAATCGGCGTCAGCTCCGCTTCTGCCGGAATCAAAAGGTAAGCATAAGCCCTTCGACTTGAACGGCCCACGCGCCCGCGCAATTGATAAAGCTGAGAAAGACCGTAATTGTCGGCGCGGTTTATGATGATGGTGTTCGCGCGGGGGATGTCTATCCCGTTCTCAATAATGGTCGTCGCGACCAAAACATCATGCTTGTAGGCAATAAAATCGAGCATGATGCTTTCCATCTCTTTTTCATTCATTTGGCCGTGGGCCACTGCGATTCGCGCCTGTGGCACCAAACGCTTAACCAGGGCGGCAATCGTTTCAATCGATTCGACGCGGTTATGAATGAAAAAGACCTGACCGCCGCGCGCCAGCTCCAGCTCGATGGCGGATTTGATCACGGCATCGGACGACTGCACCACCTGGGTCTGAATCGCCAAACGGTCACTCGGCGGAGTTTCGATCAAAGACATATCGCGCAAGCCGCTGAGCGACATGTTGAGTGTCCGCGGAATCGGCGTGGCCGAAAGGGTCAGCACATCGACTCGTTTCTTCAATTGCTTCAAACGCTCTTTATGAGCGACGCCAAAACGTTGCTCTTCATCGATAACTACTAATCCGAGATCGCGAAAGCCCACATCTTTCGAAAGTATTCGATGCGTGCCGATGACGACGTCGACCTCGCCGGATTCGACGCGCTTGACGACGTCCTTCTGCTCTTTTGTGGATCGGAAGCGCGAAAGCAATTCGATCTTGACTGGAAACGGCGCGAACCTTTGTCTAAAAGTATCGAAGTGCTGATAAGCAAGTACCGTCGTCGGCGTCAGCACCGCAGCTTGTTTGCCATCCATCACCGCCTTGAAAGCTGCGCGCATCGCTACTTCGGTCTTTCCATAACCGACGTCGCCGCATAACAGGCGATCCATCGGCGTCGGGGTTTGCATATCCTGCTTCACATCGTCGATGGCCGTTTCCTGATCGGGCGTCAAGGTGTATTCGAAACCTTCTTCGAACTCGCGTTGCCACGGCGCGTCGGTTGGGAATGCGTGTCCCTCAACCAGCTTTCGCTCGGCGTAGAGGCGCAACAACTCGTCGGCCATGTCGCGCATTGCGCGTTTGGCTTTTGCTTTCGTCTTGTGCCAGCCAAGACCCCCGAGACGATCCAGAGTTGGTTGATTGCCCTCGGCGCTCGAATAACGTTGGACCAGATCGAGCCGCTCGACCGGAACGTAAAGCTTTGCCTCGTCCGCGTAGTAGAGCAGCATGAACTCGCCGCGCGGCTGTTCGCTCGGTTTCAGCTTTTCGTATGACTGGCCGGGTCCGACATCAAGCGTCACCAGCCCACCGAACCGCGCGATGCCGTGATCGATGTGAACGACAAAGTCATTGACTTTCAGATCGCGGAAATCCGAAAGAAAAGCCGCCGCGCGCGCGCGCCGCTTCTGGTCACGCTTGATTACCGTTGCGCGCCGCTCGAGGGCAGGCTCCGCCGCTTCATCGAACAGATCGCCTTCAACCTGGATGAGCAGTTGTGCTGACGGTAACTCAAAACCGCCTGACAGTTTGCCGACCGTAACCACGGCGTCGAATGCCGCCGAAGGTTCCGTTCGGTCGTCAACCGACGTCAGTCGCGCGTTGACTTCGTATTCGCGCAGGATTTCAGTGACGCGTTCGGCAACGCCACGGCTCGGCATCACAAAAAGCGTGGTCGCCCCCGTTTGCCGGCGCCGCTCGATCACGTCGCGCGCGAGATCGGGCAGACGTCCGTGATAGCGCATCACTGATTGAGCTTTCCATTCTGTTTCATCCTGAGGCGCGGACGCCCCGTCTGACGCGGGAAATAAAAACAGCGGTCGCTTCTTCGCTCGCTCCTTGCCCACAGAAATCTTCGGCTGCTCAGCATCAAGCGCCAGCTCCTGATCGACTTTGGCGGCCGTCCGGCCGAGCGCGCGTATTTCAACTCGCTGGATCGCATCAATTTCGGCGCGTAACTCTTCAGCGGTCAGGTAAAGTTCATCGACTCGCAGCGCCAGGTCATCCGCTGCATCAGTTTCGGCATAGCGCTCTTCCAGTGTCTGAAATGCATTGCTGAGAAAGTTTTCCACCGCGACCGGTTCATCAATCACCAGCACAGCGTTCAGCAGATAATCAAAGATGTTGGCGCTGCGATCACTATTGATTGAAATCAGCCATTCCCAACCGGCGAACTCTTCACCTTCGTCGGCAAAATCAGTCCGGTCGCGCAACGAGCGCGCAAATCGCGGGTCACTCCAACGTTGGCGGGCGCGCGCGGCCCACTCGCGAAAGTCCGCAGGTCTGACGACGAGTTCGCGCATCGGCGCAATCTCAATCTGGGCCAACTGTGCGGTTGAAAGCTGAGTTTCGGGATCGAATTCGCGAATCGAATCAACCGTGTCTCCGAAGAATTCAATTCGCAGCGGCGCGTCATAACCCGGCGGCCAGACGTCGAGGATTCCGCCGCGCATCGAAAATTCACCAATCGCGCCAATCGGATCTTCGCGGACGTAACCGCTCGCCACCAGTTTGTCGACCAGTTCATCAGGCGCGAAATCTTCATCACGTCTGAGCACGGCCCCTGCTTTGAGAATGTCTGCCGGCGCTAATGTTCTGCGTGCGAGTGCGCGCGAGGTCAGCAGGAGAAAGTCCGTGGCACGTGCATCATGCACGTGATTCACGGGCGAGACGCCCGGGCCACTCATATTTCGCCGCGCCAGATTCCAGAGTGTCAGCGCGCGTTTCTCCAGAGTCTCAGCGTGCGGCGATCCACCCGCGTAAGGATCGCTTTCCGAAGCCGGCAGGACCGCCACCGATTCACCGCAATCCGTCACATCCCGGATCGCGCAGTACCAAAAGCTGATGTCGCGTTCCCAATTTTCGAGATCTCTCTGGGCCGGGACAGCCAGGGCAAATCGTTTTCCGGTTTCGCGCTGGAGCAAGGCCAACGCCAGAGCGCGGGCCGGTCCGGCAACCAGGCCGCTGATCGAAATCACTCGCTCGCCACGATTGATTTGATCCAGCACACGTCGATACTCCGCGCTCTCAATTACGGCTTGGAGCGCGTGCTGCATTGTCGAAAATAGCTGGGTTGCCAGGGTCATGCCTCCATCAGGATTTCCAACAGTTGCTGATAGCCATTCAAAAACTGCCGGGTCACCGAATAGTGTTCGGTCTGTTCGTATTCGACCTGCTTAATTCCTTCTTCGTCCAACTGATAAATACAGGCTTGTGGATAGGCGAGCAAAATCGGCGAATGGGTGGCGATGATGAATTGCGATTCCTGTTTGACGAGATTATGAATCGCCGACAGCGCCGCCATCTGCCGTGAAGGCGACAGCGCCGCTTCCGGCTCGTCCATAATGTAAAGCCCGCCGCCCGTCAGTTTGTGCAGGAGCGTGGCCATGAAAGATTCACCGTGCGACTGCTGATGCAGTGATTTGCCGCCATACCCGCGCAGGTAACCGGTTTCTTCCATGAAGGTGGCCAGGTTATAGAAACTTTCGGCGCGCAGAAAATATTCGTCGCCGGGTTTCTTGAAGCTGCGCACCAGCCGGAGGTAACGATGCAGGTCTGAGTGGGTGCGAGTCGTAGTGAACTGCGATTGTTTGGTTCCGCCTTCCGGGTTAAAGCCGAGGCCAACCGCGATCGCCTCAATCAGGGTAGATTTGCCCGAACCGTTTTCGCCGACCAGGAAAGTAACATCCGGATGGAACTTGAGCGTCTTAAGGTTTCTGACACCGGGGATGCAGAATGGATAAGCTTCAAAGTCTTCGACCAGCTCCCGCTTTAACGATATTTCTTTTAGATAGGGCTTTACTTGCATGGGGCGGGACTCTCTATTGCTTTCGGATTCGGTCAAGCAAAGCAGTGGTGGAAGCTCCGGTAACAAACGGAAGGCTGACCACCCGACCGCCAGCCGCCTCAACCTCTTCACGGCCATGGATTTGATCCAGCGCGTAATCTCCACCTTTGACTAAAACGTCAGGCAGCAACTTCGCAATCAACGAGCGCGGCGAGATGTCTTCAAAGATGGTCACGTAATCAACCGAACTCAACGCCGCAAGCACTTCCGCGCGATCGTTTTGATTTACCAGCGGTCGCGCTTCACCTTTCAATTCCCGCACCGAAGCGTCGCTGTTAATCGCCACGACCAAAGCATCGCCGAGCTCTCTCGCCTGGGCCAGATAACGAACGTGGCCGACGTGCAAAATATCGAAGACGCCATTGGTGAATACGAGTTTCTTTCGCGCGTGGTGCAGGCGCACGCGTTCATTCATCAACTCTTCATGTGTCAGAATCTTTTCCGGCATGAGAACGAAACCTAAATTGTAAAGGCGCGAATCCTAAACGGCAAAGCGTTTGGTCTATTCACCGTTTACCCTTTACTATTCACGAATTCATGACTGTACCTTTCATCGAAGAGAACGATCAGACAGCCGCGCGCCGCGAACATCTCGAGGCGTTGCAACGGCTGGTCGGCAACGTTTATCCGAACAAATTTCAGCGCAGCGATACAACTGGCACGGTTTCGGGTGAAGACACGATTACTTCCCTTGTCGAGCAATTTAAGCGGCACGAGCCAAAAGTAAATGAAGGCGAAAAGCCCGCGGCGGAAACGCTCGAAGCTGCCAACTCCGAATTGAATAAAGTTCATGTGCGCGTGGCCGGACGCCTCGCCGCGCCGCCGCGAGTCATGGGCAAGGCCGCCTTCGTTCATCTTTCTGACGGCGTTTCCCGTTTGCAGATTTATGTGCGCCGTCAGGATGTCGTGGGCGTCAGCAACGATGGCGAGGGCGGCGAAGTCAACGGTTGGGACCTGTTCGGCTTGCTCGATCATGGCGACTTCATCGGTGTCGAAGGTTTTTTGTTCGTCACCAAGACCGGCGAGTTGTCAGTGCATGTCGAGAAGTTACAGTTTCTCGCCAAGGCACTCTTGCCGATGCCGGACAAGATGCACGGCATAAACGATCCCGAGATTCGACAGCGCCAGCGTTACGCCGATTTGATTGCGGGCAGCTTGAAGCTTGAGCGCGACGAAAATGATCTGACGCCGCGCGAGGTTTTCACACTACGCTCGAAAGTTGTGCGTGAGATTCGCAGGTTTCTCGACGAACGCGGATATGTCGAAGTCGAAACACCGATGCTGACGCCGTTGGCGACCGGCGCGGCGGCGAAACCTTTCAAAACTCATCACAACACTCTCGATATCGATCTCTACGCGCGCATTGCGCCGGAACTTTATCTAAAGCGTCTGGTGGTCGGCGGCTTTGAAAAGGTCTATGAGCTGAATCGGAACTTTCGCAATGAAGGCATTTCGACCAAGCACAATCCGGAATTCACGATGTTGGAGTTTTACTGGGCCTATGCGGACGTGAATCAGATGATGGATTTGCACGAAGAGATGATGCGGTCGGTGGTGAAGGTGGCGACGGGTGGATTGACCGTTCGTTACGGCGAGCATGAGGTCGATTTCTCAAAGCCATTTCAACGGCTCAAAATGAAAGATGCGATTGCCCGTTATCGAGGTGAGCCGGTAGCTGAAAATGAAGAGCCCTTGCGGATCATCGAACTGTTTGAAGAAGTTGCTGAACCACATCTGATTCAGCCCACGTTCATCACAGATTTTCCGAAGCCGGTGTCTCCTTTATCGAAGGCTTCACCGTCGGATCCATCGGTCGCCGAACGCTTTGAATATTTCGTTGCTGCGCTCGAATCAGCCAACGGCTTTTCTGAATTGAACGACCCGGAAGAGCAATACCAGCGTTTCAAGGATCAGGTGCAGCAGCGCGAGCGTGGCGATGAAGAAGCGATGGTCATGGATGAAGATTACATTCGCGCGCTCGCGTACGGCATGCCGCCGGCCGCGGGCATCGGTGTCGGCATCGATCGGTTGGTCATGCTGTTAGCGAACAAGCATTCGATCCGCGATGTAATCCTGTTTCCCCACATGAGACCGGAGAAGCAGAAGGCAGAAGGCAGCGAGCAGTAAGCGTCCGGGCTCGTGTCAGAAGCCCGACCGTCAGGGAGGGCCGGATTGACTGCCATAGATCGTAGTCGGCTTTCGCTCTGTCAGGAGCGAGATGTTTATAGAACCCCCGACCTTCGTAAGAACCGGAAGCTCCTTTAGGAGCGCAATGAAAATCGCCTGCACGTTTCGCTCCTAAAGGAGCTCAGGTTCGTTCGTGGTAGATTTGTATAAACATTCGGGCCGGACGAAGGAAACGCTTGAACGGCGATTCGACCACTCATCCAAAGGACAACGGCGACGCCTTTTCGTGATTACGACTTGTGATTATGAGGTGCCCTCCCTCATGGTCGGGCTTCTGACACTGGCCGAATTACTTCACCTCGTGATAACATTCGCGGCCCGACCTGGAACATAGGACTAAAAGAGGAGATTAATTATGACCCGCAAACTTCTACCCCTGCTTGCCGCCGTAGCTCTGTTGGTGATGACCGCAGCATTGGTCGCCCAGGACAAGACGGTAACGCTGGACGGATATATGATCGACAATGCCTGTGCATCGTCGGACAAGGCCAAAGACAAGAACTGGATTAAGACGCACTCGACAAGTTGCGCGACGATGGACGCGTGTGAAAAGAGCGGCTACGCCGTTCTCGCCAACGACAAGCTCTATAAGTTCGACGACGCTGGAAACGCCAGCGCCGAAGAAGTGATCAAGAACACGAAGTCGAAAAAGGGCTTGCACATCAAAGTGGAAGGCACTGTTGATGGCGATATGATCAAGGTAACCAAGATTACCGAAGTTACCAGCTAAGCTGATCAGACCTCGGTAGTAAAGAAAAAGGGCGGACCTTTCGGTTCGCCCTTTTTTCTGTCTGCCTTCTTCTGATGCTCGCATCATTGAGACTTCACGGGTGTCTCCTGATGCGCGAACACCACCCACTTACCTTTTCGATTCACCCACAGACTACTTGACCAGACGGTGGGAATAGGTTGTCCGGCGCAGGCTCCGTCGGCGACGCCTTTGTAAGTCAGCACTGCCGCGTCAGCGTCAACCATTGATAGTTTCCAATCTGACAACGTAAACGACTTAACTTCACAAGGCATCGACGGCAACATCTTGACGAGGTCCGCCTTGTTACCTATGCCTTCTTCGCCGATCGAGACGCCGTCAGCAGTTAGCCACATCTGAAACGGCTTGACGTCTTTGTTTTTCCATGCGGTCCAGAGCGCGGTTTCATTGGCCGAGAGTTTCTTCAGCAGTTGCGCCTTACTCATTTTTGGTTTTGGTTTAGCGGCCGGCGCGGGCGATGGCGACTCAGTTGCCTGCGGCTGCGCGAAACAGAAGGTAGCGAATGCCAGGACCAGCAACGCTGCAAGGGGTAGATGTCTTTTCATTCGTAATTCTCCTCGGGTCGAAAATTTTGAGATTTCGTAGCGATTCTTGGGAGCAGTTTCTACTACTACCTCGAGGAGGCTGTCAATAGATTCTAGTTAGTGGCGGTGACCTAATTTCTTCGTAAGGCTTTTCTCTAGCCCAGGCGTTTACGCCTGGGTGAGAAACAGCGGACGCATTAAAGCCCCATTAATGGGGCTTTTCAAACTACCGGCCTTTCATTCCCCAGGAGTAAACGCCTGGGCTACGGAAAAGTCATTCAAAGGCACGATCTGATTTGTGGCCCGTTCCTAATCCTTCAATTGAGGCGCAGCCGCTCGGCCGTATTTCAAAATCGTCCCGCCAAAACCGACGGTCCAACCGTGATCGCGATCGACAAAAAAGACGCGTTGCAGCACGTGAGAAGTGCTGGTGGGCTCGGCCAACCAATGAGCGCCGCCATCATTCGTTTGCAATACCAGACCGTCAGCGCCAACCGCCCAGCCTTCAGATGGATTGATGAACTTTACATCCAGCAAATCGACTTCGACGTTTGAGCGTTGCGCGAACCAGGTGCGTCCGGCATCTCGGGTTGCGAATATCTGGCCGCTGTTGCCAACTGCCCAGCCATAATTCGCGCTGACAAAACTCGCCGCAGTGAATCTCACGTTCGCGGCATCGCGCACGATTCCGTTTTGCCACGATGCGCCCGCGTCGCTTGTCTGCACGATGGTGGCTCCGGCGCCGACCAGCAAACCATGTCCGTCCAGAGCGAAAGCTCCACCCAACAGCAGATGCTTTGTCGGTGATGCTTGTCGCATCCAACGCGCACCGCCGTCACGAGTCGCGAAGACAACACCGCTTTCGCCGAAGACCCAACCGTGCTGACTGTCAGTGAATACCAGACGAACGAGACGCGCGTTCGTATCCCTGCTATTCAGAAAAATTCGTCGCCAGCTGAAACCGCCATCTTCCGTTTTCAGCAAGTAGGAACGCGCCTCGTCATTGGTTTTCAACTTGAGCGAATCGCGCTCAGCGATCAGCCAGCCGACGTTTTCATCAGCGAAATAAACGTCGTGCAGCGTGTCCCGGGTCAGCGGCAGAAGTTTCTTCCAGGTCTCGCCGCCATCGGTTGTTTGCAGAAGCGTTCCGCCACTGCCGGCGACCCAGCCACGATTTTGATCGAGAAAATAAACTGAGCGCAGCCAGGCCATTGTGCCGGCCGGCTGGCGAGTCCAGGAAGAGGCCGAGGCGGAAGGCAGAAAGCAGAAGGCGGAAAGCAGAAGGCAGAAGGCAGTGGGCAGGAAACGAAATTCGCGAGGCCGAGCCTCGCGACGAGATTCATTTGCACCAGCGACGGAAAGGCAAAGCCTTTCCGCCGTGTGCTGCGGCTGAGCCGCAACTTTCGACCTCAAGCTTTCGTTCATTCTGACCCCGACCTCCGACCCCTCCGACCTCCGACCTCCGACCTCCGACCTCCGACCTCTACCACCCACCTCTGAAAATAGTCGCGAAGCTGAGCACCTGAGCGAAGCCCATGATTGTCTGCAGCTTCTTGAGTTTATTGCCGGGGACGATTACCTGGTCACCGGGAACCAGATAAACCGAGTCGGGCGCCTGGCCCTTGTAGACGGCGGTAAGGTTTACCGGAATTGGTTTCAGCGTGCCGTCCTGTTGCTTGCGCAATACAACAATCTTGCTGCGGTTGCCGGTGTTCAAAACGCCACCGGCCTCAGCGACGGCCTCGGCAACAGACAGGCGACGGCTCATCAGCTTGATTCCAGGCGCGCCAACATCGCCGACCACGCTATAGCGATAAGATCCTGCCTGATCCAGCGACACCGAAACCTGCGGGTCGATAATGAATTCGTCGTAGCGTTTCTTGATTAGCTCAGCTACCTGATCCGCGGTCTTGCCGTTGACGAAGATGCCTTCCGGAATCAGGGCCAGATAGATCCGGCCGCTGGGCGGAATCTTGACGCCTTGTCTCGAATAGCGATCCTGTCCAAAGACGTTGACTGAAATCACATCTTCCGGGCCGAGGCGGTACGTTGTGAAGAAGTTGTTGTAGTACGGGACGATCGCTTCTTCTTCCGAATCCTGGTCCGTGCGATTGGTCTTGCCGTCGGCAGTGACTTCGGGCGAGGGGCCTTTCTCATTGCCGGTTTTTACCTCTGACGACTTATCAGCTGCCTTGTCTGAGGCCTGCTGCGGGCCATCGGCAGCCGTACGCCGCTGTCGCGTCGCGTTATTCGGCGATTGCGCGAAAGTGCTGACAGTGATCGCCGTGGCGATCGCCAGGACCAGAATTTGAGTTAGAAGCTTCTTCATGGTTGACCTCCCCAAGTGGCACAGACTTCAGTCTGTGTTTTCCACCGCGCGACACAAACTTAAGTCTGTGCCCCTAAGTTCCTCTCCCAGACAGGATCGTCTTAATCGTTTCGAACATGATGGTCGCATCGAGCACCAGGTTCTGGTTCTTGATGTAGTAAAGATCGTACTCGAGTTTCTTCTTCGCATCTTCAATCGATGCGCCGTACGGATATTTGATCTGCGCCCAACCAGTCAGGCCCGGCGCGACCAGGTGTCTCTGTTCGTAATAATCAATCTCCTGCGCCAGCTGCGAGACAAAGTGAGGGCGTTCGGGACGCGGGCCGACGAAATTCATGTCGCCGCGCAGGATGCTCCAAAATTGTGGAATCTCGTCGACGCGGATCTTGCGAATAATCCTGCCCACGCGGGTCATGCGGTCGTCGCCTGTGCTGGCCCAGACGGGTCCGTTCTTTTCAGCATCGGTGCGCATCGAGCGAAACTTCATCAGCGTAAATGGGCGGCCGTTTTTCCCGACTCGTTCCTGCTTGTAGAGCACTGGCCCACGCGAATCGATCTTGATGAGAATTGCTGTCAGGAGTGCTATTGGCAAAGAAAGAACTGCGCCGATCAAAGCGACCGCGCGATGGATTACGATTCGGATCACTTCGTTGGTGCGGTGGCGCCGACCGCGACTGGAAAAAATCAGCCACGACGGGCGAATCATGTCGAGTAGTACGCGGCCAGTGAGTCGCTCGTAAAACGAAGCGCTTTCTTCAATCGAAACATCTCCGGAAAGGCTCAGCCGCAGCAGTTCCTGAGTCGGAAACTGGCCGCGACGGTCGCCCATGGCCACGACGAGCCGGTCGACGTTTTCGCGCTTGACCAGCGACGCCAGTTCCGAAGTCAGGCCGATCACTTTGGGATTGATTAAGCTCTTGCCCACTAACGCAGGATCGTTGTCGACGAAACCGATTACCCGAAAGCCGGCATCGGGCCGGTTCAGTGTCTCGCGCGCGACCTCAATGGCAAATGAACCCGAGCCAACGATCAAAATTCGCTCGCCGAGTTCGGGATGGCCCAGAACCCAGTGGATTGCCAGACGCCAGCTCACCATCAGCAACAGCGCAATCGGCAAAGCTATAAGTGAAACGCCGCGTCCTATCATCACCTGCGGCACGGCATAGAAGAGCAATGCCAGAGCGATCCACGCGAGGCCGAGGGCCTGCAACAACCGCAGCACTAATTCACCGCGGTCGTGCATGACTATGAAATCGTAGAGATCGAAAAGATAAAACGAGGCGAGGCAGAATACCGTTGCCAGCGCGGCTTTATAGAATCCGTGACGCTCAATCAGCGCGTCCTCAGCGTCAATCGCGCCCAGGCGTACATACACGGCGACTATCAGGCCGCTGAAGAGCAACATGGCTTCAACCAGCAGCAAGAGAATCGTTCGTGTGTTGAGTCGCGACGTTTTCATGTTGTGTGTCGAAGCCCGCGCGTGAGCAAGCGCTGCCTTCGCAAAACGAGCCCTACCACACGGTCGGGCTTCTAATACTGCTACGAAACCCCTTCCTCCTCGATGTAGATCATCTGTGGTTCGTCCTCTGTCTGGTTGCCATGAACAACGTTGGCTACCGGTTCAGGCGCACCTCTCTGATGCCTTGGCTGATAGTAATAGGACGTGTCCTCAGGTTTCGTTTCCGCGCGATTCAAGACCACGCCAAGCATTCGTTCGCGCGGCAGTTGCTCGAGCAGACGATCGACAACTGAGTAACGAGTCACTGAGGCCCGCACGACGAGTAACGCGGCGTCGGCCCGATTGATTAGCAAATTCGCGTCAGTGAAAACGCCCAGCGGTGGCGCATCGATAATGATGAAGTCGAAGAGTCTCCGCGCTTCGTCGAGCAGCCGGCCGAACCGTGGACCAGAAAGCAACTCGGCTACGTCGTCCCTGGCCGCACCACCGGGCAAAAGGTGCAAGCCTGAAGGGTTAAGTTTTAAGATCGCTTCGGTAAGTTTTGTTTCTCCGGTCAGGACTTCGGACAAACCTAAATCGGTTTCTATCCCGAGGTAATCGGCCGCGCACGGCTGTCGCAGATCCGCATCGATGACCAGCGCCGTGGCGCCGTCAGTCTGGGCCAGCAGCCAGGCGAGATTTAATGTGGTCAAGGTTTTTCCTTCACCCACACCCGCGCTGGTAATGACGAACGCACGTTTGTGTTCGCGTTCGCCGGCTTGTAACAGTCGGGTGCGCAATGCACGGAACTGTTCGCTCTCGGGCGAACGCGGATCTGTGATTGCGACAAGATGTGGTTCGACGCGCGCAGCCAAGACTTCCCGAGTAGAGAATTTGACGGCGCGCGCCGATCCAACAGCGCCCAAGGTTGCCCCAGCATCACGCGAAGCTGGTCCGCCGGGGAGTGCCGGCCCGCCGGTCGCCTCCGTCGTGTGCGCAGTGGACGCTGAATCGAAAGCCGACGGCATTCCGGTGAAAGCGGACCGCTCCCATGGATGCTCAGTTGCGTTCCTGGGAACGAACACCGAGACATTGTCGGAATTGCCGTTTTGGCGATTTGATGATTTTGAAGATGAGGGGCGCTGTGCGGACTCAGCCCGCTTCAGCGCATCATAGACTCTTCCCATTGTTTCCTCTCCCAAGACCGGATCGACTGAAGGCCGCACCCAGATCGTCTAAGCTGGTTCGAGAATCGTTTCGGCGCCCGTGTTCGTGAAAAATGATGTCGGGTTCGGACGCTGGTGAGATCGCAATGAATTCAGAATCAGGGTCCGAGTGTTTGCCGTTTCCGTTTCCATTGCCGCCATTGCCTGCGGACCATAGTTCAGCGCGGCTGGCCGCAGGAAAGATTCGCGACGGAGCTTCCCGCTCTTCGACCTTGGCGATGCGCGGAAGCACGTCGAAGGTTTCGGCGACCTCTTGAATCATTGCCTTGCTGATAATCTGATCGCCCGTCGAGAACCCGTTCAGCAGGGCGTTGTCGCAAAGATTGTTGATGGCGCGCGGAATTCCGGCCGTGCAGCGGAAGATGTAATCGACCGCCCCAGGCGAGAAGATTTCCATACGATCCGCGCCGGCAACTTTCAAACGCGAACTGATGTACTGCGCAGTCTCTTCAACATTGGGAAGAGCCTTGATCTCGCAGCGCAAAGCCACACGCTGTTTGAGTTGTCTCAATTCCGGATAATTGAGGATGTCGCGCAACTCCGGCTGCCCGGTTAGCACGATCTGCAATTGTTTCGCGGTGTCGGATTCGAAATTGCACAGCAGGCGAATCTCTTCGAGAACGCTGGGCGAGAGTCCGTGGGCCTCGTCAACGATCAGAACCGTGCGCAGGCCGCGGCTGTGACGCGAGTCGAGCACCTTGCCAAGCTCGAATAGCAAATCAGATTTTGTTTCCCAATTCTGGATGTCGAATAGAGTTGCGAGGTGCTGATAAAACTCCGTCACTGAAAGCCGCGGGTTGAATATGTAGGCGACCATCACCGTGCGATCGAGGCGCTGCATTACCCAGCGCAGCATCGTCGTCTTGCCGGTGCCGACTTCACCTGTAACCACCATCAGGCCTTTGCCACTCTCAATGCCATAGTGCAGGTTGGCCATGACCTCAGTGTGCGAAGGTGTGAAGTAGATGAAGCGCGGATCGGGTGTCAGCGCGAATGGCAACTCTTTCAGTCCGTAAAATTCGGTGTACATATCTTCCTCCAACGTAACGCAAGCTGTTAGCTTGCGCGGGGCGTTCAGAACGCAAACTGACAGTTTGCTTTACTAGATCAAAAACTTGTCGAACACATGAGTGAACCGCAGCACAAATGCGAGCATCGGGATCGATACAATCGCGAACGCGATTCCCGCGGCCAACGCGAAGGCTCTTCGACGCGGCAGCGAACGCGCTTCGGCCGGCGTCCTCAATTCCGGAATCGTCGCGAGCACCGGCAGATTGGTGTAGTGCTTCGCATCTTCGGTAGTTTGAATCGTGAAAAGCCGGCGCAGCTCAAACGACAGTGCCAGCAACATCCCGAGCGCCAAACCAATTCCGAAACCACCAACCGTGAGCAGGAAACGCTTCGGAGCCACGGGCCGTTCGGGCAGGTTCGCCGGGTCGATGACCTGAATTCCTGACCCCTGTTGATCCTTGGCGGCATCGGCGCCGATCACGACTTTCTGTTGTTGCGCCAGGAGATTGTCGTAATTCAGTTTCTTCGTTTGATACTCGCGGTCGATCGCTTCCAAACCAACTTCAGCGTTAGGAATCGCGTTGATGCGCGCGTCGAGTTCGGCAATCTGCTGATTGGTTTCGGTTAGCAGTTTCTGTTGACGCTGGGTGTCGCTGTCCATCATCGAGATTTGCGTCTGGAGGCTGAGAATGCGTGGATCGCTCAACTGCTTGAGCTTCTGCTTTCGCTCCTCAATGCGGTCCTTCCAGTCGTTAATCATCTGATCCTGTTGACGCTTGATGTCTTCGAGTTGCTTTTGCTTGGCGATGACGTCGGGATGCTTTTCCTTGTACTGGCTCAAAAGGTTTTGCAGCTCGCCTTCATATTCGGACCGGCGGCGCACGAGTTCCGCATAGGCCTGGGTCGTCTTCGGATCGGTCGTGTTCTCAGCGCTCAGGACGATTTCCTGATCGTAGCTCTTGGTAATGTCCGCAAGCTGACTTCGGTAAGCAGCCGCCATATCACGCGAGCGTCCGAGCTCGGCAATCAAAGCTTTCTGGCCTTCGTGCAAAGCCGTCAGACGGCCCACCAGAGCCTGTGACTGTGACGGCAGGTTGTTCATGTTCTGCTGGAGATAAGTCAGACGCTGGGTGTCGATTGCATCCAGCTCTTCTTTGGCTGTTCGCACTTGCTCTTCGATGAATTGCTTCGCAGAAGTACCGGCGTTAACCGTTCCTTTGGTCTGTTCATCGATGTACTTGCCGGCCAATTCACCGGCAACCAACTGTGTCGATTTCGGATCGCGGCCGCGATAAGTGATGTTGAATCCGTTCGTGATTTCGTGATTGCTGGTGTTGACTGTGACGTTGATCTGCTTGCGCATCGCATCGATCAACAGTTCCATCGGCTCACCGCGGCGGCGCTCTTCTTTGTACAGGTCGTATTTCTCCATCAGCGGCTGCAAAGAACTGCGACTGGTGACCACCTGCGAGATGCTGGTTAATTCGCGGGTCAGAGTTTCTTCGGCGATGGTTGGAACGACGGAGTTGGGCAGCGTCGACGGCTTGACGACGATTAGCGTGGTCGATTCATAGATGTCGGGCAGCCGATAAACGACGTACGAGATCGCCAGGCCCACCGCGATCGTGGGCAGCAGAATGAGCCACTTGCGCTTACGCACGATGTCGAGGTATTCGCCTATCTGTCTTGGTCGGAATTCAGCACTCATTTGGATTGCTCCTTAATTAGCCACGGATAAACGCGGATTTTCACTGACAGGAAAGCGATTTCGGATCGGTGTCTATCTGTGTTCATCTGTGGCTTGTCTCCCTCACAGCGTCGCCAGCGCCTTTCGCGCTTCATTGGCTTCAGCAAAATTCGTCTTGGCGGCTAAACGCAAAGCGCTTTCGATTTCTTTTCGCGCCCCGGCTTTGTCGCCTTTGGCGGCGAGTGCCACGCCCAGATGATAGTGGTACGACGGCGTCGGTTGACCGTTGCTCCGGCGCGCGGCTTCTTCATCAATAGAAACTGCTTTCTTCAGTTGTTCAGCCGCCGCACCGTACAGACCTTTTTTGTAGTAAACCCAGCCGAGCGTGTCTGAGAAACTTGGTACGCCAGGATTGGTTTGCACTGCGCCCTGGGCCAGACGCACCGCTTCATCCATGTTGCCTTTGCCGTATTCGGCGTAGAGCCAGGCCAGATTGTTCGCGGCAAAAACCGCGTTCTCGTCTTTAGCCAGGGCCTTCTTATAGTTGTCGATCGCCGCATCGATGTTCTGCCGATTCATTTCCAGCATGCCGATGAGCGTGTAGGTCGCAGCATTATCAGGACGCTTTTCGACAATCTTCGTGTACTCAACAATGGCGCGATCCTGCTGATTGGTATTGACGAACAGCGCGCCCAGCGCCGAATAGGCCGCCAGATAATTTCCGTCGATTTCGAGGGCGCGACGAAATTCACCTTCAGCCGCGGCCGCATTTCTCTCGTAGCCATAAATCTGGCCCTTGAGGAAGTGCAGGCTGGCATTGTTTGGCTGTGCCGCGATTGATTGATCGAGTCTGGCGTGTGCCTCAGCAGTCTGATTGCGCGCCGCGTAGATATTGATCAGCCCGCGCAGTGAATTGAAATTCGCGCTGTCGACCGCCAGAGCGTTGTTGTAGAAGGTGACTGCCTCGTCCGGTTTGTTTTCAGCGATCGCCACGGCCGCGAGATTCACATAGATGTCGGTGCTGTTAGGCGAAGCATCATGGGCCATCGTGAAATCCTGCCGCGCTGTTTTGGTATCGCGGAGTTGCAGCGCTGCGGAACCATGCACTACCAAACTGTTGGCCCGAAGGTCAGCCAGCATCTGTGGCGAAGTATCGCGGTCCGGGCTCGCCTTGGTGATTCGATCCAACAATTGCGCTGAGGTTTGCAGCGCTGACTTGGCGTCGCCGGTGGCCAGGTTGATTTGCGCCTGCATTAATTTCGCGGGCAGATAATTCGGATAGTTACGATCGAGCTCACCCGCATACACGCGGGCCTGATCGATTTGACCGGCACGGAAGTTCGCATCCGCCATGAAGAAAAGACCGGGACGCGAATTGGGTTCCTGCTTCAGCACCTCCTGCAAATCGGCAATCGCTGCTTTCAGTTCGTTCTGATCGCCGCTCTGCATTTCGATTCGCGCGCGCAGGATCATTGCCTGCCGATCGTTTGCATCTTTCTTCAGGATTGAATCGACTTCAGCCTTGGCGTTTGCCAGGTCACCCTTATTCAGAAGCAGTTCGGCCAAACGGTAATGACCCTGTGCGTAATCGGGCGACTTCGTGACAACCTCTTTGTAAATCGCAATCGCTTCATCCAGGCGACCAGTGGCGCCGTAGTAATCACCGAGCACCGAGCGGCCTTCCGGTTTGTCCTTATCCAATTCGGCCAGGGCCTTGTACGCATCCTCGGCCTTGGCGTAACGCTTGTTGACCAGATAGAAACTTGCCAGCACAAAACGCGCTTCACGGTTGTTGGGATCGACCTGAACGGCGAGTTGGAATTCATTCTCGGCCGCATCGACACGGTTCGTTTGCACCAGGAACTTTGCGTATTCGTAATGGGCGAGCGCGGACGAATTGTTAACGGCAATCGCGCGCTTGAAAGTCGCTTCGGCCGTGTCCTTGTCGTTGGTCAGAGCGTAGAAGCGAGCGAGACTCAAATACGATTCGACGCGCTGCGGATCGATCTCGACCGCGCGATTCAATTCGGCGAAGGCTTCCGGTTTTTTGTCCTGTTGGAACAGAACGCTGCCCATCAGGATGTGACCTTCGATGTGGTTGGGATTCTTTTGCAGGACGTCTTTGGCCATCCGTTCGGCCTCTGAAAGTGCTGCCGCGGATTGCTTGCCGCCCATCAGGTAGTAATTGCCGAGCTTGACCCGGACTTCCAGATTATTCGCGTCCAATTCCGCGACCTGCTTCATCTCTTCGAACGCTTCCTGATAGCGCTGCAATCCTTCGTAAGCGTTGGCCAGACCCCAGTGGGCGTCGGCGAGCTTCTCGTCGATTTGCAGGGCGCTGCGAAACTCCAGCGCGGCTTCCTGAAACTTTTTGTCTTTCAGGAGGGCCTGACCGCGAGCTACGTGTTGGCCTTTGGCTTTTTCAGGTGTTGTGCAGGCGCCGATGAAAATGGCTGCGACAGTTAGGATAAGCAGAGGAAGGGTATAGAACTTCCGGCGGCACTCTTGATTTTTCATTACCACGATCTCCGTGAGCCCCGATTGGATCGGGACTGTGGTTGGGTCGCTTTGACGGTTTGTCTTCGTCGGCGGGCAAAGCTCTCGAAGGCCGTTTTCAGCGAATTGAATAAGGTGTCAAAAAACGTCACTCGCACGCACTTGCGAGTCACATAGAAGAAAGGGTGAATCGAGGATTTTTCCCAGGAAGAGTGTCAGAAGCCCGACCGTCAGGGAGGGAAACTCCCCACGCGGGCCCTCCCTCACGGTCGGGCTTCTGACACGCTAATTCGGAACAAAGGCAGGGAGTTCTTTGGCTGCCTCCGAGGCGAGTTCAACTGCCGACTTTTCAGACTCCGCCGCGGAATTTCCAAGCGGGGTCATCACTCGAACCAGGGCGCCGTCTGATCGTCGCAGCCGGACACTGTCGAGTACGGTATGGATCTTGGCCCAGTACTCGCTTGCCACCGCGTGGCCACGACCCTGGTACCAGTAAATCATCAGCGCGCGTTGGTTGCCGTTTTGAATCACATAGCGATTGGCTTCGAACGCCGGCGCACCAGCGGGAGTTATTGTCATTTTGCCGCCATCGCTCATCACCCAGCCTGAACCCGGCAGACAATTCAGTGGGCTGTGATAAGTAGCCCCATTTCGCTGCGTCGCATAATAACCAACATACAAAGACGCAACTTGACCGTTCGATTGAAAATTGCGCGAGACATAATCATCGGCGCGCAGGACCTTTTCTGTTTCCGCATCGAAACGCAGGTCGTTACCCTGCTGTCGCCACGAACCAATCTGGCTCGGGAATTCTTTCAGAGTTTTGCGCGCGACCCTGGCCTCGCCGGCCCGCTCCCAGACGTTGATGATCGCGCCCCCAAGGAGCAAGGCCGCCAGGAGAATCCAAAACCGAATTGAGTTGTTTGATTTCATCGGTTTCGAAAAGCAATCAGACAGGATTCACAAGATTTACAGAATTGCCGGAACGGTTTGTAATCTTGTTCATCTTGTCAGTCGTTCGTAATCGCGCAACGCGATCCAGAAGCCATCCCGTTGCGAGCAATAGCGCCGCAGCCACAATGTAAATCACCCAACCTGAAAATGAATGAAAGAATCCGTCGGCGATACCGGTGCCGTAGTAATGCGCCAGGACTCCGGTGCCGCTGACCCGCATCGCATTGGTAAGAATTGCGATGGGCACGGCGGCGAGGACCAGGATTAGAAAACGCATCGTGGCATAGACTTTAGTCTGTGTATCTTTGTCGCCATCACGGACTGAAGTCTGTGCCACTTTGGGGTGCGTGAAATACGCGTAGATCATTGCCAGCGTTAGCAGGGTCATCAATGATCGAATTCCACTACATGCTTCGACGACGGCGAGTTTCTTTGGTTGCGTCGCGCCCAAGGGCATTAACTCAATCACGTTGCCCTGGCGAAGCACCGGGATGCTAAAGAAAGACATTGCCCCCACGGCGCACCGCGAAGCGAACAGCTGTAAAGGAAACGCGATGCGATTGAAGATGATTTGCGGAATCGGAATGGCCAGAGCGAGCAGCATCAAAGGCACAGCCGCAACGCGCAACAGACGGAATCCGAAGAAGTAAATTACGATGCCGGCCAACATCACTACCAATGAAGCGCGCTGAACAAACAGCTCTGCTCCAGCCGTGCCGGCCCAAAGCGCGAGCAATGATGCGCCAATTGCGATTGCTCCCAGCCACCATGAAGCGGGCCGCGATTCGGGTTCGCTAAAACGGTCACGCTCCTGCCAAAGGATGAATCCGATCACAAAAGGTATCAGCAACCCATGTGAATAGTTTTCGTCGTGCCACCAGTCATTTCCCAGCTTCAGGGCAACCGTGAAATAGAGAAATGCTAGCGCCGCAGCGATAGCCAGAGGTTTATGGAATTGGCGGAAGGTGACACTCATTATTCGTAGGTGACTCGTTTTAGAGGGGCAATCTCTGCGGCGAAGCCTGTGATTAGTTATCAGATCGCGGGGATTATCCCCCGCTGATGAGTAATAAACGCTTAATCCGGATGGAGTTCCTGAGCCGGGACACCGGCGCCGGGAACGGGGCGGTCGAGGGTTTTGAAGACTGCCCTCCCTGACGGTTGGGCTTCTGACACTTTGATTCCGTACGACTGGACCAATTGCATGACGTTCTTTTGCAGATCGAATTTCGTTTGCACGATCTCGCTGGCGATCTGACCCATCCGAGTACGAGCCTGATCATCTTTCAACAGATCCAACACGCGTTCGCTCATCAAATCAGTTCTGCCGCGAGCGACGAGATAGCCGGACACGCCATCAACGATCAATTCGGGAATCCCGCCCACGCCCGTAGCGACCACCGGTTTGGCGTGGGCCATCGCTTCGGCGATCATCCAACCGAAGACTTCTTCCCATTGCGAAAATTGACACACAACATCGGCGGCGTGAAAAACTCCTTCACCAAACGGATCGTCCATCATCCCCGTCCAGGTGATTCGATTACCCAGACCCATCCTTTCAGCATCCTTCATGTACTGCTCGCGATGACTGCCTTCGCCGACAAGCACGAAGTGCACGTCGCGTTTCTGCGCTGCAACGGCCTGGGCCATCCCGAGAAAATCGCTAATTCCTTTTTCCGGAATCATCCAGCAAACCTGCGTCACGATCTGGTGACTTTCGGAGATGCCAAAGCGCCGGCGAAACGCAACGCCTGCACCGTTGTCCGGGCCGACCCGCGAAACATCCACGCCGTTGTAGATCATCTTGAATCGTTCGCGCGGCAATAGCGCCACTGCAGTCATACACTCATAGCCGTAGTTACTCACGCAAACTACTTTGCTTAGCGGGAGACCGATGAGGCGGGCGGCTACTCTTTTCCATAGCGGCGCGCGCTTTGGCACATGTCCAGCTGGGCGCGAGTGGTGATCGGTAAAGAAAACCTTGCGCACGGAATTGAACCTTGCCACCCAGGGATAAAGCGTCAGAAAACTGACAAAGTGAAGATGCAGGATGTCCGGCCGATGCTTCTTCAAGATCCGCGCAAGATCTCGTCGCGCCTGCCGATCGCCGTCTGTCGAGTTTGTTAGCACTTCGAAAGTTACATTTGGCAATTCCAAAAAGCGGCGCACTTCTTCGGTGGGTTCGGACAGAAAACAGAGCACACTGCGCCAACCGCACGCGCCAAGCTGCGCCGACAGTTCGCGCGCAAACATCTCTGTCCCGCCAATGCGACGGGGCGCGACACCGAATACTGAAACCAAAGTTGGCATGGGTTTCTTTAGCGACTCAGCCGGGCTTTGAAACGTTCCTTCAGATCGAGCATGCGCACATGCGCGCCGAGCGAAGCCGAATAAAGCCGATAAATGAGTGACGGCTGATCCTCGCGCACAAAAGCCGGTTGGAAATTTCGCTTGTCCCCGAAGCCGAGAATTCGCTGATCTTCTTCCGACAAATTCCCGAGAAACGCCGCATTCAAAAGCATCGGATGGTAACGGTAATAATCGATGTCCTCTTGCTGCAGCCTCACACTCGGATCGTGATAGGCGTAAAAGATCGCCTGACGCGGCTCGAGCATTGGGATGCCCTGCCGGTGGACGATCGACGTGTCGAAAAGAAAGGCAGTTCCCGCCGGGCCTTTCAATTCGATCAATTCTGAAAGTTGAAGTCTGCTTACTTCGTCACGCTTCAAATTATGAGGATGCTGTTTTTGATGAGTGCGCTTGATGAAGTTGAAGGCGCCGCTCCGCACGTCGGTCAGATACATCGCCAGTTTTATCTCGCGATGAATCGGCGTGTCGTCCTTTTGTTCGTACCACATGTCACCGTGCCAGCCATGAAAGTCCCGGTTAGTCGGCAGAGACTTCCACCCTTTCGCCTCGGTTAGTTGATAGCTTTGTCCGAGATACCGCGACAGAATTTGTTTGATCAGCGGATGCACGGCAAGATCGACGAAGCCCTGCGCGAGGAGCAAAACGTCTTCAACCATGTGACGATAGATTTCAGTTCTTTGATAACCGTCAAAGTTATTCCAGCGCAGGCGACGCAAGCGCGCGGCAAATGCTTCCTGCATTTCTCGCAATTGATCGCCGGACAGAAGCGGCGGCAGGGCCACCAAACCGTTCGTCTCCAATTCGGAAGCCAACGCGTCGACAGAGGCCATGCGCACGTTTTGTCCGCGAGCGAGTTCAGGATGATTATTGATTTCTTTAAAGCGCTTCATGATTTCCGTGTGAGACTTCAGACCCGTCTTGAGCAAATCGCTTTCAAAAGGCCTGGCGACACGCGGTTGAGCCAAAGCGCCATTCGCGTTTTCCACGTTCGTCGCAAGCTATCAGCTCTGGTGAACGATTCCCGGGATGCGCTTTCATTGCCCTGCGCCGCGTGAAGTTTGCCCAATTCAAACTCGAGCAACGCGCGCCGGTTTCTGATTACCTCAGTTACTTTCCCCCGCTCCTGCGGCGACAAATCGTATGACTGTTCGATCTTGTCAAAGACGCGGAGCTCGCGGCGGTGCGAATTAACTGCGTCGCCGGTCAATCCGTCGGGACGGCAGCGATATTTCAAAAGCACTCGGCGCTGATACGAAAGGCGAGCACCGTGTCGCGCCAGACGCAGCCACAGATCCAGGTCCTGAGCATTCCGCAGCGCCTCGTCGAACAATCCAACTTCCATAATTGGAGCGCGCCGAGCAACCACTCCCGAAGTAATCAGACTGCGCTCAGCGTCTACCAACTGTAGAAACGTCACGTCGTCTGCCGGCGGCGCGTCATTCATCAGCGTATCCATGTAAGTTCGACGTTCGTTTACCGCCTCACCAAAAAAAGTCGCATCGGCGCAGGCAAGATCGCAGCCGCGCGCGCGGATGAACTTCATCTGCTCTTCCAGATAATTCGGCAGCCAAAGATCGTCGGCATCCAAAAAAGCAACGAATTCGCCGCGGGCTGATTGCAAACCGGTGTTGCGCGCCACGCTGGCGCCCCGGTTCTCTTGTCTTAAATACCGAATGCGGTCGAGATGTGGACTTATTACGTGCTCAAATTCCTCAGTGTCAGGCGAGCCGTCATTCACGACGATCACTTCGTAATCTGTGAAACTCTGCGCAAAAACTGATTCAAGCGTTTCGTTGATGAAGGGCGCAACGTTGTAGGCCGGAATGACGATGCTGATCAGTGGCACAGACCTTACTCTGTGATTCGCATCCGGGCACAGACTAAAGTCTGTGCCACTTTGCGCCGGCACGAACTGGTTCAACGATCCCGGAGTTATGTTTGGACTGCTCATCGATTTCGATAGTGGACTGATCCCAGGTTGGAAGCCTGCGGGACGCGGCGGCGAGGCAAAGCAGCGGAAACTCCTGTCAGCCAACTCTCAAATTCAATTGGCGCCAGGGCCGAATTGTCGAGAAGTCTCGGCAACAAAAGTTTATGCGAATCAACAGACGCAAAGCCGGGCTCGCAGGTTGTCGCCGAAACAATGCCCGACTCGGTCAGCCATGGCAGAAAAGCCGGATCGTGAACGCCGCTGGGATAACAAAAATGCGTCGCGTGCTTTCCGGTCATCGCTTGAATGCTCTGCCGGTTGTCGTCGATTTCCCGTTTGAACAAATCATGATCCTTCGGCATGCGATGACGATGGGTATGCAACTGAATGTCGATGCCGCTGGCCGCTAGTTCAGTCACTTCCTCCGGCGTCAGGTTCCGCATGATCCTTTGCTCGATCAAAGAGTCATAATCAACTTGAAGAGCACGGGCGAGGTTCGCAGCTAACTCGTCCTTCTCTTCGGCTGAAAGTTTTTGCTCCCGCGCGAATTCGAGGATTGCTACGCGCGCCGTGTTTTGGGCTTCATCGCTGCGCAAATCAATTTGCGAATCGTGATCGATCAGGGCATTTAGATCGAGAGTGTTCTCTCGGCCCTTCCACAGCAAATACGACACCATCAAATCAAACACCGGCCGGTTGTATTGCGAATAGAAGGTCGTTAGATAAAGCGTGACCGGCATCTCGAATTCCTGGATAAGAGGGAAAGCCTGAGACTTGAAGTCAGCCGTGCCGTCATCGAAGGTGATCGCGACTGCGCGATCCGGCAAGTCGCCCGCGTAAAGTCGCGTGACAGCTTCGCCCAGCGACAAAACCGCGCAACGTGAGTCTTTCAGTTGCTGCAAACGCATGCGAAGAACGTTCGACGGCATGTATTGCGTGTAATTCCATTCATGCTCGTCGAGCTGAGAGATGCCGTGATAAGCGAGAATCAGCAGACGCTGCCGTCGCCAGCGACTGTTTTGGACCATCGCTGAGACGCCAACCGTCTTCAAGGATCGCAAAGTCGTTTGTTTCAACGTTTTCAGCATCTTCAAAATCAATCCATCAGGCTGCGGAAGCGCGTTCACGCTTGAACAGCATCAAGGTCATTTCCTTGAACCCCTGCATCGCCAAACGTCCTGCCGGCAGTGCTGCGAAAACGGCAAGCGACACTCCGGCCGCAACGACAAATGAAACAGAAAGTCTGGCCAGAACACTCGGCCAGCCGGCCAGCCACGGCCGCAAAACGAGGACCGCTGCCAGCGACACCAGCGCCGCACAAAAAGCCGGCGCGATAGTCACGTAAAAGTCGGTTGTTCTCACGGGGCCGCGACGACCGGCATACCAGAACAGGAGCGGCGTGGTGAGAAGAAGATCCGAAGCGGCATACCCTGCGGCGACGCCGAAGGCGCCCCATCGAAGACCGCCGATGATTGAAGCGACCGCGATCGCGGCGCTGATAATTCCCCAAACAAAATACTCGCGCGCGCGGCCCTGCGTGGTGAACAGCCAAAGCGTCGCGCGTGTCACCGGTTGCATGATTGCGGCAATTCCCAAAAGCATGAAGATGCGGCCGGTGTCGGTCCACTTCGGGCCCAGCAGAAAAAGTACCAGCCAGTCTGAAGTAGCAATCATGAAAACGACGCCCGGCATGGTAATCATCGCCACCTTTTCCAGGATGTTTAGAAACGCCTTACGGTAGCGTGCCGGCGAATCACTTAAACGACTCAGGGCGGGCACTGCCACAGACATGAGCGGCGCGTTGATTTGCCCCATGGGCATCAAGAGCATTTGGTAGGCTCGCGAATACACACCGAGTTGGTAGGCGCCCCAAAACTTGCCCAGCAAAAGGTTGTCGAGATTACGCGCGAGATAACTCATCAGGTTGAAGCCCGTAACATTTCCGCCGTACGAAACCATCGAACGCACGCCAGCGCTGCGGGTCGGCAAACCGGGCCGCCACCGACAGGCTGTCCACGTTCCGATTACTGTCACTGTGGCCAGCACAAGTTGATTGATAACCAGGGCCCAATAGCCCGCCCCATAAATAGCGGCAACGATCGCTGCACTCAGACCAATCGCGATTGCGGATATTTCAATTGCGGCAGTGATGGCGAAACGCATCTGTCGGATCAGGATTGCTTCGTGTTGAATCGCTAAACCGGTAATCAAAATCGAAATCGCATATCCGATGGTGATGCCGACGAGTCGTGGCTCTTTATAAAACCAGGCCGCGAGCGGGGCAGCCGCAATCGCCAGCAACATGATCGCGGTGCTCAATCCAATGTTCAGCCAAAAGAGCGTACTCACTTGTTCGTGATTGAGTTCGGACCACTTGATGGTTGCGGTCGATAGTCCGAGGTACTGAAACATTCCCAGGAAGCCAACCAGAATCGCGACCATTCCAATCAGGCCGTAGTCCTGGGGTGTCAACAAACGAGCCAGGACGATCGCCGACAAAGTGCTGAGGACAAACTTACAGAGTTGCGCCGCGACTGTGACAACACCGCCCTTTGCGGAGCGTGCGCCCAAATCGGCGTTCAAATGATCGGTTCGAAAGTGACGATTGCGGTCGTCTTTGACGAACTGGTGCGCTGATGACGAATTCTCTGACGACATCCTGGAAAGATTGTTCGGTCGGGATCCTTGGGGTGGGCCACCGGGCGGGAAAACTGCCACGAACAGTATACAGGATCAAGTGGCCCTCGAATCCATGAATTTTCGCCGATCGCGGGAAAATTTCTGCAGTATGTTGCGAGTTTGCCGTTAGAATCTGACGCGACGCGGTTGATAAGCCCCGCAGAGTGGGAGAGATGTCCTGAAACCAGTCCAGTCGAATATGAGCGTGTTGCAGTTTGCGCCACGCGTACCTTGGCCGCTCGACACGGGGGCGAAGCTCAGAAACTATCACCTCGCGCGCGTCATTTCGGAGGAGGCGACCGTCTCCCTGCTGGCGTTCTCCGACCGCAAACATGACCCACCAAAGTTGACGGATGCTTACGATCACATCGGAACAGTTCCCAGAGATCAGGGTTATTCGTTCGGAAAACTCGTGCGCGGAGCCGTCGGGCGCACACCTTTGCCACTGCTGAATTACACAAGTGAAGAGATGAAGCAGGCGCTGGCGCGGACGTTGGTTGATCATACTTTCGATATTATTCAGATTGAAAGCATCCACTTGATGAACTATCTGCCGGTGATTCGCGCGGCGCGCAGTCGCCCGCTCGTGATTTGCGATTGGCACAATGTGGAGTCCGACTTGATGCGACAGTATGCTGAAAGCCAATCAAATGTCGCTCGTAAAACTTACGCGCGGAGAACGGCACGATTGATGGGCGAGTTTGAAGAACGCGCCCTCAGCGAATTCGATGCGCACGTTGTGGTGAGCGAACATGATGCCGGCAGACTTCGCGGGGTGAATTCAGGTGCGCGCATTCAAATTATTGAGAATGGGGTCGACGTTAATTTCTACGCCGGCGGCGATGAGGCGAAGACACGAACGCGAATCGTTTTTGTAGGCTCGATGGATTATCACGCGAACATCGAAGCCGCGATCAGCTTTGCGAAAGATGTCTGGCCGACGGTTCATGAGAAACATCCTGAACTGATTTTTACCATCGTGGGTCGCGATCCCGCACCATCTGTTCGGGAGTTGACGACGGTTGCCGGCATCGAAGTGACCGGCAGCGTCGAAGATGTGCGTCCATACTATCGCTCAGCGCTCATGGCGGTTGTGCCTTTGAAGGTTGGCGGCGGGAGTCGTCTGAAAATACTTGAAGCCATGGCGGCAGGTGTTCCGGTGGTTTCGACCGTGCTCGGAGCTGAAGGTTTACAGGTTCACAGCGGTGAAAATATTCTGCTCTCCGATGCAAACGAAGAAGTTGCCAACGCGATTGTTCGTCTGATCAATAAACCCAATTTGCGGGGGCAGCTCATTTCTGGCGGTCGTCAATTGGTAGCGGAGCGTTATGATTGGTCAACCCTCGGGTCAAAGCTCATCGATTACTATCGCCAACTCTTAGCGGAACGAGCAACAACCTCCTGAACATGAAATCAACGATGCGAATAGTGTCAGTTGTTGAAGCCACGACCGTCAACGCAGTCGCGAAAATCACTTTGGAATTTTTTCGCACGGCCCGCGAACTGACGGAAAACAATCTCGGCGATCCGGTAATTGACGGCTCAATTATCACCTTCGATCGCGATTCATCCGAAAACGAATTCATTCAAACAGTCCGGGCCGCGGGCATTCATCTGGATGTAATTCCAGAGCGAAGACGGTTCGATCTGGGCGTCCTTCCCGCTCTAAAAAGCATCATCGAACAACGCCAGCCCGATATCGTAATTACCCAGTCAATAAAGTCTCACTTTTTAATGTGGCGGTCGCGTCTGTGGAAAAAGATTCCATGGATCGCCTATCACCACGGCTACACAACGACCGATTCGAAGATGCGACTCTACAATCGTTTCGATCGTTGGTCGTTGCCGAAAGCCGATCTGGTGTTGACCGTCTGTGAGGCCTTTGCGCAAGAGTTGGTTAGCGTCAACAAGTTATCGCGCGAAAAGATCCTGGTCCAACACAACCCGATTCGTCCTGGGCCAAAGCCCGATCCGGCAAACGTCAAAGCGCTGCGAGCACGTTTGGGAATTGCTGAGCATGAGCGCGTAATTCTTTCGGTCGGCCGGCTGTCGAAAGAGAAGGCCCAGGCCGACCTGATCCTAGCGATCCAACAGCTGTGCCGAACTAATGCGGATTACAAGTTGGTCATCGTCGGTGATGGACCAGAACGCGCCAACCTGGAAGCGCTCGCTTCGCCATTCGAAAAGCGAATTGTTTTCACTGGACAGATCAGCGACGTACGGCCTTTCTACGCGATGGCTGACGTTTTCGTGCTGCCTTCGCAGAGCGAGGGTTCGCCCAATGTGCTGTTGGAAGCAATGGTTGCTGAA